>Ga0256834_1000143_pt1 | contig 47908 bp, 53 predicted proteins | sample 4281140metaG_FD_190536 | JGI IMG/M metagenome (GOLD analysis project Ga0256834, IMG submission 190536) | Hydrothermal vent microbial communities from East Pacific Rise, Pacific Ocean - 4281-140 | ecosystem: Environmental > Aquatic > Marine > Hydrothermal vents | place: Pacific Ocean: East...
AACTATTTTGATGATGATATACAAATGTGTGAAAAGGTTTGCGACAACTGTTTGGGTGGAGAGAAGGAGTACAAAGATATAACCATTGAAGCTCAAAAGTTTTTATCCACAATTTTGAGATGCGAAGAGAGATTTGGGCAGACTTATATCATCGATGTACTTAGAGGTTCAAATGCACAGAGGATTTTGGATTTTGGTCATGATAAGCTCTCTGTTCACGGTATTGGGGCTGATATGAGTAAAGAGCAGTGGGGTGCTGTATGTGATGCTCTTCTTGATGAAGATGCGGTGCAAATTGATGGTGAGTATAGAACATTAAAAATTACAAACATTGCAAAAGAGATACTCACAAAAAAAAGAACCATCAAGATAGATGCATCAAACTTAGTAACTCAAAAATCATACAAAGAGTACAAAACAGAGACTCCAAAAAGTGAAAGTTTTGAAACCTTTAGAGAGCTTAGAACAAAATTATCTAAAGAGGAGGGAGTTCCTCCTTATATAATATTTAGCGACAAAACCCTTTTGGAGATTTCAAACACCCTCCCCTCATCAAAAGAGGAGTTTTTAAATATATCAGGTGTTGGAGAGATGAAACTAGAAAAATATGGTGAAGTTTTTTTAGAGCTTTGCAAATCTTTAAAAGATGCAGGAGAAAAAGAGATAAAGATGCTAGGTAAAACTTACATAGAGACACTTGATTTGATAAATATGGGAAAAAGCATAAAAGAGATTTACGAAACAAGAGAGCTAAAAGATCAAACTATAGCAAATCATGTAGCAGCACTATATGAGAACAAGTACATAGACAAAGAGGTAAAAAATAAGCTTTTCGCTCCTTTGATTGATGAGTTTCCACAAGATATAAAGAGCTGGATTGAGGAGGGATTAAAAAATCATCAGTTAAGTGATTTGAGACAAAATCTTACTAAATTTTCATATCTATTTGATGAGTTGGATAAAAGTTAAACTTTTATCTTTTTCCACTCTCCTTTATCAAATGCTCTCCATAGGAAAAAAGCTTTAACAAAAGTATCACTAATCATCGCCAAATAGACAAAAAGAATTGAATTAAAGTAGTAAGAGAGAGCAAATGCAGGGATAATTCTCACAAGCCAAAGTGAAGTTAGGTTTATCTTTAGAGTTCTTTTACTATCTCCAGCTCCTCTTAAAGCTCCACTTAATACAAAATTAAAAGCTAAAGGAATTTGGGAAAAGCCGACTATTTGAAGATACAAGCTAGCCTCTTTGATAACCAAAGGGTCATCTGTAAAAAGCCAAACAATTGGTTCAGGTGTAAAAATCATAAAGAGCCCCAAAACAAACATAAAACTCATCGTATATTTTAAAACAAGCATTACATCACTTCTTGCCAAATCAGGATTTTTAGCTCCAAGCCCTTGCCCCATCAATGCCATCGCAGCTATCGTAAACCCAATCCCTGGCATAAATGCTAACCCTTCTATACGAAGCCCTATCTGATACCCTGCTAAAGCCTCTGTGCCATAATGAGCAATAATCATAGTAAAAAGCATAAAAGAGGAAAAAGTCAAACTTCTCTCAATAGATGCAGGAATACCAACCTTTAAAGCTCTTTTGATTAAATTTTTTGAGTAAAAAAACATTGGAATATAGAGAGTCTTATGAGAAATATATAGATAAATATAAACAAAAAGCTCTAGTGCATTTACAATAACTGTTGCAATGGCCGCACCTTCAACTCCAAGAGCTGGCATACCTAAATTTCCATAAATCAAAATCCAATTTAAAAAGATATTTAATATAATCGAGACGGATTTTATAACAAAAGGAGTTTTTGTATCTCCAGCTGAGCTTAAAGCTGTCACAAAAACTATTTTCAAAAAGATAAAAGGCAACATAAATGTCAAGATCTGAACATAAGAGCCACCAAGCTCAACAACCTCTTTAGCAGTTCCAAACCAAACATAAATCATAGGAGAAACAAAATACCAAATAAATACAACAGGAATACTAAGATAAAAAGCAAATCTCAAAAGAGAACTAAATCCTAAAGATGCCTGCTTTATCTTGCCTCCACCAACAAATCTAGACAAAAGTGCACTTGTACCAATATGAAGAAGAGTTAAAACAGCATAAACAAACATCAAACTCTGAATCCCAAGCCCAACAGCAACAACAGCAAATGAGGAGATTCTCCCAACCATAATAAGATCAGTTATGACTTGAAGCATATCTAAAAGCGAGTTTAAAGCAGCAGGAACAGCAAGAGAGAGAACTTTTTTATGTTTTTTTTTATCAATTTTACTAAATATATTCATTAAGAGAGTATACTACTAATAAATTAAAAGGCGATGCATTATAGCTTATAAATATTTAGCAAAAAAGAATAAAACTTTTTTCTCATACTCTTTTTTTGCAAATGTATGGAAGTTTGTGTGATGAGCATTTTTAACTATCCATAAATCCTTAATAGTAGTAGAAGAGATAGAGTTATAAAGTCTCATAGTCTCTTCAATTGTAGCTCTTTCATCAACCTCTCCTCCTATGATAAAAATAGGAGAGGTAACGGTGTTTATTGAAGACTCTGGTCGTAACATTTCAGAGTTTATATTAAGTCTTAAAGGTAGTTGAGAGGTAAGCATCCATGATAAAGATTTTGCCCAATTTCCAAACTTCATCGAGAGTCGATTTCCTATAGCAGTAGAGATATCAGCATAAGTCTCTTCAATTATTATAGCATCAAACTTTACATCACTCAAAAGAATACTTGCACCACCGAGAGAAACCCCTATAGCCCCTATCTTTCTTTTTGGAAATTTAGTTTTTAAATATTTATGAACTTCTCGCACATTTTTACTCTCAAGGTGTCCAAATGTATTATACTCTCCAGATGATTGACCATGGGCATTAAAATCTATTGTCATAACCCCATATCCAACACTTTTAAAGAGTTCAACTCTTGACTGCATACTTTTTTGAGAACCTCCAAGAGGATGAAACAATGAGATAATTGGTTTATCTAATTCCCCAATATATAAAGTTCCAGATATATTTCCATCAGTTGTTTTTAAATTGACAGATATAGACTCTTTAGGAGGTAAAAATAAATCATAATTTACTCTATTTATTAAAGTAGATCCAACAAGATAAAGTAAGGAGCTGGAAACAATGATAAATATAACAACTAATGAACTTAAAGTTTTTTTCATAACAAGGCTTTTTTATTTATAAAATAATTATCAATTTTGCTAAATATATTCATGAAGATAGTATACTAAATAATAAATTTTAAAAGGCAAGAGATATGAGTGTAAAAAAGGAACTATTAAAACGAAGTGGCTCAAAATGTGAGCTTTGTAACAGTGAAAATGATTTAAGTGTCAAAGAGGTCTCCCCATCAGATGCAAGTGCAGAACAGTCCATCTTAGTATGTAAAATATGCAAAAACCTTATACAGAACCCTGATGATAAAAAGCTAGAGCATTGGCACTGTTTAAATGATAGTATGTGGAGCACACAGCCAGCTATACAAGTGATGGCTTATCGTATATTAAAGAGTATAAAAGCTCAAGATTTACTAGATATACTCTATTTGGAAGATGATATAAAAACTTGGGCAGATACAAAAGATACAAATAGCGATGAAGATAGTGAGCCTACACTAGATGTTAACAACACAAAACTTCAAGCAGGAGATAGTGTAACAATTATCAAAGATTTGGAGGTAAAAGGTGCAGGTTTTACAGCCAAAAGAGGAAGTGTTGTAAAAAATATCTCACTTACAAATAATCCCATGCAGATTGAGGGAAGAGTAAATGGGGTTAAGATTGTGCTTGTTTCTAAGTTTTTGAAAAAGATGTAATTATTTCAACTTTTACATCTACCAAGTGCCACACCTTCCCTAAGTCCATCATCAATAATCAAAACTTCACAAAACCCAAATATCTTCAAAATCTCCCTAAATATAATAATACCAGCAACAATCAAATCATCCCTAGAAGCCCCAACCCATCTAACTCTCTCACTCTCACTCATCTTTAAAAGCTCTCTTAATGCTCTATTTATATCATCCATACTCAAAACCATTCCATTAACTTTTTTATAATCATAACTCTCATAATCCATACCTTGTAAAAAAGAAGCTACTGTTGTTGGAGTACCAGAAGATGCTATAAAAGTTTTTGGCTTTTTTATCTTTTTTGCAAGTTTACTAACTTCTAAAAGCTCTTTTTTAATCCCATCTTCAATATCATCTAATAAATACTTATCTGAAATGCTAACAATCCCAATATCAAAACTCACCTCAAAATCCTTAAAAATGAGCTCCGTAGAACCTCCTCCAAGATCCATTAAAACATAACTCTCTACATCCATATTTTCAAGATGCAATCTATTCTCAACCGCAACTTTAGTAAATCTAGCCTCACATTTAGCAGATATTATCTCAAACTCCAGCCCTGTTGCATCTTTGATTTTTTTCAACACCAAAGCACTATTTGTAGCTTTTCTTAAAGCTGCAGTTGTAACTGCCTTTGCGTCCGTTAAATCAAAAAACTCTTTTGCATCTTCAATAGCTTTAATTATCCTCTTAACTGCATCTTTAGAAATCTCTCCATTTTTAGATATCCCCTCAGCAGTTTTCACAACTCTTTCAAACCCTAAAACTCTCTGTTTTGTATCACAATCTATCTCTACAACTCGAAAACTATTTGAACCTAAATCACAAGCTATCATTAAAAAATCCTTTTAACGTATAATATATTCATTGTTCATCATAGCAAATCTATATGCAATTGGTGTAAAGATTATAAGATCAATCACGATTGCAAAAAAGTATGCATTCATAAAAACTTCATAATATTGTGCATTAGACACCGGTCTTATATATGCTTCAAACACTATAAAAAGAGGTGCTATAGAAAAAATCAAATCCAGAAAAAAACCAGACTGTTTACCAGGCTTTCTAAATACAACTCCTACCCCTTGTGTAGCAAAGAACCCAAGAAAAAAATATATACCATAGATATAAAGCTCTCTCTCTTTTAATTCAAAAAGCTCTCCATCTATTAAAACCAAAAAACCTACAACAAAAAACAGTAAACTACCTAAAACATTAAAATATCTCATATACATGTCCTTTTTCTGGTTTTAATTTCCATACATTATACAAAATCAAAGCGAACACTACAGTTCGTTTTGATTGACAAATAGCTCAAAATATGCTACTATTTCACATGGCTAAAAAAGATTATGACAAAACACTTACTAGATTGATAGGAATCTTGACTAAACTTTCACTGTGTGAACTTTTAGATTCAAAAGAGTTTTCTGAAATATATAGTGTCACTCAAAGAACAATTCAAAAAGATATTTATACTAGATTAAACTCTTTCCCTATTGAAAAAAACACTCAAGGTAAATTCAAATTTATCGATGGCTTTTCACTTGATAAGTCCATGTTAAATATAGATGAGATGATTTTAATATCTCTATCACTCTCACAATTTGATAATATGAAATATTTTCACGATACAAGCGATAAAATTTTTGGTAAACTTCTCTATCCAAAACTCTCTAATCCATACTTTATCAAACAAAATCAACTAGCTCCGATAAATACAAACCCTAAACTACACAGCCAATTAAAAAGAGCTATCAAAAATAAATATATTATAGAGATTGTTTTTGGAGAGAATATTTTTACAGTTGAGCCATATAAATTAACCAATTTTGACGGCTTTTGGTATCTATTTGCAAAAGATATAAAGACCAATAAGATGCAAAACTATATATTATCTGAAATCAAAAAAGTCTCAATTACAACTAAACAGTATAAAATAACAGATGAAAAAATCAACAATATCCTAAAAAATGTTCACTCAGCTTGGTTTGAGGATGGTGAAGCATATACAGTAATCATCAAAGTAAATAAAAACATAGCTCACTACTTTAAACAAAGAAACTTTTTACACTCTCAAAAGATTTTACAAGAGTTTGAAAATGGAGATTTACAAATCTCTTTTGATGTGACACATGATGAAGATATAGACAATATAATCAAGTCATGGCTACCTGATATTGAAGTTTTAGAACCTAAAAGATATAAAAAGAAAATTATATCTGAACTTAAAGAGTATCTCTCTCAAATTGACAAATAATAGTTATGATATAATCTCTACTAAAAAAGGTTATATCATATGTTACTTGGAGTAAATATAGACCACATAGCAGTTTTAAGAGAAGCTAGAAAGATAAACGATCCAGACCCATTAGATGCGCTCTTTTTAGCTATCAAAGCAGGAGCAGATCAAATCACTATCCACTTAAGAGAAGATAGACGACATATTAACGAATATGATGTAGAGAGAATTATAAAACACTCAAATATTCCTGTAAATGTTGAGTGTAGTGTTGACCCTGATATCATAGAGATTATTGCTGAGCTTAAACCACATCGTGTCACTTTTGTCCCTGAAAAAAGAGAAGAAGTTACTACAGAAGGTGGATTAAACTTTAATGATATAAATTATGCAAATCTTGATAAAGCAGTACATTTTCTAAAAGCAAGAGAGATAGAGACTTCATTTTTTATAGACCCCACAAAAGAGGCTGTAAGATCTGCAAAAGGGATAGGAGTTGAGTGGATTGAGCTCCATACAGGAACTTATACAAATATCTTTGCAATGCTTAATTCAAATCTTTCATATACTCCACATTCCATAAAAGAGTTAGAGGTTGAGAGAAGTAGGCTTAAAAAAATGCTTGCAAAAAGTTTAAACTCTTTAGAAGAAGCTGCCAATAGTGCTGAAGAGTATGGCTTAAAAATAGCAGCAGGTCATGGGCTAAATTATCAAAATGTTAGTGAAATTTGTAAAATAGAGCTTATTGAAGAGTTAAACATTGGTCAAAGCATCATAGCAAGATCTATTTTTAGTGGTTTTGAAGATGCTGTAAAAGAGATGGTTAAACTTGTAAAATGAAAATTGCAATCAGCATCGGTGATTTAAACGGTGTGGGAGTTGAAATCGCATTAAAAGCTCACAAAAAAGTAAAAAGCATCTGTAATCCTGTATACATGATAAGTAAACAGATGCTCAAACAATCTTCAGATTTATTACACATTAAAATACCAAAAGATTTTAACTGCTTTGAAGTTGGAGAAAATTTTAAAATAATTCCATCACAAGCTACAAAAGAGAGTGGAAAATACTCTTTTTTATCATTTCAAAAAGCGATAAATCTAGCACAAACAAAAGAAGTAGATGCCATTGTAACTCTACCTATAAACAAAGAAGCTTGGAGTAAAACAGGAGTAGATTTTAAAGGACACACTGACTTTTTAGCTGAACACTTTAACAAAGAAGCTATCATGATGATAGGGTGTGAAAAACTTTTTTGTGCTTTTTATACTCATCACATTCCACTAAAAGATGTAGCAAAAAAAATAAAAAAAGAGCCTTTAAAAAACTTTCTTATAAATTTTTACAATCAAGTCAAAGAGGAGAAGATAGGAGTTTTAGGATTAAACCCTCATGCTGGTGACAATGGAGTTATTGGAGATGAAGAAAAAGAGATAAAAAAAGCTATAAAAGAGGCAAATGAGAGTTTAATGGAGCAAGTTTTTGTAGGACCTTTAGTTCCTGACACTGCATTTACACCACATTTGAGAAAAAATTTGAACTATTTTGTCTGCATGTATCACGACCAAGGGCTCATAGCTGTAAAATCACTCTTTTTTGATGAGTCCATAAATGTAAGCCTAAACCTCCCAATTATAAGAGTCTCAGTTGATCACGGAAGTGCTTATGATATAGCTTACAAAGATAAAAACCCATCAACAAAAAGTTATATAAATGCAGTAAAAGAAGCTCTACGACTTGTACAAAAACATAAAAAGTATCTTATCTAATGATAAGCACTTATATCAATATCTGTTTTTATAACCTTAGCAGGAACTCCAACAGCTACTGAGTTTGCAGGAATATCTTTTATCACAACAGCATTTGCACCAATAACACAATTTTCTCCAATTGTTACAGGTCCAACTATAACAGCACCTGATGATATATCGCAATTATCTCCAATTACTGGTACTTCATATTTTCCAGAAGTGCCACCAATTGTAACATTTTGACCAATAGAGACATTTTTGCCGATAACCGCTCTATCATGAATAACAATCCCAATACCACCATATCCTAAAGTTGAACCTTTACCAATTTTGGCTCCCATACCGATGTATGGACCAAACACAATCCTGATAAAAAACTTTATCATAGTAGGCAAAAGAGGAATTTTCTTGTTTTTCAAAAAGAGACCAAAGTTATAAATTAACAATACCAACTTACTCAAAGTTACCCCTTATTTAGATGTTTTTCAACAGATGCAATCTTACTTTTCATTCTATCTATTTTATCTTTTCTCATATCTATTTTTATACTAGAGTAGACTCTATTTGAGTAAGGTTCTAACACATCATAGGATTTTTGAACGATATCTAGTGCCTCTTTTACACTAGAAACTTCAACGATAGTTCCCATGGGAGTAAGCTGGTACTTAACACCACTTTTTGAAACCATATCCAAAACTTTGCTCACATATTTACTCTTACTCTCACCTAAATCAGTTGGAAAAATTGAAAATTCTAATAAAACAGACATCATTTTTTATTCCTTTTTTTAGATGCTTTTGCCAATTTTGCTCTTTTTTTTACTTTAGCTTTTGCATTTGATAAGTTTGCTAATTTTCTTGAATTTATGACTTGTTTTTGAGTTGCATCTTCATTTATATCTTTTGCTTGAAATTCTCTTTTTATAGCAACTTTTTCTTGTGATGACAAATATGCCATCTTTTTACCATTTGCCATATCCACACTTGAAGTATTCTCTCTACTCATAATCTACCTCATTTATTGAATTTTAATAAAAAGTGCAAAAAGCAGAAAAATTCCACTTTTTGCAAAACTTTTTATATCTCTTTATATTTCAACTTTACTTTATGGTTTTTATACATACCAGTACCAACAGGTATCATTCGACCTAAAATTACATTCTCTTTAAGATCTTCTAAAAAATCTGTCTTACCAGCAATACTAGCTTCAGTTAAAACCTTTGTAGTCTCTTGAAATGAAGCAGCAGAGATAATACTATCTGCATTAATAGCGGCACGAGTTACTCCTAAAAGAGTTGGCTCAGCGATAGCAGGCTCTCCAGCAATATTTACAATTCTCTTATTTTCAGCTTTTAGCTTTCTTCTACTTATAAGATCTCCAATGATAAAATTTGTATCTCCACTATCAACAATTTTTACTTGTCTTAACATTTGAGATATAATAACTTCGATATGTTTATCACTTATAGCAACACCTTGACTTCTATAAACTTGCTGAATTTCACTTATCATATAATAATGAAGAGCTTTTTCACCTTGGATTCTAAGTATATCGTGACTTGAAGTCAAACCATCAGTCAATCTCTCACCAACTTGAACATACTCACCAGCGTGTACTAAAATTTGTCTGTTTTTATCTACCAAATACTCTTTTGTGCTGCCATCATTTGTATCAACTACAATTCTCTCTTTACCTCTTAATGGCTTACCAAATCTTACAGTTCCAGCTACTTCAGAGATAACAGCAGGACTTTTTGGTCGCCTTGCTTCAAAAAGCTCACTAACACGAGGAAGACCACCTGTAATATCTTTTGATTTTGCAACAGCTTTTGGTGTTTTTGCTAACTCATCAGCAACCCCAACAGCAACTCCGCTATCAACTAAAATAGAAGTTTTAGGCTCAAGAAGATACCTCTTTATATCTCCACTTTTTGTAGCAAGTACAATTGTAGGCTTAAATCCTGCAGGAATATACTCATTTATCACAAGCCTTGCCTGTCCGCTTAACTCATCAACTTGCTCAGTTGCTGTGTTTCCTGGAATTATATCTTCAAAAGTCACTACACCATCTGCTTCTGCAATAATTGGAGTAGAATATGGATCCCATTCAGCTATAACTTTTTGTTCATCTTTTTGCGGTTGTGCAATCAAATCTTTTGTAGATACTTTTGAGTCATCATCTACTTCTATCACAGACTCTCTTGGTATATAGTGTCTTGTAGCCTCTCTATCTTCACTATCAGCTATGATTGCAAAAAGTCCTTTTTCATTTACTATAGTACCTTTTTTTATATCTTTAAATCTCTGAAGATAATCACCTACAAGTTTATAATACTTAACAACACCTGTTGCATTTGCAGCTATTTTTTGAACAACAGGCTCTCCATCTTTAACTCTAAATTTACTACCATATTCGATACGATTAGGGACATTCCAACCCTCTTTTATAACTTCAACGATACTCTCATTTAATTCAACTTTATCACCGCTCTTATATGGCAGATAAAATTTACCCTCCATCTTACCGCTAATTCCTGCTAACTCATTTGATTTTGCAATATCACTTTTTCTAAGTACAAATTTTACTGTCTCTTTTTTACCTTTTACACTCAAAAGAAGCTCTTCGTGAACAAAATCTGCAGTTATAACTCCATCAAATGGTGCTTTTATCTTAGGCTCCACTAAAAGTACAGCTGCATTTCTTCTATTTGCTACTATGTTTTCGCCACTTTTTGTAACATATGTTTTTAAATTATAAAACCTTATAAATCCCTCTTTTTTTGCTACAACTTGTCTATCTTGCTGTTCGGTAGATGCTGTTCCACCAACATGGAATGTTCTAAGAGTTAGTTGTGTTCCAGGCTCTCCAATTGATTGTGCAGATATAATACCTATAGCTTCACCTTTTTTTACAAGTTTTCCTTTTCCAAGATCAAGTCCATAACATTTTGTGCAGACACCTTTTGCTGTCTTACAAGTGATAGGAGTTCTTATAATTGCTGATTTTATACCTGCATCTTGAATATTTCTTGCATCTTCATCAGAGACTAAAGTACCTTCAACAAAAAGAACTTCATTTGTGATAGGATCTATTATATTTGCGGCTAAAACTCTACCTAGAACTCTATCTTCAATAGTTTCAACTAACTCACCATTTACACTAATTTCTGTAATTTCAACACCCTCATGAGTGCCACAATCATCTTCAGAAACTTTAACATTTTGACTAACATCAACAAGTTTACGAGTCAAATAACCAGCATTTGCAGTTTTAAGTGCAGTATCTGCAAGACCCTTTCTAGCTCCGTGAGTTGAGATAAAATACTCTAAAACATTTAACCCTTCTCTAAAGTTTGAGATAATTGGAGTCTCAATGATAGAGCCATCAGGTTTTGCCATAAGTCCCCTCATACCAGCTAGTTGTCTAATTTGAGCAGCACTACCACGAGCTCCAGAGTCAGCCATCATAAAGATTGAATTAAAACCATCTTTATCACTTTCAATAAGCTTCATCATCTCATTTGCTAGTGTATTATTTGTATCTGTCCAAATATCAATAATTTTATTGTATCTCTCTTGCTCTGTTAAAAGACCAGCAGAGTATTGTTGTTGAATTTCAATAACTTTTTTCTTTGAAGCAGCAACATAAGCCTCTTTAGTTTCAGGCACATTAATATCATCAATTGAGATAGAAATACCAGCTTCAGTTGAATATTTAAAACCTAAATCTTTAAGGTTATCCAAAATTTCAGCAGTAGAGTAAGTGCCTGCTTTTTTATAGATATAATCAATCAATGCTCCTATATTTTTTTTCTTCATAACTCTATTCCACAGCTCTTGAGGAACGAAATCAGGCAAAATTGATTTTAAAATCATTCTTCCAGTCGTGGTATATACTAATCTTCCATCAATTGAAGTTTTAATTTTTGCCTGAACATCAAGAACACCCTCATCGATTGCAATCATAACTTCATCAATGCTTGAAAGAAGTTTATTTTCACCCTTAACACCAACTCTCTCAAGACTCATATAGTAAAGTCCAAGAACCATATCTTGTGTAGGTACAGCGATAGCTTTACCAGAAGCTGGAAGTAAGATATTGTTACTAGCTAACATCAAAACCTTACACTCAGCAATAGCTTCACGAGACAAAGGTACATGAACAGCCATTTGATCTCCATCAAAATCCGCATTAAAAGCAGAACAGACAAGTGGATGAAGCTGTATAGCTTTTCCATCAATAAGCTTAGGATGAAATGCTTGAATAGATAATTTATGCAAAGTTGGAGCACGATTAAGCATAATTGGATAACCATCAACTACCTCTTGCAAACACTCCCACACTTCATTTGTTCGCTCTTCAATCATTCGTTTTGCTTGTTTAATTGTTGTAGCATAACCTTTATCTTCAAGTTTTGCTAAAAGATGCGGTTTGAAAAGCTCCAATGCCATACCTTTTGGAAGACCACACTGATCCATCTGAAGATTAGGTCCAACAACAATAACACTCCGACCAGAAAAATCAACTCTCTTACCAAGCAAGTTTTGTCTAAATCTACCTTGTTTCCCTTTTATAACTTCACTAAGAGATTTTAGTGGTCTTTTATTCGCACCTTTTACAGCATTTGCACGACGACCATTATCAAAAAGTGCATCTACTGCCTCTTGAAGCATTCTCTTCTCATTTCTAATAATAATCTCAGGAGCTTCAAGATCTACAAGTCTTTTTAATCTTGAGTTTCTGTTAATTACTCTACGATAGAGATCATTTACATCACTAACTGCAAATTTACCACCATCAAGTGCCACAAGAGGTCTTAAATCTGGTGGAAGAACAGGAAGCATTGTAATCATCATCCATTCAGGTTTATTTCCACTATTTGCAAATGATTCTACAACTTTTAATCTCTTTACAAGTGCTTTTTTCTTAGTCTCTGAATTGGTGTTTTCCATATCCTCTTTTAAACTTCCAAGAATATCAATCAAATCAAAATCTTCCAAAAGTTCTCTTACAGCCTCTCCACCCATTTGAGCTTCAAAACCAGTACCATCAAACCTTTGAATAAGAGATTGATACTGCTCTTCATTTAAGATATCATATTTTGCTAATGCTTTAGTGTTCTCATGGTCATAATAAGCCTCTCCTGGAGTTTTAACTATATAAGCTTCATAATATAAAACTCTCTCTAAATCTTTCATCTTAACACCAAGGAGTGTACCAATACGACTAGGAAGTGAATTAACATACCAAATATGAGCAACAGGAGTAACAAGCTCGATATGACCCATTCTAGATCTTCTTACTTTACTTGTTGTGACTTCAACACCACATTTTTCACACTTAATACCCTTATATCGCATCTTCTTATATTTACCACAAAGACACTCATAATCTCTAACCGGTCCAAATATTTTCGCACAAAAAAGCCCATCTCTCTCTGGTTTTAATGTCCTATAGTTTATTGTTTCTGGCTTTTTAACCTCACCATAGCTCCAAGAAAAAATTCTCTCAGGGCTTGCAAGTTTTAACTTAAAAGCCTCAAAATCTCTTGGACGATTCTCTTCATTAATCTCTATTGGAATCAAGTTCTTCATGCTCGTCCTCCTCTTTAAATATCTCTACATCTAACGCTAATGCTTTTAATTCATTTGTTAATACAAAAAATGTCTCTGGTATACCAGTTTTTGGTACACTCTCACCTCTTGTTATTGCTTTGTAAGCATGCATTCTACCTTCAACATCATCTGATTTGATAGTAAGCATCTCTTTTAATGTATAAGCAGCACCATAAGCCTCTAATGCCCAAACTTCCATCTCTCCAAATCTCTGTCCACCAAATAGTGCTTTACCACCAACTGGCTGTTGTGTAACCAGTGAATAAGGTCCCGTACTTCTTGCATGAACTTTTTCATCAACAAGATGGTGAAGTTTAAGCATATACATAACACCAACATTTACTCTCTCTCTCATACGCTGACCAGTTTTACCATCATAAATTTCTGTCTTACCATCTGAGTCAATTTTTGCTAATTCAAAAAGCTTTGCAAACTCTGCCTCATTTGTAGCTTCAAAAATAGGAGTAGCAAAACGAACACCTTTACTCCAATCTTTTGCATATTTTAAAAATGTTTCATCATCCATATCACCTAAAGTTTTCTTTGCATCTGAAAACTTTGCAACATCAGCTATCTCTATCATCTTAGATCTTAAATCTTCAATCCAAGCACCCTGCTTTAGTTCAAGATCTTGTGCAATTTGCTGACCTAATCTTTTTCCAATAATACCCAAATGAACCTCAAGAATTTGTCCAATATTCATACGACTTGGAACTCCAAGCGGATTTAAAACTATATCAACAGTCTCACCATTTTTAAGATATGGCATATCAATATCTGGAACGATATTTGAAACAATACCTTTGTTTCCGTGTCGACCCGCCATTTTATCGCCAACTTTTAACTTTCTTTTAGTTGCGATATAAACTTTTACAAGCTTAGTAACACCACTTGGCAAAATATCATCTTTTTCCAAAATAGCTAGTTTTTCATCATGATTTACTCTCAAAAGCTTTTTTGTATCTTGAAAATATTGTTTAAAATCACTATACTTTTTTTGAATCTCTTTACTATACTGTTTTATAATATTATTGATAGCAAATCTATTAGCTTTTTCAAACTCCTCTTTTGGAACATTGTCACCTTTTTTATATAAAGTTCCATTAATTTCACAATCATCTAAAAGCGGAGTAGATGAGAGAAGTAAATTTATCTTTAAAAGCTCCTCTCTATCTATCATCAAAAGTCTATCGTGATGATCTTGGTCTAATATATCTCTCTCTGCATTATATGCCTCTTCGGCTCTTGGATCTTTGTCGTAACCTTTTTTAGTAAAGATTTTAACATCAACAACAATACCCTCCATTGATTGACCACAATACAAAGATTTATTTACAACATGACCCGCTTTCTCTCCAAAAATAGCTCTTAAAAGTCTCTCTTCTGGAGTTGGTTTAACCTCTCCTTTTGGAGATACTTTACCAACCAAAATCATTCCAGGTTTTACATAAGTTCCAACTTTTACAATTCCACTATCATCAAGATGAAAAAGTTTCTCCTCTTTAATATTTGGAATATCTTTTGTAATCTCTTCTGAGCCATCTTTTAACTCTCTTGCTTCTACTTCTTTTTCATAAATATGAAGTGAAGTAAAAGTATCCTCTTGAATCAATCTCTCATTTATGACAATCGCATCTTCATAGTTATAACCATTCCAAGGCATAAAAGCAACAGTAATATTTTTACCAATAGCCATCTCACCTTGATCCATACTAGGACCATCTGCGATAACTTGACCTTTTTCAACTTTGTCACCTTTGTTTATTATTGGAACTTGCATAAACGATGTATTTTGATTTGTCCTCATGTTTTTATGAAGCCAGTAATGATCTATAAATGCACCATTTTCATCTTCACCCAAAATATATATATTTTTATTATCAACCTTTTCAACTATACCAGCTCTTTTAGATTTTATAGCCTCCCAAGCATCTCGTGCAACAATACTCTCCATACCAGTCCCAACAAAAGGAGCATCACACCAAACAAGTGGAACTGCTTGTCGTTGCATGTTAGAGCCCATCAAAGCTCTATTTGCATCATCGTGTTCTAAAAACGGAATCATAGATGCAGCAACACCCATAACCATTCCAGAAGATACATCAAAATAATTTACTTTCATCTTATCTTCAAGTTTTATCTCTCCATCAACTCTAATCTCAATTAAATCATCTATAATATTTCCATCATCATCTAACTTAGTAGAAGCAGGAGCCATTATTTTATTCTCCTCTTGAGTTGCTGTTAAGTAAACTACTTCATCAGTCACTTTTCCATTTGTAACTTTTCTATAAGGTGACTCAACAAAACCAAGTTCATTTACCTTTGCATAAGTTGAAAGAGTATTTATAAGACCGATATTTTGACCCTCTGGAGTCTCCACGGGACAAATTCTTCCATAGTGGGTAGGATGCACATCTCTCACTTCAAATCCCGCTCTCTCTTTAACTAAACCGCCCTCACCAAGAGCTGAAAGTCTTCTTTTGTGTGTAACTTCACTAAGAGGATTTGTCTGATCCATAAACTGAGAAAGCTGACCACTTGTAAAAAATTCCAAAATTGTATTTGTAATCATCTTTGAATTTACTAAATCATGAGGCATAAGCTCTTCGATACTTCCACTAAGTGTTGTAAACTTATCCCTAATTGATTTTTGCATCTTTACAAGACCTGAGTGAAGCTCACCTGAGAGAAGCTCACCAATAGCTCTAATTCTTCTATTTCCAAGATGATCTCTATCATCTATTCGACCTTGTCCATTTTTAACTTTAATCAAGTATCTAACAACATTGACTATATCTTCACTTGTTAAAACTGTCACAAAATCAGGAACATTTATATTTAACTTATGGTTCATTTTCATACGACCAACTTTAGTTAAATCATACCTCTCTGGATTAAAAAATAGATCATTTATAAAAGCAATCGCAGCCTCTTTAGTTACAGGCTCACCTGGTCTCATAACTTTATAAATTCTGATAGCTGAAAGATCATTCTCATCTTCGATATCTTCACTCTGCTTCAAAAGCTTCATCGTCTCAATATCTGCAACAAAAGAGTTGATAATCGAATCATCAACACCCTCTGCCAAATCATTAGCAATCTCAATCTCTTTTTCACCCATCTCAATAAGAGTAGCAAGTTTTGTCTCATCAAGCTGTGTTAAAGTTTCAAAAATCACCTCACCGCTCTCTTTATCAATAATCGGAGAAGATAAAAATCTACTCATAAGAGTTTCAGCAGGATACTCAACCCACTTTATGCCCTCTTCTCTCATTTTTGCAGCTTTTTTAGCCGTTAATCTTTTACCAGCAGCTATAAGTAAATTTCCTTTTTCATCTCTGATATCAAAATCTATCTTACCAGCAAAATCAGTTTCATTAAACTCAACTAAAAATTTATCACTCTTAATCTTAATTTTCTGAATTGGATAAAAAAGTTTGAGTATATCTTGTTTGCTATAACCTAAAGCTCTAAAAAGAATTGTAACAGGTACTTTTCTTCTCTTATTTATTCTAACAAAAAGTGTATCTTTAGAGTCATACTCAAAATAGAGCCAACTTCCACGATCTGGAATAATCTGTGCGGTATAAAGTAGCTTATTGGATATTGTAGCACTCTCTGCCTCTTTAAAAATTACACCAGGACTACGATGAAGTTGATTTACAACAACTCTCTCAACACCATTAATGATGAAAGAAGTACGATCTGTCATAAGAGGAATATCTCTAATATACAAAAACTGCTCTTTAATATCTTTTACACCAGTTTTCTCGCCAGTTTTTTCATTTCTCTCATGAAGAATTAAACGAATTTTCATTTTAAGATGTACGGAGTAGGTAAGACCTCTCTCCATGCACTCTCTTATGGTATACTTGGATTTTCCTATCTCACTCTCGATATACTCTAAAGTTAATCTATTTTGAGCATCGTGAACTGGAAATATCGACATAAATACTTTTTCAATACCGCTATCTCTAGCACTTCCACCAACATTTAAAAAATGTTCGTAACTTTTTTGTTGTAATTGTAGAAGATTTGGAATCTCGATGTGTCTTTGATCTTTAGCAAAATCGACTCTTAGTCGATTTCCTGACCTTAAACTATTTAACATGGGTCACCTCTTGAAGAATTTAAAATTTGCAAATTTGGATTGAAGTTTAACTATTTTATCCAATATACTTTAATCTTTCTATATAATCATAAAATATATTGTATACAATACAACTATTTAGAAAAGAGCAAAACTCTTTTCTAAATAAAAACTCACTTAAGCTCTGCTGTAGCTCCAGCCTCTTCAAGTGCTTTTTTAGCTTCCTCGGCATCATCTTTAGAGATACCCTCTTTAAGTGTTGAAGGTGCACTTTCAACTGCTTCTTTAGCCTCTTTTAATCCAAGTCCTGTCAATGCTCTTACTGCTTTAATAACATTAATTTTCTTATCACCAATTGCTGTTAAAACTACATCAAACTCTGTCTGTTCTTCAGCTGACTCACCGCCTGCTACTGCACCACCTGCTACAACTGTAGGTTGTGCTGATACTCCAAATTTCTCTTCAAACTCTTTAACTAACTCTGAAAGTTCTAATACTGACATACTAGAGATAAACTCTAAAACATCTTCTTTTGTTGTTGCCATTTTTATTTCCTTAAATATTTAATAATTTTATGCCGATTCTTCAAGTTTTACTTTAAGATTATCAAGCCCTGTGACCATATTTCTAGCAGGTGCTGTCCACACTGAAAGAAGCATACCAATAAGTTCATCTCTTGATGGTAATTTAGCCATAGCTGCAATTGTGCTAAGTTGTTCAACTTTACCTTCAATCAAACCTGTTTTGATAATAAATTTATCTTCAAAATCACTTGCTGCCTTATCTGCAACTTTACATACAGATATTTGATCCTCACCCCAAACTAAAAGGTTTGTATTTATAAACTCTACTTCTTCTATATCAGCATTTTTAAATGCAATTTTTGAAAGTGAATTTTTTACAATACGAATTTTAGTATCAGACTCTCTAGCAGTATTTCTAATAGCTTCAAGCTCTTCAACTTTCATACCTTTGTAATCACAAACGATAATAGCTTTTGCACTTTTAAACTCATCGCTTAAATTAGAAACTATTAACTCTTTATTTTCTTTAGTCATTTTTCCTCCTTTCAGATTATATCAAAAGGGCAAATCCAAAAAAGGATCAAAAGTGCTTTGGAAAAAAACACTCATATTTAAGCATAAAGCCCCTATTTTCTTTAATCTAAGATAAAACTATTTTATTTCTAACAACTCTAAAACATCCATTTTTAAAGCCGGACTCATAGTCAATGAAAGAGATGCACTCTTTATATATCTACCTTTTGAAGATGCTGGTTTTTGTTTGTTTATTGATTTAATAAAAGTCATAAGATTATCACTAATTTGCTCTTTTGAAAAACCAACCTTACCAATGCCTGCATGAATATTTCCGTGTTTATCAACTCTATAGTTAACTTGACCACCTTTTGCATTTTCAACAGCTTTTGCAACATCCATAGTTACTGTTCCTGTTTTCGGATTTGGCATAAGACCTTTTGGACCTAAAGTTCTACCAACTTTACCAACCATGCCCATCATATCAGGAGTAGCTATCAAAACATCAAAGTCCATTTTTCCAGCAGCAATATCATCAATAATCTCACTACCACCAGCTATATCAGCTCCAGCTTTTTTTGCTTCATCAACCTTTGCATCTTTTGCAATTACAGCAACTCTTACAGTTTTTCCTGTACCAGAGGGGAGTATAACCGAACCTCTTACCATCTGATCTGCATGTTTTGGATCAACATTTAACTTCATTGAAATCTCTACTGTTTCATCAAACTTCAAAGATGCAAGCTCTTTAACACTAGCTACCACTTCTTCAGCACTATATATTTTTTCAACATCTAATTTTGATATTAAATCTTTGTATCTTTTTGATATTTTTCTTGACATTTATCTCTCCGCATTTTTGCTTCCACATTTAACCTTGTGGTTAAGGTTTTTTATCTAATCTACTATCTCAATACCCATGCTTCTTGCACTTCCTGCTATAATTCTAGCAGCCATCTGGGGGTCTTTAGTATTTAAATCCTCAATTTTCTTATCAACTATTTCCATAAGTTGCACTTTTGTTAACTTCGCAATCTTATTTTTAAGTGGATTATCTGTACCTTTTTTAATTCCTGCAGCTTTTTTCAAGAGATCACTTGCAGGAGGCTGTTTTGTAATAAAAGTAAAACTTCTATCAGCATAAACTGTGATAACAACAGGGATATTATAACCCATCATCGGTTTTGATTTTTCATTAAATGCTTTACAAAACTCCATAATATTCACACCTTGTTGACCAAGAGCAGGCCCAACAGGGGGTGATGGATTTGCTTTACCAGCGGGGATTTGAAGTTTTATCTGCCCTGTAACTTTTTTTGCCATATTTTTTCCTCGTTTTATTTAAATTTATATAATTTTTTCTACTTGAGTATAAAGTATCTCAACAGGTGTACTTCTACCAAATATCAAAACATTTAATTTTAGTGTACCGTTGACCATATCATACTCTTCAACTACACCTGTAAAGTTTGCAAAAGGTCCTTCTGTAACACGAACACTCTCATCTACTTCAAATGAAATTTTTGGTTTAGGTGGAGATTTTTTCTCTGCTTTTTCAATAATAAGATTAATGTCTTTTTCACTAAGTGGAGTTGGCTTTTTTGACTCACCAATAAATCTACCCACTTTTGGCAAAGATTGTATCTTATGCCAAACACCCATATCTAAATCAATATTTGCAAAAACATAACCAGGATAAAGAGATCTTTCAGTGATTTTTTTCTCACCATTTTTAATCTCTATAACATCCTCAGTAGGCACAAGCACATCTCCTAATTTTTCAGAAACACCCATCTGATCAAAAATCATAACAATAGCTTTTTTAACACTCATCTCGCTTCCACCGTGAGTTTGTATCGCATACCATTTATGTTCCATTTACATCTCCTACAATATCGATGACAATGAAAATGACATAATCGCATCAATCAAAGCTATAAACAGTGAAATCACTGTAACAACTATAAAAACAGATACAAAAGCATTTCGTATCTGCTCTTTTGTTGGAAATATAACCTTTGTTAACTCCGCTCTTGAGTCACTAATATAACTTAATATTTTTTGCATCTATCTTCCTAATTTTTATGGCAGGGCAAGAGGGATTCGAACCCCCAGCCATCGGATTTGGAATCCGGCGCTCTACCATTGGAGCTATTGCCCTAAAAATCATAGTTAAAAAACTACGACTTTAATTTAACTTCTTTATGAAGTGTTCTCTTCTTGAGTCTTGAACTATACTTCATCAACTCAACTTTTTCAGTTTGTGTTCTTGTATTTTTAGTAGTTGTATAATTTATATCACCACTCTCAACACACTTTAAACCGATTTTAATTCTCATAATAAATCCTCAAAATTGTTCAAGGGATAAATCCCTTAAACCTTTATAATTTATGCTTGGATTGATGCAACAACACCTGCACCAACTGTTCTACCACCCTCACGGATTGCAAATCTAGTACCATCTTCCATTGCGATTGGAGCGATAAGCTCAACTGTAATTTTTACATTATCACCAGGCATTACCATCTCAGTTCCCTCAGGAAGTGTGATAGAACCCGTAACATCTGTAGTTCTTACATAAAACTGTGGTCTATAGTTATTAAAAAATGGTGTATGTCGTCCACCCTCTTCTTTACTTAATACATAAATCTCAGCTGTAAACTTTGTATGAGGAGTAATTGAACCTTTTTTACAAAGCACCATACCTCTCTCAATATCTTCTTTTTTAGTACCACGAAGTAAAATTCCACAGTTATCCCCTGCTTCACCCATATCCATCTCTTTTCTAAACATCTCAACACCAGTTACAGTTGTTGTTTGAGTATCTTTAATACCTACGATTTCAATCTCTTCACCAACTTTAACTGTTCCTCTTTCGATTCTACCAGTTGCAACAGTTCCACGACCTGAAATTGAGAAAACATCTTCAACAGGCATTAAGAAATCTTTATCAGTCTCTCTAACTGGAGTTGGAATAAAACTATCAACAGTATCCATAAGTGTCATAATTTTTTCACCCCACTCACCAATAGAACCACCTTTTGCCTCTTCTAATGCTTTAAGAGCCGAACCAGCAGTAATAGGAGTATCATCGCCTGGAAATTCATAAGCATCTAAAAGCTCTCTTATCTCCATCTCAACTAACTCTAATAACTCTTCATCATCAACCATATCTTGCTTATTCATAAAAACAACAATGTAAGGAACACCAACTTGTTTTGAAAGTAAGATATGCTCTCTAGTTTGAGGCATAGGACCATCAGCTGCTGAAACAACTAAGATAGCACCATCCATTTGTGCAGCACCAGTAATCATGTTTTTAACATAATCAGCATGTCCTGGACAATCAACATGAGCATAATGTCTTTTCTCTGTCTCATACTCAATATGAGAAGTAGCTATTGTAATACCTCTCTCTTTCTCTTCAGGAGCATTATCGATATTATCATAATCTTTTAGCTCTGCAAGACCTTTTGTTGCTAAAACTGCTGAAATTGCAGCTGTCAATGTTGTTTTACCATGATCGACATGACCGATAGTACCTATATTTACGTGTGGCTTATTTCTTTCGAATTTTTCCTTTGCCATTGTATCCTCCGTCTTTAAATTTTAAATTTTTAACTTTTTGTTAAAAGTTTTGGCCAAAACTTTTTATATACTTTCTCTGGAGCTCATAGAGGGAATTGAACCCTCGACCTCTTCCTTACCAAGGAAGTGCTCTACCTCTGAGCCATATGAGCAAAACTCATCTTACTCATCTCAACAATTACATATCACAATAGATTTAAACAAAAAAGCAGATTGCAAACAATATATACAATAATATAATTTACAAAACAGCTCCCAGTTTAAATGGAGCGGGAAACCGGACTCGAACCGGCGACCCTCAGCTTGGAAGGCTGACGCTCTAGCCAACTGAGCTATTCCCGCATCTTTTTTAGTCTATCTAAAAAAATATAAATTTTTTTAGAGGACTGAAGTGGTGGTGAGTGAAGGATTCGAACCTTCGAAGGTAAAAACCAGCAGATTTACAGTCTGCCCTCTTTGGCCGCTTGAGTAACTCACCTTGGCTATCCACTTGAACATTTCTGGTCAAACACTGTACAAAAAATGGAGCTGATGAGAGGACTTGAACCACCGACCGCCTGATTACAAATCAGGTGCTCTACCAACTGAGCTACACCAGCACAACTTTTTGTGAGCCGTGATTATACATATTTTTTTATTAGAAGTCAATAGTTTTTTAGTTTTTTTTAACTCTTAAAATGTAAAATGTCTAAAACTATACAAAATTAGGGGTTTCAATGAAGATATTATTTTCACCAAGTGAAGCAAAAGTTGCAAATAATCCAACTTTAGATAAAAAAACAGAAGATATTTTGCTCAAACTAAATAACAAACAAAAGTTTGTATTAAAGTTATATCAGGATTTTATAGAAAAATCTTCAAATAAAGAGCTTTCAAAACTTTTTGGATTAAAAAAACAAAGTGATATAGATATACTTAAATCGATAAATATATTTTCTGATACAACAATGAAGGCGATTCAAAGATACAGCGGTGTGGCATATGAGTATTTAGATTATGATAACTTAGAAGATAAAAATTTTATTGATGAAAACTTAATCATATTTTCAAACCTATTTGGTCCAATTTTAGCAAAATTTTATCTACCAAATTACAAATTAAAACAGGGTGAAAAATTAAATTCATTTGCAATTGAAAAATATTATAAAGAGAACTCTAGTGAATATTTAGATAATTTACTCAAAGATGAATTTATAATAGATCTCCGTGCTGGATTTTATCTCAAATTTTACACTATAAAAAAAGAGCATATAAAACTAAAGTTTCTAAAAAATGGAAAATCTGTTAGCCACTGGGCAAAAGCATATCGTGGTAAAATAGCTAGAGAATTGGCATATTTTAAACCAAACAATGAACAAGAGTTTCAAAAGATTTCATTTCCTAATCTTCAAATAAGAGAGATTATCAAACAAAAACTTTCAACTGAGTATCTATTTGATATTGTTTAATTCTCTTTAATACCTTTTAATATCATCTCAGCTTTTTGCTTATCTGTAATCGAGAGTCCATACTTTTGCCAATATGCTTCATCAATATCTTGAAATTTCTCTAAATGTTTTTGCATATCTTCTCTATTTTTATCACTTTTTTGATTAATTGAGGCTTGTGTTAAGTTAGTCTCAGGAAACAAAGCCTCAATAGAATTAGCCACTACCTTAACTTTATCAAATTGAAAAACTCTATCTCTACATTTCTTCCATGCGGTATTTTCTCTAATATAACCATTTAGCATCTCTATTTTTTTACTTTTATCTTCTACTAAAGGAGCTTTACCTCCACTCATCTCATCTACAGTTAAAGGCACTGCAAATCTAAGTAAAAACTCGTTTTTAAGATTTTGAAGTTTAGTTTGTGACTCTATAACTCTCTCAGTAAGTTGGTTCTCTTGTTTATTTAATGAATTGTAATACTCTTGTCTTCTCTTTTTTGCTCTCATTTGTCCATACTCATTTCCAGTACCAAATGACTTATCTTGATGGGAGTATTTTTTTCTGTAAGCTTCTACCAATTCTTCTTTTTTAATTTCCCAATTTTGTAGTTTATTTAGTACATCTTCATATCTTTTGGTCAGATGCTTTCCCTCACGGAGCATCTGTTGCCTTAACATATCTTTCTCGTATTGAGTCGTTATACTATTGCTAATCTCACTAGCAAATAAAAAATTCATAAATACCAATACTACAACAAGATAATATTTCATAACTAAACATGCCCTTTGATATATTTATTTTTTTTAATTAAAAATTAAACATTTTTAATTAATATAATACCATTATATCAAAATAAGATAAAGATTATAAACTCTATTATGACATAAGATGCTTATACAAGATTTTAATACTTGTATAAAGCTCTTATTTTACTCCTCTATCGTAGATATAAAATCCTGATAAATTTTCTCCAACTCTTCATCTCTTTTCTCAATAATCTCTGAATGGTGAGTTTTTAGTGCCTCTTCTAAAACAGAAAGTCGTTTTGAGAGGTATAAAAATAATTGTTTATTTATATCTGGTAGTTTATTGTGGCTTAGTGGGCTTTTATCTTTTCCTCTTATTATAACTCTAGCTGGAATTCCTATGGCTGTAGAGTGAGGTGGGACATCTTTAACTACTACAGAGTTTGCTCCCACACGAGCATTTTCACCAATGGTAATATTTCCAAGTATTTTAGCTCCTCCACCAATAATTGCACCTTTTTTGATTGTTGGATGCCGTTTTATATCTTTTTCTAAACTAACCCCTCCAAGAGTTACACCTTGATAGATTAAAACATCATTTTCAATGATTGCTGATTCTCCTATAACCACACCAAAACCGTGATCTATAAAGACTCTTCTGCCAATTTTGCATCTTGGGTGAATATCTACATTTGTAATTATTTGAGTAACCCCCATAATAATTCGACTTATCAATTTAAGCCTTTTTGTATATAACCAGTGAGATACCCTATATGCTACTAAAGCCCAAACACCTGGGTAATTAAAAAGTAGTTCAAATCTTGATTTTATCGCTGGATCATTTTTCCATGGTGTTGCAAAATCCTCTTTTATAAGTGTAAATAGAGAACTTTTTTTCATATTTTGCCTTATTTTACGGTTTTTAAATAACCATTTTCTTTTAGAAACTGTGCCATTTTTTTTAGCATCTGCTCTTTTAAATGAGAAGAGAACAAAGAGGATGTTTTTATCTTATTTTGTATACTCTTTTCAATCATCTTTGTATCATAATTTAAATCACCTAAAATATCAATAATAGAAGAAGATTCTACCATCTTTTGAATGGTATATCCTTGTTTATCTATAATAATTGAAGCTTCAGTTGGATGAGAAAGCAGATTGTGATTCATTCCTAGCACCTCTTGATAAGCACCAACTAGAAAAAAACCCAAAAAATACTCCTCATTTTTCAAATCAATACTATGCAAAAAGAGAGGATTTTTTATATCAAATGCAATCTCCCCATCACTATCACAAGTGATATCCCAAAGACTAGCAGAGCGAGTTGGCTTTTTATCTAGTTTTAAAATCGGCATAATAGGAAATTGTTGAGATAACCCCCAAAAATCAGGCATACTTTGAAAGATTGAAAAGTTTGCAAGGTATTTCTCTTCAATGGATTTTTGAATATTTAAAAGCTCACTATAGTTTTTATCATGAAGTAAATATATCGCTTTTTTAATAATTATATGAGTTAAAACTTCAGAATTTGACCTATCTTGCAAATCAATATACCCTAAATCAAAAAGTGTTAAAAGAGAATTTAAATGATCTAAAGCATCGTGGAGATACTCTAATGCATTGTTTATATTTATAAATTTATATAGATCAAATAACTCCTCAATCAAAGGAGGATTTTTATCTTTTAATGATAAATCATCTTCTGTATAACCTTCACTTACAAGCTCTAAAACAGGGGCGATTAATACAGCATGAGATGCTGCAATATAGCGACCTGATTCTATGATTATGTTTGGCTCTTTTACATTTTTGTTTTTTGCAATTGTGCCTAACATAAAAATTATATCATTTGCATATTCGTTAAGAGAGTATTTTGCTTGTCTATTCTCTTTGTGTTGTGCATACTCAACTGCTAAACCTCCTCCAAGATTTATAGAATTTAGATTAAAAGCTCCTAATTTAACAAGGTCTCCATAGATATTTCCAGCCTCTTTAATGGCTTTTTTTAGATAACTTATATCTGTTATTTGTGAGCCTATATGAAAATGTATCATTGTAAATTTATCTAGTAGCTTGGATGCTTTTAACAATTTCATCGCTTTTATAAGTTCAGTTGAAGTAAGTCCAAATTTTGAGTTAATTCCTCCACTTTTCTCCCAAATTCCAGCTCCAAGTGAGTGAAGTTTTATACGAAGTCCAATTTTAGGAACAAAATCTGGTTGATTTTTTGCACTCTCTATAATAGTCTCAAGCTCATTTATCCCCTCAATCGCCAAAGTAATGTCCTGTCCTATAGATGCAGAGATGAAGCCAAGCTCAATCATCTCTTTATCTTTAAATCCATTTACAGTAATTGGTGCTAAGTTAGTATGTGCCATAGCTAGTAGAAGTTCAGCTTTACTTCCAGCTTCAAGACCATAATTGTGTTCATCTCCAGCTTTTAAAAGAGCTGTTAAAAAGTTTGGAAACTGATTGACTTTGAGTGGAAAAACAGCTTGGAACTTACCTTTATAGTTTAATTCAGCAGATGCTCTTTGAAAATTTTGATAGATACGGTCAATCTGTTTTTTTATAAGATGTGGAAATCTAAGAAGAATAGGCCCTCTTAAATTATCATCTCTTATTTGTTTTACAATCTCGTAAATTGAAGGTTTACATCCGTGGTTTATCTTTACAAATGCACCATCAATGATAAAATTATCATCACCCCAAATATCTATACCGTAGTTATTCAAATCTCTCTTTCACCTCTGTTTTTTCACTTAAATCTTTTATCCATATCTCTTTATTTAAAAGTTCATCTTCACCGATAATAGCACAATATCTTGCATCTTGTTTATCAGCTGCTTTTAAGTGTGCTTTTAAACTTTTTACATCGTAGCTAAGTGTCACTTTATCTGTAGCTCTTTTTTTATCTGCCTCTTTAAAAACTACATCTATAGCTTCATCACAAAGTGCTCCAAAATAGTATCCAACTCTCCCTTTTTTGGGCACTTCAATCATCTGTAAAATTCTCTCAATCCCGATAGCAAACCCAATAGCAGAAGTTTTTCTACCACCTAAATACTCTACAAGTTTATCATATCTTCCTCCACCTGCCACAGCATTTTGGGCTCCCAAATCAGAGCTTACAAACTCAAAAGCAGTTTTAGAATAATAATCAAGTCCTCGAACAAGATTTGGATCAACTTGGTAAGATATACCTAATGCATCTAAAAGTTTTAAAATATTTGAAAAATCACTCTCACACTTTTGACAAAAGTTTTCATTTAATCTAGGTGAGGGTTTTAAAAGCTCTTGACAATTATTATTTTTACAGTCAAATACTCTGATAGGATTTGTTCTTTTTCTTTTTTGGCAATCTTCACACAATGCATCTAGGGTATCTAAAAATGCTACAAGTCTCTTTTTAAAGGGAGGCATACATAAATCACAACCAAGAGAGTTAATTAAAAGTGTATACTTTATCGAAAATGTATCTAAAATGTCTTTTATCATTTTGATAATCAAAACATCTTCAAGATAACTATCAACTCCAAAACTCTCTACTCCAAATTGGTGAAATTGTCTAAATCTACCTTTTTGAGGTCTCTCGTATCTAAACATCGGTCCATGATAATAAAACTTATGAACTCCCCCAACTCTATCTAGCTTGTTTTCAACAAAACTTCTAACAACTCCTGCAGTTCCCTCAGGTCTCAAACAGACATCATTGTCACCTTTGTCTATAAATTGATACATCTCTTTGCTAACAATATCGCTACTCTCTCCAACACTTCTTTTAAAAAGTGCGGTATCTTCCAAGATAGGAGTCCCAATAAACTCAAATCCATATCTATTGACAATTTGTGTGCATGTTTTTATAAAATATAGATACTTTTGATTTTCGTCCTCTAATATATCTTTCATGCCTCTTAATGTTCTAATCATCTTATAAAACCTTTTATCTTTTGGTGGATTTCATCTATCTCTAATTTTGAGTCAATGATAATATGATTTATTTTGAGTTTTATTAAAATCTCTTTCATGAGAGTTTGTACTTTTAAAAGATACTCTATACCTCTTTTTTCTATCAAATCTTCACTCTTTTCTTGAAGCCTACTTTTTATAAGCTGCTCATTTGTCTCTAACAAAACTACAAAATCTGGCATCTTTTCATCTAACGCAAAACTATTTAATTTAGCTAAAAACTTCAACTCATAATCATCATGGTTTGCCAAAGCATAAGCAATTCCTGAGATAAAACCTCTATCACTTATAACTATCTTATGCTGTTTTATAACACTTTCATAATGCTCAGCTCTATCTGCAAGAAATAAAAAAAGCTCAGCTTTATGGCTTTTTACACCTTTATGCAGTATCAACTCTCTTAATTTAACTCCAAGTTTTGTCCCTCCAGGTTCTTTTGTAAAACAGGCTTTTGAATAACTCTTTTTTAAAAGCTCTACTTGGGTACTTTTACCAGAGGTGTCAACTCCCTCAATTATCAAATACATTTTACACCTTAGATAAATATGGAAGAACCTCTTTTGAGACAAGGTGTGAGATGCTTCCATTGTGTTTTAAAATAGCTCTAACAATTGATGAGCTTATAAATGCATTTTGCAAACTTGGCATTAGAAAAACTGTCTCTATTTCAGGAGAGAGTGCTGAGTTTGCATAACTCATCTGTAACTCATACTCAAAATCACTCACAGCTCTTAAGCCTCTTATGATTATATTTGTATCATATTTTTTTGCTAAATCTACTAAAAGTGTATCAAATGTAACAACTTCAATATCTTTAAAACATCTTGTTGCTTTTTTTACCATGCAAGCTCTTTTTTCCAAATCAAACATAGGTTTTTTCTCTGCTGAATTGGCAATTGCAACAATTACTCCATCAAAGACTGCATTTGCTCTATTTATAATATCTAAATGACCATTTGTAATTGGGTCAAATGTACCTGGATAAAGTGCTATTTTTTTCATATACTATTCCCATCGTTTAAATAAATTGTGTGAAATTCCAAGTAAATCAAACCATTTTCCTATCAAAAAATCTTCCATATCTTCGATATTTAAAGGATTTGCATAATATCCAATAACGGGAGGAGCAATCACAATATTAAGTTTAGATAATTTTAGCATATTTTCCAATGAAATTGATGAAAAAGGCATCTCACGAGGAGCTAAAATGAGTTTTTTTTGCTCTTTTATCATAACACTAGCAGCTCTTGTGATGAGATTGTCACTAATGCCACAAGAGATTTTTGCCAAAGTATTCATACTACATGGAACTATAATCATTGCATCTGTCTTAAAAGATCCAGATGCAATAGATGCTGCAATATTTGAATTTTTAAATTGTGTGATGTTCTGCTCTTTTTCAAATACTATTTTTGCATTTTTTGACATAACTACAAACACTTCAATATCTTTTGGTAACTTTTCAATAAATCTCTTACCGAGAGAAACTCCACTAGCCCCAGAAATTGCAACAATCAACCTCACCAAATTACCTCTGCTTGTGTACTTGATATAATTTTTGCTTGAAAAAAATTATTATAATCTCTTTTGATTTTTATGATATCTCCAATGTGTGCATCTTTTAAAGCTTGAGCTTTAAAAGATGCAACTACACCACCATCTTTAATAGTTGCCGTTATATAATCTCCTCGCTTAATTGTAGTTAATTTAGAGATATGTCTAGTTGTCAAAATTTTTCCTTCAACTAATGTTGTTCTTGCTCTATATCTATTTAAAAAATATGAAGTAATTGGAACTTGATAAAAATTTGTAAATTTAATAGTGACAAAATCAACAATATCATCTGTTAAAGTTCGTCCTTTTTTGATATATTGGTTTGTTCTTAGAACCTCTACCGTTGCATCTAATTTATAATGATAATATAATTTTCTCTTTTTTGCACCCGATATAAAAATAGCCGAAACAGACCCCTTCTCTTTTTTTAAGTTTCCATTTGGAATATAAATTTCTGTAAGTTTATAATTTTTGAACTCTTTTGGAGGTTTTGAGTATCTTTTTATCTCAAGATTATTAATATGCATCTTTGGATATTTTTCAAGAAATTTAGCATTAACAAATTTTTTAATTTTTTCTATATGGATTTCACTATCTGCAAAAAGTGAAATATGAAAAAAAATGAGCACAAATAATACTTTTTTGAACAAAGATAGCCTTTTTATAAATTATCTAAGCAGATAGTGTACCGTAATTATTCAAAAGCACTAGGCTCCTTACTTCTTATATAAGTCTCTTTTTCACTCTCTGTTTTTTTAAATTGAACATTATCAATAAAACTATTAAACTGATTTTTAAGAAAATCTGGCTTTAAATTTGCAAGAAATACCGTAAATGCAAAACCTAAAACAAATAGTATCGGAAGACACACTCTCATCATACACTTTGCAAAGCCCATGTGAACTCCTTTTAAATTTTGAAAAATTATAATCAAAAATTACTTCAAAAGTGTTCACATTAAATTATCTAGCCTCTTATTTTCTTTATAAATGCACCTTTTTCAACTCTTTTTGCTTTTGACAAATCAACTCTAGCTCCCGCATCACTAAAATACGGTCCTACAAGTAGTAATTCAACTGATCTTCCTCTAACAATCGCCTCTTTAGTCTCATAATTTAAACCACTCTCTTCAAGACTTTGTATATATCTAGTACTTTTAACTCCAAGATCATTATCATAAAGAGTTGCAATTTGAATATAATATGTACCATTATCAGCTTGTGAAGTTTGATTATAATTTGTTTCCACTATAGCTGGAACTGATTGTGTATACTGCTCGTCGTATGAGTTATCTTGATATGATATAGAGTCAACTAAATCATCATCATACTGAGCTTCAAACTCATCAACTTCTCTATCTCCTCCAAACACTAAGCCAAGTCCAAGACCAGCCATAATATCAAGATCACTATTTGAAAATTTCTTTAATGCTTTTGTATCTAGTATGAGATTTAAAGTATCACTTATCTTATATTTTAATCCGCCACCAAGATTTGCAAATCCTCCAGACTCAGCAGCATATGCTTCATCTGATATAATCTCATAACCTAATCCTGCATACACAAAAGGAAATAATGCGTTTTCATTTGCAATCTCATAAAGACCATTTACATATACTCTATCTGCTGGAGTATCTTTAAGATTTAAAGATGATTTTGATGATGAAACTACCGACTTTTTCTCATATCTTGCATCTTTACTTACCGCATATTCATCATTTCTATCTATATTATAATCAGCTGCAAATACATGCTCATACCCTAACTGAATAAAACTACTTTTTGTTATACACTTATTAAATCTAACTCCCACAAGTGGTGAATCACCTAATGCTCCATCATCTTCTGTAAAATTTTGCCCACCTATAACATCTGCACTATTTAAACATCCACTTGTCTCAACTGGAGCTTTAGAAGTAATCGTAGCTGGCACAAATGCTCTCTCAGGAATAAATCTAGGCTCTGGTGTATACTGTTCGACTTCTTGTACTTTGGCATCATAAGTATCTTGTGCTTCATAGTCTATTAAAGCACCTACATCTGGTCCTGCGAATAATACAGATGTTGTTACTGCTAAAGCTATTATCTTTTTCATTTACTCTCCTAATTTTTCAATTTTATTATTAACTCTAGCAAGTAACAGTTTAAAAAGTCAAGAATATTTACCAAAAAAAACAATAATTAACTTTATGTGTTACAAAAATTAGCAAAGATCAAAATTAAATTTTATCTGGTATAATGGCGAAAGGAAGTGTGAAAAATGGTGAAGATGCTTAAAGGAGGCGAAAGCATCTCCACCGGACTGTGATGAATGACATTATCTAATGTGTCAGTTGCATTTTGGCAACAGTGTAATTATAATCAAATCGGACTAAATTTATCCTTTTTAATTATAATTAATATATATTTTTAAAAAAAGGTTAATTTTGAAAAAAGCTGTGTCTATTATAAGCGGAGGTATGGACTCTGCTTTAAGCTCCTATATAGCTAAGTTTGAAGATGGTTATGAGATTATTGCTTTGCACTTTAACTATGGGCAAAAGACAGAAAAAAAAGAATTAGAAAGTTTTAAAAAGATAGCAAGAAGCTTAAACTCTTTGAAATTAGTTGAGTTAGACTTGCATTTTATTAAAGAAATAGGAGGCTCTGCTTTAACAGATAAAAGTATAGAAGTTCCAAAAAGTGGAATTTTACCAGGCGTGCCTGTGACTTATGTACCTTTTAGGAATGGTATCTTTTTATCTATAGCTACAGCTTTAGCCGAAAAAGAAGGAGCTGAAGCCATCTATATAGGTGTTGTTGAAGAGGATAGTAGCGGTTATCCAGATTGTAGTGATAGTTTTATAAAAAAACTAAATGAAGCGATAGATGAAGGTACAAAGAGTGAAACTAAGATAGAGCTAAAAACTCCCTTAGTAAAACTAAAAAAAGAGCAGATTGTAAAAAAAGCAAAAGAGCTTAATGTGCCACTAGAGTATACTTGGAGCTGTTATGAGCGTGAAGATAAACCTTGTGGAGTTTGTGATAGTTGCAGACTTAGAGCGAAGGGGTTTGAAATAGCAGGCTTAGTTGACTCTATCTATCTGCAATAAAATAACGGATTTTAAGCCCCAAAGTTGAAGTGTAACCAACCTCAATAGATGATATTTTTCCACTTTTGTCATAAATAAAGGTAGTTGGAAATGATGATACTTGAAATTTTGAAGCAAACTCTCCATGTAAGTCATTAAAAACTACAAAATCAAACTCTCTTTTTTTTAAAAATGTTTTTAACTCTTCATTTGTTCCTGAATTTACAGCAACTGTTATGACATTTGCTTTTTTTGAGAGGCTTTGAATATTTGGAGCTTCAAGTTTACAAGCAGGACACCAAGTAGCCCAAAAGTGAATTATGAGTGGTTCTCCTTTGAAATCATCTGAGTTTATAGTTTTTTTATCTATAGAGATTAACTCAAATTGTGGAAGTATTGGACTTTTTATATCTGGTCTTTTTAGATAGCTAATTAGATTTAAAACAACAGCAATTACAACTACTAAAAACAGTATCTCTTTTATCCAAGAGAAAACTTTTTTCATCTAGCTTCCAAATATGCTCTCATACCAATATCACTCCAAGCACGATTTTCTTCCATAAAAGCATAAGCACTCTCCCATGCTAATTTAAAATCAGCACTTTTTGCACTTTTCTCTTTTGCAACTTCCATCATCGCTAATCTTGCTTTTTCCATTATCTCTTTTGGAAAACTTCGTATTGTTACATCTAATTTTTTAATCTCTTTTAATGCTTTTGCATTTTCATACTGAAACTCTGTAGCCATTGTAGAATTTAACTCATTTGATGCCATCTCTATCATCATTTTTTGCTCATCTGATAATTTGTCAAACTTCTTTTTGTTAAAAACCAAACTAAGCATACTTCCTGGTTCATGCCAACCTGTATAATAATTTTTAGCAACTTTAGCAAATCCCATTTTTATATCCAATGAAGGTCCTAACCATTCAGTTGCATCTAACATATTTCTCTCTAAACTTACAAAAATCTCTCCTGGAGGAAGGAGTATAGGTTTTACTCCAAGCTTTGCAAATACCTCACCCCCAAGCCCTGGAATTCGCATCTTCAAACCTTTTAAATCCTCCAAAGTGTTTATCTCTTTTTTAAACCAACCACCCATCTGAACATCAGTGTTTCCACCTTTAAATGGGACAAGATTATGTTTTGCATAGAGTTCTCTCCAAATCTCCATGCCACCTCCAAAATCTATCCAAGCATTCATTTCAGTTGCAGTTAATCCAAAGGGAAAGCCAGTAAAAAGATTAAAAGCTTCATTTTTTCCTTTGTAAAAATATGAAGCAGAGTGATAAGCATCTATAGCTCCAACACTAGTTGCATCAAAAACACCAAATGCAGGAACAAGTTCATTTTTAGGATGCACTTTTATCTTGATACTACCACCACTTATAACTCCAACTCTTTTTGCAAATCTTGAAATTCCCTCTCCCATTATAGGAAAATTTGCAGGCCAAGAAGTTGCAAGAGAAATTCTTGTTTTTCTATTTTTATTTATATTTACCGATTTTGTTGGAGGACTACTATCAGAACAACCTGCTAAAAAAAGTGTACTTCCAGCTGTAACAAGGGCTGTTTTTTTGATAAATTCTCTTCTATTTTTCATCATCTCTCCATTTTAAAAAAGTAGAGTCTGCTCTTTTTGCTCTATTTTTTCTAGCTCTTGTATAAGCTTGTCATAAGTTATTTTTATTATAGCAAAATTAAACTCTATCTCTTTTAGCTTTAAAATATCACTATCTTCAAAATATATAGTTTTAGCCCATGGTGCATTTTTTTTCAAATATAAAATCTCTTTTTCAATTAAACTTTTATCACTCTCACAAATAATTAAAGATTGAGATTTTCCAAAACTTTTAATATCTAAATTTTTGTTTACAAAAACTGGATGGAAAAAAGAGCCGAAATTGCATCTTCTTATATCAAAAACAAAACTGTTTTTTTCTAAAAAAGTTACAATAGATGCAAGATTATCTAAAAATAGTGGAGAAATTTTTATATCTTTATATATCTCATTTTTATAGATAAAGCTAGATAAAAATAGTCCACTTTTTACCATATCAAAAGGAGAAGTTTCTGCTTTTAAAATGCTCTCATACTCTGGAAAAATTCGTTTTAAAAATTCTTCATCTTTAGAAAAAAATATAGCTGTTTTTTCAGTATTTATTATCTTTTTATAATTTTGTTTTTCATCACTATTTAAAAAATATAGCTGTTTTTTATCTGCAATTTTCTGAATTAACTCTAGCTGAATACTATCTGCTAAAATAAAACGAAAATCTTTCTCTAAAAGTGTAAATCTTAAAAGTCTTATTAAAACATCATCGATAGAAGTTGTTTTAAACCAAGCTATCTCTTTATCAATTATCTCTAAATCTTTTTCACTCACAATCGCATAAGCTTCAAGCTGTAATGCCAACTCTATATCTTCTTTGGAATTTGAGATAAATAAATCTCCTCTATTTACCTTTTTTGGATCAATTTGAACTCTGTTAAAAGATGAAATTGATGGAGTATTTAATGCAGTAGCGAGGGTAAGTCTGCTAAAGTTTTCAAATGTCATCCAACAGCTGTGCCACTACTTTTTTTAGACTCTGGTCTAATTAAACAGAGACCATCTTTATCTTTTGCAGCTAAAAGCATACCTTGTGATAAAAGTCCCATTATCTTTGCTGGCTTTAAATTCGCTACTAAACAAGCTTGTGTTCCCACTAAATCTTTGGCTTCATAAAACTCTCTTATGCCAGCGATGACTTGTCTAGGTTCACTCTCTCCTGCATCTACTTTTAACTTTAATAGACGATCACTTTTTGGAACCTCTTTTGCCTCTAATATGGTGACTATCTTAATTTTTGTTTCAAAAAACTTATCTATTGTAATTATGCCTTCATTTTTTTTATCTTCGTTTTTAGGCTCACTAGTTTCTAAAACTTCCTCTTCGATTCTAGGAAAGAGAGGTGGTGTTTTTTTGATAGTGAATTTTTTTAGAAGAGATTTTTCTTTAATAATCTCGTTATAACTCTCTTTATCTATTGAAAAACCAAGAGAGGAACTTATACTTTGACAAGTTTTTGGCATAATAGGATATAAAGAAGTTGCCACTTTTGCTAAAAGATTTGCAACCAATGCCACAAGTGCCAAAGCCTCATCTCTTTTCCCCTCTTTTATCTTTGTCCACGGCTCATAAGTTGCTATAGCTTGGTTTGCAATTGTTAGAATTTTCCAAAGCTCTTCAAGGTAGCGATTTAATTGTAATGCAAAAATATATTTTTCTAAAGTTTCTAAAATTTTATCTGCTTCACTTATCTCTTTTTGGTGGTATTTTAAAACATCTATAGAGTCTATTTCAAAATCATTATATTTAGAGCTCATACCAATAACTCTATTTAGCAAATTTCCAAGATCATTTCCAAGGTCTGAGTTTATTCTGTCTATTAAAGCTTTTTGACTAAAATCTCCATCTTGACCAAATGGCACTTCACGAAGAAGAAAATAGCGAAAATTTTCAACACCATAAGCATCCGCTACCTCTTTTGGATTAACAACATTCCCTTTTGATTTACTCATCTTTTCACCATTTCTAGTCCACCAGCCGTGAGCTCCAATGTGTTTTGGAAGAGGAAGTTCAAGTGACATTAAAAATGCAGGCCAATAAATAGCATGGAATCTTAATATATCTTTTCCAACCAAATGAACAGTTGTACCACTCCAATAAGCCATATCTTTCTCATCTTTTCCATAACCCAAAGCTGTGATATAGTTCATAAGTGCATCCATCCAAACATACAAAACATGTTTTGGGTCATTCATAGAAGTTGGAAGTTTGACACCCCAATCAAAGCTTGTTCTTGTTATGGAAAGGTCATGTAAGCCTTGTTTTACAAAATTTATAACTTCATTTTTCTTAGCCTTTGGAAGAACACAAGTATCATCTTCTTCATACCATTTAAGAAGTCTTTTTTCATATTTTGAGAGTTTAAAAAAGTAACTCTCCTCTTTTACTACACTTGTTGGTTTTCCGCAATCAGGACAACTTTCATCATCATAAAGTTGAATTTTTGTAAAAAATGTTTCGCAAGATACACAGTAAAAACCCTCATATTGGTCTTTATAAATATCTTCTTTTTTATACATAACTTCAAAAGCTTTTTGAACTCCTTCCATGTGGTCTTGGTCAGTTGTTCTTATAAATTTATCATAAGAGATATCAAGCTCATCCCAAAGTCCTTTAAACTTCCCACTTATCTCATCTGCATACTCTTTTGGACTTCTACCTCTGCTCTTGGCAGCTTCTTCTATCTTTTGCCCGTGCTCATCCGTTCCTGTTAAAAACATTGTATCAAGTCCGATAAGTCTTGAATATCTAGCTAAAGTATCAGCTATAATAGTTGTGTAAGCATGACCAATATGAGGTACATCATTAACATAATAAATCGGAGTAGTTATATAGGCTTTCTTGCAAGTTTTTGACATTTTTTTATCCACTATTTTTAAAATATATTACTCAAAAATTGCTTAATCTACATTCCACATCAATTGTGATAAAAAGATAATAATTATAACAAGTGCAAATGGGAATCTATGACTCTTAAAAAGCCAAGGATTAATCTTGAAAAATAGTTGATTAAATCCTCTAATGCCAAGCCATAACCCAAAAAATGTTTTTATAAGAAGAAGTATCTGAAATGAGCTTAATCCATCTTCACCAATTTCACCAAAAACTTGACTAATTAGATAAAGACCAGAAAAAACCGCAACTAAAAGTGCATAAGGCACTACTTTTCTAACCTCAACCATGATGGCTTCTCTAGCTTTTGCTGTCTCATCTTTTGTCAAAGTTTTTCTCATTTTTACAAGAAACAAGTTATCAACAATCAAAAAACCGCCATATATGAAAACAGCAAAAATATGAATTAAGTGTATAGTTATGTAGATTGTAAATCCTTTTAATTGAAATTATAACATACGAAGCTTTTTTTATTTTGCTAATTTGATATTTGATGAGATTTTAGTAGGTAGAAAAGTTAGCCTGCCTCTTAGCAGGCTAAAAAAATTATATTGCGGATAGACCTCTATAAGAGTTGTCAAACCAAAAAATTCTAAATCTTGCTTTTTGTTGTGAAGCGAAAGATGCAACACTTGTTTTGAAATTACGATAGTACACTTTGGCAAACCTTACAGCTACCCCGCCACCTAACATTAATGTGATTACTAAAAAATACATAAACATACGAATACTGAAAATTATCTTCATCATTTTGACTCCTTATTGTTTTGTAACAAACTTAAGTATATTTAATTATTCTTAAATAAAAATAAATTAGTTTTATTAATGCGATATATTTGTTTGTGATTTCTATTACTTTAGTAGGAGATTTAGCGTAACATAAAAACAGTTAGTTTCCTATGTTATGCTAAAAATATTTTATGCAGTTGCTAGTTGTGAATTGGTCTCTACTGTTGTATCTAAAGCACTCTCTGTTTCATCTGATGATGAGAACATACTACCGATAGCTTCACCTATAAAACCTACAATTAGCATCAATACTATAAGTGCAAATGTACCTGCGATTAAAAACATATTATCCCTCTTTCTCTCTTTAGTTTTCATGTGACTCCTTTTTAGTCTCATACTCTATATATCGTCATTTTATGGGGCATGTATAGATTTTTATAAGGTTTTAATAGCATATTTTTTTTAAAAAATACTAAAATTTAGTATATGAAAAGGATTAAATAAAAAGTTAAATTATTAAAAAATTAAAGTGTGTAATTTAGTGACATATTTTAGTTGCTCTACTCTTTTTTGATTCAATTTGAGCAACTGCTATTGCAAATCCACCATCATGAGTTATAGAAAGAGCACTGTCTATTATGCTATATTCATCAACAATATCTTTTGAGAGAGTGAAATATGGAGCATTTTTTGAATCTTTATAAATTATAATATCTTTAAAAGAACACTCTTTAGAGATTCCACTACCAAGTGCTTTTGAGATAGCCTCTTTTGCTGCAAAAAATCCTGCAGCTGTTTGAGGGGTTTTTACAAGAGAGATTTCACAAGGAGTTAAAAATCTCTCTAAAGCTTTGTTTTGAAACTTATCCAAAAACTTTTCAAATCTTTTTATACTAACTATATCGATACCTATCATTGGATTACGAAATCGGTAAAAAAGAGGTTATTTATATTGCCATCACTTACAACTTCGTTGACACTTAACACAATCTCATCCTTTAGGTTCTCTTTGCCTTTAATCGTACTAATTTCCTCATAAGTCTTTGCTGATAGTGCTTTGATGATTATATCTCTAATAAGTGGAGATTTTGCATCCAATTCTGCGGCTAACTCTTCATTTGCCAATTCAAAATTAATTACAGTTTTTAAATACCTGCTACCACTCTCACTATAAAGATTTACAACAAATTGTTCCATTGGGTACATCGCACCTATTTCAGCATAATTTGTACCTCTTTTTGAAGGCTCCAAAGCTCCTTTTTTTGCATCCATAGTCTGTTTAGCTCTGTTTGCATCATCAATTACTTCACTATCTGAATTTAAAAGCAAATAACCAGCTACTCCTCCACCTAAAAGGGTTAGAAATAGAACTGTTGCTACTATTATGAGTAGGGTATTTGATTTAGCCTTTTCTTGAACATTTACTTCAACTTCTTTGTTTGGTGTTGCTTCAGCCATGATTATCCTTTTTTTTGTTATTATTGAACTTGCTTACTTACAAAGTATATCGTACGGTTTTCGAAAAAGTTTAGTTTTTTTTAGAGAAGTTATATATTTTTACCCAATAAAGAGGAATAAGATAGAAATTATGGCATTTGTAGAGCGATTTTTTGCCTTTTTTGGTAAAAAATTTTTAAATATTATCGATATTTTTCAAGGATTTGGACATTTTTGGATTTTCCAATTTAAACTTTTACCTCTATATATAAAACCTCCATACAGAATAAAAGAGATTTTAAAACAAATGGAGATTATAGGCATAGGCTCAATTGGTGTGATTGTGCTAACAGGTACTTTTACTGGGTTAGTTTCTGCTGTACAGCTTTTTCAAGCATTTGAGCAATTTGGAGCACAAAATCTTATGGGGTTTCCAATCTTTATCTCAATATCTAGGGAACTAGGTCCAGTATTTGCAGGACTTATGCTAACATCAAGAGCGGTAAGTGCAATGGCAGCGGAACTTGGCACAATGAGAGTAACCGAACAAATAGATGCAATGGACACTCTAGCGGTTAATTCTAAAAAATATCTCTTAATCCCTCGAATAATAGCGACAACTCTATCTCTTCCTCTTTTAGTTATATTGTTTGATTTTTTAGGAAATCTTAGTGCATATCTAATCTCAGTTTATGCTCTTGGCATCAATGAAACAGCTTATCTAAACACAATTCATATGTATCTAAAACTTTCTGATATTTTAACAGGGGTATTTAAAGGCTTTTTATTTGGTTTTTTCATAGGAATGATAGGAACTTATGTAGGCTACCATGCAAGAGGAGGAGCTAGAGGAGTTGGTGTTGCTACTACTACAGCTGTCGTTTATGCATCTATTGTTGTTTTTGTGATGGATTATTTTTTATCATCTTTGTTCTTGATAATTGGATGGTAAATAATTAGCCTATTTTTTTATAGATGAATTCAGATTAAAATGTTCCTGTATTTCTAAACTGAGCAATCTCTGTTTCGACCATATCGTCTATCATTTTTTGATAAATTTCAGCTACAAGATTTGGAGATAAGCTTAAAGAGAGTGCTTGGTGTCTTACTTTGTCTAAAACATCATCTACTCTATCGTCAGCTTTTATCTCATCAATTGAGTGTTTAAACTTTGCAGCTTGTTTGACATAATTTTTTCTAGATGCAATTAATTTAATTATCTGTTCATCTACTTTGTCTATCTCATCTCTCACTTCATCTAATGAATTACAATTTCTTATTCCCATATTTTTATCCTTTTTCTAATTTTATCAAAATTTTTTATAAAGCGAGTTGATTAATTTTTAACCACTTTTATAAAAAGTGTAACTTTTTTTAATGTTATACTTACATTTGACAATAAATTTTTTAGGAGATATATATGAAGAGTATATTTGGATTAGCTTTAGCTTTACTGTTGCCAATTGCAGCATTTGCAGAAGAGGCTGCCCCTGTTTTAGATAGTGGTGATACAGCTTGGATGATGATGTCTGTAGCACTTGTGTTACTCATGACACCTGCTGGATTAGCACTGTTTTATACAGGAATGACAAGAACAAAAAGTGCATTAAACACCTATGCTATGGTTATGGGTGCTTTTATTTTGGCCTTTACCATGTGGATAATTGTAGGTTACTCTATCGCATTTGGTACATCAGATAGTGCAGCACTTCAAAATGTAATGGGTGGTTTTGATCATATTTTGCTTAGTGGTATTAGTTGGACAGATTTAAGTGGTACTTATCCTACTTTTGTATTTATCGCATTTCAAGGAACTTTTGCAGCTATTACAGTTGCTATTGCTGCTGGATCTGTGATTGAGAGGATGAAATTTTCTACTTGGATGGCATTTGTTGCTATTTGGGGTGTACTTGTTTATGCTCCTATCGCTCATATGGTATGGGGTGGAGATGGTGCTTTACTTTTTGATGCAGGAGCTTTAGATTTTGCTGGTGGTACTGTTGTTCATATGAATGGTGGTCTTGCAGGGTTAGTTTTAGCCTATTTAGTTGGTAAGCGAACAGGTTATCCAAAAACTGCGATGAAGCCTTTTAGTATTATTTTAGTTGGTGTTGGTGCTGCTCTTTTATGGTTTGGTTGGTATGGATTTAACGGTGGTAGTGCATTTGGTGCAAATGCAATCGCTGGTTTAGCTGTTTTAACTACAACTATCGCAACAGCTTCTGCTGGCTTAACTTGGATGTTACTAGAGTGGATAATGTATAAAAAACCTACTCTATTAGGAATTGCATCTGGTATAGTTGCAGGACTTGTCTCTATAACTCCAGCTGCTGGTTTTGTAAGTGTTGGTGGTGCTTTTATCATCGGTATATTAGGTACTGTTATCGCTTTCTTTGGTGTTGTATGGTTTAAGAAAAAAGCAGGTTATGATGATACATTAGACGCATTTGGTATCCACTTTTTGGCTGGTGCTTGGGGTGCTATGGCGACAGGATTCTTTGCTCTAAATGATAAAGATCTTCTTTGGGATGGACCACTAAAAGCTAATGATGACAGATTAGGTCAAATCTGGGTTCAATTAGAATCAATACTTGTAGTTGGGGCTTGGACACTTATTGGTACAATTATAGTGTATTATATAGCTGCAGCTTTAACAGGTGGTGGCAGAGTTGATAAAGAGACTGAAGAGAGTGGTTTGGATGAGAGACTACATAGTGAAAAAGCAATTAATTTATAGTTAAAGGATAAATGATGAGAAAGATAGAAGCAATTATCAAACCATTTAAGTTGGATGATGTAAAAGAGGCATTAGTGGCTGAAGAGATTGAAGGTATGACTGTATCAGAAGTTAAAGGATATGGTCGTCAACAAGGACATAGTGAGCTTTATCGTGGGGCTGAGTATGTAGTAGATTTTTTACCTAAAGTAAAAATTGAAGTAGTTGTATCAGAAGAGTTTGTAGATAGAGCAATTGCGGCAATTACAGCAAGTGCTAAAACTGGTAAAATTGGAGATGGAAAGATATTTGTCTCCTCTGTTGAAAGAGTTGTTCGTATTAGAACTGGCGAAGAGAACGAAGACGCTCTTTAAAAATAAAAAGCATGGCAGTTGATTGCCATGCTAAATTCTCACAAACTTTTGATATAATCTCTTTAAAAATTAGGATCTTTATTTGGATTTTTTCCCTTTTGATTATAGAGATCCTCTTTATGGATCGATTTTACTTGTTGCTATTATTTTTATACTCTCATTTACTAGTTATTGGTGGGGGATTTTTAAAAGCAAAGAAGAGGAGTCAAATGTCAATAAATTTATGAAAAAATTCAACCAATACTCAGGCTTCAATGAATACAAAGAGATAATCCAAAGAAAAGATTTACCAACTGAATCAGCTGTATTAATGGCACTTACTTTTGAAAAAAGTGGAGAGTATGAAAAAACCATAGAGATTTACTCTGCGGTTTTAAAATCAGTAAATGAGCCACAAAAGAGAAAAGATATACTCACACTTTTGGGTAAAACTTACTATAAAGCTGGTTTTTTACAAAAATCAAGAGAAGTTCTTTTAGCATCTTTGAAAATATTTCCACGAAATGAAGAGGCTTTAACTTACTTGATAGTAATTTATGAAAATTTACGAGAATATAACAAAGCAATTGATGTCTTAAATACTCTTGAAGAATTTGGAAATGAAATAAAAGAGAAAAAATTATATTTTGAAACTTTATGTATTATCCACAATAAAACTTTTAAAGATGAAAAAAAAGTCAAAAAACTCATAAGTCTTGGAGTAGATAAAAAAATTGTACAAAGAAAACTTTTTGAATTTTTAAAATTAAATAAACTCCAATTAGATAGCAATATACTAAAAGATTTTGATTTTAGAAATTTAATAGATCTAGTTTGGGATATGAGAATAGACAAATTTGAAGAAGAATTAATTGAGAAAAACAGCCTTTTAAAAGAGATTTTTTCTGCGAAAGGTGAATTATACGATACCACTTCTAGTGATATATTTGAGTTAAATATCCTTATAAAACTGCATCTCTTGAAAGATACAAGTGCAAATATGGGATTTAGATATACTTGCAGGGAGTGCAAAAGTGTTTTTCCACTCTATTTTTATAGATGTCCAAAATGCCAAAATATTAGCACTGCAGAGGTAGGAACAATACTTATAGGAAAAAATCATGAAGAAAATTCACTTATTTACTGATGGCTCATCTTTGGGAAACCCTGGATTTGGAGGCTATTGTGCAATTTTAAAATTTGGCAAAAATGAGAAAATTGTAAGCGGAGGAGAGCTTTTAGCCACCAACAACCAAATGGAGTTAAAAGCTGTTATTGAAGGCATAAAAGCTTTGAAAGAGCCTTGTTTTGTAACTGTTACAAGTGATTCATCTTATGTTGTTAAAGGGATAAATGAGTGGCTTAAAGGGTGGGTAAAAAAAGAGTTTAAAAATGTAAAAAATCCAGATCTTTGGAGAGAATATCTTAAAGTGTCAAAACCTCATAAAGTTTTGGCTATTTGGGTTAAAGGTCACTCAGGTCATAAAGAAAATGAAAAATGTGATACTATTGCTAGAGGCGAGGCGGAAGTATTACAAGCAAGTGCAAAAGGACTTTGATGAATATGATTAGTGAATTAGAAAAAAGAATAGGTTATAAATTTAAAGATATCAAATTACTCACTGAAGCGTTAACACACAAAAGCTCAAAGCAAAATAAAAATAATGAGAGATTAGAGTTTTTAGGAGATGCGGTTTTGGATTTGATAGTTGGAGAATATCTATATAAAAAATTTCCTGATGTATGTGAAGGAGACTTATCAAAACTAAGAGCATCTCTTGTAAATGAAAAAGGTTTTGAAAAATTAGCTAAACAGATAGAACTTGGAAAATATATCTTTTTATCTACAGCTGAAGAAAATAACAAAGGAAGGGAAAAAGCTTCCATCCTCTCAAATGCTTTTGAAGCACTTATAGGTGAAATTTATCTAGAGAGTGGGATTGAAAAAGCAAAAGAGGTCTCTTTAAACTTACTTCTTGAAGCTTATCCAAAGATTGATTTGGAGTCTGTTTTTAAAGATTATAAAACTACACTTCAAGAGTTAACACAAGCAACGATAGGTGAAACACCAAAATATATAGTTATAGGTTCTAGTGGACCAGACCACCAAAAAGAGTTTATAATTGCTGTTGAAATTGGTGATAAAGAGATTGCAAAAGCTGCTGGAAAAAGCAAAAAAGAGGCTCAACAAATTGCTGCAAAACTAGCAATTGAAGCATTAAAAGAGGAGATGGCTTGAATAGCTTTGGAAAAAGATTTGTTTTTACAACATTTGGAGAGTCTCATGGAAAAGCCTTAGGGTGCATCGTTGATGGAGTTCCAGCTGGATTAAATATAGATGAAGCTTTTATACAAAATGAATTAGATAGAAGAAAACCTGGACAAAACGAGTTTGCAACAGCTAGAAAAGAGGAAGATAAAGTAGAGATTTTAAGTGGAGTTTTTGAAGGAAAAAGCACAGGAACTCCAATAGCAATGATTATATTTAACACAAACCAAAAGAGTAAAGACTACACAAATATAAAAGATATTTTCAGACCAGGACATGCTGATTTTACCTATTTTCATAAATATGGCATTAGAGATTATCGTGGAGGTGGAAGAAGTAGTGCTAGAGAGACAGCCGCTAGAGTTGCAGCTGGAGCTATTGCTAAAATAATGTTAAAAGAGCTAGAGATTGAAGTTCAAAGTGGAGTTTTGGCAATTGATGGGATCTGGAGTGAAAAAATTGATTTTAATTTTGCTAAAAAAAGTGAAATTTATACTCTTGATGCTGATGTTGAAGATAGACAAAAAGATGCAATATTAAGTGCAAAAAACTCTCACGATTCAGTTGGTGGAGTTGTATTTGTTAAGATTAAAAATGCACCTATTGGCTTAGGTGAGCCAATATACTACAAACTAGATGCACTTCTTGCAGATGCAATGATGAGTATAAATGCAGCAAAAGGTGTAGAGATAGGTGATGGGATAAGTGCATCTAATGTACTTGGCTCACAAAATAATGACCCAATACGAAAAGATGGATTTTTATCAAACCATAGTGGAGGAGTTTTAGGCGGCATCTCAAATGGTGAAGATATAGATGTTAAAGTCTATTTTAAGCCTACTCCATCTATCTTTCAAACACAACAGAGTGTTGATATACATAACAATGAAGTAGAGTGTTCTCTAAAAGGGAGACATGACCCTTGTGTGGCTATTAGAGGTAGCATTGTTGCTGAGGCTATGGCATCTTTGGTTGTTGCGGATATGCTTCTTTTAAACATGGGTAGAAATATGAAAAATCTTAGAAAAATGTATGTGCCCTCTATGTCTTAAAAAAAATAGTTTCAAATATTGGGAAGGAGAAGGTAGAGTTTACCTACTTTGTAAAACTTGTGATTTAGTCTATGTACCCTCCTCCTACTTCATATCATTAAAAGATGAAAAAGCAAAATATGATAATCATCAAAACTCTCCACAAAATCAAGGATATAAAGATTTTTTAAATCGCCTTATAGAGCCTTTATCAAAAGAGTTATCTTTAAATTCTTATGGTTTAGATTTTGGCAGTGGTCCAGGTCCTACTCTTTGGCTTATTATGCGAGAAAAAGGGTATAAAATGGAAATTTATGACTATTTTTATCACAATAATAAAACTGTTTTTGAAAAAGAGTATAATTTTATCACAAGTACAGAGGTGATTGAGCATCTATATCAGCCATTAAAAGAGATGCAAAGATTGTGGAGCTGTTTAAAACCTGATGGTGTTTTAGGTATTATGACAGCTTTTAGACCAGATATAGATGAGTTTTCCTCTTGGTACTACAAAAGAGATTTAACTCATATTAGGTTTTTTACAAAAAAAACATTCCAATGGTTAGCAAATACTCTTGATGCAAAACTTCAAATACCAGAAGATGGGGTTATACTTCTAAAAAAAGGAGCTACATGAGCAAAATAACAACCAGAGATAAACTTTTAGATATCACATTTAAAGAGGTTTATATATATGGCTATGCAGGTAGTAGCATCTCAAATATACTTAAAATTGCTGGTATTCCTAAAGGCTCAATGTATCACCATTTTCCGTCTAAAAAAGCGATGGTTATAGCAATGATAAAAGAAAGATTAACTCCAAAAGTTCGAGAAGCCTTTTATATACAGATAGATGATGATAGTAGAGCTGTTGATATTTTAAGTTTTTTATTTAAAAAAATTAGTAAAAATGAGATGCTTATAAAACATGGCTGTCCTCTTCATAAATTGATGTTTGAGATGGGTTCACTTGATGATGAGATAACAAAGCTTTGTCATCAAGAGTTTATTTTTCTTATAGAAAATCTTGCAAAGTTGATTGATATTGGGAAGCAAAAAGGGGATATAAGAGAGGAAGATAGTAAATCTTTAGCTAAGTTTATCATCATATCCTCTTGGGGAGCTCTCTCTCTTGCCCCAAATCACTCATCAAAAGAGCAATTTTTACAAGATACTAAACATATTTTAGAGTATATTAAGGCATAACTCTTTATAATTAGACCGACCAGTCTACTATAAAAGGAGTTATTGTGTTTATATATCAGCCAACTATCACTAAGAAGATGCAAGTTGTGTTAGAAAATATCGAAAAAGAGTTAGGGGTAGTCCCTTTACATTTTAAATTTTTACTATCTATAAATCCCAAAAAATTTCAACTATTTATAGAGGAGATTAAATATCTTTTAAATCATCCTACAATAAATCATGACTTTTTTGCAATGTTAAGGCTTCATATCGCAAATAGAGAAAATTTTATATATTGTAAATCATTTAACACAAAGTTGCTTTTGGCAAAAGGTTACAGCAGAGATATTTTAAAAGAGTTAAAAGAGGATATAGGAAAAATTCCATTAGATGCAAAACATAAACTTTTAGCACAAAAAGCTATAAAAGCTATGTATGAGCCAAAAGAGTTTAAACTTTGTGATATAAAAGAGTTAAAAAAGTTATCTTGGAATGATAGTGATATTTATGATGCAATCGACCATGCCTCTTTTTTGTTTAAAAATGCAAAAATTATCCAAAGTTACAGTATATGAGTATTTTAAATCAATTTATAGGCATCAAAAAAAATGAAAACAACTTACTTGAGTTAGATTTAACCAAAAATATAAAAAATCATGTAGGCTCAATTCATGCAGGAGCACAATTTATCTTTGCGGAGAGTGCTAGT
>Ga0256834_1000144_pt1 | contig 47216 bp, 47 predicted proteins | sample 4281140metaG_FD_190536 | JGI IMG/M metagenome (GOLD analysis project Ga0256834, IMG submission 190536) | Hydrothermal vent microbial communities from East Pacific Rise, Pacific Ocean - 4281-140 | ecosystem: Environmental > Aquatic > Marine > Hydrothermal vents | place: Pacific Ocean: East...
AGGTGTTTGAAGACCCTGTTCCATCAAAAACATACTCTTTTGCTTCAAGTGCTAAAATGCCAATAGAGCCAGAAAAAGAAAAACTATTATCTTGCGGTTGAGGAAAAATATCTGGCTGTATAAAAACATCAGCTGCATTTGCAACAGGAATAAAAATAGCTAAAATTGTCATGCTCGTAGCTAACGTATGGCAAATAGGTTTAAGCATATTTTTTTCCAAAGGTTATCGTGATTGAATTGGGATTTGATTGGCAGTATTTTCTTGAGTAAAATTATCTAATTTTGGATATTTTTTTGCGATTGTTTTGCACCAAAGCTGAGCATTTGTTAAAGCAAGCGGCGCAAGGTCTAATATAAGATCATAATCGATGCTATTATCTTTTGAGCCTAGGGAAGCTCTAAATATTATGGTGGCCTCAATGGTTTTTTTATTTAAAATACCATCTGCATTACCAGCATTAAAACCCAAAATATTCATTTGTTTTTGGACACAACTAATCGCTGGTTGAGAGAGCATAGCTTTTGAAAAAGCGGGTGAATTAATAGACACAATAAAAAACCCAAATATTAAAATAATATGTTTCATCATCATAATAGATGCTATTTTATTGAAACTATCTTAACTATGAACTAAAGATTTTTATTATCTTTATAAGGAGGCTGGAATGAAGGCTGTCGGACTTACCCATTATCTACCCATATCTGACCCCAACTCTCTTTTTGATTTTGAGGCAAAAAAACCATCTCCTAGATCGCATGATCTATTGGTCCAAGTTAAAGCTATTTCGGTAAATCCTGTTGATACCAAAGTGCGTGCGCCAAAAGAATTGGTTGAAAGAGAGCCTAAAATTCTTGGTTGGGACGCAAGCGGAATAATTATTGCTGTTGGTAAGGATGTCACTTTGTTTAAAAAGGGTGATGAGGTTTTTTATGCGGGTGATATTACTCGACAAGGCTCAAATGCCCAGTTTCAAAATGTTGATGAGCGCATTGTTGGCCTTAAGCCAAAATCATTGAGTTTTGAGCAAGCAGCGGCTTTACCACTCACTTCTATCACTGCTTATGAGAGCCTTTTTGATCGCATGAAAATAGATTTTTCTGGATCAGACAAGGGTAAGTCAATCTTAATTATTGGAGGAGCTGGCGGAGTTGGGTCAATCGCTATTCAATTAGCAAAATTGGCAGGACTACACGTGATAGCCTCCGCTTCACGTCCTGATACTATTGCATGGGTAAAAGACCTCGGGGCTGATGAAGTTGTAAATCATCGACAAAAAATGAAGCCGCAAATTGTTGAACTTGGGTCTGAATATATTGATTACATCGCAATTTTTAATGATACAGATGGCCATTGGAATGATGTGGTAAAAATGATAAAACCGCAGGGGCATATTGTTAGCATTGTTGAGAGCAAAGCACCGCTAGATATGAGTCTTATTCGTTCAAAATCGGTGAGCTTATCTTGGGAATTTATGTTCACTCGCTCAATGTTTGAAACAGATGATATGATAAAACAGCATGAACTTTTGAATGAGGTTTCTAGTCTGATAGATGCCGGTAAAATCCGCACAACACTTGAAGTTTTGCTTACACCGATCAATGCACAAAATCTCAAAAAAGCGCATGAATTACTTGAAAGCGGCAGAGCTAAGGGCAAAATTGTTATTGCTGGTTTTTGATAATATCTAAAAAATCTTTGCCATATTGTTCGAGTTTTTTCAGCCCAACTCCGTGAACGGCAAGCATTTCCTCTTCATTGCTCGGTAGTTTTTTGGCCATATCAATAAGCGATTTATCGCTAAAAATAACAAATGCTGGTTTTTTCTGCTCTTTAGCCAAAGCAAGCCGATATTCTTTTAAAGCGGCTAGAAGCTCGGTGTTGCAATCTTTTAAGTCAGGTGCAGTTTTACTTAACCCTGTCGAGCGTAAACTTGCCTTGCTTACAACAAATTCATCTCTTAACAGCACTGTTTTTTGTTTGCGTAAAACTTGCCAACCTGCATCAGTCACTACCCAACGATTAAATCTATTACTATCAATTTCAACCAAAGCAAGAGCATAGAGTTGGCGATAAATTGAACGCCACTCATTGCGAGAAATATCTTTTCCAATTCCAAATGTTGAAAGAATTTCATGCCCATGCTTTTGGCTCATCTCATTTTCTTCACCCAGTAAAATTGCAATAAGATGCTCCATGCCAAATAATTCGCCGCTTCTTATAATATTTGATAGAGCTTTTTGGGCATTTATTGTGCCGTCATGGGTTCTTACTTTTCCCGCACAAAGGTCACAATTTCCGCATTGCTCAATCTCATCACCAAAATAGGCAAGTAAAATTATTCGTCGGCAAATTGGTGCTTCGCATAATGCAATTAAAGAACTTAATTTTTGATGTTCAATTTGCTTTTGCTGATCGGGGGCATCGCTTTCATCAATCCAAATTCGATATTGTCTTATTTCATTTAATCCATAAAGCGTGTGGGTTGTGGCTGGTAGATTATCACGCCCAGCACGCCCGATTTCTTGATAATAGCTTTCGATATTTTTAGGCAGATCCATATGGAAAACAAAGCGCACATCTGGTTTGTCAATTCCCATTCCAAAGGCAATTGTTGCAACAATAATTATGCCATCTTCACCCAAAAATATGTCCTGATTTTTTTCTCGTATGTCTTGGGCAAGCCCTGCATGATAGGCAAATGCCTTAATGTTATTTTCATTCAAAAACTCTGTAGTTGCATCAACTTTCTTGCGTGATTGGCAATAGATAATTCCACTTTGATTTTGATGGTTTTTTAAAAATTCAAGTAATTGTTTTTTTGGATTATTGCGAGGGCTCATTGCAAGGCTAAGGTTTGGCCGGTCAAACCCATGTAAAAAAATCTTTGGCTTTGTGATGAATAGTTTTTCTTCAATATCTTTTTGTGTTTGCTCATCAGCAGTAGCAGTAAAAGCAAGCATCTGCATTCTATTAGATCCAGAACCAAGCGCATCACGCACCTTATCAATATGTTGATAATCTGGCCGAAAATCATGTCCCCAACGTGAAATACAATGCGCTTCATCAACTGCAATTGCAGCGATATTACATTGTTGTAAAAATTTAATAGTATCATCTCGTGCTAACCGCTCAGGAGAAATATATAATATTTTTATTGTGCCATTAACTGCAGCTTGGCTAATGTCTTGATTTTGTATCTGCGAATTTGCAGAGTTAAGAGCAGCGGCTTTTATGCCCAATTCACTTAATTGCAAAACTTGATCTCGCATCAATGCAATAAGTGGCGATATAACCAAGGTTAGTCCATTGTGCATTAAAGCAGGCAGCTGAAAGCATAAAGACTTGCCGCCCCCTGTTGGCATTATGGCTAGCAGGTCTTGCCCTGCCATTGCCGCTTTGATTATTTCTTCTTGGCCGGCTCGAAATTTATCAAACCCAAATATGTTTGACAATAAGTTTAGAGCTTTAACACTCGAGTGGTTTTCCATTATGGTTGCCCACCTAATTTTGTAGTAGCGAGTGCGCCAAAGTGGTTTCCTTGAATAAGGCAATCATGCAAATTTTCTCCACCTTTTATCGCCCCAATAAAACCACCAAAAAAAGCATCTCCTGCACCCGTGCTATCAACTGCCTTAATTTTCTTTGCTTTAGCACTGGTGATTATTCCATCTTTATTGCCAGCGACTGAGCCATTTGCGCCCTGTTTAATTACAACCAAATCATAATTATAACTTAGCTGTTTTATCTGCTCTTCTAAATTTTGACTGCCCGCTAATAATGCAGCTTCCTCTTCATTTGGAAAAAACATTGCAGCACCCTTCGTCCAAACTAAAAATTGCTTCACTCCAACTTGGCGCAAAAAACTAAACGAAGCAGGATCAATAGAAAAAGGAATGTTTTTTTGTCTGGCTTGCTCTATTAATTTAAGTGCAACTTTACGAGGGCTAGTCTCAAAAAAGGCGTAGGCAGAAAGATGTAAAAGTGAAATATCATCAAAAATATTTTTTTCAATATCATCAAGGCAAAGATTTATATTTGCACCTCTATCAGTAAAAAAACTCCGCTCACCATTCTCATCAACAAGCGTAACCAAATGCCCTGTTGGCAGGTTTTTATCACCAATAAAAACTGGTGTGATGTCTTTTTTTTCAAAATGATTTTGATAGTGACTTAAGTCATCTTGAGCAACTCGAGCTAAAAATTTAACAGGCACATTATTTTTACTTAGCCAAAGCGATTGATTAGCGGCTGACCCACCATTGTGTTGACTGATTTTAGCTCTTACGTCTGAGCCATGCACCATTGCTCCTTTTGGGATAACGATTGTATCACGCATAATATCGCCAACGACCAAAACTCTATCAATCGTTGGCAGTTTTCCCACTAGCTTTGATCCATAAAAGCCACAGCAATTTTGGCCGCAACTTTTGCATTATTATTAACCAGTGCAATATTTGCTTTTAGTGATTTTCCTTGGCTCATTTCAAATATGTTTTTGAGTAAAAATGGCGTAAGCTCTTTGCGAGATATGCCCTGCTTTTCTGCTTCCAAAATAGCCTTGCTAATATAGCCCTCAATTTCCTTTGCTTCCATCTCGTCCTTTTTAGGAATAGGATTGGCAATTAACACTCCAGCCATATCAAGTTGCCATTGCAATTTCAACATCTTGGCGATTTCTTTTGGTGTTTCAAAACTATGATCTAGCGAAAATCCGCTTTTTCTAAGATAAAAAGCAGGGAAATCATTTGTTGCATAGCCAATGACAGGCACACCGTTTGTTTCAAGCACTTCCAAAGTTTTTGCAATATCAAGAATAGACTTTGCCCCCGCACAAACTACAGCCACAGGCGTGTTACTTAACTCATTTATATCGGCCGAAATATCAAATGTCTCACTTGCCCCACGATGCACCCCGCCAATTCCACCAGTCGCAAAAATCTTAATGCCAGCAAGTTCAGCAATAAACATAGTGGTTGCAACCGTTGTTCCTGCCATCTGCCCATTGCTCAAGATTGCCGCCATATCTTTGCGTGATGCCTTTGCCGCCTTATGCCCCTCTTTTGCCAAACGCTCCAAATTATCTTCGCTTAAACCTGCAAACATCTTCCCGTCTAAAAGTGCAATAGTTGCTGGCACTGCGCCATTATCGCGCACTACTTGTTCAACTGATTTTGCCATGCTTAAATTTTGCGGATAGGGCATTCCATGCGTAATGATGGTGGATTCTAAGGCAACTATTGGTTTTTTGGCTAATATAGCGGTTTTTACTTCATCACTTATATTTAGATATTGTTTCATCATTTTATTTTAGGCAGATACTTCTGCCTAGCCTTTTGATTTTTTCCTAATAAAGTGACATAAACGCAAAAATCACTTTTGTTCAAATTCTATTTAAAAAAACTCAAACAACAGTTTTAGGCAATCATGAAAAACCAGCATTTCACAATTACCCTTTCTTGCAAAGATAAACCCGCCATTGTTGCAACTATTACAACAAAACTTGCAGAAATGGGAGCAAATATTGCTCAAAGTGATCAATTTTGGGATAAATTAAGCGATAGGTTTTTTATGCGAATTGCATTTAATGCACCTGCAAGCCTTAGCGAAAAAACTATAAAAAATGAACTTAGTCCAATAATCAAAAAATTTGATATGGAAGCAGTTATAAATGATTGCTCAAATAAACCAAAAATAATTATCATGGTTTCTAAATTTGACCATGCAATGAATAGACTTTTATATCAGATAAAAACTGAACGCTTAAATGCCCAAGTTGTGGCTATTATTTCAAATCATATCGAAGCAGGTAAAATTGCTGAATATGAGGGAGTAGATTTTTATCATTTGCCAATAACAAAAGACAATAAAAATGCCCAAGAAGCAAAAATCTTACAACTTGTAAAAACAACAGATGCAGATTTAATTGTGCTGGCTCGCTACATGCAAATTTTGTCAGATGATTTTGCAACAAAATTATTTGGCAAAATCATAAATATTCATCATTCATTTCTACCATCGTTTAAAGGCGCAAAACCATATCATCAAGCCTTTGATAGAGGTGTAAAAATTATTGGTGCAACAGCCCATTATGTTACGGCTGATCTTGATGAAGGGCCAATTATTGAACAAGACATTGCTCATATCAATCATAGTTATGAGCCGAAAGAAATGATTGCACAGGGCGAAGATATTGAAAGCCGAGTTTTGGCACGAGCAGTAAAATTGCACCTTGAACATCGTGTAATGTTAAATGGCAAAAAAACGGTAGTTTTTGATTAACCCTTTAACTAACTGAATATCATGTTAGCCAACCCTAAATAAAAGACAATTTTATTTTTAACGATGAGAATCTAATTTTTGGCTAGTGGTGCTAAATTTGATAGTTAAATCAAAATTATGTCGATTAACAATATTGTGTGCCAGCAAATATTTATTATTATTTTGGTAGTGATTGGATATATTGCAGGGGTGTGTAATTAAGTGAGCCAAGATATTAATAGCTAGTAAGTGTAATAAAGAATAATACCTCCAACAAAAATTGGCGGCAATATAACATAATTTCACATAAATCATGAATAGCATTTTGCTAATATCCATGCTAGAATAATGATTAGTTATATCAGGGATAAAAAGGTAATAAGTTTTTATGGCGCATCTAATTATTGTTGGTGCTTTCCCTCACTCGCTTATTAATTTTCGTGGTGACCTTATCAAGGCATTTATAAAAGCAGGTCACCGTGTAACTGCTATGTCTGCCCCTGCTACAAACGAGCAGATCGAACAAATTAAGGCATTAGGCGCAGAGTTTTATCCTTTTTTAATTAAGCGAAATAATTTAAACCCCCTTGATGATTTAAAGACACTTATCTCTTTATATAAAGCATTTAAAAAGTTAGCCCCTGATGCTGTTATTGCTTATACAATAAAGCCAGTAATTTGGAGTGGGTGGGCATTAAAATTTCTTCCAAAAATTCATTTTCACGCATTAATAACTGGTTTGGGGTATAGCTTTCAGCCAGTAAATTGGAGTCGTAAACTTCTACAAAACTTAGTAAGCATGCTTTATAAACACTCTCTTCATCGTGCAAAATCTGTTATTTTCCAAAATCCTGATAACCTAGAGCTTTTTGTTTCTTTAAACATCACAAAAAAAAACAAGTGCTATAGTGTGAATGGTTCTGGAGTTAACTTAGATTATTTTTCTTTTAGTGAAATATCAATAAAACAAACAAGGTTTTTACTAATTGCTCGCCTATTAATAGAAAAAGGTTTGTATGAGTTTGTTGAAGCTGCAAGATTAATCAAACAGAAATACCCGCAAGTAGAGTTGCAAATTTTAGGCTCAATTGATAGCTCACCAGACGCAATTTCGCTTAAAACTATAAAAAAGTGGGAAGAAGAGGGTAATGTTGAGTATTTAGGTGAAACAAAAGATGTAAGGCCATTCTTACGAGAGTGCAGTATATTTGTGCTACCATCATATCATGAAGGAATGCCAAGATCAGTTCTTGAAGCAATGGCAATTGGCAGGCCTATTTTAACTACAGATATTGCTGGTAGTCGTGAAACTGTAAAGAATAATGAGAATGGTTTTCTAGTTCCGCCAATGGATTCTAAAGCACTTGCAAATAAAATGGAATGGTTCATCTTGAATAAAGATAAATGGCAAATGATGGGCAATGCTAGCAGAAAAATAGCTAAAAAAAAGTTTGATGTGCAAACGATAAATAAGAAAATGCTTCAGATTATTGATCTTTGAAATTAATATACCCTATAAACCATTATTCCGTTTCGTGAGTATATCTGTTTAAGTATTTAGCTTTTTTTCTGTATCGGACGTTAGCAATTACAGCTATTAAGAAAAATATTGATGGTAGTAACATTGTTTTTTGGCGTATCGAAATGCCCATATTGGCGGTAGTTAAGCTTAATAGTAACAATCCCGCAATTACGAATATTATATTAAAACGAACGGCTGCATGATTGCCGCTTGTAATAGTAAAAATCCCCATAGGAATGAATAAAAAAACTAACGATAAAAGAATTACGTTTTCAACAGAAACAACAAACCCTAAAACTCCACTTGTATCAATAAATAATGGTCTAAACAAATATGAAAATAATTTCATAGGCAATCCCATATCCTTGATATTTATACTTGAGCCACCTCCTAGGTTTTGATCTTGACGGCCTAAAATATACTCAATTATTCCACTAATTCCCACATCACTTCCAAGGCCAATATATTGCATTGTAAAATTAAAGGCAAAAAATCCTGCAATTGTGGCAACAATAGAGAAAGCAAATCTATGTATTATTTTAACATCTTTTGCGCTTGCTAGTGCAACAGAAGCAGCACCAACCATTAACAATGCTATATGAGGCCTGATAGTAAACATGAGGACAATAGCAATTATAAACAAATGCTTTCGTTTTGTAATATTCATTAAAGCAAAAATTGCAAGGCAAATTGCAAAAAATGCTGGAGTATCTTTCCCAATAGCAGAACTCCAAAAACTAAGACCAGGTAAGAATAAAATAATATATGGAATAAACTTCATATATCCTCGCCTATAAGGCCAAAGGCTTTTTAGAACATTAGCGAGTAATAACAGGCCAAATAACCCAATAAAATTAAAGATTAAAAACGTATTAAACAGGCTTAGGTGTAGGTTATTGGTAAATATTTTAACAAAAGAAATTACAAAATAAGTGCCAGGTCGAAAGGTGTAGTCAATAATAAACGACTTCAAATAATACATACTTGAATCAGCCCCATAATCGAGCGACCAATGCCAATAAAAAGCACAAAATGCGCTATGATATAAAAACAAAGAAAAGGGCAGCAATTTACCTAATCTCAAACGCTGCCCCATTGAAAAAGAGAAGAATAGCGTAATCATCAATAATGAATATGTTGTAATTACATCTAAACTTGTCATTTAATATCCCAATTAATCAGGGTTTTCATTATTTTCCAGCCATGTTTGAAACGTTAAAATAGACACTAAGTGCTCAGACCAATTTCTCTTTCTAGATAAATGCTCCTCCCACTTTAAACGAACTGGCTTAGGATGAAAATAGCCTTCTTGACTTAATCTCCTCTCATTTAATAATATCTCAGCCCACTCACGCAATGGGCCTCGCAGCCAATCGTCTAAAGGCACACCAAAACCCATTTTGGGGCGATCCAATAATTTTTTGGCACGTGACGATAAAGAACTTGTTTTAAAGACCATTAAGTTTGTGCATCTTTATATTTAATTGATTGAGGGCAAACTCCAGGCAAGTTCAACTATAGATGATCAAAAAACGGCACACGTGTCTCCAATGACACTCCCATTGCCGCACGATCTACTTTAACTAAAATATCGTCAGGTAAATATGTTGCTAAATCTAAGGCCATCATTCGTTGAACATCATCTAGTCCTGTTAGATCAGGTTTATTATCTGTAAGTAAAGTAGCTGGCTCTACTCCTCCAATTACTAAAGATGCTGGGCCTTTGTGACTTGAAATTAGCCTATAATAGAGCTCCTCAGAGGATTTGCTTGTTAATAATTGAGACCCTTTATGTAATTTATCTCCAATAATACTGTAACCCTTCATATTAGGAATATGCTTAATTTTATTATTAAAGGCTGGGTGCTGTTTTAGATCTTCAGTTCTGATCCAAATAAAAATGTATCACCTTGCCAACCATAATAAAGAGGCTTTTTATTGCGCCCAAGTATTATAGTGTTATATTGACGACCCCAAACAGCAAATGCGAACACTCCTGTTGATCGCTTAATAGTTTCTTCAATTCCCCATGCTTCAAAGCCTGCTAGGAGAGTTTCTGTATCTGAGTGACCTCGCCATTTTGGAGCAGAGCTGCTTTTCTCCAACTCCAAACGAAGTTGTAAGTGATTATAAATTTCTCTATTAAATACAATTATATCTCTCTCACTTGCAGAGCTCATTGGCCGATGTCCAGCGGAAGAAAGGTCAGCTACAGACAAACGGCGATGCTCACGATCTGCTCCTCTGCATCATGCCAGTACCCATCATCATCAGGGTCACGATGAGCAATTTTATCTACCATTCTTTTGAGTATATTCTTGCCATTATTTGTTGCAAGTTGGTTTTTTCCACCTAAATATCCTGCCAAACCACACATCAAACTTAGTCTTTCTTGCCTGTTAAAAATCGCTTTCCATGTAATAAGTGAGAAGTGAATGACCTTGATAAGTTATGGTGTAATTTTGATTTCTTCGGAGCTTGATTAATTACATCTTCAAAATGGCAAAATTGATCTTTGTTCTTTTTTATGAACGTTAACAACTTTTTTATTTGCCCAGATGACATAGTATTAATGTGAACGCAAATAGTACAATAACCAAATCCAGAATTGATAGGAAAAGAGGTTAATTGAGGAACCAAAATAATTTTTTCTAAATAATATGGGAAAAACCCATAACCATCAGTTACTGCAATAAACGATAAGTTAGCAAGTGCTCTTACAGTTGTAATATCAAATGAATGAGCAGGTGCCATGAAATATGGTTGCCATACTTTTTCTCTTTTCAAAATTTCTTTTCCATGTGCCAAGCGATTAGTTTGTTGTTTTAGAGAATGCCCAGCAAATTCTGATCGTTTATTTATTCCTAAAACACCAGAATTATGAGTATCATACACATGAAAAGTTCCATGCTGAGCTATTGTATCTCCAAAAGAAGCCCATTTCCGTACCCATTCAAAAAAGTCATCTCTTTCTGGCTCAAGAGATAGTTTTTGATCCTTACAATCAGGTATTACACCAAGAATAGTGTTCACTCCAATTTTCTCAATCTCTGCTTTTAATGGTAAGAATTTGCTCCAAGCCATGCTAGGCGAAATGTCATCAAAGCGGAGAATAAACTGCGTACTCAACGTTCAAACACCATCAAATTGCGAACTTCGTCAATATTCTCTATTATTGCTTTCACTTTAAAAGGAAGACCCTCTTCTATTAACTCTTTAGCATAATGATAGTAGAGATAGCCTGAGCTTTGTTGTTTTATTCCATCTATTAAAAGGTATTGGATATTGTTGGTTAGGTTAGAAGTGATCATATTCACCAAAGATTTTTTATCTATATTATGTGGCCAGTTCAATAATAATAATGTATCAAACCTATCACTACTTAACGTTTTAATATCTTCAAAACTACCCCTTTTGAATGTAATTAGTTTTTCATTTCTAGCAAGATAACGAGCAGCATCAATAACCTTGCTGTCCTGATCAATGCCAAAATAGTGTAATTTATTGGGTTCTTGTAAATTTCTTCCTATGTCACCCAACCCGCACCCAATTTCAACTACTCCATTTGAGTTAAGTGATTTAATGATACTAACTACTTTTTTTTTGTAAGGCCGACAGCAAAATGGAGCGGTAGCGTGCCATTCTTCAAACCCAAACTGTCTATGCATAATATACATATATAACCTGCTTGTTGCACAGCAAATCGTACCTTTAAATCCTAGAAGAGAAAATTTATCCCATAGTTTTTGAAAAAAACTCATACTAACTTTCTTTCCAAGCCTTGTTATATAGTTTTACTATACTATTGATATCAAAATTATCAATGATGCGATTACGTGCAGCTTTTTTATATTGTTGCCACTCGCCTTCATTTTGCATAACCTCAAATGCCTTGGAAATTGCTTCTGCAAGCCTTAATGGACTTTGCGCAGGTACAATCCATCCAGTTTTTCCAACTATAAATGCAGCATCTCCAACATCTGTGGCTACACAAGGAATGCCGCAAGCCATGGCCTCAGCCAGTACATTGGGAAAAGCCTCGCTGTAAGAAGATAATACTTTTAAATCAATAGCATTTAATATATCAGGGATGTCTCTTCTTTGCCCTAATAAAATAATATTATCTTCAACATCATTATTAGATACCCATTCTCTCAATTGTGCGTTCGCAAGTGTAATATTAGACCCGATGAGTATACAACGAAATGGAATGGACTTTTTTTTTAAGACTGAAAGTCCTGCTAATAGGTTAGCATGGTCTTTTTGTGGGTCAAAGCGAGCCACCATGCCGATAAGTGGCATGTTGTCCTCAATCCCCCATTCATTTCTCAAACGTTTGCGAGCATCATTATTGATCTTAAAGTTGTCAAGGTTATAGCCATTTGGAATAGTGATGAATTTACTTGCCTTATATCCTATTTGTTGATGTGATTTTACCGCTTCTTTTGAACAGCTAATAATAACACTAGGAATGAAGTATGATAATAAGGCATTAGTTCGAGCAATAATTCTCGTCAAAAATCCTAATCCTTCACTACTAAGGTTAGAATGGCGAATCCCCCAGTAAATACGTTTTATCCCAGCTAATCGTCCAACAATACCTCCTAGAAAATCTGCATGGTACATCCAAGTTTGAATAATATCTGGCTTATTAGTGCGAATAATCTGCCATAATAACTTGACTGCTTTTAATAAAGAAAATATTCCTCGCTTCATGTTAAGGCAATATACTTCTACGTCGGATGAACGGAGCATTGCACCATATTTCCCCTCGCCCATCATTGATATAACAATATGATGATTGTCTTTATCATGTGTGCATAATCGGAACAAAACGCTCTCGGCACCACCGTCACCAAGACCAACAATTAGATGAAGAATTTTACTCAAAATAAGATTTCATAATTAAACCTCGACTACTTGGTTAACAATACTACATTGGTGTGTAGAATGCCATATATAGTGGAAATGGCTGGAATAACATTGGATATACCTGATAGATAATTTGATGCTCTGCCAAATCCACGTCTTAAAAAAGAATGCTCAATATATTTATAATGATTGAAATGTTTTTTAAGGAACACTTGCATTTGCGCCCGTGTTTTATAGTTCGTACGCTTATCAATTAATCCAAAATTCTCTAGGGCAACTTCAGCTGCCGTGCCACTTTGCCCCACATACCTAAAACCTAAATTGGCCCATATTTTATAATAACGTTCTGAAGTAAACACTCCTCCAAAAGGAACATTAATATGTGGTTCAATAATCCTATATTTTGAAGGGAAAACATGAATTGAACAACCTCCTTTTTTTAGGACTCTGCTAGATTGCTTAAAAAAAACATCCAGATCCTGAACATGCTCAACTACTTGATTAGAAAAAACAAAATCAAATGAATTGTCAGGAAATGGTATCTCATATGGATCTTCAATAATTGGTAAAAATTTATTCTTAATATCTTCTCTAACTTCATACCCATAAGAAACTAAGTCCGTTCCCTTAACGTTGTATCCCTTCTCATTCATCTCAAAAAGAAGGTTACCCTTTCCACATCCAACCTCCAGTACAGCCATGTCTTTAGTAAGCTTAACTCCTTCATCAGAAAGCATTCCAAGGTATAACTCCAGTATTTTACTCATCTAAATCCCTCACTAAAAATACGCTAAAAAGAAGATAAATTTTAATTAAATATAATAATATACAAACCTTAAAGTAAACAAATATTTCTATTTTTGGAATTTGTTTGGTTTTATTTATTAAATTGAATTGATCATTTTAAGGTATTTTTTGTTCCAAGTAGTTCTAGAAAAATCCTTTTCAATTTTTATTATTGCTTGTTCTGACATTTTAACTCGCTCAGAAGCTGTAAGCATCATAGCCTTCATCATAGCTTTGCGAAGCCCTTTAGGGCTGTGATCAAAAAGAAATCCGTTTACCCCATCATCAACAATTAACTCCGCCCCACTTACCTTTGATACAATAGGAATTAGACCATAACTCATTGATTCTAGTAAAGAATTATTCAAAAACACTATATCAGATGCAAGAACAAAAAAGGATGAGCTTAGATAGTATTTTCTAGGATCAACCCAGCCTTGTATTTCCAAGTTCGCTAATGACTGCTCTTTTATCAGCTTGTGCTTTACCACTACCGATTTACTTGTCATAGTGTCATCAATGCCAATTAATATATTATTCGTTTTAGAAAATGATTTATTTTTAAGTATTTCAACCATCCATTCAGGGTATCTGAAATGCTTTAAACTATTGGCCCAAAGAAATGTAAATTCCTTTGTAACGTTGTTTCTTGAAGGCTTTTGAATTTCGATAGAGTTATGGATAAACTCCACTCTCTTTGCACCTAAAGATACAAGTTTGTCTTTAACATTCATATTTGGATAGAACTCACGATACCATACTAAATCTGCATGTTGATAGCAAAAATCCATTGACCATCTTGTGAGTGTATCGACCCTCTGCCGTCTAAATATATCACCCCTCTCAACAACAATTACTTTCAAATTGAATAATTTGGCAAGGAGGATATAGTGAAATGCAAATCGCCCCCCAGGGTATACCTCAATATGCCTAAGTTTATTCTTATTTTTTAAAAAATATTTTATAATTTGCACCATTCTGCCAAGATAGCTTTTTGACAAAACATGAAGGCTAGCCCCCTTTGGAATATTTTCAATTGAGGTGCCATAGCGATCTGAAGTAAACACGTCAGAAGTAATTCCAATGGAATTTAAAAACAATACCTGATGAACATTCTTTTTCTCAAATGAATCAATGCCAAAAATACCTATATATCTTCGTTTATTTTTCATATGACCTCAAACACTACAAAATTAACAAAATTAAACTTAAAATAAATTTACCACTTTTTTTGCAGCATCCCCATCTCCGTATAGCGTATTATTAAATAAATCTAAATTGGGAGAAAATAAAAAATCTCTGTCGCTAAGTTCTGTCACTAATTTATTTACCCCAAGCTCAACAAGCTCATTCCACTCTGTTTCTGTTCGCATTGTTAAGCATGGAACGCAATGAAAAAATGCTTCTTTTTGCACGCCTCCACTATCTGTTATTATTAAACTAGCATGTCGTTCAAGCATAACCATATCTAAATATCCCACAGGTTTAATAATTAATACATTTTTTGGAATTGTTAAATTAAACAACTTAATTCGCTGGTGTGTGCGAGGGTGCATTGGCCAAACAATAGTTTTAGGTGCTTTTCCTAAGCTATCAAGAATTTGCTTTAGACGATCCTTGTTATCAGTATTTTCTTGTCTATGAATAGTGGCCAGTATAAATTCTTTGGAAATTAAATTGTTGGTCGATAAAATAACACTTTTACTTTCTGCCCTTTTGCCAAAATACAAAGCAGCATCATACATCACATCTCCAACTAGGTGCACCTTGCTTTTATCAATATTCTCACGAGTGAGGTTCATGCCTGCGCTTTTAGTTGGCGTGAATAACAATGAACTGATGTGATCTGTTAATATACGATTGATTTCTTCAGGCATCGCTCGATTAAAAGAACGCAAGCCAGCCTCAACATGTGCCACGCGAATATGTAATTTTGATGCCGCAATTGCTCCTGCTAGAGTTGAATCAGTATCGCCATAAACCAATAACCAATCAGGCTTTTCTAACAATAAAACTTCTTCAATTTTTTCTATCATTCGACCAGTATTCTGCCCATGCGTACCTCCGCCAATACCAAGGTTATATGCAGGCGCAGGAATTTCTAATTCATCAAAAAAAACATCAGACATATTGATATCATAATGTTGACCTGTGTGAACTATAACTTCTTTTATATCTGCTCGATATTGACGAAATGCTCTTGATACAACAGCAGCTTTAATAAATTGTGGCCGCGCGCCGATTATGGTGATAATTTTCATGATTTTATTTCTAATTTATTTAAAGGCTTGTCTTTCAAATGTCTTATTATCGTTGCTGGGTTTCCCGCTAGAACAACACTCCCCTTAGGAAAACTTTTTGTTACAATTGATCCAGCTCCTACAATTGTGTGAGGCCCAAGAACTACACCAGGCATTACAACTGCATTCATGCCAAGCCAAGATTTTTCGCCAATGATAATATCTTTTGCTTTTTCATGTTCATCAAGATTTTTAATAGAATGGTTCGCTGTTATAATTCCTACATTTGGCCCAATATAACATCCATGTCCCAAGAATATTCTACCGGCAAAATTTTGAAAATATGTTCCAGGTGACTGAAAGTTGTTAAGGTCATCAGGATGAAAATTTATATATTTAGGATTAGATATATAACAAGACACTCCACATGGCCAAGGGATTTTCCTGTTAAACCCAAGTATTTTTTGAAACCAAATTCCTCTGATAGCCCATATCCAGCCAGAATAGCTTTTATCAAAATGACGCCCAGATAAGTATTTCTTTTTATAAAACAACGATACGCTTAAGCGTAAAATTGGAATTATTATATTTTTTCTTGTTCTAATAATGTTGTGTATATTTAACAATTGAATTTCCTTTTATTTTTATCATAAGAATTCTTATCAAGAAAAAAATACTAAAGAGCAGATCTAAATAAAATACAGAATAGTAAGTGCCAAAAATACCCATAGAAGTATGATTGGTGTTGAAGAAATGATAACCTTTAAAAAATCGTATTTTTTTAAACCAGCATAATGACTAAAGATTAAAAGGCATATAGAATAAAAGACTGCTCCAGAAATTGCATAACTTTCCGATAATGAATTTACTCCAAAAAAGCTCAGAGCACCAAAAATAAATGCAACACGAATTGCTAAACCAAAAATGGTTAGCCCCAATAGTGTTTTTTGGCGCCCTATAATATGCAATGACATAGATATAGGAGAAGAAAGAAATTGCATTACAAACCAAGGTGTCATCCATCTAATCAGCTCGCCAGCTCTAGTCCATTCGTCACCAAAAACAAACCCGACTGCTGATGGTGAAAGAATGCCAAGAAAAATGATTGGCCCAACTCCAACTTTAGCTAACATACTAAGCACTTTGATAGTTAATGCATCAAGGTGTCCTTTACTGTTTTCTTCTACTGCTTGAGAGTAATAGACTTTCCCAACGGATGATCCTATCAATGTTAACGGTGTTTGCATTACTTTCATAGCCAATGCAAGAAGCCCAACTTCAACAATGCCAGCCTTGGCTGCAATAAAAATTATAGGAGCTTGAATAGACACTGAATTTGCTAAAACATCAAATGTTGAATATTTAGGATATCTATCATACACACGGGCTACTTTTAGCAATTCTTTCGGCGTAATTTGTTTTATGGCATCACGGCTGTCTGACATCATTTTTTTTGCTATTCTAAATGAACCTGCTCCAACCTTAGCGGTATGACCCAATAGTAACCCGATAATACCAAAACCTAATAAGCCCAATAAAATTTGCACCGAAACTCCAATAATGGACTGGTCGATAGTGCTACTAGCAATTTGCGAGAAGTATTTTTTTCGAATAGCCCAATAATGAAAAATAGAGTAAACACTCCCAGCTAAAACAGTAATTGGCAACAGCCATAAATAAGGATTAAGCTGCGGACTATTGATTAAATAAGCTATTTTGCTACCAAATAAGGTAATGATAATAAAGATAACGGTAGATGTGACTAATGCACATATTAGCGCAATGCCAAACACATTCGCAGCCTCGTCATCTGATATAGCTAGCGGTATCGCAATTTCGTACCTTAACGATGCGATCCCCCCGACTATAGAAAACAAGGTTACGAATATTGCAAATGCTCCAAATTCCTGAGGACTGAAGAGACGTGTTATTAGCGGAAGAGCAATTATGTTTAATGCTTGGGCAAAAGCAGTTCCACTCGTTAATATGACCATCGCACGAAAGAAATCATTAGAAAATAATTTCTTAATTTTTTTGTATTGCATTTGTTTATCTAAATATCACTTTTCAATCCACCAACAATAACCCCCTGCACATTCTCACCCAAATATGGGTGCATTGGTAGGCTTAGTACTTTTTTTGCGGTTTGATGAGCGATTGGTGTTTTATTGTTGCACATATCTTTATAGGCTTTTTGTTCATTGATCGGAATTGGATAATGTATAGCTGTTGGAATACCTTGCTGGTTTAGTTTTTTACACACAAAGTCTCGATCTTCAACAAATATAGTATATTGTGCAAATATACTTGTGCGATCTGCTCGTTGTCGTACTCGCTTAATTTTCGCCTCATCAATCATTTTATTATAATGTGCGCCTATTTTTAGACGTGCTGCTATTTCTTCGTCAAAACATTCCATCTTGGCAAGAATAATAGCGCACTGAAGAGTATCCATGCGCCCACCAACTCCAATTCGAGTATGAACATAACGTTCGCTCTGCCCATGTACTCGTATTTCACGGCAGGCTTTTGCAAGGTCATCGTCATTGGTAAAAATTGCTCCGCCATCACCATAGCACCCCAAAGGCTTTGAAGGGAAAAAGCTGGTGCAACTAATTGCAGCAAGATTGCAGCTCTTTTTGCCTTTATACTCTGCCCCAAAACTTTGAGCCGCATCATCAATAACTATAAGATCATGCTTTTTAGCTATAGCGTTAATTTCGTCCATGTCTGCTGGCTGACCAAAAAGAGAAACTGGGATAATTGCCTTTGTGCGCTCTGTAATAGCGGCTTCAATCAAACTCGTATCAATATTGCATGTATCAGCCTCAATATCTACAAAAACAGGTTTTGCCCCAAGCAAAACAATAACCTCAGCGGTCGCAACAAAAGTAAACGGAGTGGTTATAACTTCATCGCCTGGCTTTATACCAATAGCCATCAAACTAATGAGCAATGCCTCAGTGCCGCTTGATACAGTAATACAATGCCTTGAGCCAGTAAAGTCAGATAGCCGCTCCTCCAGCTCAGCCACTTCTGGCCCCATAATATATTTACCATGCTTAAGTACACGGCTCATTCGCTCATCAATTTGTTTTTTGATTTTATCTTGCTGGGCTTTTAGATCAATAAATTGGATATTACTCACTTAATTTTCCTTCAGGGACAGATTATTAAAAATAACAATTATAGAGAGCTTATTGTCATCTTGCATGATACTTTTTGTATTCATCAAAAGCCTTTAGCATATCTGCTTCTTTTTTAATATTCATACGCATTGTTGCATTATTGGTTTCGTACTCATTGACTTTTTTATCAGCCAATAGTGAATCAAAATTCTGTAGCATCCACATTTCCATTTGATAATGTCGCACTGCAAGAGTTAAGATGTCATCTTCCAAAAAAACAGGAGTCTCGTAGTGATAAATAATTTCGCCAGCGTCAGCTTCTTCATTAATTATATGAAGTGTGTTTCCAAGCTGAATGTTTTTTAATATTGCCCACTTAAATGAGTCTAGCCCTCTAGATTTTGGAATTAAGCCAGAATGTACATTTAATATTTTACTAGAGCTTGCAAAGTCTTTATCAATTAAGTTAGAGCCGCAAACTATAAAATAGTCATAATTATCAATTTGGCGTTTCCAATCTTCATATTTATGAAGTTGGTTTTTGTCTCGCAAAGATATGCTTTGTGCTGAACAGCCAACAAACTGCTCCGGTCTATGGGAAAAAAGAACTTTACGTGGCTCACGTTTTTTAAACGGCATAATCATAAAATCTATTTTATGTCGTCTTGAGGCCTGAAGGCCAAAATATACTTGTGCTGTCTTTATGTGAGGGTAATCATAAGTAAGAATACAGATTTTCATGTTTGGTTTACCCGAAGAAAGTCAATAAATTTTGCTGAATTTTCAATTGAATGTGCCAAATGCGAGTGCCATCACCAATTTTAGCCCCATCATCAACTATTGCAGTTTCATGTTTTTCATATCTCAATGTTAATACTCCAATGGTAGAGATATACGTTTACCATCACGAGCAGATAAATATAGTGCTATCAACAACTCTAGACTTTTAAGGCCTTCTCTTCCGTCAGTTTCTGGTGCAGCTTTTCCTTGTAGGGTTTTTATTACATTGTCATAATATAGAGGATGCCCAAATCCGTAAACACTGGTAGTTTCATAATTAGCATTTTTAATTTCCTCGTCTTCTGCTCTTTGGTCAGCAAACTCCCAATGTTCAATCTTATTAACTGCCATGCCACCAATTCTCACTGTGCCATTTTCACCCAATATAGTTATGCTTCCTTCAAAATTTTTGGGGTAAGCTAGCATGCTAACATTCAATGTGCCCATTGCACCAGAACGCCAACGAAGAGCCGCAACGCCACTATCCTCAACTTCAATATCCCTAGCTAAAGTGCCAGTAAAAGACATGACGCTTTCAACAGGGCCTATCAACCAATCTAAGAGGTCAATATAATGGCTTGCTTGATTCATAAATGCCCCACCGTCAAACTCCCAAGTGCCACGCCATTTAGCTTGATCGTAATAATCCTGAGGTCTTGTCCAAAAAACGTTTATTGCAACCGAATAAATTTTGCCAAATCGTTTTTTCTCTATAGCCTGCTTAAGTAACTGAAGGGTGGCATTTCGGCGATTTTGTTTTACTACAAACAGGCTAACGCCAGCCTTGTCGCATGCTTCAACCATTGCAATTCCATCACTCCAACGGGTTGCCATGGGTTTTTCAGTCATGACGTGGATACCACTTTGGGCAATTTGAATAGTTTGCTGGGGGTGCTGCCCACTTGGAGTTGCTAAAATTATACAATCCGCATTGGTTGACTTAAGCAAATCGTTAAGGTTGTTATGCCCTCTTGCTCCAGTTTCTTTTGCTGCATTATTTAATGCAACAGGATTTGTATCACATACGTCGACTATTTCACAATTTTCTGAATGTGCTTTAATTGCGCCAAAGTGATTTGCAGAAATTCTTCCGCAACCCACGAGAGCAAAGCGGACTTTTCGATCTTTGATTACTTTTGTTATGCCTGTGTCAATAATATTGTTATTCATAAATCTTGGCCTTAAATGTATTCATGCTTATTGAGAGAAATATACCAAGGCATAGCTTGCTCGATACCTTTAATAACAAAATATTGCGGATCATACCCTAACAGTTTTTTTGCTTTGTCAATATCAGCAAGAGAATGAAGAACATCGCCTGCTCTAAAATTTCTATAAATTGGTTTGCTAGTGTTTTTTTCAAGATTAAGTGTTGATATTTCATTTTGTAAGAGTTCGAATAGTTTATTAAGGCTTGTTTGCTCTCCAGCAGCAACATTATAAACTTGATTTAGGGCATTGTTCTTAGCAGTGGCAGCCAAAATATTCATCTGCACAGTGTTATCAATATAGCAAAAATCTCTGCTAGTTTCCCCATCGCCGTTGATAAAGACTTTATCGCCTTTAAGCATTGCGTCAATCCACTTGGGTATTACTGCTGCATAGGCTCCATTTGGGTCTTGGCGAGAGCCAAAAACATTAAAATATCGCAACCCAATAGTATTAAAACCATAGCATTTGGAAAAAACATCTGCATAAAGTTCATTAACATATTTAGTCACTGCGTATGGGGATAAAGGTTTGCCAATATTATCTTCAGTTTTTGGTAGAGCAGGGTGGTCACCATAAGTAGAGCTAGAGGCCGCATAGGTAAAACTTTCAACCTTGGCATCACGTGCCGCCACCAACATATTTAAAAAGCCACTAACATTAGTTTCATTACTAGTTATTGGGTCTTCTAGCGAGCGTGGAACAGAACCTAAAGCCGCTTGATGTAAAATATAATCAACATCTTTCACAGCCGTTTGACAATCTTCAAGGATACGAATATCGCCATTTATAAAGCGAAAATTTCCCCATTGTTGTTTTTCAACCAAAGATTTTACTTCATCTAAATTATGTTGATAGCCAGTTGCAAAATTATCCAAGCCAATAATTTTTTGATTTAGCTTAAGTAATGTTTCTAAAAGATTGCTACCAATAAAACCCGCCACACCCGTTAAAAGCCAAGTTTTTGGCTCTAACCTTAATTGTTCACATATCTTTTCGTATTTGTTCATACTGTGCTCAATAATAAATTTTCAAAGTCGCCCATGAGAATTTTGTTTCTCAAACAGCCCTTTTACATCATAGATGATAGCCTCTGATTTGCCAAATTCATGAATTTTAGAAATACCCATTTCCATAAATTCACGATGCCCGACAGCTAAAATAATTCCATCATAAACATTTTCATTGGGTGGGTTTTTCATACAGGTAATCCCATATTCATGCTTTGCATCATCGATATTTACCCAAGGGTCATAGATGTCAACTATTGCATTATAATCTTTTAGGTGTGTAATGATATCGAAAACTTTGGAGTTGCGTAAATCAGGGCAGTTTTCTTTAAAGGTTAACCCCAAAATTAAAATGCGAGAGCCAACTACTGGAAGCCCGTTTTTCATCATTAGGTGGGCTGTTTGATCTGCAACAAAACGAGCCATTCCATCGTTAATGCGTCGACCAGCCAGAATAACTTCAGGGTGATAACCTACCTCTTGAGCTTTATGAGTTAAATAATATGGATCAACTCCAATACAATGTCCCCCAACAAGCCCTGGTTTAAATGGTAAAAAGTTCCACTTTGTTCCAGATGCTTCAAGTACCTCTAGAGTATCAATATTAAGTTTATTGAAAATAATTGCTAGCTCATTCATCAATGCAATATTAAGATCTCTTTGTGTATTCTCAATGACCTTTGCCGCCTCAGCTATTTCAATTGAGCTTGTTTTATGCGTTCCCGCCGTAATGATTTCAGCATAAATTTTGTCAATTGCATCGGCGGCATCTGGTGTTGATCCAGATGTTACTTTTACAATTGTCGGCAAGCGATGCTCATGATCTCCTGGATTAATACGCTCGGGGCTATAGCCAACAAAAAAGTCTTTGTTAAAAACTAGACCAGATTCCTCTTCAAGGATTGGGACGCATACTTCTCTCGTGCAACCCGGATAAACAGTAGATTCATATATGATAATTGAGCTAGGGGTGATTATTTTACCAATAGCCTTTGTTGCGCTAATGAGCGGCGTTAAATCTGGCCGGTTTGCACCATCAATTGGCGTAGGAACAGTGATAATGAATATTTCGCATTGTTTTAAATCATCTATTTCACTGGAATAAGAGAGGTGTTTTACTTGTTTTAACTCATCGGTTGATACTTCAAGGGTATTATCAAGCCCACACTTTAGTTCAGCGATGCGGTTCTTATTTATATCAAAACCAATAACATTACGTTTTTTGCCAAACTCTACTGCTAAAGGGAGTCCAACATAACCAAGTCCAATTACAGCGATTTTTTTGCTATCTAAATCCAAGTTAATTTCCAGTCATGATTATTGTATAAAATTTTTACCTAGTTTATAAATTGTGATATAGAAAAGTAACAATGAGAGTGAGTCTAAAATAAATTTTATATATTCTACATTTTGATGATTAAGAATATTTAGAATTATAATTCAAGTAAAATCGAACACCTCATTCAATTGCTTAAATACTTGACTCTTTAGCTATTAAGTCACATAAGGTGAGAATATGGTGTTTTTGCATTTTGCGAATGCACCATTTTGTTATGAAAAAAGCTGTTTGAGGTCAATTGGGATATATTTTTCCATAATTAAAGACTGATAATTTATAATTATCAGCACCATAAGACGCATAAAAGAAAAAGGCTCTAGTAAAAACTAGAGGTTAGATAGATGTTTGCAGTTATAAAAACTGGTGGCAAGCAATATAAAGTTGCCCCCAATGACGTTGTTCAAATTGAAAAACTTGAAGCAGAAGCTGGCGAAACAATTGTTTTTGACAATGTTTTAATGGTTGGTGCTGGTGCTGATGTTGAAATTGGTGAACCATTAGTTGAAGGCGCAAGTGTTGCGGCTGAGTTTGTTGAAACAAAAAAACAAAAAACTATTATAATTTTTAAGAAAAAGCGTAGGCAAGGGTATCGCCGCCGTAATGGTCATCGTCAGATGCTCTCAACAGTAAAAATTCTTGAAATTCTTACTGACGGTAAAAAACCATCTGCTAAAAAAGCAGCTCCTGCTAAGGCAGCCGCTAAAAAAGACGCTCCTAAAGCTAAGGCTGCTGCAAAGGCAGATTTTATTGATGACATCAAGCTCATCTCTGGCGTTGGCCCTGCACTTGAGAAGAAATTAATCGCCGCTGGGGTTAAGTCGCTTAAAGATATTGCAGCATTCACAAAAGCAGATATTGAGCGTGTTGACGTTGAGCTAAAATTTGGCGGTCGTATTGATCGTGAAGAGTGGATTGAGCAAGCAAAAGAATTAATTGCGGGTAAAGCACCACGTGCAAAAATTGACCAAAAAGCTGCTAAAGCGGCTGACGAAAAAAAGGATAAGTAAATATGGCACATAAGAAAGCAGGCGGCTCGTCCCGCAATGGTCGTGATACCGCTGGCCGTCGTCTTGGCGTTAAAAAATTTGGTGGTGAAACTGTAATCGCTGGCAATATCATCATTCGTCAACGTGGCACAAAATGGAATCCGGGTACTGGCGTTGGTCTTGGAAGAGATCACACAATTTTTGCCCTTGTTGATGGCAATGTGACTTTTAGCAAGCGTGCAAATGATAAAACCTATGTGTCGGTAACTCCGGCAAAAGCAGCACAATAGGCTTGGAATTAAAAACACTAAGCCGGAGATCAACTCCTCGGCTTGACACTTATCAAAGCAGAATTAAGGGGAGCTAGATCACTAGTTCCCCTTTTATTTTGGATAATGATATGAGAGATTTTTTTGATAGACTTCCCGAGCCAATAATTACCGAGCGTCTTATTTTGCGCTCTCCAGCACTTGCTGATGTAGATGTGCTTGCCAATTTAGCAAATAATGTAAAAATTTATAAAATGTTGGCTCGTTTGCCTTACCCCTTTAAAGAAGAGCATGGGGTTGAGTTTATCAATGAAATTGCTCGCACAGATAATGAGCATGCCTATGCAATTATTAAAAAGAATGGTGATTTTATTGGTGTAATAAGTCTAGCAAAAACAGATAACAATAAAGCTGAAATTGGTTATTGGCTAGGCGAGCCATTTTGGGATAAGGGCTATGCTAGTGAGGCAGTATTTGGGTTAATAAATGCAGCAAATGCTACAGGCATCTGCCCTCCATTAGCTTCACGAGCGATTAGCGAAAACAAAGCCTCAATCAAAGTGCTTAAAAAGACTGGCTTTTCCATAGCCGACGAACGCATTGATGATTGTGGTCAGCATAAAGGTATTATGGTGACTTATTTTAAATATGAGCAAAGAAAATGAGCGAGATTAAAAGTAAGCGGTTAATCTTGCGCCAACCAGTTCTTGATGATGCAAAATTTCTTGCAAAAGGGCTGGGGGACAAAGAGGTGGCAGAATATTTAACTGTTCCCCACCCCTATAATCTTGAAATGGCGCAAGAATGGCTTAAGCAAGATTTTGTCAACAAAAGTGCAAATGAAACCAGTTTTATAGTTGAAAAAAAAGATAAAACATTCATTGGTGGAATAGGTTTTAATGAGCGAAATAATGTTACTTTTCTTTTTTATTGGATAGCAAAACAATATTGGGGGCAAGGTTTTGCAAGTGAGGCGACTTTAGCAGTCATAGAATGGTTTTTTAATGTTAGTGGGGAAGATATTATTTTTGCAGGAGCTTTTCATTTTAATGAGGCTTCAATTAAAATTCAGCAAAATTTAGGCTTTGAAAATATTGGCCAGACAAATAGATTTTGCCCTGCACGCAATAAGCAAGTAAAGAATATAGAAACAAGGCTTAATAGAAAAACCTTTTTAAGGATAAAGACAGTATGAAATTTTTAGATCAGGCACGAGTATTTATAAAAAGTGGGGCAGGCGGTGGTGGTGCTGTTTCTTTTCGGCGAGAAAAATATGTTGAATTTGGCGGGCCTGATGGCGGCAATGGCGGCAGGGGCGGCGATGTTATTGTAGAGTGTGTTGATGGATTAAATACGCTTATTGATTATCGCTTTATGCAGCATTACAAAGCGCAAACTGGCGTACATGGAATGGGGCGTGATCGATCAGGTGGTGATGGCTCTGATACAATTCTAAAAGTTCCAGTTGGTACGCAAGTATTAGAAGAAGATAATGAAACAATAATTGCTGATCTTACAAAAGTTGGCCAGTCAGTTGTTTTGCTAGATGGTGGAAATGGAGGCTTTGGCAATGCACATTTTAAAACGGCTAGAAACCAATCTCCCCGTCATGCAAATCCGGGGCTTGTGGGAGAAGAAAAATGGGTTTGGCTACGCCTAAAATTAATAGCTGATGCTGGTTTAGTTGGGCTGCCAAATGCGGGCAAGTCAACTTTCCTATCTGTTGTTTCTGCCGCAAAGCCCAAAATTGCAGACTATCCCTTTACTACTTTGCACCCAAATCTTGGCGTTGTAAAAATTGGCGAACATGATTTTGTCTTGGCCGATATTCCCGGATTGATTGAGGGGGCGCATGAGGGAAGTGGAATTGGCGATAGATTTTTAGGTCATGTTGAGCGAACAGGGGCGTTAATTCATTTAATCGATGGCACTCAAGAAGATGTAGTTGAGGCATATAATATTATTCGAGGTGAGTTAAAAGCCTATGGTAATGGCTTGGACGAAAAAGAAGAGATTGTTGTTTTAAATAAAATTGATGCCTTGAGTGATGAAGAAATATTAGAAAAACAAAAGGCCTTGAAAAACGCAACTGGCAAAGAAATATTGTTGGTTTCTGGAGTAACGCACAAAGGTGTTGAGGCAGTGCTTTTTGAAGTTGTAAAAATAACCAAACAGGTAAAAAAGCAAAAGAGACAAGAAAATGAAGAAGAAGATATTAAAGCATGGTCACCATAAATTATTGTTTTTAATTGAGAGATAAATGAGTGAAAATCTGCTAGGCCAATATAAGAGAATTGTAATAAAAATTGGATCATCATTATTAATTGATGCCAAAGATTCCTCATTGCGCTCGAACTGGTTAAAAACCATTTCATCAGACATTGCAAAACTTAAGAACAATGGTGTTGAAATTATCATTGTATCCTCTGGTGCTGTTATGCTTGGGCGAGGTGTTCTTGGCTTAAATGATAATATTTTACCGCTTGAAAAACTCCAAGCCAGTGCCAGTGTTGGGCAAATTGCACTTTTTCAAAAATGGGGTGAAAATCTTGGCTATCATGAAATAAATATTGGGCAGATTTTAATCACCCCAGATATTACCGAGGAGCGTCGCCGTTATCTAAATGCCCGCACAACAATTCTAACCCTACTGGAGCTTGGGGTTGTGCCAATCATTAACGAAAATGATAGTGTTGCAACGGCTGAAATTCGCTATGGTGATAATGATCGCCTAAGTGCAAGAGTAGCTAGCATGGTTGATGCTGATTGTTTGATAATTCTCTCTGATGTTGATGGGCTTTATACAGCTCCTCCACAAAGTGAAAAATTAAGTGAACATATTTCATTAGTAAAATCTATTACTCCAGAAATTGAAGCTATGGCTGGAGATGCAGCTTCTCATTTAGCACGTGGCGGCATGAAAACTAAAGTTGAGGCGGCAAAAATAGCAACACTTTCTGGCACAGATATGATTATTGCCAAAGGGGCAGATTTAAACCCATTATTGGCTTTGATGAGTGGAGCAAAACACACTCTTTTTAAGGCAGCTCAATGTAAAACTGTTGCAAAAAAACGTTGGATTTTAGGCACGCTACAGGCAAGCGGCCAGATATATATTGATGATGGTGCGGTTAGTGCTTTATCTAGGGGTAAGTCACTATTACCCATTGGAGTAGTTAGAATTGAGGGTAAATTTTCACGAGGTGATGCAATTTCAATATTTGATAATTTTGGGGTTGAAATAGCTCGTGGGCTTGCTGGAATGAATATTCTTGATGCTAAAAAAACAATGGGTAAAAAAAGCAAAGAGATATTAAATATCTTTGATGAACCAAGGCGATCTGAATTAATACATGCCGATAATCTAGTGCTTTTAAACTCAAATGAAAAAGATAATAAATAATGAGCAATGAAGAAAATTCAATTGAAATAAAAATGGCAGATATTGGCCAGCGAGCAAAAAAAGCTGCCAATATTTTGGCCATTACCTCAAAAGAGCAAAAAAACAAAGGCCTAATAGCTATGGCTTCTTCTTTACTTGTTGACCTGCCAACCATTCTTGCAGCCAATGAAAAAGATATGGAAAATGGGCGCAAGAAAAATCTCTCAAATGCCATTCTTGATCGGCTTTTACTTGATGAAGACCGCATAATTGCGATAGCTGATTCTATCATAGCAATTTCAAAATTGGCTGACCCAATTGGTAAAAAAATAGCTCAATGGGACGTAGAATCTGGCCTACATATCCAAAGAGTAAGAACCCCGCTTGGTGTAATTGGAATTATCTATGAAAGCCGCCCAAATGTAACCGCAGATGCTGGCGCATTATGCCTTAAATCTGGCAATGCAGCAATTTTACGTGGTGGCTCAGATAGCTTTTATTCAGCTCATGCAATCCATAATTCAATGGTAAAAGGGCTAAAATCTGCTGGCTTGCCAGTTGATGCAATTCAATTGATTGATACAATTAATAGAGATGCAGTTGGCGAAATGTTAAAGGGGATAAATGGCAATATTGATGTGATTGTCCCACGTGGTGGAGCGAGCTTAGTTGCACGTGTGCAGGCAGATGCTCGAGTGCCAGTATTTTCGCACCTTGAGGGGATTTGCCATTTATATATTGAAAAAACTGCAAATCTTAATATGGCGGTTGAAATTGCCCTAAACTCTAAAATGCGCCGCACTGGAATTTGTGGAGCAGCTGAAACCTTGTTGCTAGATAAGGCAGTTATTGACACTCATCTTGAGCCAATTTGCACTGCTCTGACTAATGCTGGTTGTGAAATTAGGGGTGATGAAATTGTACAAAGTAAAATTGCTCAAGCTAATGCAGCCAGTGAACAAGATTGGTCAAGTGAGTATCTTGATGCAATAATATCAATAAAAATTGTTGATGGGGTTGATGAGGCAATTGAGCATATAGCGAAATATTCTTCGCACCATACTGAAGCCATAGTGGCTGATGATAAAAGCGTAGTTGATAAGTTTTTCACTCATGTTGATAGTGCAATATTAATGCATAATGCCTCAACCCAATTTGCTGATGGTGGTGAATTTGGCATGGGGGCTGAAATTGGTATTGCAACAGGTAAAATGCATGCCCGTGGCCCAGTCGGAGTTGAGCAGCTCACCAGTTTTAAATATTTAGTGCAAGGTAGCGGACAGGTTCGCCCCTAAATATGAGAATTATAAAAGCCCATCATCAAGAGCATATTGCTCGCATTACAAACCTTCCAGCTTCGGCAAGTGGCATGCGGATTGGTCTGTTTGGTGGTAGTTTTAATCCCCCTCATGCTGGGCATCGCCTTGTTTCTAGGCAGGTGATGAAACGCTTAAATCTTGATGCTATTTGGTGGTTGGTATCACCCGGTAATCCACTAAAAAATCATGCTGAGCTTGCGCCTTTAAAAGAGCGAGTTGAGCAAGCACGCTCTTTAATCACTTTGCCAAATGTATATGCAACAGGCTTTGAAGCCGCTCATGGATTTACCTATAGTTTTGACAGTTTGTTATTTTTGAAAAAAACCCTTAAGGATAGAAAATTCATCTGGATTATGGGGTCAGACAATTTAAAGAATTTTCATAAATGGGAACGCTGGAGGTCAATTGCAGATCTAATGCCAATGGCAATTTATGCAAGACCAAATTCTGCTATTAACGCAACATTTTCAAAAGCTGCGATAAATTTGGCAAAATATCGAATAAATGAAGATGATGCAGCTCTTTTACCATTTATGCCTGCGCCAGCTTGGGTCTATTTACATGGTATAATGAGTCAAGAATCATCAAGTGCTATTCGAAATAAAAACTATTAAGTTGCAAAATCCCAACAAAAAATTTAATATAAAAATGCTAAAAATGAATAATAGGATATAGTAAAAGCAAATGACACACGGGTTTCACCCAATGGCAAACGGAGCATTATAAATGAGCCAAGAGCCGAGCAAAAGCAGCACAAAAAATCAGCCTGCTAAAAAACCAGCAAAAAAATCAAACAAAGTTCCCAAAATGATTGATGTTATCAGCAAAAGCCTTGATGACGCAAAGGGCGAAGATATTGTAGTTATTGATATTAGAGGTAAGTCAAGCATTGCTGATTATATGGTGATTGCCTCAGGTAGAGTGCATCGTCATGTTGGTGCTATCGCAAATCAACTTTCGCGTGCATTACATGAAAATGGTTTTGATAAACCACGTGTTGAGGGATTAAATTCTTGCGATTGGGTTTTACTCGATGCGGGTGATGTGATTGTGCATGTTTTTAGACCTGAAGTGCGAGAATTTTATAATATCGAAAAAATGTGGTCGGGTGAATTTAACGATGACAACAGCTAGAATTTTTTAAATGGAAATTGGTATAATAGCTGTTGGCCGATTAAAAAATGGCCCAGAGCGTGATTTGTTTTCTCGTTATTATGAGCGATCAAAAAAAAGCGCGAAACAATTAGGGCTAAGCGGTTTTAGCCTTAAAGAATTACCAGAATCACAACGTAAAAATACTCAAGAGCGCAAAAGTGAAGAGGCAAAAGCTATTAGAAAAGCTCTGCCAACTGGCGCAATCACCATTGTGTTAGATGAGCATGGTAAATCAATAAGCTCAACAGAGTTTGCATCAAAAATTTCAAGCTGGGCGGACGAGGGGAATTCGCTTTTGCAATTTATTATTGGGGGGGCAGATGGGCTGGAGAAGGATTTAATAAAAGAGGCCAGCCTTGTCATTGGTTTTTCTAAAATGACATGGCCGCATCAATTGGTGCGAATTATGTTAGCTGAGCAAATATATCGCACAACAACAATATTAAACTCTCACCCCTATCATCGCAGTTAAAACATATTTTTTTGTATTAATAATCTAAACAATAGTGATTGCTATAGTTTACATAAGTGATTCGGTATTAAAGGGTAATAAAAATGGTGCGAATAAAGGCATCTTGGAAAAATATTATAAGCGCAATAATTTTATTGCCTGCTTTTACCTTTGTTATGCCCGTTTTTGCCCAAAATAATTCAGTTGAAATTACTGACCAGCTAGAGGAGATAAAATCCTCAATAAGTTTAAATGAAAATAGCATAAAAGATTTAGAAAAAGAAATATCTAAACTTGATGGTAATAGAACAAAACAAAGTGCTGCGCTTATTGCTGCAGGTCAGCGCATAAAATTAGCTGAAATTGAAGCCGATGTAATTGAAGAAAATCTTATTTCTTTGCTAAAACAACAAAGTATGATTGTTGACCGACTTGATGGAACAAATGTAGAAATTTCAAGTGTTTTAGGTGCGCTACAGCGTATTGGCCGCACTCCTGCACCTGCTTTGATTGTAAATGCTGGGGACGCATTAAATTCAGCCAGAAGTGCATTATTAATTTCAGCAGTTTTGCCGCAATTACGCCAAAAAGCTGATGTTGTTAGTGTTGACTTGCAGTCTTTGTCAATAATTGTTCAAGAAGCTCAAATTGAAGAAGACCTTTTTACGCAAAGATTAAAAAGTTTAGCACAAGAGAGACTTCGTATTTCTTCACTTTTAAATGCTCGTGAAAAAGAACTGGTATCAGCAAATGATAGGTTGCAAAATCAAGTTAAGAATGCCAAAAAATTAGCTGAAGAAGCCAGCACTTTAGAAGGGTTGCTCAATGGATTATCGGCTAATAATGAAACCTCATCAGAAAACATAGTTTCTAGCTCAATTGACCCTGCTTTAATTAATCCAGCTTTTGCAAATACTGCTCGAGATAAACCAGCTATTCCTTTTTCGCAATCAAAGGGATATTTAGAAATTCCTGCCGCTGGTGTGATTGTTAAAAAATTTGCCGATGATGATGGCTTAGGAGGCAAATCTAAGGGTGTTGCAATAACTACTAGAGCGCAAGCACAAGTTGTTGCGCCTAGTGATGGCTGGGTGATATATAAAGGAAATTACCTTAACTATGGCCAGATAATAATTATTGACCCAGGTGATGGATATACAATTTTATTAGCTGGGCTAAAAAGTGTAAATGTAGAAATGGGGCAATTTATTTTGCGCCAAGAGCCAATTGGAATGATGGGGGAGCGAGCAATATCTCAAGGAATTAATGTTACAAATAATACAAATGCTGGTCAATCTCGCCCAACGCTCTATATAGAGTTAAGAGAACAAGATATTCCTATAAATCCATCTATGTGGTGGAAAACTAAAAATCGTCAAACTGTAAGTGGATAATATAAACATGCGTCTTTTTTCATCTTTGCACAAATTTGCAACTTTAAGAACTATAGCACTAACAATACTATTTTTATCTAGTATTTTGCTTTTCCCAAGCCTCTCCTTGGCTCAAGAGAAAGAAAAAAAAGAGGAACAACAACCTCGTGATAGCGAAGAAATCTATGCGGATTTAGCTCTATTTGGTCAGGTGTTTGATCGCATTAGGGCTGAATATGTTGATGTGCCAGACGAGAGAGAATTAATCAGAGCAGCAATTGATGGTATGCTGTCTTCACTTGATCCTCACTCAGGCTATCTTAGCCCACGCTCTTACGATGATATGATCCAAGATACATCGGGCGAATTTGGCGGTCTTGGCATTGAAGTAACAATGGAAGAAGGGGTAGTAAAAATAGTTGCCCCAATTGATGACACGCCAGCTTCTCGTGCTGGTTTATTATCTAATGATTATATTACAGAATTAGATGGCCAGCAGGTTCTCGGCATGACGCTTGATGAGGCCGTTGGCATTATGAAGGGTCTAATTGGTACAAAAATTACTTTGACAGTTGTTCGCGAAGGTGTTGATGAGCCGCTTTCATTCGAGCTTACTAGAGATACGATTTCTCTTCGTGCTGTTCGTCATGTAATTGAACAAGATATTGGTATTATCAGGCTTTCACGCTTTTCTGAGCAAGCCTATAGCGGAATAGAAAAAGCAATAAGAGATATTTATGATGAGCGTGATGGAAAAGCTCCAAAGGGTCTTATTCTTGATTTGCGCAATAATCCCGGTGGGCTTGTAGATCAGGCAGTATTTGTGGCCGACGCCTTTCTTGATAAAGGTGCAGTTGTTTTAACACGAGGTCGATTAGAAGATGAAAGTGTGCGATATGAAGCAAAAACAGATGACCTTGATCGTTTAATAAAAGATGTTCCTTTGGTTGTTTTAATCAATGGTGGCTCAGCATCATCGTCTGAAATTTTGGCAGGGGCTTTGCAAGATCAAAAACGAGCGACGCTAGTTGGCACTCGCTCTTTTGGTAAGGGAACGGTTCAATCAATTATCTCGCTTGGATCAAACGGTGCTATGCGTTTAACTACATCTCGCTATTACACTCCAAGCAACAGGTCTATTCAGGCATTGGGCATTACGCCTGATATTGAAATTTTCCAAGACGTGCCTGAGGAATTAAAAGGACGTGATGAAATTGTTGGTGAGGCTGCATTGCCAGGGCATATCAATGGTGAAGAAGAGCAAGAAACAACTGCTGGCTCGTCGGTTTATGTACCAGGGGATACCAGCTTGGACAATCAACGAAATTATGCAATTAAACTTATTTTGGGTGAAGAAAGTAATGATGCTTTCCCACCTAAGAAAAAATAAAATATGAACTAAACCTAGCTCTTAAACAATAGGGGCTAGGTATTTATTATTGGGAACTAGAATAAATGGCTGATGGAATTGATGAGCCTTTGGGAAAAGGTAAACAAAAAGGGAAAAATAGGCATGGTGATAAACAAGCCAAGCTCGCTCGTGAGGGCTGGCGATCCTTGGTGCAGTTTCGATCAAAAAAACTACCCCTAACACGTATTATATTTGGTTTATTATTTGCTTTGCTTGCAATCATAATCGGCATAATTGTTCTAGTCGATGATCCAGATGGAGGTCGCCCAACAGCCTCTGTGCCAATTTTGAATTCTCCTGTGGCAAATAATCAGGTTGCAATAGATGCCAGTGCGCCAATTGTTTCTGTTCAAGATGCACCACCACCACTTACTATTGATAATTCAACGCCAATAAATAATTCTGGAACTTCAATTTCTATAATAACAATTGATGACAATTTGGCAGGTGATGGAAGTATTTCATCTATTGATACGCCCATAATTGGTTTGGGTGCATTAACTGATTTTGGGGTTTACCCTGATCTAGTTGAAGAAACACCAAATGGGCCCATACCCAAAATTGGGCCAAATGGCGAAACACCTCTTTCTTCATATGCTAGAGCTTCAATTACTCAAGAGGCATCAAATGGAAAGACTTTAATTGCAATTGTTGTAAGCGGGCTTGGGTTAAGCGAAAGCGGAACAATTGATGCTATAGAAAAATTGCCCGACGCTGTGACATTAGCTTTTGCACCCTATGGGCGAACATTAAAACGAACAACTGCTGCGGCTAAAGATGGTGGCCATGAAATATTATTATCACTTCCACTAGAGCCATTTGATTATCCAAAAAATGACCCCGGTCCACAAACTCTTTTAAGCGATCAACCAGCACGGGCAAATCTTGATCGACTATTTTGGCTTATGGGGCGTTTTGGAGGTTATATCGGAGTCATCAACCACATGGGTGCAAAATTTACAGCTTCAGCTGCTGACTTTAACCCAATTATGGAAGAGTTAGCTTTAAGAGGATTGGGCTATATAGACGATGGAAGTTCAAAACGTTCATTAGCTGCAAATTTAGCTGGTAATAATCGTGTCTCTTTTGGTTATGGATCTGTGCGAATTGATACAAATCCTTCTCGAGTTGCCATTCTTGATGCTTTGAGGCAACTTGAGCAAAAGGCTATCGCTAATAATGGGGCTATTGGTATTGCGCTGGCTCTTCCCATCTCAATTAATACAATCAATGAATGGGCAAAAACTCTAGATGATCGCAACTTTATTTTGGTACCAGCAAGTGCCATCATGAGCAAACCTTAAAGCAGAAGATTTTATGGCAAAACAATCACCTGAATTAAAAAGAGATATAATGCCATATCGTGACTGCGCGGGTTGTGTGGTTTTTAACTCAAAAGGGCAGGTCTTAATTTGTGAGCGTAAGTCCAAAAAACAAGGAAAGCATATCTGGCAATTTCCACAAGGGGGGATTGATAGCTTTGAAGAGCCAATTGATGCGGCTTTGCGTGAATTATATGAAGAGACATCTATCCGCTCGGTTTCTCTTCTTACGGCTGCGACAGATTGGATATATTATGATTTGCCAGATGAATATTTAGGCATTGCCTTAAAGGGAAAATTCCGTGGCCAGCGGCAAAAATGGTTTGCGTTTTTATTCGAGGGCAGCGAAGATGAAATTAACGTGATTAATCCAGCTAATGGTGAATATGCTTCAGAATTTTCTAATTGGCGTTGGGAGAAGTTAAAAAAAACACCAAAACTCATCGTCCCTTTTAAGCAAGAAGCCTATAAGAAAATTGTATCTGCTTTTGAGCATATTGTCATAAACCTAAAAGAAAAATCTACGAAGGTTAAGGCGTTAAAAAGCAAACATTTAAATATGTGGGTGGAATTACGCCATAAATATTCACCTCAAGTTTCACGTAAAAACCATAGGGCTGAATCTCTTGCTCTCCTAAAGAGTAAAAAAGCAAAGTCTTTCGGCCTTTTCGAGGGAGATATTCTTATTGGATTCGCTGAAGTTTATAAAAAGCAAGATGATGATGGCTCTGATATTGCTTGGCTAAATGGAATTTTTATAACCCAAGGCTATCGACAATGGGATTTGGATAAAAAACTACTTCAATCAGTTGAAAAATGGGCAAAAAAGAAAAATTTAAACAAGATAAATTCACAAGTATCATTGAATAATGAACGAGCAATTTCTTCACATATTGAGTTGGGTTTTGCAGAGGTTAAACGAGTGGTTAAATTTTCTAAACAGCTCTAGGGCAGAAATTTTCTACAAGAATTAAAAAAGGGCGCAAGGAATGCGCCCTAAAATTACTTATTTTTAAAAACAATATATCTTAGAAGCCACTTGGCTTCATATTTTTTACTTCATCAGCAAAATTGTTAAATCCATCTAATACTGCTTGAGCAACGCCAGTATCTTCATCATTTTTTGAAAGTTGCAACTGCTTCTTAGCATTTTCTATTTCTTGTTCAATTTGCTCAACAGAAAAATCGGCACTGGTTTTTGCAATTTCTGCCAAAATACTTACACCATCAGGTGAAACATCAACAAAACCACCACCAACATAAAAACTGCTATCGTCTTTATCTTGTACAACTGTAACAAAACCTGGTTTTAAAATTGACATAAGCGGAGCGTGTTCACCCATTATTGTGAAATAACCCTCACTACCAGGAACGGTAACAGAATTTACATCTTGTGAAAAAACAAGGCTTTCAGGCGATACAATTTCAACTTTTATAGCTTCAGCCATAAGCTAATCCCTATATTATTTATGCAGCTTCTGCAGCAAGTTTTTGCGCTTTTGCGATAGCATCATCAATTGTGCCAACCATATAAAACGCAGCTTCTGGAAGATGGTCATACTCACCAGCCACCAAGCCTTTAAAGGCACGAATTGTCTCTTCAAGCGGAACAAGAATACCAGGTGCGCCAGTAAATGCTTCAGCAACAAAGAAAGGCTGGCTCATGAAACGCTCAATTTTACGAGCGCGAGCAACTGCTAATTTATCTTCTTCAGAAAGTTCGTCCATGCCCAAAATAGCAATAATATCTTGCAATGATTTATAACGCTGCAAAATTTCTTGCACCTTGCGTGCAACATCATAATGCTCTTGCCCAACAATTGCAGCATCTAACATACGTGATGTTGAATCTAGTGGATCAACCGCAGGATAAATACCTTTTTCAGAAATAGCACGGTTAAGAACTGTTGTCGCATCAAGGTGAGCAAAAGAAGTCGCAGGAGCAGGATCGGTCAAATCATCGGCAGGAACATAAATTGCCTGCACAGAAGTGATTGAGCCTTTATGCGTTGTTGTAATGCGTTCTTGCATAGTTCCCATGTCGGTTGCCAATGTTGGCTGATAACCCACCGCAGATGGAATGCGTCCCAAAAGCGCAGACATTTCTGAACCAGCTTGAGTAAAGCGGAAAATATTATCAACAAAGAATAATACGTCTTGACCCTGATCACGGAAATGTTCCGCAATAGTAAGGCCTGTAAGAGCAACACGGGCGCGCGCCCCTGGAGGCTCGTTCATTTGACCAAACACGAGTGAGCATTTTGAACCCTCAGTTGAGCCATTATTTTCTTTGGGATCAACATTCACGCCACTTTCGATCATCTCATAATAAAGGTCATTACCTTCACGAGTTCTCTCACCAACGCCTGCAAAAACTGAATAACCACCATGTGCTTTCGCAACATTATTAATCAGCTCTTGAATAAGAACAGTCTTGCCAACACCAGCTCCGCCAAATAGGCCAATTTTACCACCACGAGCATATGGAGCAAGCAGATCTACCACTTTAATACCAGTTACAAGAATTTCAGCTTCTGGATTTTGGTCAACAAAATCAGGTGCATCTTGGTGAATTGCACGTTTTGTTTTTGTTTTAACAGGGCCTGCCAAATCAATTGGCTCGCCAATAACATTCATAATGCGACCAAGTGTTTCGTCACCAACAGGAACAGTGATCGGCTCACCAAGATCACTAACGCTTTGACCACGAACAAGACCCTCAGAAGTATCCATTGCAATTGTGCGAACTGTGTTTTCGCCAAGGTGCTGAGCAACTTCCAAAATCATACGGTTGCCATTATTATCAGTTTCAAGCGCATTAAGAATTGCTGGAAGATGGCCATTAAAGTGAACATCAACAACCGCACCAATCACCTGAACAATATGACCTGCAGGATTGTTGTTTGCTGATTTTTTCTTTGCAACAGCTTTTTTAGCAACAGCTTTTTTTGCTGGTGACTTTTTAGCAGCTGCTGCTTTTGCAGGAGCTTTTTTTGTTTGTGCTTTTTTTGCTGGAGTTTTCTTAACTGCCATTAGATTTATCCTTAATCTCTTTGTCTAAAGTGCTTCCGCACCTGAAATAATTTCAATCAATTCTTTTGTAATTTGCGCCTGACGTTGGCGATTATAATTTAATGTTAGGCGGTTGATCATATCACCCGCATTGCGACTAGCATTATCCATCGCACTCATTTTCGCGCCCATTTCGCCAGCACCATTTTCTAATAATGCACTAAAAATCTGCACCGAGATATTTCGTGGAAGCAAATCAGCTAAAATAGTTGCTTCATCTGGTTCATAATCATAACTAATAACATCATCAGAATTTGCATTCTCATCAACTTCTACTTTCGCAGGAATAAGCTGATGAGCAGTTGGTATTTGCGATATTACTGATTTAAATTGTGAGAAAAATAATGTCGCAACGTCAATTTCACCACTTTCAAATAGACCAATAACTTTTTCGCCAATTGTTAGTGCGTCAGCATAGCCAACTTTTTTTATTTCACGTAAAGAAATATGCTCAATGATATTATCTTTAAAACTACGGCGAAGATTATCATTACCTTTTTTCCCAATGGTAATAATTTTTACATTTTTACCTCTAGCAAGAAGGTCATTGGCATGATCGCGAGCAAAACGAGCGATTGATGAGTTAAATCCACCACAAAGGCCACGCTCAGCTGTTGCAACAACTAACAAATGTGTTTGATCGCTACCAGAGCCACTTAATAGCTTTGGCGCATCATCACGAGTTGCATAAGCAGCACCAAGACCGTTGAGAACTTTGCCCATGCGAACGGCATAGGGGCGTGAGCTCTCGGCCGCTTCTTGGGCTTTGCGCAATTTAGCTGATGCAACCATCTGCATCGCTTTGGTGATCTTTTGGGTTGATTTAACCGAATCGATCCGAGTTTTAAGGTCTTTTAAAGAGGCCATGAAGCCAATATTTCCTCAAAAATTATGTGCTTAAATTATTTAAGCAGCAAATGTTTTCACAAAACCAGCAAGGATAGTATTTAATTCTTCCTTGAGGCCATCACTAAGAGCTTTTTCTTTTGCAATTGTATCAAGCAGTTTTTTATGCTTTGAATTCATTACACCAAGCAGGCTTTTTTCAAAAGCACCCACGCTTGAAACGTCAATGTCATCAAGATAACCGTTAACACCTGCAAAAATTACCACAACTTGTTCTTCAGTCTTAAGTGGAGCATATTGACCTTGTTTTAACAACTCAGTCAATCGAGCACCACGATTAAGCAAACGCTGAGTTGAAACATCAAGATCTGATCCGAACTGAGCAAAAGCAGCCATTTCACGATATTGCGCCAATTCACCTTTAATCGAGCCAGCAACCTGTTTCATCGCTTTAATTTGAGCAGCAGAGCCAACACGAGAAACTGAAAGACCAGCATTAACCGCAGGGCGAATACCTTGGAAGAATAAATCTGTTTCCAAGAAAATTTGACCATCGGTAATAGAAATCACGTTAGTTGGAATATAAGCAGCCAAATCGTTTGCTTGAGTTTCAATAACTGGCAATGCAGTTAGTGAACCTGAACCATTTGCCTCATTTAGCTTAGCAGAACGCTCTAATAGGCGAGAGTGAAGATAAAAAACGTCACCCGGATAAGCCTCACGCCCTGGTGGACGGCGAAGAAGCAAAGACATTTGACGATAAGCAACAGCTTGTTTACTCAAATCATCATAAGCGATCACGGCATGCATACCATTATCACGGAAATATTCACCAATAGCAGTGCCAGTAAATGGAGCTAAAAACTGCATTGGAGCAGGATCAGAAGCGGTTGCAGCAACAATTATGGAATATTCCATTGCGCCGTTATCTTCTAGCATCTTCACCAACTGAGCAACAGTCGAGCGTTTTTGGCCAACCGCTACATAAATACAATATAGCTTTTCATTCTCATCATTGCCCTGATGTGCAGGTTTTTGATTAAGGAATGTATCCATAATAATCGCTGTTTTACCAGTTTGACGATCACCAATAATAAGTTCACGCTGCCCACGACCAATTGGGATAAGAGTATCAATAGCCTTTAGACCAGTTGACATTGGCTCATGCACAGACTTACGAGGCAAAATACCTGGTGCTTTTACATCAACACGAGCGCGTTTTTTTGCCTTAAGAGGGCCTTTTCCATCAATTGGATTGCCCAAGCCATCAACAACACGACCAAGCAATTCTTTACCAACTGGTGTATCAACAATCGCACCTGTTCGCTTTACTGTGTCGCCTTCTTTAATGGTTTGGTCTGATCCAAAAATAACCACACCAACATTGTCACTTTCAAGGTTAAGAGCCATGCCCTTAATTCCACCGGGGAATTCAACAAGTTCACCTGCTTGCACATTGTCCAAACCATAAACACGGGCAATACCATCGCCCACTGAAAGAACCTGACCGACTTCTGAAACTTGTGCGTCTTTGCCGAAATTTTTAATCTGATTCTTAAGGATTGCAGAAATTTCTGCAGCTTTGATATCCATTAGCCAACCTCTTTCATTGCGTTTTTCATTGCACTTAATTTTGTCTGTAAAGAATTATCGATCATTTGAGATCCGACCTTAACAATAAGGCCACCGATCAAATCTGCATCGACGTGAGTTTTTAGTTTAACCGTTTTGCCATTTTTCTTCTTTAAAGATTGGCTAAGCGATTTTAATTGAGAAGCAGAAAGTGGTTTTGCTGAAATCACTTCAGCGGTTACTTCCTTGCGACCTTTAGCAGCAATATCTGAAAAAGCAAAAATCATTGCATTAAGAGCAAATAAACGATTGTTCTTTGCTACTAACCTAATGAAATTTGCAACAATGTCTGAAGTCTTTGCTTTTTTCAAAATTGCTTCAATTACCGTAATTTTTTGATTTGTCGAAATTACAGGAGAAGACAAAATACTTGCAAATTGCGGATTCTTATCAGCAAGGCTTGCAATATTTATAAGACTTTTTTCAGTCGCACTAATTGCTTTTTTTTCCATAGCCAAGTCATAAAGTGCCTTGGCGTATGGCAGAGCAATATTAGTCAAAGATGAATTAGATGCGCTCAATGAAGACTTCCCCATACATGCTGTCCCAACAAATAAATGTTAGGTTGTTTATATTTTGCGCTGTCCCTAACACATGAAATACTCACCTAGCAAGTATTTAAAGTTAGGTTTTTGTGTAAATTTCTCTCTAATGAAAACTCATAGGGTCAATATCGACCTGAACCTTGATATTTCCCTTAGGTTTGTTTGCAATTTTTAGCCAAAAGCGCACATATCCCGATAGGTCAAAAGTTTTTTCACTCTGTATTAAAATCCGCACCCTATAACGCCCTCTTATTAATGTAAGAGGGGCATCTGCTGGGCCAAATATCTTTAAATCGTCTGAATTTTTTAAATTAGTTGGCTTTGGGGCTGACAATAATAACGAGCGGGCATAATTTGTTGCATCATCATGGCTTGATGCAGAAATTATTAATGCCGCCAATCGCCCAAATGGTGGCAAGCCACCCTCTTTCCTCACTTTTATCTCATAAGCATAAAAAGCCTCAGAATCTTGCGCCTTCATTGCTAGCATTACTGGGTGATCTGGAAAAAATGTTTGTAAATAGGCTTTTCCGCTTTTCTTTGCTCGTCCAGATCGCCCGCTTACCTGAGTTAGAATTTGAAAAGTTTTTTCTCCCGCCCGTGGGTCACCATGCGCTAACCCAAGATCAGCATCAATAACTCCAACCAAAGTGAGCATTTCAAAATGATGCCCTTTAGCAATTAATTGCGTTCCAATAATAATATCATAATCACCATTTTCAATTTCACTTAGACTTTGCTTAATCTGCTCAGGCGAGCCTAAATCTGAAGAAAGCACAATTTGACGAGCGGAAGGGAAAAGTTCCTTTACCTCTTGGGATATTCTCTCAATTCCAGGGCCAACAGGAGTTAAGCAATCTGGCTTTTCACATTGAGGGCATATTTTAGGCTTCGAAATTGTTTTTCCACAATGGTGACACATTAGTATATGCGCTTGGCGATGCTCTACCATCCAAGTTGAGCAATTTTCACACTGAAATTGATACCCGCAGGATCTGCAAAGTGTCATAGGAGCATAACCACGCCTATTTAAGAATAATAACACCTGCTCCTTACGTTTAATAGTTTTGTCTATCTCCTCAAGTAGAGCTGGCGCAATCCAATGCTCCTTTTGCGACCCGTCCTGCTTCATATCAATAATTTTTATATCTGGTAATTTTGCGTTCGCAAAGCGTGTTTTTAACAAAACATGTTGATATTTTTTGCTCAATGCATTGCTCTTACTCTCAATAGATGGAGTGGCAGAAGAGAGGATAATTTTAGCATCAGCAAATTTTGCCCTGACAATTGCCATATCACGAGCAGAATAATTTATCCCATCAGATTGTTTATATGCCCCATCATGTTCTTCATCGACTACGATTAAACTAAGTTGATTAAAGGGTAAAAAAAGCGCAGACCTTGCGCCAATAACTACTCTTGCGCTTCCGTCCATTACGGCACGCCAAGTTTTTGAACGTTGGCTTGCGCTCAAGCCAGAATGCCATTGAGCAGGTTCAACCCCAAACCGTTTGGTAAAGCGTTTAATGAACATATTTGTAAGAGCAATTTCAGGTAAAAGAATAAGTGCTTGTTTTTCTGCCTTCAAACAATCTGCCACCCGCTCAAAAAACACCTCTGTTTTGCCGCCACCCGTCACCCCATCAAGCAGAGTGACACAAAATCCCTCCTCTTGATTTCTTAGATTCTCTAAAGCGGCTTTTTGCTCTTTATTTAACTCAAGAGGTGCAAAGTCAGGGTCTGGGCTTTTGATGAATGCAGGTGCAGGCAAATCAACTTTGGCTAGCACCCCTTGCTCAAGCAAACCCTTAATCACCGAAGGACTAACTTTTGTTTCTTTAACAATGGCCGACTTTGACCAAGCCATGCCATTGGCTAAAAGATCAATAACTTTAGTGCGGGCATTTGTTTGCCGCTCAGCTTTTTTGCCTGACAATTGATATGCAGTGATTGGGCTTGGTTTATTTAATGATTTTATATCTGGCAAACATGCCCTTAACACCATGCCTTTTTTTGCCAATGTATAATCTGCAACAAAGTCTATTGTTTGCATTAATTCCTTTGAGAGGGGTAGGGTATCGAATTTTTTTGAAATGTCTTTTAAGCGATTATGGGCTTTATTATCTTTTGGTTTACCCCAGACCACTCCAAATACTTGACGAGTTCCAAGCGGCACTAAAACAATTGAGCCAATAGTTAGCTCCATAGAAAATGGAACTTTATAGCTAAAAGGGGTATCAACCGCTACCCCAATCATTACCGCAACAATGTCACCTAAATCATTCATTATTACTTATGATAGTATGGTTATAAAAATATTGATATGAGGAAAAGTAGTTTGAGCGATTTTTTACTTTATTGCGATGAAAAAACCAACAAGGTAATCCTATCTTGGCTTGGTGAAATAAAAAGCGTGCGTCGCTTGGCTAAGAATAGTCTTGAGGCATACCAACGTGATTTAAATCAATTCATTAGGTTTTTATCAAATCACTTTGCGCAAACTATTAGTTTAAAAATTTTACAAGATTTAAAGCCAGCTGATTTTAGGAGTTTTTTGGCCTATCGGCGCAATTGTGATGTTAGCTCACGCTCATTAGCTAGGTCGCTTTCGGCCATAAAAAGTTTTTTTACCTATCTTGAACAGCAAAATATACTGAAAAACGAAGCGTTAAATATTATCCGTGCGCCAAAAATTGGCAAAAGCCTGCCAAAAGCCTTAAGCGTTGATGAGGCTAAAAATGCAATTTCCTCAATAAAAAATATGGAAGAAACTCCATGGGTAATGGCTCGTGATACTGCTGTGCTTTCTCTATGTTATGGGGCAGGGTTGCGAATTTCTGAAGCCCTTTCTTTAAGTCAAGCAGACATTGAAACAAGTGCAATGAGAATTATAGGCAAGGGCAATAAAATGCGACTTGTGCCACTAATGGAACCGGTAGCAAAGGCGATAAAAACCTATCTCAAATTATGCCCTTTTCCTTTAAATTCAAATGAGCCAATTTTTAAAGGTGTAAAGGGGGGTGTTTTATCAGCTCGCCTAGTTCAAAGGCGTGCAGAGCAATTACGCATAAATCTTGGCTTGCCCCCTTCTGCAACCCCTCATGCCTTGCGCCATTCATTTGCCACACATCTGTTAGCAAAGGGAGGTGATTTACGCACAATCCAAGAATTGCTCGGCCATGCCTCACTTTCTAGTACACAAATTTATACAAAAGTTGATAGTGAGCAATTGCTAAAAAGCTATAAAGAGGCTCACCCAAGAGGGTAGTGACAAGAGGCTAGTGACAAGAGGATAGTGAATTGATAAGGACTAATCAAAATAAACCAGCATGGCTTGGTTATTTAATTGGCATGTTAGGAGCTAGCTTTTTTGCAACTAAGGGTATTGTAATAAAATTAGCATTATTAGAAAATGTTGATGCACTAACCACGCTTACTTGGCGAATGATTATTGCTGTGCCTTTTTTTGTTTTAATTGGCTATTTTGGATATAAAAGCCGCAAGAAGAAAAATGTAAATTTTAACATTCCCCGTTCAGCCATAATTAAAACTGCTATATTAGGAATGGTTGGATATTATCTCGCCTCCTATCTTGATTTTGCAGGCCTTGAATATATCTCAGCCCAGTTTGATAGATTGATATTATTGACCTATCCATTTTTTGTGGTGATTTTTGGGGCAATATTTTTTAAACGTGTGATTCGTTTTTCAATGATACTCTCATTGCTAATATCTTATGCAGGCCTTGCTTTGATTTTTGCCCATGATCTAAAACTTGCAGGTAATGATGTTATAATTGGCGCATCATTAGTGCTTGGAGCGGCAGTTGCCTATGCTCTTTATCAACTTTTTGCAAAACCGCTGATTGATATAATGGGGGCAAGGTTATTCACTTCAATTGCACTAACTTCGGCAGGCGTTGCGGTGATGATACATTTTTCTTTAACTCATGAAATAAGCGACTTATTGGTTTCGCATCGTGCAATGTGGCTTATGCTTGCTATGGGAACTATCTCAATGGTAATTCCTGCCTATTTAATCTCCACCTCTATTGGCATGATAGGGGCAGAGCCAACTGCAATCATGGGTAATATCTCACCTTTGGTTACGATATTTTTAGCAATTACAATTTTGGGTGAAGATTTTAGCCTCTGGCATGCAATTGGCTCTGCCTTCGTGCTATTTGGAATGTTTGCTTTTACCAACTCACAACTGCGTAAATAAAGTACACATGTTGCCCATTAGGTATATATTTTTTCCATTAGCACAAATTTTACCAAAACCCTCTAAGGGTAAGTACTTAAGTTTTTAGAACTTCTCTAAACGCAAGCCTAGCCAAACAAATGGGATATTGTATGATGCTAAAACTTCCTTCCTTAAAAATTGCACTAAAATTACCACTAGCCATTGTTGGTTCTGCATTTCTCGTATCGCTTGGTGTTGGTGTTGCTTCTTACACAATTTCAGCTGACTTAGTGTCTAAGCAAACGTTTAATGAATTACACGTCCTTGCAGTACAAAAAACTGATACCTTGACAAAATATTACAATGATGTCGCAAAAGATTTACGAATTACAGCTTCCTCAGAAAATATAAAGAAGGCAATAGACACTTTTTCATTCAACTGGGAAAAATTAGACGGCGATCCAACAGCTGAAATGCATAGGTTGTATATTGAAGAAAATCCGCACCCTTTAGGAGAAAAATATCTTTTAGATAATGGAACATCTCCAACAAAACAAAATAATTTGAAATATGTATCTTACCATTACACACATTCTAGCGTGCATCCGGGTTTACGCGCTCAAATGCTTGAAAATGGGTATCATGATATGTTCCTTTTTGATTTAAATGGCACTCTGGTTTATTCGGTTTCTAAGGAAAGTGATTTTGCGACAAATTTTAGCAAAAATGGAGGTCCGTGGGCAGATTCAGGTTTAGGAAAAGTTTTTCAAGAAGCAATAAAATTTGAACAAGCAGGGCAGATAGCTTTTAGTGAATTTGCTCCTTATGGCCCAAGTGGAAATGCTCCTGCCAGCTTTATGGCAACTCCTATATTTAACAAAAAAAATGTTCTTCTTGGGGTTATGGCTGTTCAACTTAATGTAGATGGAATTAATGCTCTATTGTCATCTCATGAGGGAATGGGTGAGACGGGTGAAACATTTTATGTCAATAATGATTTTCAGTTCCTATCTGATTCTTCTTTTACTGAGTTTAATGATGTTTTGGTAACAACATTTAACGACCCAGTTATTTCTAGTGCGCTTGAGGGAGGTAGTGGCGTTGGTACTTCTTTTGCCTATCGTGATATGGAAACATTGGTAGCAGCTCAACATATGGAATTTATGGGAAATAAATGGGCTGTGGTTGCCGTTAAGGGAGCAAAAGAAGCCTTCTCTCCTTTAATCAAAATGCGCAACACAATTTTTTTAATAGGTGCTCTTTTACTTGGAGTTGCAAGTGTATTGGGATTCTTTCTTTCTCAATCTATCTCTCGTCCACTTTTACGCCTAAATAAAACAATGGACGCTTTATCATTTGGTGATTTAGATGTTGATATTAAGGGTGCTAAGCGCAAAGATGAACTTGGTGATATGGCTCGTGCTGTTGAGATATTTAGGCAAAATGGACTGCTAGTAAAACAGCTTGAGAAAGATACACAAAAACAGCTCACTGTTGCTTTAGATCACTCAGGTCAAATAAATGCAATTAGTAAGTCGCAAGCAGTGATTGAGTTTACTTCAAGCGGTGAAATTTTATGTGCTAATGAGAATTTTTTAAGCGTAACTGGTTATGTAATTGATGAAATAAAGGGACATCATCACTCTATGTTTGTTGATCCAGAGTTTGTTGCAAGCCCTGATTATAAGCTGTTTTGGGAAAAGTTGGGCAGAGGTGAATATGATGCTGGTGAATATAAGCGCATTGGGAAAGATGGTAGTCAAATATGGATACAAGCCAGCTATAACCCAATTTTTGGGTCAGACGGCAAGTTAACTAAGGTTGTTAAATATGCCATAGATATAACCAATCGTAAAAATGCGATGGAAATATTAAGCAAAAGCCTTGGGCATTTAGCTGATGGCGATCTAGCTTCATCATATATTGATGTTGAATTATGTAAAGATTTTGAATCTGTTCGTTGCGCATTAAACAAAACTGTTGATCGCTTTTCTGACATAGTTGGTCAGTTGCGAGAAACCTCTGGCGGTTTAAAAACTGCGACTGGTGAGATTTTGGAGGGGGCGAATGATCTCTCTGATCGCACCACAAAACAGGCGGCAACGATTGAGCAAACATCGGCG
>Ga0256834_1000145_pt1 | contig 47211 bp, 45 predicted proteins | sample 4281140metaG_FD_190536 | JGI IMG/M metagenome (GOLD analysis project Ga0256834, IMG submission 190536) | Hydrothermal vent microbial communities from East Pacific Rise, Pacific Ocean - 4281-140 | ecosystem: Environmental > Aquatic > Marine > Hydrothermal vents | place: Pacific Ocean: East...
CCCGATGCAGCGGCGGTCTATGAAAAGGGACAACTGATCATCAAGGTCAAGGAGCCCGTTGGCGAGGAACTGGATCTGCTGCGCAGGGAGCATCTGCTGTTCAGTTTTCTGCATCTCGCCGCCCTGCCGGAACTCACGCAGAAGCTATGCGATATCGGACTGACCGCCATCGCCTTTGAAACCGTGCAGGATGGGCACGGACTCCCTATCCTCGCCCCCATGAGCAATATCGCCGGCCGCATTGCCGTCCAGGCGGGCACCCACTATCTGCACAGGCCATCCGGAGGAAAGGGGCTGATGCTGGGCGGACTTCCCGGCGTGGAACGGGGCAAGGTGGTCATTCTTGGCGCAGGTAATGCGGGGGGCAACGCCGCCCGCCTTGCCGCCGGCATGGGAGCGGAAGTTGTTGTTTTCGACAAGCAGGCGCACAAACTCGATGCCATGATGAACATGGCGAGCAATATCACCGCGCTGTATCCCTACCAGGAGGCGCTCTCCTGCCATGTGCAACAGGCCGACCTCCTTATCGGAGCAGTGCTCATCCCCGGCGCCAGAGCGCCGAAAATCATCAGCCGGGAACAGGTTTGTTCCATGCAGGCCGGCAGCGTCATCGTGGACATCGCCGTGGATCAGGGAGGCTGCATCGAAACCACCAGACCCACCACCTATTCAACGCCCGTATACACGGAATGCGGCGTACTGCATTTTTGCGTAACCAACATTCCCGGAGCGGTGCCGAAAACCGCCTCCATCGCCCTGTCAGCGAGCCTGTTACCCTATTCCCTGCAACTGGCTGGTGGAAAATGGCGGGAAGTCAATGCGCTGAAGGCGGCAGTGAATGTGGAAAACGGCTCCATTGTGCATCCGGCCCTGATCCATCACTAGCGTGCTGCATTGCCAGTGCCGGGGGATATTTACGAACCGGTTCTAAGCTGCCGTCATCCTCTTGACGGTTTCCGCGATTTCATTGGCCAGCTGCGTCACCAGAGGCGCATCTTTCCCCTCCACCATCACCCGGATCAAAGGCTCTGTCCCCGATGGGCGCAGCAATACCCGCCCGTCATCACCCAGAGTCACTTCCGCCGCCTTGACGGATTTTTGCACCTGGTCATTCTCCATGATCACTGCCGGCAGGGTTTTTCCCAGATCCACATTCACCAGGATCTGCGGCAGGCGTTGCATGCCCATGCTCAGGTCACGCAGGCTGGATTCGCTCATGACCATTGCCGCCAGCACCTGCAATGCGGCAACAATGCCATCCCCGGTCGAGGTGCGATCCCGGCAGATGATATGCCCGGAAGGCTCGCCCCCCAACACCCATTTGTTGGCGTCCAGGGCGGCCAGAATATAGCGGTCTCCCACATCGGTGCGCTGCAATTCCACACCCAGTTCCTTCAGCGCCAGCTCCAGCCCCAGATTGCTCATGGTGGTGCCCACCACCGGCCCCTTGAGTCCGTCAGGATGCGCCATGCGCGAGCGGGCAATGATATACAGAATGCCGTCACCATCGACAATCGCACCCGTATGGTCAACCATGATCAAACGATCCCCATCACCATCCAGGGCAATGCCCACATCCGCCTGGTGCTGCAATACCGCCTGCTGCAACGCTTTTGGATGTGTGGAGCCGGTTTCCCGGTTGATGTTGAAACCGTCCGGCTCGGCGCCGATGACCTCGACCTGCGCCCCAAGCTCTTCCAGCACCGGCGGTGCAATATGATAGGTAGCGCCATTGGCGCAATCGACCACGATCTTGAGACCGGACAGATCCAGATGATGGGGTACGGTGCTCTTGCAGAATTCTATATAGCGGCCCGCGGCGTCCTCCACTCGGACAGCCTTGCCCAGGTTCGCGGAATCCACTGTCACCAGAGGCTTTTCCAGCTCGGCCTCGATGGCCTTCTCCATTTCATCCGGCAGCTTGGTGCCGGAAGAGGAAAAGAATTTGATGCCGTTGTCATAATAGGGATTATGCGAGGCGCTGATGACAATGCCGGCCGATGCATGCAAGGTGCGCGTCAGATAGGCGATACCCGGCGTGGGCATGGGCCCGAGCAGGCGAATATCCATGCCCGCCGCCACCAGGCCGGCCTCCAGGGAAGACTCGAACAGATAACCGGAGATGCGCGTGTCCTTGCCAATAAGCACTTTGCCGGCATTCCCATTGCCCAGCACCCTGCCGGCGGCCCAGCCCAGCTTGAGCACGAATTCCGGATTGATTTTGCCCTCACCGACCCGGCCGCGTATGCCATCGGTTCCAAAATATTTTCTTGTTTTCATCAGCTAAGACTCCCTTGTTACTGCTTCCAGTATTTTCAATGCATCCACGGTTTCCGCCACATCATGCACGCGCACGATATTTGCCCCCCTTTCCACCGCAAGAATCGCCGCGGCAACGCTGGCCGCAACCCGCTGCGCCGGCTCCCGCCCCGTGAGTGTGCCAAGCATGGACTTGCGTGACAAGCCCGCCAGCAGGGGGCAACCCAGCGCTTCAAGCACATCAAGATGGCGAAGCAGCTCCAGATTATGCGCCAGGGTCTTGCCGAAGCCAAAGCCGGGGTCGATCAGTATGCTCTGGCGTGGTATCCCGTGATCGATACAGGCTGCGATACGGTCGCCTAGAAAGGCTTTTACTTCCTCCAGCACATTGCGATAGGCAGGCGCTTGCTGCATGGTACGGGGCTGACCCTGCATATGCATGAGGCATACGGGAACACCCAGCTGCGCCGCCTGCTGCAAGGCGCCCTCTCCCCGCAGTGCATTTACGTCATTGATCAGGCCGGCGCCTGCCTGTACGGCATCACGCATCACTTCCGCCTTGCTGGTATCGATGGAAACCGGGATCTCCAGCCGAACCGCCAATGCTTCGATCACCGGGATGACCCGATCCAGTTCTTCCTGAACCGATACGGGCGCGGCCCCCGGCCTGGTGGATTCGCCGCCTACATCGACAATGGCGGCGCCGGCTTCCTCCATCTGCACGGCCTGGGCGACGGCGACCTCGGGGCGCAGGTGTTTTCCGCCATCGGAGAACGAATCAGGGGTGACGTTGAGTATCCCCATCACGCCGGGCCTGTCCAGATCCAGTATCTTGCCGTTACAATCCATCCTCATAGCCATTGAAAAAGGCGGAGCTCCCCGGGGAAACTCCGCCTGCAAGCAACCGCAAATCAGTGCTGGCCGGCAGGATCCGGGTCGATCACCGGGTCATCTTTCTTGCTTTCCCTGGGAGCTTCGTCCGCTGCAACGGCGCTGCCCCCGGAGCTTGTCGTGGACGAGTCATCATCCCAATCCGCCGGTGGCCGCGGCTTGCGGCCCGCCATAATGTCTTCGATCTGCTGGGAATCGATGGTTTCATACTTGATCAGCGCTTCCGCCATGGCGTGCAGCTTGTCGATATTTTCCTTCAGAATGCGCCGGGAGCGATCATAGTTGCGGTCGATGATATTGCGGATCTCCTCATCGATGATATGCGCCGTCTCATCCGAAACATTCTTGTGCTGGGTAACCGAACGCCCGAGGAAGACCTCCTCCTCTTCTTCGCCATAGGCCAGGGGGCCGAGGCGGTCCGACAGTCCCCAGCGGGTGACCATGTTGCGCGCAATCTCCGTGGCGCGCTTGATGTCGTTGGATGCGCCGGTGGTGACATGATCATCGCCAAACACCAGCTCCTCGGCAATGCGACCGCCATAGAGGCTGGAGATCTGGCTCTCCAGCAGCTCGCGGCTCTGGCTGTATCTGTCCTCTTCGGGCAGGAACATGGTGACGCCGAGCGCACGCCCCCGCGGGATGATGCTGACCTTGTACACGGGGTCATGGGAAGGCACTTTCAGGCCGACGATGGCATGGCCTGCTTCGTGATAGGCGGTCTGTTTCTTCTCTTCGTCCTTCATCACCATGGAGCGGCGCTCCGCGCCCATCATGATCTTGTCCTTGGCCGCCTCGAAATGCGTCATGCGCACATCCTTGCTGTTCTCGCGGGCGGCCATGAGCGCCGCCTCGTTCACCAGATTGGCAAGATCAGCGCCGGAAAATCCCGGCGTGCCCCGGGCAATCAGTGAGGGTTTGACATCATCGGCGAGAGGCACCTTGCGCATATGCACCTTGAGAATCTGCTCGCGGCCGCGCACATCCGGCAACGGTACGGTAACCTGGCGGTCGAAACGGCCCGGACGCAACAAGGCGGGATCCAGTACATCCGGACGGTTGGTGGCGGCAATGACGATGACGCCCTCGGTGCCTTCGAAGCCGTCCATTTCCACCAGCAGCTGGTTCAGGGTCTGTTCGCGCTCATCATGCCCGCCACCCAGACCTGCGCCACGGTGGCGGCCCACCGCATCGATCTCGTCGATGAAGATGATACAGGGGGCATGTTTCTTCGCGGTTTCAAACATGTCCCGCACCCTCGAGGCGCCCACACCGACGAACATTTCCACGAAATCCGAACCGGAGATAGTGAAAAACGGCACTTTGGCCTCGCCGGCAATCGCCTTGGCCAGCAGGGTTTTACCCGTACCCGGCGCCCCCACCATGAGTACGCCCTTGGGAATCTTGCCGCCAAGGCGCTGGAACTTGGAAGGATCCTTGAGAAACTCCACCACTTCCTGCACTTCTTCCTTGGCCTCTTCCACCCCGGCCACATCGGCGAAAGTCACCTTGACCTGGTCTTCACTGAGCATGCGCGCCTTGCTCTTGCCGAAAGACATGGCGCCACGGCCGCCAGCGCCGCCTTGCATCTGGCGCATGAAAAATATCCACAGCGCGATAATGACGATAAGAGGGAACCAGTTGATCAGGATAAGCTTGAGCAGGGACGGCTGCTCCGGCGGCTGGGCGCGAATATCCACACCAGCCTTGAGCAAATCGCCTACCAGACCAGGATCCTGGGGACTTTCGGTAATGAAAGTGCTGCCGGAAGAGGTTGTGCCCTCGATTTTTCCGCTTTCATGAATGACGACGCTGGTCACATTCCCCTGCTTCACCTGCTCCAGAAACTGGGTGTAGGAGATTGCCGGCGCGCGGTTTTTTTGCCCATTGAAGCTGTTGAACACCGTCATCAATACGATGGCGATCACAACCCAAAGGACGATATTTTTTGCCATATCGTTCAAAACAAGATTCCTCAAATATTCCCCTGCCGTACCCTTAGTAGGACAGCCGCCGGGGCTTTACGTTCTTTCCAGTATTGGAAAATATCAGGATTTATAGCCGGTTGCTACCATATACACTTCGCGGCTTTTCGGTCGGGAGGACTTTGGCTTGCGGGTCACCACCCGCGTAAAGCTGTTGCGGGCATCACGAATATAGTCATCGAAGCCCTCTCCCTGAAAAACCTTGGTGACGAAACTGCCGCCGGATTTGAGCGTATTCCGGGCGAAATCCAGCGCCAGCTCGCACAAATACATGGAACGGGGCTGATCCACCGCCCTCACCCCGCTGGTGTTCGGCGCCATGTCGGAAAGCACCACATCCACCTCGCGCCCTTCCAGCAGGCCGATCAGTGCTTCCAGCACCGCCTGCTCCCGAAAATCCCCTTGCAGGAAATCCACCCCATGAACGGCGTCCATTTCCAGTATGTCCATGGCCAGCACCTTTCCTTGATCGCCAAGGATGCCGGCCGCCACCTGGCTCCAGCCGCCCGGCGCCGCCCCCAGATCCACAACCACCTGCCCCGGCTTGAGGATTTTATCCTTCTCCTGCAACTCGATCAGCTTGTAGCTGGCGCGCGAGCGATAACCATCGCGCCGGGCGCGCTGCACATATTCGTCATTCGCATGACGCTGCATCCATTGATGACTGCTTTTCGATCGTGCCATTGGCGAAGAGGCGTGGCAATAAAGGCTTGATTATATCCGTTTTCCGCCCGGGAAAAATGTTTTCACGCCAATGAATGGGAAGGAGTAGAATAAGCGCCCGACAAGCTGTCCCGAACGTGGAGTCTTTCGTGCCTCTTTCCAACCCCCAGATCCGCCATTTGCGTAGCCTTGCCCATTCCCTGAAGCCGGTGGTCATGATCGGCCAGCACGGCCTGCGGGACGCCGTACTGGAAGAAATCGGCATCGCCCTGGATTTTCATGAACTCATCAAGGTCAAGGTGAGCGCCGGCGACCGGGACGAAAGGGATGAGATCATCCGCCAGATCACAAACAACACCAGGGCGGAACTGGTACAGCGTATCGGCAACATGGCGGTGCTGTTCCGGCGCAATCGCAAAAAGCCCAGGATTGTGCTGCCCTGATCACAGAATTCCCTTGCCAACCAGTGGGACAATCGTCCCATGCGGCGATTCTCTCCCACCAGAAACAACCCGGCGACCGCCTTTTCCGCGGCCTTGCTGTTCTACCTGATTGCGCTTTCCCTGTCGCAGCCGGTTTCCGCAGCCGACAGCATGGCCAATATCGACATTCTCGGCTATTCGACCATCCATTCCATTGGGCTGGAGCTGCGCATGGACGGCGACGACAATCACAACGCCAGCGGCAAACTCAGATACCGCCCCCTGGGTTCCCGGGAATGGAAAACCGGTCTCGACCTGTTTCGCGTCGATTACACGCCGCCAGATCCCAAAAGCGGCCAGACGGATCATTTCAATGGATTCGCGGGAAGCATCTTCTTCCTTTCCCCCGGGCAGACCTACGAACTGTCCCTGGAAATCAGCGACCCGGATGGCGGTGGTATGACACGATCCCTGCAGATAAGCACCCGCCCCCAGCCACAAAAACCCGTGGGGGGCAGGATTTTTCATGTGCAGCCCGGCAACGGTGGCGGCGACGGCTCTCCGGCTGCGCCTTTTCTGGGCATCGCGGAAGCTCAGGCTCATGCCCGGCCCGGCGACACTTTTCTGCTGCACAACGGGATCTATTCCGGTTTTGACAGCGGCGGCGAAATACAGCTCAATGTTTCCGGCGCCCGGGGCAACTATATCGTCTGGCAGGCGCTGAACCGCGGCGAGGCCATTCTGGACAGCCCCCTGCGCATCGCCGCCAGCCATTTGTGGGTTCAGGGACTGCATATCCGTGGGCATGCGAATGTGGATAACGAGTATGGCCTGAGAACCTATAATGCCCCCGATGACGTGGTGATCATGGGAAATCGGTTTACGGACTTCCACTACAGCATCGCCCTCAACCATGGCGGCTCGAACTGGCTGATCAGCGACAACACCATTATCGGGGACAAGGACATCAACACACCGGACGGGCCTGCAAGCTGGGGCGGCGAAGGCATAGAACTCCAGTTTACCAGCGGGCATACCCTTGCCTGGAATCGCATTTCCCTGGTGGCCGACGGCATTTCTTCTCCACAGCGCAACACCGATATTTTCAGGAACGAGATCTTCGACGTCACCGACGACGGCATCGAACCGGACTATGGCTACGCCAACATCCGCGTGTGGGAGAACCGCATCTCCAATGCACGCCACAACGGCTTCAGCTTTCAGCCCATGAACCGTGGTCCCTGGTATTTCATCCGCAATCAGGTCGCGGCGCCCATGGAGTCCACGCTAAAAATCCGCAGCACCAGCCGGGTGCTTCTCGCCCACAACGTCTTTGTAGGCTGGGACAACGCACTGGGCAATGCCTCGCCAACTGAGGTGCCGGGCATTCTTACATTCCATTCCAGCAACAATATCTGGGTCAGTGCCAACAGCGGCTACGCCTGGCAGCACAACGCTGGCGGGCATCTCCCAAGCTGGCGCACCCATCTGGACTATGATGGTTTCGACTGGGGATCTTTCATCTACGCCGTCAAATGGGGCGGGGTCCGCTATCCCACAATCGAAGACTTTTCCCTGGCTACGGGGCTGCAAAGCAATGCGGTTCGCATCGACCGGGATATCTGTTTTGAACAATTCGCCATTCCCCAGCCTCCACCGGCCTCCATGCCTTTTCAGCATTTCTCCCTGAAGGCGGGCTGCAATGCGATTGACGCCGGCATGGTTCTGGCGAACATCAACGAAGACTTTGCGGGCGCGGCGCCCGATCTGGGCCCCTTCGAGCAGGGAGAGGCTCTGCCAGCCTACGGCCCGAGAAATCTGGAGCGCATTTTCAGCGACGGGTTTGAAAGCCCCTAGACGGAACATCCGGCCCCTGGCGCAAATTCCATGCGTCGATCCAGCCAACCCAGTCGGGCACGAGATCAAATTCCGCAACCAGACGCCTGGCAATATCCGGCATGTGGGCAACGCCATAGAATATCGCCAGTTTCTGCTTGCCAGCGGCGATTTCCCGGCGCAGCACTTGCAACGCTTTTTTGTTGCGCACACTAACCAGTGTGCTGCCGTCGGGGCCTTCAATGGCGTCATCCAGCCCGGCACTGAGCATCATTTGCTCCGCCGCAAAGGTTTTTAGCGCCAGCTCCCTGTTGCCGGACAACAGGTTCTTGAACAGCCTTGCCTGACTGAGCGCAGCCCTGGTGGAATATTGCTGGCCCATGCCGGCAATCCAGGCCCTGCCAATCAACCCGACGACAGATTCATTGCGCTCTTTCATGCTTTGACTGAATTCTTCCGGCGACAGATCCGCATGCACCAGATTGGGCAGGGTGTAATCCACCTCTTCGAGCTGCATACGCATGCCCAGGGCATCTCCCATCCAGCCTTGCAACCCGGATACGACGCCCTTGCGCTCGTTGCCATCCCGGACAATGCGCGTACCCTGGGGCGCAACCAGCTCATACAGCACTGCATCATAGTGGGGAAACAGGGCGTTGATGGTCTGGTAATAGGCGGACTCGCCAATATGAACCGCGGAAATCAAATCGACATGCAGGTTGCTGTTCCCGCTACGAGGGACGAAGCGCACAACCGCTACTTGCAGGGACAGGGGCTGCTTGTTCTGGCCGAACTTCAGGCGCACGAATTCGGATATGCCGGCGTCTGCCTCGACAGGCTGCAACGCCCCGGGCACGGGAATATCCGTCACCGCAGGCTGTTGTTGCGCCGGCAGGACAGGGGAAAACAGCGCCAGAACCAACAGGCACAGGTTCCTCAGAAACATGGTGGAACGCCTCCCTGGCGCTTTGGATCAAATATAGCGCACTTCCAGGATTTCAAATTCCCGCGTACCGCCGGGCACCTGTATTTCCACCTCATCACCTTCGGTCTTGCCAATCAACGCCCGGGCGATGGGGGAGGTCACGGAAATCCTGGACTGGCGGATATCCGCTTCATCTTCACCAACGATCTGGTAGGTATGCTCCTCGTCGGTTTCCAGATCCAGCACATCCACGGTGGCGCCAAAGACGACCCGGCCACCTGCATTCAGGGTGCTGACGTCGATAATCTGGGCATTGGACAGCTTGCCCTCGATATCCTTGATCCGCCCCTCGATAAAGCTTTGTTGTTCGCGGGCCGCATGATATTCGGCGTTTTCCTTCAGGTCGCCATGGGCCCGCGCCTCTGCTATCGCCGCAATGACTCTTGGCCGCGCAACCGTCTTCAGTTCGTTGAGTTCCTGCCGCAGGGCTTCCGCGCCCTGCACTGTCATTGGTGTCTTGTTCATAAGCAGTATGATCCAGATGCCACAGGGACAGAAACCCCTGTGGGTTCTCCAGCGTCTTTCATTGGTTATAGCGGGATAGTTTACAGCTTCAGGCTACTGGTGCAATTCCTGCAGGCTGACCACTACGGGTTCTCCCTGGTGCTGGATGGCCATGACGATGGCCTCTCCCCCCGACATGGTGGTGGTGTAGCTGATCTTGTGCTGCAGTGCCGCCCGCCGTATGGAGGCCGAATCCAGTATCGCCTGCTTCCCTTCCGTGGTATTGATGATCAGATCGAAATCATCGTTCTTGATTCTATCCACGATATGCGGACGGCCTTCCATTACCTTGTTTACCCGCTCGCAGTCCACCCCGGCGGACAGAATTGCATCACGGGTGCCCCCCGTGGCGTAGAGCTCGAAGCCCAAAGCAGCGAGATCCTTCGCCACCAGCTTGACACGCTGCTTGTCGGCCTCTCGCACGGACAGCAGGGCCTTGCCTCCCGTCGGCAGCTTGATGCTCCCCCCTTCATTGGCCTTGCCATAGGCTTCGCCAAAGGTGCTGCCCACCCCCATGACCTCGCCGGTGGATTTCATCTCCGGCCCAAGCACGGAATCGACACCGGGAAATTTCACAAAGGGGAAAACGGCCTCCTTGACGAAATAGTGACTGGGAATGATTTCCGTAGTTGCATCCTGTTCCTGTAACGACCGCCCCGCCATACAGCGTGCGGCAATCTTCGCCAGGGGACGCCCGATGGCCTTGGAAACAAAGGGCACGGTGCGTGAAGCTCTCGGATTCACTTCAAGAATGTAGATATCGTTGTCCTTGATGGCAAACTGGGTGTTCATCAGCCCCACCACGCCCAGTTCCAGGGCCATGTCACGGATGTGATGGCGCATGCGGTCCTGGATTTCCTGGCTGAGGGTATAGGGCGGCAATGAGCAGGCGGAATCCCCGGAATGCACGCCGGCTTCCTCGATGTGTTCCATGATGCCGCCGATAAGCACATCGCGTCCATCGCAGATTGCATCCACATCCACTTCGATGGCGTCATTCAGGAAGCGATCCAGCAACACCGGGGAATCGTTGGAGACGCTCACTGCTTCACGCATGTAGCGGCTCAGGTCCTCTTCGTTATACACGATCTCCATGGCCCGCCCGCCCAATACATACGAGGGACGCACCACCAGGGGATAGCCGATCTCCTCGGCCAGTTTCACCGCGGTTTCCGGGTCGGTGGCGGTACGGTTGGGCGGCTGCAGAATGCCCAGTTTCTTGATCATCTTCTGGAAGCGTTCCCGGTCTTCCGCCGCATCGATGGAGTCCGGGCTGGTGCCGATAATGGGCGCACCCGCCTTCTCCAGGTCCCGCGCCAGTTTCAGGGGCGTCTGCCCGCCGTATTGCACGATGACGCCAATCGGATTTTCCTTGTGGATGATCTCCAGCACGTCCTCCAGGGTCAGGGGCTCGAAATACAGCCGGTCGGAGGTATCGTAATCCGTGGATACGGTTTCCGGATTGCAGTTGACCATGATGGTCTCATAGCCGTCTTCCCGCATGGCGAAGGCCGCATGTACGCAGCAATAATCGAATTCGATACCCTGGCCAATGCGGTTGGGACCGCCCCCGAGCACCATGATTTTCTGCCGGTCCGTGGGCCGGGATTCACATTCTTCTTCATAGGTGGAATACATATAGGCCGTGCTGGAGGCGAACTCCGCAGCGCAAGTATCCACGCGCTTGTATACCGGACGAATGCCGTGACCATGACGCAGCTTGCGGATTTTCTTTTCCTTGACGCCCAGAAGATTTGCCAGCCGCTTGTCGGAAAAACCCTTGCGCTTGAGATCGCGCAGGCGCTTTTTCCCCAGCGCATCCAGTCCCTCTTCGGCAACCCTGTTCTCTTCCTGGACGATGTCCTGGATCTGCACCAGAAACCAGGGGTCGATGGCCGTGGCTTCGAACACTTCTTCCATGCTCATGCCAATGCGAAAAGCGTCGGCGACATACCAGAGCCGCTCGGCCCGGGGCTGGCGAATCTCCGCAAGAATCCTGGAGCGGGCATCCTCAGCATCCGGATCGACAACCGGATCCAGCCCGGCCTTGCCGGTTTCCAGGCCACGCAGGGCTTTTTGCAGGGACTCCTGCAGGGTGCGGCCAATGGCCATGACCTCGCCCACGGATTTCATTTGCGTGGTCAGGCGATCATCGGCCAGGGGGAATTTCTCGAAAGCGAAACGGGGAATCTTGGTGACCACATAGTCAATGCTCGGCTCGAAGGACGCCGGGGTCACGCCGCCGGTGATCTCGTTGCGCAATTCGTCCAGGGTATAGCCCACGGCCAGCTTGGCCGCCACCTTGGCGATGGGAAAACCCGTGGCCTTGGAAGCCAGGGCCGAAGAACGGGACACCCGCGGATTCATCTCGATGATGATCATGCGCCCGTTCTCGGGGTTGATGGCGAACTGCACGTTGGAGCCGCCGGTATCCACGCCGATCTCCCGCAGCACCGCGAGCGATGCATCCCGCATGATCTGGTATTCCTTGTCCGTCAGGGTCTGGGCCGGCGCCACGGTGATGGAATCGCCAGTATGCACGCCCATGGGATCGAGATTTTCGATGGAACAGATGATGATGCAGTTGTCCTTGTGATCCCGCACCACCTCCATTTCGTACTCCTTCCAGCCAAGAATGGACTCTTCGATAAGCAACTCCTTGGTCGGCGAAAGATCCAGGCCACGCTCGCAGATCTCGACGAATTCTTCCTTGTTGTAGGCAATGCCGCCACCGGAACCGCCCATGGTGAAAGACGGGCGGATAATGGTGGGAAAACCCACCTGCACCTGCACCTGCAACGCCTCCTCCATAGAATGCGCAATGGCGGACTTGGGCATATCCAGGCCGATTTTGCGCATGGCCTGGCGGAACAGGTCGCGGTCTTCGGCCTTGTCGATGGCCTCGCGGGAGGCGCCGATCATTTCCACGCCATATTTTTCCAGCACACCTTCACGCACCAGATCCAGGGCGCAATTGAGGGCGGTCTGCCCCCCCATGGTGGGTAATAGCGCCTCCGGGCGTTCCTTTTCGATGATGCGCGCCACGGTTTGCCAGGTGATGGGTTCGATGTAGACGGCATCCGCCGACTCGGGGTCGGTCATGATGGTGGCGGGATTGGAGTTGACCAGCACCACTCGGTAACCTTCTTCGCGCAATGCCTTGCACGCCTGTGCGCCAGAATAGTCAAACTCGCAGGCCTGGCCGATGACGATGGGGCCGGCGCCAATGATGAGAATCGTGTTCAGGTCTGTTCTTTTCGGCATGTTATTTCTGTCTGCGCAAGGTAAAGGGAGTTCTTCAGGAGGTCTGGCCGGAAGCTGCCGTCCGCATCAATTCGATAAAGTGATCGAAAACCGGCGCCACATCATGGGGGCCGGGGCTGGCTTCCGGATGCCCCTGAAAGCCAAAGGCGGGCTTGTCCGTGCGATGAATGCCCTGCAGGGAGCCATCGAACAGGGATTTGTGCGTGGCCTGCAGATGATCCGGCAGGCTGTCTCCATCCACGGCGAAACCATGGTTCTGGCTGGAAATCATCACTGTGCCGGTTTCCAGATCCTGCACCGGATGGTTGGCGCCGTGGTGGCCGAACTTCATCTTCACCGTGCGTGCGCCGCTGGCCAGCCCCAGGAGTTGATGCCCCAAGCAGATGCCGAAGGTGGGAATATTCTGTTCCAGCACCTCCTGAATCGCAGCAATGGCATAGTCACAGGGCTCCGGGTCGCCCGGGCCGTTGGAGAGGAAAACGCCATCCGGATTCATGGCCAGCACTTCGCTGGCCGGAGTTTGTGCAGGCACCACGGTGATGCGGCAGCCGCGGTCGCGCAACATGCGCAGGATGTTGGTCTTGATACCGTAATCATAGGCAACCACATGCAGATCATCATCGGCATCTTCCCTGGCGACATGGCCTTCTTCCAGATCCCAGGTTGCTTCTACCCAGGTATACGGCTCGTCCGTTGTCACCTCCCTGGCCAGATCCATGCCCTTGAGGCCGGGAAAAACCTCCGCTGCCGCACGGGCTACGGCTGCATCCAGATGGGAACCCGCCTGTATGCAACCGCTCTGGGCGCCTTTTTCACGCAAGATACGCGTCAGCTTGCGGGTATCAATATCGGCAATGGCGATGACCCCGTTTTCCCGGAGATACTCATCGAGCGGCTGTTCACTGCGCCAATTGCTCGCCAGCAGGGGCAGATCCCGAATCACCAGGCCTGCGGCATGTACCGAGGAGGACTCCACATCCTCATGGTTGACACCGGTATTTCCGATGTGGGGATAGGTCAGGGTGACAATCTGCCGGAGATAGGAAGGATCGGTGAGGATCTCCTGATAGCCGGTCATGGCGGTGTTGAAAACCACCTCTCCAACCGTTTGTCCTTCTGCGCCAATGGAACGGCCGTGAAACACCGTGCCGTCTTCCAATACCAGAATCGCTGAGTTAGTCATTTACGCGCACACATAAAGGGACTGACCCTTGCAGGAGCCGTCCACTACAAACAATAATGAAAGAGAGTTGGGGTCGCCCCCTGTTGAGAAAGAAATTTTACGGGAGATGCCGGGCAGTGTCTATGGAAATCGTCGGGGATTTGGCGGAAGCCCCCAGCAAAACCGCCCCCCACAGAAAGCTATAGTTGGCGGCTCACCCAGGAGACAATACCTTGCGCATCCAGCGCCCCGGACACCCGGTCGACTTCCCGCCCGTTCTTGAACAGGATCATGGTGGGAATGCTGCGAATCCCCAACTGACCAGCAAGCTGCTGATATTGCTCGGTATTTAGCTTGAGCAGGCGCGCATCCGGCTCCAGGGGCGCAGCCGCCCGGGCGAATGCAGGCCCCATCATCTTGCAGGGGCCGCACCAGGGCGCCCAGAAATCTACCACCACGGGAATATCGCTGCGCTGAATCTGTTTTTGCAACATGGCGTCATCCACATCTGCAGGCTTCCCCTGAAACAGTGCTTGCTTGCATTTCCCGCATTTTGGATTCTGCCCCATGCGCTCCCGGGGGAGACGGTTCACGCCTCCACAATGTGTACAAACCACATGCAGCTTGTCTGACATTTTTTGCTCCTTGATCATTCTGACTAGGTCGGTTGCCGGGTTAATAACAATAGGGCCAAAACCATCCGATTCAAGCCGGGCTTGTATTTTTTTTCCGCTGCCCCAAAATATCTCACAATCATCACAATCCGACAACCAACATGAGCACATCACCCTATATCATTGAAATCACACAAGACAACTATCAGTCCGCCGTGATTGAGCAGTCACAGAAGGTACCGGTACTGGTGGATTTCTGGGCCAGTTGGTGTCAACCCTGTCAGATGCTCATGCCCGTCCTGGCCAAACTGGCGGAACAATATCAGGGGAAATTCATCCTCGCCAAGATCAACACGGAAGAGCAGCAGGCGCTGGCCGGACAATTTGGCATCCGCAGCATTCCCACCATAAAGCTGTTCAAAAACGGGGAAGCCGTGGACGAATTCGCCGGCGCATTGCCGGAATCGGAAATCCGCCGCTTCCTCGACAAACATATTCCCAGGGAATCCGATGCCCTGGTGGCCCAGGCGGAACAGTTGCTGTTGCAGGGCGACAGCGATGCCGCATTGAAAATACTGGAACAGGCCAAGCTTGCCGACGCCGACAACAGCAATATCGACATCGCCCTGGCGCAAGCCCACGCAGCCGCCGGAAATACGGAACAGGCCCTGGAGATCACGGCGCAAATGCCCGCGGAAATCCAGGAAAAACCGCAGGTGCGGGTCTTGCAAGGATTACTGTTCTTCGAGCAAATGCTCTCCGGCGCTCCTTCCGAAACCGAGCTGCAAAAACGCCTGGAGAACGATGCTTCCGACAGTGAAGCCCGTTATTTGCTGGCCGCGCATTATGTGGTCAATCATCGCTACGAAGACGCCATACAGCTCCTGCTGGAGCTAATGCGCAAGGATCGCAACTATGGCAATGACGCCGCCCGCAAATCGCTGTTGAAAATTTTCGATATACTCGGAGATGATCCCCTGGTGCCGCACTACCGCAGCAAGATGATGAGCCTGATCTACTGACCCATCACCTCGACAGCAATCACTGTGGCCCTGCCGGCTTCCACCCGCCAGCGTATATTGCAGTTTTCCAGATGCATGCCATAACTGCGATCTGTAGCTGTGGTTTTCTGATATGCAGGCCTGGGATCCAGGGCCACTAGCTGTTCGATCAGGCTTTTCAGCGTCTTCCCGCCGGGGAGCTGCCGTAACTGATTTTCTGCAGACAGGGCAAAAACCACCTCCAGCCGGGATTCCGGCCGCTCAAACGCAAATCCGCCAGCAGCATCCTCCACCCGATCCACATAAGGAAGGTAGGGCTTGATATCCACCACCGGCGTGCCATCGAGGAGATCCACGCCTCGCACATGCAGGCGAACCCTGCCCTGCGCTACCGCAATCCTCTCCAACCGGACTACGGACAAGCCCAGATGGTTGGGACGAAACGGAGAGCGCGTGGCAAACACCCCCATGCTCTGATTGCCGCCCAAGCGCGGCGGGCGCACCCGCCGCCGCCAACCCTGGCCGATACACTGATGGAAAATGAAGGAAATCCAGATATGGCTGAACGTCTCCAGGCCATCGAAGAGTTCCGGCTTGTCAAAATCAGGCTGCATTTCCACCACCCCGGAAGCATCCACCAGCCCCGGTTGCCGGGGAATGCCGAACTTCTCAGGAAACGGCGTCCTGATGTAAGCAATGGGCATAAGGGGATAAGCGGATGACACGCATTTCCCGAAGCAAGGAAAAGATCAGTTGATTATGTCAGGAAAAGCACAAGCAGGCCAAGCCCCTGCATCCATGGGGTGCAGGGGCTTGGCCATGATGCGCCCGGTATCAGCCCTTCTTGTCGGAGGCGTCCTTGCGCGTGGACTGCATGGCCTTGCCTGGGAGTTTTCGACAATAACCGGCAACCGTCTTGCCATCCGTGCGTTCATATCCCTTGACCCAGCGGCAACTATTGGAAGCTGTGCAATCGCTTTTTTCCATTCCCTTGCATAGGTTATCCGCACTACTGTAACCAGAGGTCAATGAAAGAATAGTGGCTGCAGCTAGTGTTGATATCATCATATTGGTTTTCTTCATGGCAAACATTCCCTTGTACGATAATGGAAAGCCAGACCTTCCCCGCCTGGCGATGCCAGTGTAGGGAATCCACAAAGAGCCGTCTGTAGGAACGGGCCTACATTCCTATCAGGATATTTCTCGCCTTTTCAGCATCTTACATGGACACCGGCAGGCGTTTTGCGCCCCAGTCACCCGGCTGCGGATCGAAAACCCCCGGAATCTTCTCACCACAGTTTGCGCAATGACCCTTTTCATCCAGCCCCCATTTTCCCAGCACATACCAGTCCCGCTCAATAAGCAATTCTCCACAGCCGGGACACCAGGTACTGCCGCCAGCACTGTCATGGACATTGCCTGTATAGACATAGCGCAATCCATGCTCCCTGGCGATCTTGCGCGCCTGGGCAAGCGCCTGTGGTGAAGTTGGAGGCACATCAAGCATCTTGTAATCCGGGTGAAAGGCGCTGAAGTGCAACGGGATGTCCACACCCAGCTCGGTAACGATCCAATCCACCATGGCCTTGAGTTCATCCATGGAATCATTGTGCCCGGGAATCAGCAAATTGGTGATTTCAAACCAGACATCGGTTTCCCGTTTCAGATATTTCAGGGTATCCAGCACAGGTTGCAAATGCCCGCCGGTGAGCTTGCGGTAAAAATCCTCGCGAAACCCTTTCAAATCCACATTGGCCGCATCCATGCAGGAAAAGAAATCTTCTCGCGCTCCCGGGGAAATATAGCCGGCGGTGACCGCAACGCTTTTGATATCCTGCTCCCGACAAGCCCTGGCCGTATCGACAGCATATTCAAGAAAAATCACGGGATCATTGTAGGTGTAGGCCACACTGCGACAACCCAGTTTTTTCGCCGTGTTGGCAATTTGTTCCGGCGTCGCCTGGTTCGCCAGAATGTCCATTTCACGGGATTTGCTCATGTCCCAGTTTTGGCAATACTTGCAGGAAAGATTGCAGCCAGCGGTACCGAACGAGAACACCGGCGTCCCTGGCAGGAAATGGTTCAATGGCTTCTTTTCAATGGGATCCACGCAAAACCCGCTGGAGCGGCCATAGGTAGTCAATACCACCTGATCATTTTCCCGCATGCGCACGAAACACAATCCCCGCTGCCCCTCTTTCAGGCGGCATTCTCTTGGGCACAAGTCACACTGCACCCGCCCGTCTTCCAGTTGATGCCAGTATTTCGTGGCGACATTCTGCAACCCGGCCATCTTGTATTTTCTCCGGCTGAACCCATCTACTAATTATTAGATCGGGCTGAACGACAGGAATTCAAGATGAGCAGCGTACTACTTCCCTCCGTGGCGGGCATGTTTTACCCGGAGCATGCCGACGTCCTGAGACAGCAGGTTGATGAATACCTGGCCCAGGCCAAGCCGGCGGACACGCCACCGCCGAAAGCACTGATCGCTCCCCATGCCGGCTATGTATATTCCGGGCCTGTGGCCGCCAATGCCTACCGCAGATTGTTGCCCGCCGCCGGAGTCATTCAACGGGTGGTCATCCTGGCGCCGGCGCACCATGTGCCTTTTCAGGGCCTGGCGACCACTTCCGCCGATTATCTTCGTACGCCGCTGGGCGATATTCCTGTAGACCGCACAGCAGTATCCAAGGCATTGGCGCTGCCCCAGGTACAGGAATATGACCTGGCCTTCGATGGCGAACATGCACTGGAAGTGCAGCTCCCCTTTTTGCAGCGGACACTGGACAGCTTCCAACTCGTGCCTTTCATTGTCGGCCAGGCAAATGCCCATGACGTCAGCGAGGTGCTGGAGCTGTTATGGGGCGGCGACGAAACCCTGATCGTCATCAGTTCGGATCTAAGCCACTTTCTGGACTACCACAGCGCAAAAGAGAAAGATCTGCATACCACAAAAGCCATCGAATCCCTTACCCCGGAAGCCATTGGCTTTGATGACGCCTGTGGACGCGTGCCGGTGAGCGGGCTGCTGCTTTCCGCCCGCAAACATGGCTTGCACGCCAGAACCGTGGACTTGCGCAATTCCGGCGACACCGCCGGCGACAAGAACCGGGTGGTGGGGTATGGCGCCTATGTCTTCAATTGATCAAAGCCTCAACGAGAAGCAACGCCTCACCCTGCTGCAAACCGCCCGCGCATCCATACACACGGGATTGCGCGAAGGGCATCCCCTGCAGGTGAAGCCAGCCTACTATGAACCGGCTTTACAGGCGCAAAGGGCGACTTTCGTCACGCTGAACAAACGGGGGGAACTGCGCGGCTGCATCGGTCATCTGGAAGCCATACAGCCCCTGATCCAGGACGTGGCCGATAATGCCTTCAGTGCCGCATTCCAGGACAACCGCTTCCCTCCTCTGCAAAAAGAAGAATTCGACCAGATAGATATTCACATATCCGTACTCAGCCCAGCCGAACCATTGTCCTTTTCGTCGGAGCAGGAGTTGTTGCGGCAGATCCGTCCCGGCATCGACGGGCTGATTCTGCAGGATGGATATTATCGCGGCACTTTTCTGCCTTCCGTATGGGAGCAGCTGCCGACCCGGGAAGCCTTTCTCGCCCACCTGAAAATGAAGGCCGGACTGCCAGCAAACTACTGGTCAGACAGCATTCAGGTATCCCGCTATACTACGGAATCATTTTCTGAAGGCTGACGATTCCATGCAACAACCGCAAATCCACCGCCGGCAGGTCTGGAGCAAAACCCTGCGTTGGTGCCACTGGGGCATGACGCTGGCGGTGCTGGTATTGCTTTTCACAGGCTGGCTGATTGCCTGGGCGCCGGAAAAAGCCGCCAGCGTAAACGATGCGCACTATGCGGCAGCGGCGATACTCATCACAGCGCTTGCCATCCGCTTGTGGCTGGCATTCTTCGGGCAGAGCAATGATCTGCTGAAAAACCTGCTGCCCAACCGCCACCTGCTGCTGCAGGGGTGGAAGGTGTTGCGCGCCTATCTTTCCCTGGGAAAAATCCCTCTGCCCAAATGGTATGCCCATAATCCCCTGTGGGCGCCTGTCTACCTGTTACTGTTTGTGGTGTTGTGGCTGCAGATCGCCAGCGGATTGCTGCTGCTCAATCAGGTTACCCTGATCGGCGATCTGAGCCTGCGTCAGATGCATGTATTGGGTTTCCAAACCCTCGCCCTGTTCACCCTGCTGCATCTGTCGGCCAGTTTCTTTCACGACGCCAAAGGCAGCGGCACAGACATATCAGCCATGATCAACGGTCATCGCTTCTTTATCATCGAGCCACCACAGCACGAGCCGGCCGGCGGCAAGGCTGTTATTTATCCACTGGACAATCTGCGTAATAGCGGCAACACCAGGAAGTAATTTATGCAAGGAAAGCGGCGATTCGCTCCACCCCCAGCTTGAGCCTTTCCAGATCTGTGGTATAGGCGAAACGAACAAATTTATCCGTGCGATACTCACCGAAATCCCGCCCCGGCGTAATCGCCACCGCAGCCTGATCAAGCAGTTTTCCGGCAAAATCAAAGCTGTCCCTGGAGAAGGCGCTGATATCGGCATAGAGGTAGAAAGCGCCTTCCGGCTTGCCCTGGATGCGAAATCCCAGCTTGATCAAAGCATCATACAAGTAATCCCTGCGCACCTGGAATACCTTGCGGCGTTGCTCGAGAATCTCCTGGGCCTCCGGCTGAAATGCCGCCAATGCCGCATACTGCGCCATGGTGGGCGCCGCCAGGAATATATTCTGCGCCAGGCGATCCAGGGCCGGCACATAGGCAGGCGGGGCGACCACCCAGCCCAAACGCCAGCCAGTCATGCCAAAGAACTTGGAAAAACTGTTCACCACAAAAAGGTTGTCTTGCCCCAGCTTCAACGCTGTTTCCACCGGCCGCTCATACACCAGCCCCTGGTAGATTTCATCGACAATCAATATGCCATCCGGGGCGCGCACCGCTTCATAAAGAAATTGCAATTGCTGCAGCTTGAGCAACCTGCCGGTAGGGTTGGCGGGCGTCGCCACCATCAACGCTTTGGTTCTATTGTCCCAGTGGCGGATCACCTGGTCATTGGTCAGGGCGAAGTTCCGGGACGCCTTGACGCCCAGGGACACCGCCTCACCACCAAACATGCGCACCATATGCCGGTTGCAGGGATAACCGGGATCGGCCATGAGCACCTTGTCTCCGGGGTTGACCAGTATTCCCAGAATCAGTTGCAGCGCTCCCGATGCTCCTGGCGTAACGACGATTCTGGAGCTGTCCACCCGCACCCGGAAACGCGACCAATAGTAGTCACTGATGGCCTGACGCAATGCGGGAAGCCCCAGCGCCGGGGTATAGTGGGTCTTTCCCTGTTGCAATGACTGGATTCCCATGTCAATAACAGGTTGCGGACTGGGGAAATCCGGCTCCCCTACCTCCATATGCACCACATCCCTGCCCCGGGTATCCATTTCCCGCGCTTGCGCCAGAATATCCATCACATGGAAGGGCGCGATACCCGCCATGCGCTCAGACAGCAGGGGCCTATTTCCAGGCATATTGGTGGATATTCCGCAATGCATCGAGATCTACCTGGTCGTTGACCAGATCAGGGCCAGCCAGCACCTTGCTGGGTTGCCCCTCATCGCCAAGGTGATCGACGACCAGGGTTGCATCACTGAAATCCTGGTGACGGGTGTAGTCGTTTACCGTAATCAGCAGGGAACGGATACCGGCCCCCCTTACGGACTTTACGCCATTGTCCGAATCTTCAATCGCCATGCAGCTTTCCGGAGGCAGATTCAGTTGCTCCATTGCCCAGACAAAAATATCCGGGGCGGGTTTCTTCGCCGGTACGACATCACCTGCTGCGATCACATCAAACCAATCCTCCGCATCCTCCGCCAGACTGTTGCGCAGCAGCGCCGTCACATTGGCCGGGGTGGTGGTGGTGGCAATGGCCAGGCGCATCCCGGCATCCCGCGCCTCACGCAGCAACCGCTCCACCCCCGGACGCAGGGGCAGACCGGGATCTACCATCAAAGCCTTGTAATGCTCGGTTTTTGCAGCATGCAAGTCCGCGACAAAGGTTTCAAATTCGCCTTCCGGCCGAAAATCCGGAAGATAGCGCTCCAGGAAATACTTGATGCGCTCCTTGCCGCCGGTAACAGTCAACAAGTCGCCATAAATTTCAACCGTCCAGTTCCAGTCCAGCCCGGCGTCGGCAAATGCCTTGTTGAAGGCCACGAGGTGCCCGTCGCGCTCCGTGTCCGACAATGTGCCATCAACGTCAAAGATCAAGGCTTGAAGCTGTTTCATTTTACATATCCAGATATATCAATGATTGAGGGAAGCATAGAATAAAGCATCCTGAGGCATTTTGGCGGAGAAATGCCATAGAAATGGCAGCTCAAAATATACCACCCGGATTCCACATTTTTCACAGTTCTCCGATTTCTTCACCCTGAAAATTTGCTCCAAACGCTCTGGTCTGATACTTTCCCCTACCTAAAAAAAATACCTGAGCAGAGCCGCCGAACCAAGATGCACAGATAATCCGGCATATATTCAGTGTTGTAGCTTTATTTAAGTCACACTCCAATGTCTTGAATATACAGCACATAGCGCTACTGGAACTCGGGTATCAATTTACACCTGCAACCTTGGGTTCAGGTAAACAATCAAACGACAAGCTGTCAGGTAATTGCCCATGGCGAAAAAGTCTATAAATATTGACCCCCTTTCCTTTGAGCCTTACAAGGTCAAGCGGGGCGAAGAGTACATGAACGAAAAACAGGAAGCGCATTTTCGCGCCATCCTGGAAAAATGGCGTACATCACTGATGGAAGAGGTGGATCGCACGGTGCATCACATGAAAGACGACGCCGCCAATTTCCCTGATCCCAACGACCGCGCCAGCCAGGAAACGGAATTCAGCATCGAACTGCGCACCCGGGATCGCGAGCGCAAGCTGCTGAAAAAAATCAATGAGGCGCTGGACGCCATCGACGCCCATGAGTATGGCTACTGTGAATCCTGCGGCGCGGAAATCGGCATCCGCCGCCTGGAAGCCCGTCCCACAGCCAACCTCTGCATCGAATGCAAGACCCTGGAGGAAATCCGGGAGAAAAACTACGGCTGAAATGGCTGATACTGTTTCCCTCGACAAAAAGCCGGCGACGATACGCCGGCTTTGCCATTTCTGATGCGCCATAAGGCCGGCTATCACGGGCGCTTCGCCCCCTCACCCACTGGCTCCCTGCACTTTGGCTCCCTGGTCGCCGCCGTCGCCAGCTACGCGGACGCCCTGCATCATCAAGGCAGCTGGCTGGTGCGCATGGAAGACGTGGATGAAAGCCGCAGCGTAAAAGGCAGCGCGGATGAAATCCTGCACACCCTGGAAGCATTCGGTTTTGAATGGGATCAGCCGGTTCTGTTCCAGAGCCAGCGCAAAACCCGATACCAGGAGATACTCCAATGGCTATGGCAAGAGAAGTACACCTATGCCTGCTCCTGCTCCCGCCGCAAAATCGCCCGCCAGGCGCGCATGGGCCTGGAGGGTCCGGTCTATCCCGGCAGCTGCCGGCAAACCACCACGGATAAGGTCCTGGGAAAAGCCATACGCATTCGCACCAACAGGGAAGAAATCTGTTTTGAAGACCGCATCCAGAACAGGCACTGCCAAGTGCTGGAGAGAGACATCGGCGACTTTGTCATCCACCGGGCCGACGGCTACACCGCCTATCAACTGGCGGTGGTCATCGATGACGCCGACCAGGGAATCACCCAGGTGGTGCGCGGCGCAGACCTGCTGCTTTCCACCCCCCGGCAGATCTATCTACAACAACTGTTGGGGTTTCCCCGGCCCGAATACGCCCATATCCCCCTGGTGACCGACGCCCAGGGGCGGAAACTGAGCAAGCTGGACAGGGCGCATCCCCTGTCAGCCGACAACCCGCTGCCAAGCCTGAAAGCCGCCTGGGCTTTCCTTCAGCAGCCTCCTTTCTTGCAACAGCCAGGCAGCGTACAGGAATTCTGGCAGTGGGCCGCTTCCGCCTGGGACATGGGCAGGATCAGTCTTCCTTCCTGCCGACAATGCGCAACCACACAAACCCCGTCACACCCGCAATAAACGACGCCAGCAATACGCCGGTCTTGGCCATGAGCAGGTTCTGCGGATCATCGGCAAAAGCCAATTCCGCCACGAAGATGGACATGGTGAAGCCAATACCGCCCATCAACGCGGCTCCCATGATATGGGCGAAGTTCAGGCCTCGGGGCAAGGTGCCCCACCCCATCTTCACCACCAGCCAGACCATGCCCGTGATGCCCAGCAGTTTTCCCAGCACCAGCCCCATGATTACCCCCAAGGCCACAGGATGCGCAAAAACATCCCCCATGGCGCCAAATTCCATGGGAATGCCGGCGTTCGCCAGGGCAAAAATCGGAATGACGAGATAGGCGCTGGGAATATGCATGCGATGTTCGAGAATCTGCGCCGGCGCCTGGGCCAGGCCCACCCCTTCGGCCAGGGCCGTCACCCGGCTGCGCATCTGGTCATTGAGAATGATATTCGGCTCCCGGGCATGGGCCTCGCGAATTTCATCCAGCAAGCCACGGGCATTGGCGAGAAAGCGCTCTGTATCCAGCTTCGGCTTCATGGGTATGGTAAAGGCGAGAAACACCCCCGCCAGGGTTGCATGTACGCCACTTTTGAGCAGCGCCAGCCACAATAGTACGCCCAGCAAGCCGTAGGGGAGTACGCTGCGGATCCCGCCTCTGTTCATGGCCAGCAGCAAGAACAGAATACCCACCGCGGATCCCAGGGCCAGCAAATCAAGCTCGGCGGTATAGAACAGGGCAATCACCACCACGGCGCCCAGATCATCCACGATTGCCAGCGCCACCAGGAAGGTCAGCAGGGACGGCGGTACGCGCCGGCCCAGTAAAGCCAGGGCTCCCAGGGCAAAAGCGATATCCGTCGCCATGGGAATGCCCCAACCCCGGACCCCGTCTCCTTCCTGGTTCAGCAAGAAATAAAACAACGCCGGCACAACCATGCCGCCGGCGGCCGCCGCAATCGGCAACAGCGCCTGCTTGGGATTTGCTAGCTCTCCAACCAGCAGCTCCCGTTTCAGTTCCAGGCCGACGACCAGAAAGAACAAGGCCATCAAACCGTCATTCACCCAGTGGTGCAGCGTCATGGTCAGCATCATCTGCCCGCCACCCACTGTCACTTCCGTATGCAGAAGATGCTGGTAGGCTTCCGCCAGGGGACCATTTGCAATAATCAGGGCCACCACCGCACACAGCATCAGCAAGATACCACTGGTGGTCTGCCGGTGGATAAATTCTTCCAGCGGCGTCAAGACCCGGTCGAAAGCCCGCTCCCAGGGCGCGAGATATTCTTTTCCTGTTTGTTTGTTCATTTGTTGCCGTTCCGCTCCAGGTTCTTCGTTCGGGAAAGCCTGCTCAAATGCATCATGCTCCAAAATCGAAGACTACCAGATACTGACAGGTTACCAAAATGCGTACACAAAAAAGCCCGGTCAAAATGAACGGGCTCTTTGGTTCTGAATATGGTGGGCCGTGGGCGATTCGAACGCCCGACCAATTGATTAAAAGTCAACTGCTCTACCGGCTGAGCTAACGGCCCCGGAAGAGCGCGCATTATACAGCGAAGAACGCATCTCTCAAATACTTTTTTTCGCCTTGTCATGTATTGATGTAAGGAGTGGGATCCGCTACTCCGGCTTCGGCAAAACCCTGGGCGCGCAGGCGGCAGGAATCACAGCTTCCACAGGCACGGCCTTGTTCATCCGCCTGATAACAGGACAGGGTAAGGGCGTAATCCACTCCCAGTTCCACGCCGGTGCGAATGATTTCCGCCTTGGTCATTTCGATAAGCGGCGCCCGAATACGGAATCGCCCGCCTTCCACCCCGGCTTTGGTGGCAAAATTCGCCAGTTTTTCAAAAGCCTGGATGAACTCCGGCCGGCAATCCGGATAGCCGGAATAATCCACGGCATTGACGCCGATGAAGATGTCCCTGGCCCCCAGGACCTCCGCCCAGCCCAGGGCCAGGGAAAGAAATACCGTATTGCGCGCAGGCACATAGGTAACAGGTATGCCATCGGTCTGCTGCTCGGGAACAGCGATGGACATATCGGTGAGGGCCGAACCGCCGATGCCGCCCAGATCCAGGCGCAGGATTTTGTGCTCTGCCGCCTCCATGGCCGCCGCCAGCCGGCGCGACGCCTGCAGCTCCACGCTGTGGCGCTGGCCATAGTCAAAGCTCAGGGCATGACAGATATATCCCTGGCGCCGGGCCACAGCCAGTACGGTGGCGGAATCCAGCCCGCCGGAAAGCAACACCACCGCACGCTTTGCAGCATCATTCATCGGCCAGCCTCATCTCCCCACAGGATCTTGTGCAACTGCAGTTGAAATCGCACCGGAAGCTTGTCCTGCAGAATCCACTCCGCCAGCGCTTCAGGCGCCAACCCTCCTTGCACCGGAGAGAAAAGAACTTCACAGCGGCGTGGCAGCTCATGCTCCCGCAGCTGCGCCCTGGCCCAATCATAGTCTTCCCGATCACAGATCACGAATTTGATCTGGTCCCGGGGAGAGAGCTGTTGCAGGTTTTCCCAGCGGTTCTTCTCCGCTTCTCCAGAGCCTGGCGTCTTGATATCCATTACTTTGACTACCCGGGAATCCACGCCACGCAAATCCATGCTGCCGCCGGTTTCCAGGGAGACTTCATAACCGGCATCACAAAGTCTGGCCAGCAACGGCAGCGCTTCTTTTTGCGCCAGGGGCTCGCCGCCGGTAACGGTGACGTGGCGCGGCTGATACGCCGCCACCTGTTGGCAAATGTCTGGAATCTCCATCCATTTTCCACCCTTGAAAGCATAGGTGGTATCGCAATAGCCGCAACGCAGGGGACAACCGGTCAAACGCACGAATACCGTGGGAAACCCCATGCTGCGACTTTCCCCCTGCAATGAATAGAATATTTCACTGACACGCAGCCGGGACACTACCTGGATGTTCTCATATGCTTGAGACGCGCCTTCGCCATACGCGCCACCGAAGACGAAGGATACTTGTCCAGTACTTGTTGCAGCATTTTGCGCGCGGCGTCCCGCTTGCCCATGGCGTCCAGAATATAGCCTTTTTTCAACAGGGCGCCCGGCACCTTGTCACTATCAGGAAACTCCTTCAGCAGGCGGTCAAAGGATGCCAGCGCGGACTTGTTGTCCTGGGTCACATAGTAGCTTTCGCCCAGCCAGTAAAGGGCATTGTCGGCAAGATCGCTTTGGGGATATTTAATCAGAAACGCCTTGAAACCAGCAATGGCGTCCTTGTAGCGCCGCTTGGAAGGGTGCAGCCAGCCATAGGCTGTGTCATAGTCCGCCTGCTCCTGGGCGGGATCCGCCGGAGGAGAACCGGGAGCATTGGAAACAAGCTGGCCGGGCGCGCGCTCCGGCGCCTGAACAGCAGGCTGCGGTTCCACCGGCTGTGCTTCGGGCGTGGCCACAGGAGTCGCCGTTCCACCCTGCTGCAAACGGCCCAGGCGCTCGTCCAGATCAAGGTAGAGCTCACGCTGCTTTTTTCGCATGCGCTCCAGGGCATATTGCTGCTCCTCCACCTGCCCCTGCAATTCCCGGTTGGTGCGTTTCAGTGCCTGTACTTCCAGCATCAATTCCGTAATGTGCCCGACTCGTCGCTCCAGGCGCTGCAAGCGCTGCTCCAGCGCCTCATCCGCACCATAAACCGCGGCGCCATGCGGCATCAACACGGCGCACAGGGACATTACCAGCAGCCTGCTTCTCTTCATGATTCCACTCTTGTTGCCGACAAGGGGTTCAGGCAGTCCCGAACCCCTTGATCAGGTTTTACTGATAGACCAGCTCGGCGCGACGGTTCTTGGCCCAGGCTTGTTCATTGTGCCCAAGATCCACCGGACGCTCCTCGCCATAGCTAATGGTTTCCAACTGCACCGGACTCACTCCTTCCGCTTCCAGGAAGCGCTTTACCGCATCCGCCCGGCGCTCGCCCAAGGCGATATTGTATTCCCTCGATCCACGTTCATCACAGTGGCCCTCGATGACCAGGCGCGCACCCGGGGTATTCACCAGATATTCCGCATGGGCGCGCAAGGTGGGCACATATTCAGGACGGATCTCGGCAGTATCGAAATCGAAATACACCACTTTCTCGTACAGGGGGCTGCTGGGATCCTCCAGGGGAGAGCCCGTCCAGGCGCCCGCGCCGCCCGCAGCCGCAGTATCAGCGCCACCAGCACCGCTTCCATCACCCACTTGCGCCCCGGCCTCTTCACCGTCCTGGGGACCGCCGGTAGAGGTACAGCCGGAAAGCAGGGCCATGCTGAATACCAGCGTCAACAACAAAATCATCGTTTTTTTCATCATTTATAACTCCTATTTGTAATATGGAGACCACACGGGATCCCGAACATCACCTGATTGCAAAGCCAATCTCTGTTTGACGCGACCATCTGTCGATACCGCAGCCAGCACCCCCTTCCCTTTGTATCTGGTTGCATAGATGATCATGCTGCCATTGGGCGCAAAACTGGGAGACTCATCCAGTCTGCCATCCGTCAGCACGGTAATGGAACCTGTGGCCAAATCCAGCACACCAATTCGATACTGACTTCCCACCCGAGTGATGAGGGTAATAGATTTTCCATCCGGCGCATAGGATGCGCGGGCATTATATTTGTTCTCGAAGGTGAGACGTTTCACATCGCCACCGGTCACGGAAACCTGGTAGATTTGCGGCGACCCACCCCGATCCGAGGTAAACAGCAGCGTTCGGCCGTCCGGCGACCAGGAGGGCTCGGTTTCTATGGCCCAGTGCCGCACCAGCCGGCGCAGCTTGCGCCGCGCCAGATCCATGATATAGATATCCGGATTGCCGTCCTTGGACAGGGCCATGGCCAGGTAATGCCCGTCCGGCGACCAGGCGGGGGCGCCGTTGATGCCTTTGAAGCTGGTGATCTTTTCCCGCTTGCCGGTAAAAACCTCCTGGATCCAGATGGAAGGCCGGCCATTCTCGAAAGAAACATAGGCCAGTTTGCGTCCATCCGGCGACCAGGCCGGCGACATCAAAGGCTCTTTGGAAGAAACGATGGTCTGGGCGCCGTGGCCATCGGAATCCGCAATCCGCAAGGAAATGGTCGGCGAATCCGCCGGGCCTTCTGAAACCACATAGGCGATGCGGGTGGCAAACGCCCCCTTGGTGCCGGTGAGGGTTTCATAGATCAGATCGGCTATATGGTGCGCAATGGCGCGCAAGTCCTTGGCGGTGGTGGAAAAATTATAGCCGATCAACTGTTCGCCCTGGTACACGTCGAACAGCTGGAAACGCACCTTGTAGCCCCCGGGGCCATTGGGTTCGATGCGGCCGATCACCAGATTGTCCTGGCGCAGCGCCCGCCAGTCGCGAAAATCCACTTCCGTCATGGCCGACGGGCGGCTGAGCATCTGTGTCTCATCCAGGGTTTTGAAATAGCCGCTGCGTTGCAAATCCGCAGCGATGATTTTCCCTACGGCTTCCGGTGGCGGATTGGCTGCATCACCCATCCATTGGAACGGGACCACCGCAATAGGCAAAGCCCCTTCGACCCCCTCGGTGATTTCGATCACCAGTCTCGCCTGCGCCTGCGCTGCAAACACCAGCAGCAGGCTGATGATGATTCCTGTCAGTTTCTTCATTTGCTTGGCCTGAATATAAAGGTAAAGTCTCTGAACTCCGAGAGCAGTGTTGGTGATTTCGGCATGGGCAAGGGATCCGCCTTGTTGACCGCCGCCACTACCGAGCGGTCGAATGCACTGTTGCCACTGGATTTTAGCACCTGTACCAGCAATACCGAACCACTGTCATTCAAACGCACCCGTACCGTGGCCTGCAAATCGGCATTGGCGGCGGTGGGCGGGCGCAGCCAGCTGTTTTGCACCTTGCGCTTGATGGCTGCGGTCACACTGGCGCGCTCCCTGGCGTCTCTCTCGGCCGCCCATTGCGCCTGCAGCTCTTCTTCCCGCGCTTTCTGCTCGGCCTTGCGTTTGGCTTCCGCCTTGCGCTTGCGCTCGGCTTCCGCTTTTTTCTTGCGTTCCTGTTCCGCCTTCTTTTTCGCCTCAGCCTTTTTTTTCTCTTCGGCTTTCCTGCGCGCTTCTTTTTCCTTGCGCTTCTTTTCTTCGAGTTTCCTTTTCCGTTCCAGTTCCTGTTTCTTTTTCCTTTCCCGCTCCTTTTTTTCCAGAGCGAGCTTGCGCCGCTTCTCGGCTTCCGCCTTTTTGCGCTGTTCTTCCTTGCGTTTTTTTTCTGCTTCCTGTTTTTTCTTCTGCTCTTGCCGCTTCTTGATTTCCGCCTGTTTCTTGCGCTCCGCCTCGCGGCGCTGCTGTTCCAGTTTCTTCTTTTCTTCCTGTTTGCGCTTTTCCAGCAACTGCCGCTTTTCCTCGGCCAGCTTCGCCTGTTTTTCCCTGGCCAGTTGCTCGGTATCCACCAGGCGCGCCTGCACCACATGGCCCATGGGTTGCTGCACTTTGGGCGGATTGATCCAGTCCAGGCCAAAAATCATCAACGCAACCAGCGCCAGATGCATGAGCACCGCGAGAAAAAACCCCAGAGGATGGCGGCGGATGATGTCCAGCATTATTCAGACGGGTCAGTGAGCAGGCCGATATTCGGCGCGCCGGCTTCCTGCAACAACACCATGGCCTGGATGACCTGACCGTAATCCACGCTGCGGTCGCCTTTCACCAATACCGGAATCCCCGGATTGGCCTGGATGATGGCCGCCGCCTGTCGTTGCAGTTCCCCGGCATCCACCGTCTGGGTGCGGTCATCATCATAGGTGATATGGTACTGCCCCTCCTTGTCCACGCTCACCACCAGGGGACGCTTGGCATCTTCTTCCAGGGGTTTGGCGTCCGCCTGGGGCAGATCCACCTTCACCCCCTGGGTGAGCAGAGGAGCGGTGATCATGAAGATCACCAGCAGCACCAGCATCACATCAATGTAGGGCACCACATTGATTTCCGCCATGGGACGCAGTTTTCTGCCCCGCCTGGACATTATTTCTTCCCGAGCAGCATGTGCGCCTGGCGCTGGAGGATATTGGCGAATTCTTCAGCAAAATCCTCGTAGCGGCTTTCCAGGCGTTGCACCGCATCCGCATATTTGTTGTAGGCCACTACCGCGGGAATGGCGGCAAACAGCCCCATGGCGGTGGCAATCAGCGCCTCGGCAATACCCGGCGCCACCAGGTTCAGGCTGGCCTGTTTCACGCTGCCCAGGGCGATAAAGGAATTCATGATCCCCCATACGGTGCCGAACAGGCCAACATAAGGGCTGGTGGAACCAACAGTGGCGAGGAAGGACAGATGCCGTTCCAGACTGTCCATCTCCCGGCTCATGGCCACATGCATGGCCCGGCGCGCACCTTCCACTACCGCCATGGGATCCATATTGGAGGCATCCTTGAGACGGGCGAACTCCCGGAAACCCGCATGAAACACCATGGCCATGCCCTGGATTTCATCGGGGTGGCGATCCAGCCCCCGGTACAGATCGCCCAGATCGCCACCGGACCAGAACTTGTCTTCAAAATCATCTGCTGCGCGTTGCGCCTTGCGCAGGCTGCGGGAGCGGTCGAAAATCGCCGTCCAGGAAAGCACGGACGCCAGCAACAGGCTGGCCATGACCAACTGCACCAGGGGGCTGGCATCCAGCACCAGTTGCAGGAAGGAAAGCTCATTCTGCATATTTCAGTTTCTCCAATATGGCCGCCGGTATGGGGCTGGGCCGGAACGATTCGATATCCACGCTGACAATGCCGACTTCCCCCTTGCACAGCAGCTTGCCGTCTTCCTGGCGATAGATGTTCTGCCGGATGGTCATGGCGGTGCGGCTGTGATCCAGCAACTCCCCGGTCACCCACAGCAGGTCGTTAAACCTTGCCGGCGCCAGATATTCGGCGGCCGCGCTGCGCACCACGAACACCACCCCGTATTCCTGGCGCAGCCAGTCCTGCTCGAAGCCCAGCTCGCGCAGCCATTCGGTGCGGGTTCTTTCCATGAAACGGAAATAATTGGCGTAGTATACGATGCCGGCCGCATCCGTATCTTCGTAGTAGACCCGCACGGGAAAGCGATAGTTCAACCCGGACGCCCCCGCCGGCCATTTTGCGCCGGAACAACCCGGGCAACAGGAAACGATCCCGCCTTCATGGCTGGTCTCCAAAAAGATCCGTCCGTTGCGATTCCTCCCGGGGGCGAAAGCCGAAATATTCGAATGCCCTGCGGGTTGCCATCCGCCCCCTGGGGGTGCGCATGAGAAAGCCCTGCTGAATGAGGAAAGGCTCCAGCACGTCTTCGATGGTGCCCCGCTCCTCGCCGATGGCCGCCGCCAGACTGTCCACGCCCACCGGGCCGCCATCGAACTTTTCCAGCACCGCCTTGAGCAGGCGGCGATCCATGTGGTCGATGCCGTTGGCATCCACCTTGAGCATGGACAGGGCCGCATCTGCGACAGGCGCGGTGATACGGCCATCCCCCTTCACCTGGGCGTAATCGCGCACCCGCCGCAGCAGACGGTTGGCGATGCGCGGCGTGCCTCTGGAGCGCCGGGCGATTTCCAGCGCGCCTTCCGCCTCGATTTCCATGGCGAGAATGGCGGCGGAACGGCGAATGATGTGGGTCAGATCGTCCACATTGTAGAACTCCAGGCGCTGCACGATGCCAAAACGATCCCGCAGCGGGGAAGTCAGCAGCCCCGCCCTGGTGGTGGCGCCCACCAGGGTGAAGGGCGGCAGATCCACCTTGATGGAGCGCGCCGCCGGCCCTTCGCCGATCATGATGTCCAACTGGTAGTCTTCCATTCCCGGATACAGCACTTCCTCCACCACCGGGCTGAGGCGGTGAATCTCGTCCACGAACAACACATCATGGGGTTCCAGGTTGGTGAGGAGGGCCGCCAGATCTCCCGCCCGCTCCAGTACCGGGCCGGAAGTCTGGTGCAGATGCACCCCCATTTCATTGGCGATGATATGCGCCAGGGTGGTCTTGCCCAGACCGGGCGGGCCGAAGATCAGCACATGATCCAGGGCCTCGTTGCGCTGCCGGGCGGCGGGAATGAATATTTCCATCTGCTCGCACACAGCGGGCTGGCCGACATATTCCTCCAGGGTGCGGGGACGGATGGCGCGGTCTACCGCCACGTCGTCCTGCGCCGCAGCCGGATCGATAATCCTGTTTTCATCCATAACGATGCGCTACCCCTTGGCCTTGTTTTGCAGCGCCATACGGATCACGGTTTCCGTGTCCATATGCGCCTGGAATATGGCGCTCACCATGCGGCTGGCTTCGGCAGTCTTGTAGCCCAGGGCGACCAGGGCGCTGACTGCATCAGCATCCGCCGAGCCGCCTTGCCCGGCGCCTGGGGTATTCATGGCGGAGGCGCCGGTTTCCGTCCCGTCCAGCCGGTCGCGCATCTCGATGATCAGGCGTTCCGCGGTTTTTTTCCCTACACCGGGCAAACGGCACAGCGCCTTTACATCGCCAGAGCGAATAAACAGGGCAAATTCATCGGCGCTCATGCCGGAGAGAATCGCCAGCGCCATTTTCCCCCCCACGCCGTTTACCTTGAGCAAACTGCGAAACAGGGCCCGGTCTGTCTCCCGGAGAAAGCCGAACAGGCTGTGCGCGTCATCCCGCACCATCATATGGGTGTAGAGAACGATTTCCTGGTCGCCATCCGGAAGATCATAAAAGGTGGACATGGGCGCTTCCACTTCATAGCCCACTCCATTGACTTCCAGCAACAGGGACGGCGGTTGCCTGACCAGCACCTTGCCCCGCAGCAACCCGATCATCGCCGGCTCCGCAACTTTATGCCGGTGCTCGCATGGTGCGCATGGCATAGCGCCACCGCCAGGGCATCGGACTCATCCAATGTCATGGGTTGACGCACCCCCAGCAACAAACGAATCATATGCTGCACCTGCTCCTTCTCCGCCGCGCCTGTTCCCACCAGAGCCAGTTTGACCGCTCTGGGGGTGTACTCGAACACGGGAAGCCTGGCGATCACCGCCGCGGTGATCGCCGCACCACGGGCATGCCCCAGCTTCAAGGCGGAGGAAGGGTTGGCGGCCATGAACACCTGCTCCACGGCAACCTGTTCCGGCGCATGTTCTTCCAGCACCGCATTGATTCCGGCATAGATCTCGCCCAGGCGCACGGAGAATTCCTTGCCGGTGGTGCGAATACAACCGCTGAACACATGCCGGCTCTGGCGGCCATCACTGTCGATGACGCCAAATCCGGTTGCCCGGGAACCGGGATCGATGCCTAGAATCCTCAAGCCTCCAGGGACTCCATGATTTCATCGGAAATAGCCGCATTGGAATAGACTTCCTGAACATCATCCAGGTCTTCCAGGGCATCCACCAGCCGCATGAGTTTTTCCGCGCCTTCCTGGTCCATTTCCGCCTTGGTGCTGGCTTCATAGCTGACTTCCGCGTGATCCGCTTCCAGGCCGGCCTCCTGCATCGCCTGTTTCACCGCAGAAAATTCTTCCGGCGCAGTGTAAACGTCGATACTGCCATCCTCATTGGTTACCACATCATCGGCGCCTGCTTCCAAAGCCGCTTCCATGACCACGTCTTCGTCCGCTCCTGGGGCAAAGCTGATAATTCCTTTCTTTTCAAACAGGTAGGCGACCGAGCCATCTGTTCCCAGATTGCCGCCATGTTTGGTGAAGGCATGACGGACTTCAGAGGCGGTGCGATTGCGGTTGTCCGTCATGCAATCCACCATGATCGCCGTCCCCCCGGGACCATAACCTTCATAGCGGATTTCCTCATAGTTGTCGCCATCCAGACCGCCCGCACCCCGCTTTATCGCTCGGTCGATGGTATCTTTCGGCATGTTCGCGCCCTGGGCCTTGTCCACCGCCAGGCGCAAACGCGGATTGGCGTCGATATCACCGCCTCCCTCCTTTGCCGCAACGGTTACTTCGCGTATCAGTTTCGACCAGAGTTTGCCCCGTTTCTTGTCATTCGCCGCTTTTTTGTGCTTGATGTTCGCCCATTTGCTGTGACCAGCCATCGTCTACCTCTATTCAAATTAATACCAGTTCCAGGCCCGTGCATCCAGGACGCGCCCTCCCCATGCGACCCCGAGACAGGCGCCGGAACGGCAACCAGGATTCCCCCGGATTCTAGCATGAGCGGCCCGTCAATCCCGCACTGAATGCAGGGATCAAACAATCCGGGCGGTCGACGGCGGCATTCCTGCTACACTATCCGCTCCTCATCGGCAAGCGCCTCAATTTTATCAAAGCCCATGCTGGAAATTGCAGCCATTGCATTCACCACCTTTTTCGCCACGGTAGCCCCTGTGGACTCGGCCATTATGTTTGCTGCGCTGACCGCAGAAAACACCCCGGCGGAACGCAAGAGTATGGCGATCCGCGGCGTCAGCATCGCCACGGGACTGCTGCTTCTTTTCGCCTTGTTCGGAGAAGCATTGCTGGCTCGCCTGGGCATTTCCCTGGCGGCCCTCACCACCGCAGGCGGCATACTGTTGCTGCTCATGGGGATTGATCTGGTGTTCGCCCGCTCTTCCGGCGCCATGTCCACCACCCGGGCGGAATCGAAGGAAGCGGAAGGCCGCCAGGACATTTCCGTATTTCCCCTGGCGACCCCCTTGCTCGCCGGCCCCGGCACCATGGGCGCAGTGATCCTGATCACCGCCAACACCCATGGCGACATCAAACAAATCGCCGTTGTGGTCGCCATGCTGCTGCTGGTAATGGCAATCTCCCTGGTGCTGCTGCTGGTGGCGGGAAAACTGGAAAAAGTGCTGGGCGTCACCGGAATGCGGGTGATCAACCGGGTATTCGGCGTGCTGCTCTGCTCCTTGGCGGTACAGTTTATCTTCAACGGCATTCACAACAGCGGGCTGATTGCGGTCAAGGAAGCCCTGCCATGAACGCCGCCTGTTTGCCAAGTAACGAACACATCGCTGACAGAAACCCATTGCAACCTTACATCCGGCCTGTTGATGGAGTTCATGCTCCTGGCTCCCATGGAAATTCACCAACGGGATCCCAGCGAGGTTGCCGCCCCAAAAGCGCCCTCAATACAGCCTGCTGAACCGGCTGAGAACGCCCGGGCAAGTTTGAACACCTTCACACTATCATGAGGGAAGCAGGTGTTCCTTCATTGCTTCTGCTATACACGAAGATGTTCCACGACAGCGGTCATTCATCGAGCAGCCTGCAACAAAATGCCCCATCCTCCAGACAACAGCCGAACCAACAACCCGCAAGCGAGCGAGAAGAAAGCCCTGCTGATCGAAAACAGCCCCCTGTACCACAAGTTTCTCTCGGAACAGTTCTCCCTCATGGGCTACGAACCTGTCATCACCGATTCCAGGCAAGGCGCGCTGGAGCAGCTTCACCGCAGCAGCTTCCACATCATCTGCATGAACATGTATTTCGAGGGTGGCAACGCCATTGATTTCGTAAAGGAAATACGGCGTCATGACCCTGGCCTGGTGGTGATCATGCTCACCTCGGACAAAAGCCGCCATCTGCGCACCCACGCCTTGCGCGCTGGAGTCACCGAGGTCATCTACAAGGCTGGCCGCAAGGACATATCCCGGCAGATCTCCCTGTGCCTGAAGCACAACGAGCATTCCCAGCTGCTCGGCAGCAAAATCATGTATGTGGAGGACAGTCTGACCCAGGCAGCCGCAAACATGCGGATACTGGAAAGCATGGGACTGGAAATCACCCATTACCGAACCGCTGAAGCGGCCATGGCGAACATCCGGCACAGGGATTTCGACCTCGTTATCACCGACGTCCTGCTCAAAGGCGAAGCCACCGGTCTGACTTTGCTGCGGCATATACGCAGTTTGCCCGGCCCTGGAAAGCGCATCCCCGTCCTGACCATCACCGGCTACGATGACGCCGCAAGACGCCAGGAGCTGTTTCGCGCCGGCACCAGCGACTACATTGCCAAACCCGTACTAAAAGAAGAACTGATCATTCGCGTCACCAACCTGATCAGCAACAAACTGCTGGCGGACAAGGTCGCCGGCCAACAGGCGGAGCTGTACGACATGGCGGTGCGGGATCACCTTACCGGCTGTTACAACCGGCACGGCTTTTCCGAGCTGGCAGGCATCTGCATCAAGCAAGTGGAGACCAAGCCCGGCAGCATGGGTTTTCTGCTGCTGGATCTGGATCACTTCAAAAACATCAACGATTCCTACGGACACGACATCGGAGACCAGGTGCTGGCTGCCGTGGGCAAGCTGCTGATTTCAGAATGCCGCGGAGACGACCTGGTTGCCCGCTACGGCGGCGAGGAATTCGTCATTCTGCTGCCCTATTGCAAGAAGAAGGCCGCCATGAAAACCGCCCAGCGCCTGAGAGAGAAAGTCGAGAAACTGAAGCCGGCAGGCGTGCATGTCACCACCAGTATCGGCGTTACCCGCACCCCCAGGGCATGCGCACCGGATCTGGACAGGATGTTCAAGGCGGCGGATCAGGCCGTGTATCGCGCCAAGAAACAGGGCCGAAATCGCGTATCCTTTCAGCGGTATCCGCAAGCCTGAAACCTGGAAACAAGATACAGGGTTTGCGGTACAGGGCGGTATTCACCCGGCATTTGCCCCAGAACCCGCAAAGACCCCCCTGGTTGCTCGCGGCCTCTTTTCCGACCATCGGCAATGGACGCGGTTCCGGCCCGCATTTTTCGCCTGAAACAGCGCCCGGTTTGCCATATCGAACAGTTCCTCCCTGGTATGGCATGGCCCTGGAACCATGCCTGCACAACCAACGCTGACGGTAAGATGGCGTATTCTGTCACCATCCCGGTAACGGATTTCCAGATCCTGGACGCCGTCCACAATTTCCTGTGCGAAAGCCTCCACCTGCTGCAGATCCGGTTCTTCCAGATCCAGCAATACCGCAAACTCCTCTCCCCCCACCCTGCACACACGATCACCGGCGTGGCGGGTTTTGCCATCCAGGTAGCTGGCCAGCGCCTTTAACGCTTCATCTCCCTGCAAATGTCCAAACATATCGTTGAACCGCTTGAAATGATCCAAATCGACAATCAAGAGAAACAGCAGCCGTTTGCGCCGTTCATTCAGGCGCCACATATTCCCAAAATGGGTTTCGAATGCACTGCGATTACACAAGCCGGTAAGGGCGTCCCGGCTGGAGTTTTTTCGCAAACCGCCTATGCGCATGCTGCCGCCCAGAATCCCGGTGACAGCCAGCGCCGTCCATACGGGAACGACAGGCAACAGCAATCCCGTAATCATCAACACAAGCAGCGACAGTCCTCCGCTTACGGCCATCGCCAAGCACAACCGGTAGAAAACAGAATTGAAACGGCCATACACCAGAACAAGCGCCGCCGCCAGGGACAATATGATCAATCCCGCCAGCCGGAACCAGCCTTGGGCATGGAGCACTACGGCGTCATTTTTCAAGGCATTGAAAATATTGGCATGGATTTCAACGCCGCTCATTGCCCCCGCATTCGCTCCCGGGGTTGCGAACACCCGGCGAATGGCGGCCGCGGTAACACCGACAAACACGGTTTTTCCCTGCAATACTTCCGCACCGATCTTGCCTTCCACCACATCTGCAAGGGAAAACACGGGAAACGCCCCGTCTCCCCCGGCATAAGGAAACAATACCCGGTGATCCCTGACCCAACGCGCTCCCAGGAAGGCGCCTTGATCTGAAAACCGCTCTCCAAGCCATTCAGCGGCCCGGGGCCTTCCGGACAAATCCAGTGCAGCCAAGGCCAGCCCCGGCCAGCGCGCCACACCGGCGCCCGCAAACAGGTAGGTGCCGCGCACAACACCGTCCTTGTCAATCGCCATGTCAGTGTGGCCAATGCCTGCCGTGGCGTCGGCAAACGCAGGCAAAGGCAGCACCTCGGAAACCTTGCCATCCCTTGGGTCTTCTTCGCTGCCCATGGCCAGTATGACTTTTCCGTACCGGGCAATGGCCGCTGCAAACAGTTGGTCGCCAATCGAATCGGTTTTGCTCGCTTCCGCAAAAAGCACGTCAAAGGCAACCGGACCTGCGCCAGCCAGTTTCAGCCGATTGAGCAACTGGGCATGGATTTGTCTGGACCAGGGCCATCGGCCAAACTTGCGCAGACTTTTCTCGTCCACAGCGACAATAACGATATCCTGGGGCGCTTCCTGCGGCAGCAACGATACCCCGGCGTCGGCAACCCTGTGCTCAACACGCCAGGCAAGCCCGCTATAATCCACCAGCAGGGCCAACAGAACCGCCAGCAGCAGCAACACCGCGGATTGCCTGGCCGTACTATTGGACAATGCCTTCATAACAAAATGCGTCAACGCTAAAGCAGCAGCAACACCGAACCGATCACGAAAAGCACCAGGGGCAGGTAGCTCGCCGGCTCCACTTCAAAGCGCTGCGGGGCGCTGAAGCTGCCGACATAGCCTTCTGTATCAATGGATTGAAGGCGGAAATAGTAATAACCGGATGGAGGACGGGGCAGTTGCAACCAGGGATCGGCAGTCTGTTCATCCACGATCAGATTCTGAAAATCCGCATCGGAGGCCAACTGTACATGGTACCTTGCAACACCATCCACCTCCTGCCAGGCCAAACGCAAATGATCTCCCTCCACGGCCGGCGGCTTGGCCTGGGGGACGGGGGGCACAGGTAAAACCCGGATTTTCGTGGTCTTGCCGGGAGGCCCTTTTTTGCCTTCCGCCGTCACCGAAGAAAGACGATAGAAGTATTCCCCGGCGTCCCTGAATTCAATGGTGGTGTCCGTAGTCGTCAGCGACCTTTGCTCCAGTATGTCTGTAAACCCGGCATCCCGGGCCAGCTCGAAAAAATAGGCATCTACATCTTTTACCTCTGCCCACGAAAAAGCCACCACGCCAACATGCAGCACTGCATCAGGCAAGGGCTTGCGCACCATGGGGGCTTCCGGGCGCGCCTCGATACGGAATGCCTTGTCGGCATTGTTCCCTTCCAGCCCATTCCCATCCAGGCCACGCACCCGCACGAAGTAGGCGCCATCCTCCAGGCGCTGATCCACCATCAGGCGGCCTGCCACTACCCGATCCAGTTCGATTTTCCGAAAGGCCCGATCACGGGCGATCTGCACCCGGTAGCTTTGCGCCTGTTCAAGACTGTTCAGGGCAACCACCGTGGGAAGATAGCGGATCAGGGAAGGAAACCCTTCCAGATCGGGAGGCGGCAAAAGCTTGACCGGCGGCAGCGGCGGGCTGTTCTTTTGCGCCACCGTGCCAAAGTCTTCGGGAACATCCACATTCCCATATGCATTGCCAACGCTGACCAGACCATCCAGCACCTCGGTGCGTGAACGCTGTTTTTCCACGCCAATGCGGAAGCTTGTGCCTCTCACGGCAGAATTTGCGGAGACGGTAAGTATCTCGAATCTGCTGTCCGGGGCCTTCGATGGATTGGCATGCATCTTCATGCGCCCCCGGCGTATCTTCAGTTTGGCGTCCAGGCTCTTGTTGCCCTTTGCCCCCAGGGCGGTAAGGCGGGTGAATTCCAGTTCGCTTTGCTCCTGCAACAAGATACTGCTCTTGTCTTCCAGGGAAAACAGCGCCGTGCTCTTTTCCCCGGTAATCACCTGGTCTCCGGCTGTCAGCGACATTCCCGGCTTCAGCGGCAGCTTTCTTCCATCATTTCCGAACACCACTTCGACTTTTCCATACACGCTTTCGACCCGCACTTCAGACAGTTCTTCCCGGACGATGTACAGGGGGATGGCGATTTTGGTGCCGGGCCGGAGTGTGGCGGCGTTGCTGATATTGTTGTGCCGCAAGATATCATCCCAATACCGCCAGTCCTTGAGCAGCTTGTGGCTGATATCCCAAACAGTGTCCCCGGGCTTGACGGTATACTGCCAGTCCTCTGCGGCTGCCAGAGGCGCAAGACAGCTCATGACCACTGCAACCCAAAATTTGTGGAATCTGTTACTCATTCGAATACCCTGCAGCACCCATGGCCATGAATTGTGACCCATAGCTGATTATTTTACCAAAAAACCTCTTATCTAACCCAGCTATTCAGCGCACATATCGTTGTGCATGTTTGCAGCACAAGCAGTATCATGAAGGCATTCCTTTCCACTCGAACAACATGCAACCGGCAAGCCATGACCAGCACCGATCACCCGCAGCCAGAAGAAATCAAGCTACACCGGAAATCCCGCCTTCTGAGCATCCGTTTTTCCGACGGCAAAACCTTCCGTCTTCCCTGCGAATACCTGCGCATTTTTTCTCCCGCGGCGGAAGCGGCGGCCGACGGGCTGCCGGAAAGCGGCAAATCAGATGTCAATATCAAACAACTGACGCCGCAGGGTTCCTATGCCCTGCGTATCGAATTTGATGATGGCCATGATACGGGCATCTATTCCTGGGAGCGCCTGTATGACCTGGGCTTGCATCAGGACAAATACTGGAAAGACTATCTGGAAAAACGGGAAGCAGATGGCATTCGCCACGCAGAAAAAGACCAGGCTACGGAGACATCTGGGAACATCACCCTGAAAATCATGTATTTCAACTACCTGGTCAACAAACTGGGCACCCAGGAAGAAAGCGTTTCCCTGCCTCCGAGCCGGGTGCAAACCGTTCAGGATCTGCTGAAGGCTTTGGCTGTGCGCAAATTGGAGCGGGGCTATCTTTTGGCGGAAAATACCGTCCGGGTCACGGTAAACCGCCAGTTTGCAGAGCCTTTCACCCGCCTGGAGGATGGCGATGAAATCGGCATTGTTCCCAACTCCCCCAATCCGCCAGCGCCCCCGAAAAAGTAGCTCTCCGCCCCATGCCGCTTGTGCAAAGCGCATATTCTCCCCCCTGGTGGTTGCCCGGCCATCATTTGCCTACGCTTTGGCCCAGTTTCTTTCGTCCCCGGCCGGACATTCCCCTGATACGGGAGCGGGTGGAGCTGGAAGACGGGGATTTTCTCGATCTGAGCTGGTGCGGCGGCGCCGGCAGACCAATCGTGCTGTTGCTGCACGGACTGGAAGGCAGCCTGCATTCTCACTACGCAAAGCCTTTGCTCAAACTCCTCAGCGAATCCGGCTATCTGGCCTGCATGTTGCATTTCCGGGGTTGCAGCGGCGAACCAAACCGCCTGCCGCGCAGTTATCACAGTGGTGACAGCGCTGAATTGCAAACCATCATCGAGTACATCGAAAACAGCAGGCAGCAAACTGTTTTCGGCATGATCGGCTTTTCCCTGGGAGGCAATGTCTTGCTCAAATGGCTTGGAGAGCAAGGCGCCGAGGCAGCGGTCGAGCGGGCAATGGCTGTTTCTGTCCCCTTTCTGCTGAACGAGGCGGCAGATCGCCTCAATCAGGGATTTTCACGCTTGTATCAGCGTCATTTGCTCAACAGCCTGAAGGAAAAATACCGGGAAAAGTTCAGTCGCATCCCTTCCCCCTTGCAAGTGGATCTGAATCAAATCCGTACTTTCCGCCAGTTCGACGAGCAAATCACCGCCCCCCTGCACGGCTTTTCCGGCGCGGATGACTACTATCGACGGTGCAGCAGCCGCCAGTTCCTTCCCGCCATCCGCACCCCTACCCTGATTCTGCATGACCGCCATGATCCTTTCATGTGGGCAAGTACGCCGCCAGAAGAAAACGAGCTGCCACCCGAGGTGACGCTGGAGTTACCCAACGGCGGCGGCCATGGGGGCTTCGCCTATGGGGTCACACCCTCTGTCACCAGGTACTGGACCGACAAACGCCTGCTGGAGTGGCTAAACAGCGCCCGCGGTTGAATCCGGCCATGCAGCCGCCCTGCAGCAGGGCATCATTCAAACCCATCGCCAAACAGCTCCGCCCCCCCGGTAAGGCCCAGGGAAATCGGCCCGGTATAGCCGGGGAAGACAAAATCCAGATTCGGGTTCTTCATGAAATTCACTACAATGTCTCCCAATACTTCCCGGAAATCCGTCGTCGCCCGTACATCCGTATTCAGGTAGAGATCATCATCGGCGATGCCGGGAAAAGTACCGTACACAACTCCTCCCTGCACCCTGCCGCCAATGACAAGCATTGGGTGGGCCGTTCCATGATCCGTCCCCTGGTTGCCGTTTTCCCGCACCCGGCGGCCAAATTCTGATTGCACCACCAGCACCACATCATTTTCCAGACCATGGGAAGCCAGATCATTCATGAACGCTTCTATGGCCTGCGACAGTATTTCCACCCGTCCCGCAAAATAACCACCACCATCATTTCCCTGCCCGTTGTGGGTATCCCAACCGCCAAAATCCACGGTGGCCACTTGCAAGCCGACATTCATCTTGAGCATGCCGGCCACCAAGCCCAGGTCATCCGCCAGCGAGGTGTCCGGATAGAATGCCGGCAACTCCAGGTCGATCTGCTCCAGCATATTGATGGTGTCGATAGAGTTTTGCACCGCATAATCCAGGCTGGAGGTTCCCGCATAGATTTGCGCCAGGGCATCCAGATGCTCATTGCCATAGCGTCCCGCATTCGGGTGAAAATAGCGCGCATCATCAAGGGTCATGGCAGTATTGTCACCCAGCAAACTGGTTGGGGAAGACGAACCTGTCGACAAGGATGGTATGGCGGCATCGGTCACCAAACCTGGCGTCGATATCATATGGCGCGCCAGCCAGCCGGTGGCGGTACTCAGGTCTCCAGGCGTACCCAATTCATACATTTCCTGGGAATCGAAATGGCTGCGGGAGCCGGTTCCTTCAGGCATGCCTACAGCATGCACGATCGCCAGCTTGCCGGAATCATACAGGGCCTTGAGCCCAGTGGCACTGCCATGCAAGCCAAACTGGCCATTGAGGTTCAGCATGGCCCCAGGCCCGGATACCGGCACCTGGATGTTGGGTCGCTTCATCTCGTATTCCGCTCTGTGGGTGCCGGTGCGGGGAATCACCAGATTCAGCCCGTCAATCCCGCCGCGCAAAAACAGATAGACCAACGTCTTGCCCCGGGCGCCAGGCGGCAATGCGGCCTGCGCAAACCCCATTTGCAGCCCGCTGGCCGTCGCCAGTACCGATGCGCTTCCCCCAATAAACTTGCGTCTGCTCAATTTCACAATAATACTCCCGCGCTCAGCGCTGCATAAATTCTGGGGTAGCAAATATCAACTTGACGAGTCCGCGCACACGCTCGTTCCAGTAATACGGATAGGAATTCCTTCCAATGTCCTCAGGCGGAATCGGATAATCAGCAGGCCAGGGCGAGGGATCATCATCCGGCCGGGTGGACATGAATTCACTCAACACACCGTGCAGCGGCGTCCCGATCCATCCCCCTGGCGGCTCCCATTTCAATATCTGCTTCAACCAGAATTCCGCCAGTGAATTTGGGGTGTATTCAGCAAGATTCGCCGCAGCGGTAATTTCCGTAACCGGCATCAAGTCCGGGTCATCCCTGCCCACGTTCTCATCCACCAGCCAGTCCAGGGTACGCCAGGTATTGATCAGGGAGGCCCCTCCCTCCCAGAAACTGCGCTTGTCCGGGTAGCCATCCGGCCCCCGCCAGTAAAACGGGCGTTGTCCGGTACGCTGCATGTAGTAAGTCAGATACCTGCTTTCCGTATCGTCGGGACGGACGGTGAAATTCCCGTCACAGGCGCGCAGGGCGGAAACGACCACTTCAAAAGGCCGCTTGAGCTTGCTTCCCCAGGTTGAGGTGTCCTTGAACTCATCCGACAACAGCAAGGTTCGATATGTCTGCTCCAGTTGATCCGGATCGTGCCGGGCGTCATAAAAGGTCTGCTTGACCTTGTCTACCAAGCTCTGTGGCGGCGTATCATTGAGAAAACGCGTACAGAGCTTCAAGGCGATGTGTTCAGCCGTACCAGGATGATAGGCCAGAAGATCCAGCATCTCGTACACCTCACTGATGCCGCTATATGCCGGCCAGTGTACGCCCAGAAGCTGTTTTTGCCCGCCATCGTGCCAATCCGGCCAGAAATACCATTCGCCTGTATTCTCTTCCCCGACCCCGGAAGGGCTTCTGCCGTCTTTCACATTCCAGCCGGTAAGGAAACGCATGGCTTCGTATACATCGGCATCCGAATATTTGTCGTTGAATCCCCCCGGAAAGTCACTGTTGCTTATGGTGGCAATATCTCCCGGCTGGGGATCCGGCCCTGCATAGTTGATCGACCCAAGGGTATGTAGCTCAATAATCTCACGGGCATAGTTTTCATTGGGATCCGCCCGGCCGTTGACATAATTATCGAGGTAATACACCATCGCTGGATGTTTGGCGCTCAACTCCAGCATTTGCCGGAAGTTGCCCATCAAATGCCCGTTCTCCAACCCGGCGGGGCGCGAGGAGCCGTTAACGGGAGGACGGATCACATCCCGGTCCCAGGATGTCCAGGTCGGAGCCGCATAGGTATCACGGCCATAGATATTGAAATGGTTGTGCCAGAAATCCGCGAGAAACTCCAGCAGCTGGCGCTTGCTGTATACTGCTCTCAGAAAGGCCAGACGCTCGATTTCATCCAGCGGCTCATAATAGCCAGAAGTTCGATCCACGCGGTGTTCTTGCCAAAGCTGGGAAAGGGGTTTGTTCAGGGTGGTATAGCCAGCGCCGGCAATCCGCGCCTCCAGTTCCGTATCAGCGATACCGCTCCAGTTCAACTGCTGTTCGACATAGGCCTGAAGACGAGCATCGTCATTACCGCCCAAGGCATTGAAATCAGCAATATCGCTTCCGCGAGGCCCAAAACCCATCCTGTCCAGCACCACATTGGCGAAAGGAGGAATCGCCGTAGCCTGCGCCTGTCGGGCCGCAGCCTGAATCTTCCCGTCAAACAGGGCCATCTTGCGCGCATTCGATGCAGGAGCATCCATCATCACGGAAGCAACCCCTGCTCCTGAAGCCAAGGTGGCGCTGCTCAAGGCGGAAAAAAGAAATTTTCTGCGTGTCTGGTCTGGCATATAATTGGCCCCGTAAATATTTCGGTAGATGCCTATCATATTGCCAATGGCAGCAGATACTGTGACGCAGTACCAATTGCAGGGCATGGCGCCAAACTGGAATAACCACACAAACCCGATTGAGAACCACGCCTCAGTTTACACGGAATTATTGTCTTACAGTTTCGCTCATCAAAGTAAAGAGGTTTTCGAGCATGAACCCAAAACATACCTTTGGCGTTGCCATCCGGTCACTTGCCGCAATAACCGGCATCTTCCTGTTACAGCAGGGCCAGGTGCTGGCTTGCTCCACCCAGGCTTGGGATGACAGCAATATTGGAAGCACGGTCACAGCCGAGGCTGCCGCCGTCTACGAGGGCAGCTGCGGACTCAGGCTCCACCTCGATGGCACATCCACCGGCTGGGTAAAAGACCCCACGCCAGGCACCGTTCCGGCAGTCACCGAGTATGTTGCGCGTTTCTACGCCTATATTGATGATGCACAGCTCGCCAACGGCCAGGGATTCACCCTGTTCAATGCGGAAGACGCCAGTGCGAATGAATTGTTTGGCCTGGAAGTGAAAGGCAGCGCCAGCGGCCCCGTATTGCACCTGTATGCCTGGGATGGCGCCGTAAGAGAAGCGGTGGGCGATGTATCTGTTCCCCCTGGATGGAGAGCGATTGTATTGCACTGGACTACCGGAGCAGGAAATGGGGCGCTTAGGCTGTCTATAGACAGAACCCAGGACATGCAGACCATCACCGGGCTTTCCAATGCCGGACAGGTCATCGATTCCGTAAATCTGGGCGTGGTGAGCGGCAATAGCAGCGGCATCGTCGGCACCATCGACGTAGATGCATTCACTTCCCGCCGCACGGGGCCAACCGGCCTGACCATCACAAAAGGCTGCAGCGGAACACAAGTAGCAGTGGAAAGCACGACCTTTCTCCCTGGCACCATTACCTGCACCGCCTCAGCAGCCCTGACATTCGGGAACAGGGTAACATTCGACCCGGGAGCAAATGTTACAGTACAGGCCCAATCGGTAACCCTGAGCCAGGGAACAAGCATACCTGCAGGCGCAGTTCTGGACATTCAGATTCAGTAACTTCCAGCCCCAGCATTGCACTTTACGCCAGCCCGAATCAACGCTTGGGCTGGCGTTTTGGTTTTTCCCGGCAGCGCTCATGCTGCATGAATCCCCGCCAACTCCAGCACTCCAGCCATACCCAGGTATAGCAGTAGCGCCAGGTATTACTTGCTATTAACCTAGCATCAATAGATATCATGTTCAGTCGGCGACTGACGATGTCGCCCTCAGCCGCCGGCAGCGCATTGCAGCCTGGCCCGCATATGGTATTCTAAGCATCATCAGGATGGGCGCCGGGTTAGGAATATGCCCCCGCCACAACAATCACTAAGGTCACGGACATGAAACCTTTTCTACTACTCCTTTTCAGCCTCTTTTCTCTGCAGGCATTGGCAGCTCCCCAAGTTTCCGCACAGCGCTTCTTCACACACCCCTTGACAGACGTAACCATTATCGGAGGAAAAATAACCCTCCCCAGCAGCGGACAGTGGTCGGTTGCCAGGCATGGCAACACCAGCAGCCT
>Ga0256834_1000146_pt1 | contig 47047 bp, 38 predicted proteins | sample 4281140metaG_FD_190536 | JGI IMG/M metagenome (GOLD analysis project Ga0256834, IMG submission 190536) | Hydrothermal vent microbial communities from East Pacific Rise, Pacific Ocean - 4281-140 | ecosystem: Environmental > Aquatic > Marine > Hydrothermal vents | place: Pacific Ocean: East...
CACTGATCTTGCCGCCCAGAGACGGTATTTCCTAAATCATCAATAGCTTGGGCTATTGATTCAATCGGAAATCCGCCTCTGAACGACAATTTCAGCACGATCATCGGACTCCTGAGTGAAACATCCGACGCAGTACACCAGAGCAACGCAAGAGGAATTGTCGGGGTTGGAGCGAACGCCACATAGATGAATAAGCCAGGCAAAAGCCTGGCTTTTTTCGTTATACTTGCGCAGGTTTATTTTTTCTAACGCCAGGAACAGCGCCGCAATGAGCATCAAGTCAGATACATGGATTCGCCGCATGGCCGGCGAGCAGGGCATGATTGAACCTTTTGAGCCGGGGCAGATTCGCGATGGTTCCAATGGGCGGATGATTTCCTATGGAACCTCCAGCTATGGGTACGATGTGCGCTGTGCGGATGAGTTCAAGATCTTTACCAACATAAACTCAGCGGTGGTGGATCCCAAGAACTTTGATGACAGCAGCTTTGTGGATGTGAAATCGGATGTCTGTATCATTCCGCCCAATTCTTTTGCCTTGGCGCGAACTGTGGAGTACTTCCGTATTCCGCGTAGTGTGCTGACTATCTGTCTGGGAAAATCGACTTATGCCCGCTGCGGCATTATTGTCAATGTCACTCCCTTGGAGCCGGAATGGGAAGGTCATGTAACCCTGGAGTTCTCCAACACTACGCCTCTGCCTGCCAAGATCTACGCCAATGAGGGGGTGGCGCAGATGCTGTTTTTTGAATCGGATGAGGTGTGCGAAACCTCCTACAGGGATCGCGGCGGAAAGTACCAAAAGCAAAAAGGGGTAACCTTGCCCAAGGCTTGAGTCGTAGTAATTCAGATGTAGTGGTTCAGACTCGATCGTCAAATAGCCCTGCTATTCTCCTCACACGATAAACTGATTTAATTCGCCTCCAGTGATTTTTGCTTCAAACGGTTACGTCCAACAGGCTCCTAGCCGGGCTGGCCTTCTTGGCCTTTCCGTGTTTTCTTTTCTTCGGCTTTTTTCTCTGACTCTTTCTCTTTTTCTGGTTCCTGTGTTTCGGCAGCAGCTTCTTCTTCCCCGGCGGTGGGGGGGGCTTCGATGGGGCTTCCGCCGGTAAGGCTCTGCACCACATCCCGATCCCGTTGGTCTTTGATTTGTTCGAAGAAAGAATACTCTCCACCAGTAACAGCACGGGAAGTCTCGTCCATCTCGCTTGCCAGTTCCTGTACGCTGCGCACCACGCGGATAAGTTTCTCGCCAGATTTTGAGACCGAGAACATGTTGTTCAGTTTGGACTCGCGCATCTCATTTTGCAGCTCGATGACTTTGGTTTCCAGTTCGGAGATGGTGGTGTACAGTGTTTCCCGCTTTTGGCGGTATTCAGAAATCTGCTTGTTCAGGCGTTCGACTTCTGCTGTGTGGCGATCTCCAAGTTCCTGAATGCGGCGTTCATTGTCCTGCTTGACCTGGGAGAGGGTCTGGTCGGCTTGCTGCCGGAGCGTTGCGACTGCCTGCTCGTGATCCTGGCGCAGTAGTTGCAGGTCGTTTTGATACTGGTTGCTGAGTTTTTCCAGCATCGCCTCATGCTCTTTCCGCCAGCCTGCCATTTCGTCGGTGTGACTGGTTTTCAGTGAGTCCACCACACTTTGGTGAGATTGGTGCAGTCGCTCGATTTGTTCTGAGCTGGCTTTTTTTTCCTTCTCCAGATCACCTGAAAAAACTTTTTGCAGTACTTCAATTTTGCTTTCATGGGTATTCTGCAACTTCAACAGGGAGTCTTCGGCATCCTTTTTTGCTTCTGACAGGGCTGCTTCCTTGCGTTTGCTTTCGTTGGACTTCCCGATGGCATAGCCAATCCATATGCTAATGACAATAAGTGCGGCCGCTATGGCAAGAATCGGCGCGGTCAATATAGGCGTGAAATCCATGGTGGCTAACCTCTTTTCAGGTAGGAGAATATAGTTGTAAGCAGAAAGAATAGAAGTGCTTTTCTGAAAAGTCTACGGAAATTCTGGGTTTGTTTGATCTGCGCCTAACAGGATGTTGAAAAACGGCATTTTTCAACATCCTGCTAATACTCTTTGTTGGCCGGGGTGCTGCGGTATATAGGTGCTAAACAGCGTGTTGTTTCCCCGTGCAGCATTCGGGCTGCTGGGGAAATTCCTTTTTCAACAATCTGTTAAGGATTGATTAAGAATCTGCGGGTATACTATTTTTATTGTTTTCCTGTGCAAACGGCGTGTTTCAAGGCTTGTGAAAAATGTCCTGAAGAAACAGAAGATGGTCATGAAAAGCCTTGTAAAGAAGGCTGCAAGCCCATGAGGCTCTTGCTGGCAGAAGATGATCCGCTGCTGGGTGACGGGCTGAAAACTGCTTTACAGGCAGAAGGTTACACTGTTGACTGGTTCAAAGATGGCAGGCAAAGCCTGCATGCCGCGTTGAATGAGGCTTTTGATATTATCATTCTGGATCTTGGACTGCCCAGTCTTGACGGGCTGGATGTTCTCAAAGGATTGCGGAACAGGAGGTGTGGTACTCCGGTGTTGATCCTGACGGCCCGTGGTGCTGTTGATGATCGCATCAGGGGTCTGGATCTGGGGGCGGACGACTATCTTGCCAAGCCTTTTGACCTGGATGAACTTGCAGCACGCCTGCGTTCATTGGTGCGGCGTAGCCAGGGTCGGAGTACTCCTTTGCTTGAATATGCGGGTATTGTGCTGGATCCGGCAGCGCAAAAAATAAGACAGGATGGTGCGGAAGTGGAGCTTACTCTCAAGGAGTTCATCATTCTGCGCTACTTGCTGGAAAGCCAGGGTAAAGTGGTATCCCGCAGCCGCCTGGAAGAAACCATGTATGGCTGGGATGCGGAAATAGGTAGCAATGCCTTGGAGGTGCATATTCACAATCTCAGAAAAAAGCTTGGTCAGCAGCTGATAAGGACAGTGCGTGGCCTCGGCTATAGAATCGGGTAGGCCATATATGCGCTCCATTCGCAGGCAGGTATTGGCATGGGTGCTGGGTTTTCTGGTGTTTACCCTGCTGGTCATGCTGCTGATCAGCTACCTGAAGGCGCTGCATGAAATTGAAGAGATCTTTGACGCGGAATTGGCGCAGACTGCCAGACTGGTCGGCCAGCTTGCCATGGCCGATGTGGAGGGCAAGGGATTTCCGCCCACTATTTCTGTGCCGCTGGACGAAAGCAGCAAGTACAAATATGAAAAATTCATCAGCTATCAGGTTTGGCATGGGGATGAGCTGGTTCTCAAATCCTCCCATGCGCCGGAAGAGGCGCTAAGCACCGTTGCCGGTTTTCGTGATGTAGTAAACGGCAAGTATCGATGGCGGGTGTTTGGCCTGCACATTGCCAATAGCGGGTATCGTGTTTACACTTCGGAAGATACCGTTGTCCGGGAGGAGTTGTCCTGGTATTTTGCCGTGGAATCTCTGGGAGTCATGTTCTGGGCGATTCCTCTGTTTGCATTGATTATCGCCGTTACCGTAGATCGGGGATTGCTCCCCTTGCGGCGCCTTTCCGCAGAGGTTGGTAATCGCGATATTCATCAGCTGTCACCTGTTGTCGGCAGCCATATACCCAAGGAGCTTGTTCCTTTGGTCAATGCGTTGAATGCATTGCTGGCAAGGCTGGATGCGGCAATTACCAGGGAACGGCGTTTTACCGCAGATGCTTCGCATGAGCTTCGCACTCCACTGAGCGCTATCCGCCTGCATTCCCAGCTCGCCATGCGGGCCGGCAGTATGGAAGAAAGCCGCCAGTCCCTGGAAAAGTTGATCCATGCCGTCGATCAAAGCACCTATATGGTAGAGCAGTTGCTGAGTCTGGCCCGCTCATCTCCTGAAAATGGAAAGCTTGAGCTTGAAGAAATAGACCTGGCTGATTTATGCCAGACGCTGGCAGGGCTGTTGTCAGAAACCGCTGCCGAAAAGGGCATAAGCATCGTCCATGAATATGCCGCATCTGATCTTGTGCAGGTCAGCAGTAATCGTCATTTGTTGCACACTATTTTGCGGAACTTGCTGGATAATGCGATTCGCTATAGCCCTCCTGGCAGTCGAATTCAATGCGGCATCATCCAGGATGGTGTGGAAACCGTTATCAGTATTCAGGATGAAGGCCCGGGTATTCCCGATGATCAACTGGAACAGGTTCGGGAGCGGTTTACCCGTCTCGCCGGGCAGGATGTCCAAGGCTGCGGCCTGGGGTTGTCCATTGTAAGTCAGGCATCTGAATGCATTGCTGCCAGGCTGATTCTCAAAAACCGTGCTGATGGGCAATCGGGGTTAATAGCAAGTATCGTGCTGCCCGGATGAAGTCCGGGTTTTCTCTTCTACCTGCGCCAGCTGCCTGCTGCTGAACTGTTCTTCCACCAGCGGGAAGAGTTCCCGTTCCTCAAGACGGGTGTGGCTCTTCAGTAATCGGCCGAATGCAGCCAATTCGTCGCAGTTTCCCTGCTGCATTCCGGCAGCCATGGTGCGCATCTGTTTGTGTTCTTCTGTCAGCTGCATCCCAAGGTCATGAATTTTCCCCTGCATGGTTGCGGTTATGCTGAAAATACCCGCTTCCTCATTGTGGAAATGCCGATCCAGTTCCTCATCAAAGATGCTCAGGATATGCCGGCACAAGGCAATGCATTTTTCCCTGTCGCCTGTTGCTGCGGTGTTCAGGCAATTGTTTGCCAGCCGCAGGGATTGGTGGTGTTCACGGGAAAGGGTGGTGAGTTCAAGGCTGCGTTTCATCGGTGTTCTGCTATGCTCAGTTCCATGAAATATGGATTGCATGGTACTTACTATACAAGCCAAGTGCCATTTGGGTAAGGACTTTGGTTTTTTTATCAGTCGAATGTCAATGTAGACCAGATTCCGTCTTTCAGGAATGATCAGGGTCAAGACACCGCTAGCGTGCTGCGTCGGAATTGAAGGCCCTGAAAGAGCCTTTAATTCCTACGCAGTACACTCGGTAGCTGTGGGTCTCGGGAAGACGCTATGGTTCCAGCGCTGTTTTCTCAGGCGGGGGCCTGCTCCAGCTGCACCGGGGAATTCAGGGTTTTCCCGTCCAGTACAACCTGACCCCTGCGGTTCAGTGACAAGCGACCCTGGGCGAACCAGCGTACTGCCAGCGGATAGATGACATGCTCTTTTTGCAGTACTCGCGCAGCCAGTGTTTCGGCATCGTCATCAGGCAGCACAGGAACGCTGGCCTGAACGATGATGGGGCCGCCATCGAGCTCTTCGGTAACAAAATGGATGCTGGCGCCGTGCTTTTGTACTTCTGCTTCCAGTGCGCGCTGGTGGGTGTGCAAGCCCTGAAAATCCGGCAGTAGGGAAGGGTGGATGTTGAGCATGCGGCCATGATAGTGACGTACGAAGCCGGGAGTCAGGATGCGCATGAACCCCGCCAGCAGCACCAGTCGTGGCTGGTAACTGTCGATGAGTTTGGCCAGGGCGGTATCGAAACTTTCCCGGTCTGGAAACTGCCGGTGCTCCAGGGTTGCAACCGCAATGCCAGCCTTTCTGGCCCGCTCCAGCCCATAGGCATCGGCCTCGTTGCTGATTACTGCCTTGATCTCCACCGGCAGATCTTCTTTGGCGGCGTCGATGATGGCCTGCAGGTTGGTGCCGCCGCCGGAGATCAGTACAACAACCGGAAGCTTAGACATATTCCACGCAGGGTGTTTCGCAATTGCTGTTCTGTACGCTGCCAATTACATGTACGGTTTCGCCCCTGGCTTCCAGAAGGGTTTGCGTCCGGGCCGCATCCTCGGCAGCCACGCAAATTACCATGCCGATGCCACTATTGAAGGTGCGCAGCATTTCTCCGGAGTCAATGTTGCCGTTTTCCTGCAACCACCGGAATACAGCGGGACGGGGCCAGCTGGTGGTGTCGATGCGGGCCAGGGTATTTGCCGGCAGCACCCGGGGAATGTTCTCTGTGAGTCCACCCCCGGTGATGTGCGCCAGGGCATGTACGTCAACTTCCTTGAGCAGCGCCAGCAGGGGCTTCACATAGATGCGCGTCGGTTGGAGCAGGGTTTCCCCCAATGGCCGGCCATCCAGATCTGCTGCAAGATCTGCGTTGCTGACCTCGATTACCTTGCGGATCAGGGAATAGCCGTTGGAATGCGGGCCGGAGGAAGCCAGTCCCAGCAAGACATCCCCGGCCTTTACCTTGTTGCCCTGCAGGATTTTTGACTTCTCGACAATGCCCACGCTGAAGCCTGCCAGGTCGTAGTCGTCACCCTGGTACATGCCCGGCATCTCCGCTGTTTCACCCCCGGTCAAGGCGCAGCCCGCCAGCTCGCAGCCTTTGGCGATGCCGGATATAATCTCCGTGGCGCGATCGACCAGGAGCTTGCCGGTAGCAAAATAATCCAGAAAAAACAGCGGCTCGGCCCCCGCCACCACGATGTCGTTGACGCACATGGCGACCAGATCGATGCCTATGCTGTCATGTTTGTCCAGCATCATCGCCAGCTTGAGCTTGGTGCCCACGCCGTCGGTTCCCGATACCAGCACGGGTTCTCTGTACTGGTTTACAGGTAGTTCGAAGAGGGCGCCAAAACCTCCCAGTCCGGCCAGTACCCCCGGCCTGAAAGTGTTTTTGACCAGGGGTTTGATGTTTTCCACCAATGTATTTCCGGCATCGATATCCACGCCGGCCTGGCTGTAGCTCAGTCCTTCGGTTGGCAATTTATGGGAGGACATGGCGGACTCCTGCAGTAACAGAATAAATCGGGTGAATATTGTAACAAGATTCGCCTGTGCAGACTGTTGGCTAGCATCTGTATTTGCCAGTAGAATGGCTGCATGAAGATATCCCGCCTGCTTTTTTTCTGTTTGTTCTTGTTCCTGCTGCCTGCCTATGGACTGCTTGCGGCGCCGGGGTTGTATTCTGCCGAAGTGCCTGTTGCCGATGCTTCTCCCGAGGCGCGCAAAGCCAGCATTCGCCAGGCCTTCGAAAAGGTATTGGTTAAAGCCTCCGGACATCGCAGCATCAAAGGGCGTAGTGGCATGAAGGCACTGCTCAAGCAGACGGAAGACTATGTGCAGCAGTTTCGTTACCGTAACGAAGCGGCAGAAACGGAGGGCGGGCCGGACAAGCGCTGGATGTGGGTGGCATTTGAAAAGGGCGCCGTGCAGAAAGCGTTGCGGAACCTGGGACTGTCTGTGTGGGAAAAAGGCAGGCCGGAAGTGCTGTTGTGGCTGGTGCGGGAGACAGATGGTCATCGCGCCTTGCTGGATCCGGAAAAAGATGTGACGTTGGTGCAGGCATTGAAGGGCGCGGCGAAGCAGCGGGGTCTGCCGCTGTTGCTGCCGATCATGGATCTGGAGGATCAATCCGCCCTGCGGATTAGCGATATATGGACGGTTGACCGGGAGAGTGTGGAGAGAGCATCGGCTCGCTATGGTGAACCATTGCTGCTGCTGGGGCGGTTGCGCAAGGTTGGCAACGGGTGGAAAGCAAAATGGACGCTGTTGCTGTCTGACAGGCAGCAGGATTTCAGTAGTGCTTCGGGCAGTGCAGAAGAAGCCGTTGGCGCCGGGATCAACAAGACCATGGACTGGCTGGCGGATCAATATGTACCCGGCAGCGATATCGGGGAGTCAGAACCGGTGATGCTGCGGTTTCTGAACATTGGTGGTGTGCGTGAATATTCCCGATTGATTCGGCTGCTGGAGTTGCTGGATGTTATTTCCGAATACGCCATCCTGGAGTCCTCGGGTGATCAGCTTTTGATACGGGCAAAAGTACGGGGCGGGCGGGATATCCTTGTGCAAAGATTGTCTCTGGAAACGGTGCTGGCGCCGGTTGCCAGTATTCCCGATGACGAGACAATTGCGCCGGAAAATCTTGAACTGACCTACCGGCTCAGGTAGATGCAGCTCCTTGTCCAGCGCCTCTGCAGGTGCATATCGCGTCTCACCTGGCCGAGGGCTTCAGGTTGAGGGCAAGAGATATTCCCAACCTCATCAGCATCGCCAGAGTGATCCTGGTGTTTCCGGTGATCTGGCTGCTGCTCAATCACCACTACCAAAGCGCCATGTTGTTGTTTTTTATTGCGGGGATCTCTGACGCCCTGGATGGCTTTCTGGCGCGTCAGTTCAAGTGGCAGAGCCGCCTGGGAGGGATTCTTGATCCGTTGGCAGACAAGTTTCTGCTGGTTTCTGCGTATCTTTGCCTGGGCTGGCTGGAGGTGCTGCCCTGGTGGCTGGTGGGGCTGATTGTGCTACGCGATGTTGTCATCGTAGCTGGTGCGGTGGCTTATAACTTCCGGGTGCAGCAACTGGATGCGCAGCCAAGCCTGATCAGCAAGCTGAATACTGGTCTGCAGATATTCCTGGTGCTGCTGGTCGTGTATGGCCTCGGATTTTCCCACGAGTTTTCCTGGATGATTCCCTGGGTGATATGGGCAGTGGCAGTGACCACGGTGCTCAGCGGCCTGGATTATGTGGTGAACTGGGGAGGCAAGGCCAGGCGGGAGATGCAGAACGGAGATTGATCCGCTCTGCTCATCCTTATCCCAAATCCATCGGGCTCAATTTCCAGATATCGCTGTTGTAATCCTGCATGGTGCGATCTGTGGAGAAAAATCCGCTGCAGGCGGTGTTCATGATGCTCATGCGCGTCCAGTGCTGTCGATCCCGGTAGGCGCTGGCGGCATGTTGCTGGGCTTCGATGTAGCTGCGGAAATCCGCCACCGTCATCCACGGGTCGTGGGGATCCTTCATGGCGGTGATGACCTGGTCAAAAATACCCGGTTCCTCAATGTTGAAATGGCCGCTCTCCAGGAGCTGGAACACGGCCTTCAGGTCTTCATCTGCAGCAATTATTCCCTGTGGGTCATAGTGGGTTTTCAATTCCTCCACTTCATCGACCTTGAGGCCGAACAGGAAAAAGTTATCCACGCCCACGGCATCCAGCATCTCGATGTTGGCGCCATCGTAGGTGCCAATGGTCAGGGCACCGTTCATCATGAACTTCATATTACCGGTACCGGATGCTTCCTTGCCTGCCGTGGAAATTTGTTCGGAAAGGTCTGTGGCGGGGGCGATCACTTCCATGCTGGATACCCGGTAGTTGGGAAGGAAGGCGAGCTTGAGCTTGTCGCTCACCTCGGGGTCGCTGTTGATGATTTCTGCGACATTGTTGATGAGCTTGATGGTGCGCTTGGCCATGAAATAGCCGGGAGCGGCCTTACCGCCGATGAGGACGCAGCGGTTGGTCCAGTCGGCGGTGTCGCCATGGCGAATGCGGTTGTAGAGGTGAATCACATGCAACACGTTGAGTAGCTGGCGTTTGTATTCGTGGATGCGTTTTACCTGTACGTCGAACAGGGAATCCAGGGGAAAATCCACACCGCATTCTTCTTTCACCAGTTCGGCCAGCTGGCGCTTGTTCGCCGTTTTGGCGGCCTGCCATTGGGCGTGGAAGGCCTTGTGGTTACTGCTGTTTGCATAGGGCTTGAGCTGTTCGATCTTTGACAGATCCGATATCCATTCATCGCCGATCTTGCTGCTGATCAGTGCCGTCATTTCCGGGTTTGCATGGGCGATCCAGCGCCGTGGTGTAACACCATTGGTCTTGTTGTTGAATTTTTCCGGCCAGAGTTCGTAAAAGTCCCGGAACAGGCCTTTTCTCAGCAGCTCCGAATGCAGCTCCGCCACGCCGTTGACGGAGAAACTGCCAACAATTGCCAGATAGGCCATGCGCACGGACTTGCCATTGCTTTCCTCGATAATGGACATGCGGCGGCGGCGGTCGCTGTCGCCGGGCCAGCGAATCGCCACCTGCTTCAGGAAGCGTGCGTTGATTTCATAGATGATTTCCAGCAAGCGCGGCAACAGGCGCTCGAAAAGCTGTACCGGCCAGCGCTCCAATGCTTCGGGAAGAAGGGTGTGATTGGTGTAGGCCATGGTAGCAGTGGTGATTTTCCAGGCCTGTTCCCAGGAAAGGTGCTTGTCATCGACGAGAATGCGCATCAGCTCCGCCACCGCAATGGCGGGATGGGTGTCGTTGAGTTGAAAAACATTTTGCGCAGCAAAATTGTCGTAGTCTTCTCCGTGTATGAGCTCCCATTGGCGGATAATGTCCTGCAGGCTGGCGGAAGCCAGGAAATACTGCTGGCGCAGGCGCAGTTCCTTGCCGTTCTCGCTGGAGTCGTTGGGGTAGAGCACCATGGTGATGTGCTCCGCGTCGTTCTTGGCCGCGACGGACTCCGGATAACTGCCGGCATTGAATTCATCCAGGTTGAACTCATCCGTTGCCGTGGCCTTCCACAGACGCAGGGTGTTCACTACCCCATTGCGGTAACCGGATACGGGGACATCGAAGGGAATGGCAAGTACATCTTCCGTATTCAGCCAACGGGTTCTGGGTTCGCCGCGGCGGTTGGTGAAATGTTCCGTGTGACCGCCAAACTGTACGATTTGCGTGTATTCCGCGCGCTCCAGTTCCCAGGGGTTCGCATCGCGCAGCCAGTGATCCGGTTCTTCTTTCTGGTAGCCGTTTTCGATGCGCTGGCGAAACATGCCGTATTCGTAGCGCAATCCGTATCCGACCACAGGCAGCTTCAGGGTTGCGCAGCTGTCCATGAAGCAGGCGGCCAGGCGGCCGAGGCCGCCATTGCCCAGGCCGGCGTCTGGCTCCCGGGATTGTATTTCCTCCAGGGACAGGGAGAAATTCTGTACGGCTTCGGCGATCTCGCCGCTGAGGTTCATGTTCAGCAAATGATTCCCCAGGGCACGTCCGATGAGGAATTCCAGAGACAGATAGTAGGCGCGGCGCTGTTCGGGGCGCCGGTGTTGCAGCCAGGTGTTTCGCCAGTCTGTCATGATACGGTCGCGCACGGTCAACGACAGCGCTTCATACAGATAATGGGGGTTGCAGCCAAGAAAACGCCCCAAATGATGAACCAGGTAGCGACGGAAATCATGTTCGAGTGATTTCGCATCAGAGGGAAGCTTTTCGGCTTCCGGCAATACGCAGAGATCGTTTTGGTTGTTCATTTGAGGAGAAATTCAGGTGTTAAATTGATAATGGGGTATTGTAGCGGCAAACGCCTTGATAATATCTATTTACTGGTATCTTTATACAGCTGAATGTATTTGCCGGCACTCTTGGTCCAGCCGAAATCCTGGGCCATGGCGGTGCGCATCAGCTTGTGCCAGCTGGCCGGTTTTTTGTACAGATTCAGGGCGCGCTCGATGGCGTGCAGCATTGCTCCGGCGCTGGGCTCGTGGAAGACAAATCCCGTGGCGGTATTGTTTTTCAGGTTTTCCTGCGTGGCGTCTACGACGGTATCCGCAAGGCCGCCAATCTGGTGTACCAGCGGTGGCGTGCCGTATTGCAGGCTGTACATCTGGTTCAGCCCGCAAGGTTCGAAGCGTGAGGGCATGAGGAACAGGTCTGCTCCTGCCTCGATGCGGTGAGCGAGTTCTTCGGAGTAGCCCAGGGTGAGTAACAGGCGCTGCGGGTAGAGTGCCGCCAGTTCCCGCAGGGCGTTTTCGAATTGCTTTTCTCCGGATCCCAGTATTACAAGACGTGCATCATGATTGTCCAGGATATGAGGGATGATCTGTAGCAGCAGATCCACGCCTTTTTGTTCCACCAGCCTGCCGATGAAGCCGAGAAGGGGGGTGTTCAGCTGATCATCCTGCAGCTTGATTCCCAGTTGCTCCAGCAGCGCCTGCTTGTTGGCGCGTTTGCCAGCCAGGTAGCGATGTTTTAGGGAGTAATGATCTGGCAGATAGGGGTCTGTCGCCGGATTCCAGATATCCTGATCAATACCGTTCAAGATGCCGTGAAGCTTGTGACGATTGGCTCGCAGTACGCCGTCGAAGCCATAGCCAAAACCCGGGGTCTGGATTTCCTGTGCATAGGTGGGGCTGACGGTCGTGACCTTGTCGGAAAAGACGATGCCCCCCTTGAGCATGGAGAAGTTGCCGAAGAATTCCAGGGCGTCGGCTGACCACCATTCTCCTGGCAGTTGCAGGCGGATAAATTCTTCGTGGGAGAAAATGCCGCTGTATGACAGGTTGTGGATGGTGTACACACTGGCGGGCGCGTCGGGGATGAGTTTGAGAAAGGCGGGCAGCAAGCCTGTCTGCCAGTCGTGGGCATGCACCACATCCGGTTTCCAGTCCAGCATGCTGGCAGAGGAAGCAAGCTGCGCCACAGCGCGGGAAAAGACAGAAAAACGCTCGGCATTGTCGTGCCAGTTGTAGCCATCGGGATGCAGGTAGGGGCTGCCGGGGCGGTCGAACAGGTCTGGCGCATCTACCAGCAGCAGGGGAGCGGCAAGATGGTGATCGCTTGCTTCCAGAATGCGGATTTCATGCAGGCGACCGGCCCCCTGTACCTGCAGCCAGCCGGCAATGCGCAGACTGCTGATCTGTTCCAGGATCAGACGATAGGCGGGCAAAATGATGCGTACATCCACTCCTTGCCGGTGCAGGGCGCGGGGCAGGGCGTGGACGACGTCACCAAGGCCGCCGGTTTTTACCAGTGGGTAGGATTCACTTGCGGCGAACAGAATCTTCATGTGTTGGGTTTTAGTATCAGCGCTGCCAAGGGCGGCAGGGTAAGTTCTATGGAATGGTCAAAGCCCATCCAGGGTGTTTTCTGTACTGCAATATTTCCGGCGTTGCCGGTGTTGCTGCCGCCATACCAGTTGGAGTCGCTGTTCAGGCATTCCTGGTAGCTGTCCGCCCCGGGTACGCCGATGCGGTATCCCAGGCGTGGTACCGGGGTGAAGTTGAACAGGCAGATCAGCAAGTCGTCCGGGCTGTCCTTGCTGCGGCGGATAAAGCTCAATACGGACTGCTCGTTGTCGTGGCAATCTATCCACTGGAAGCCTTCGCTGGAAAAGTCGGTTTGAAACAGCGCCGCTTCGTTTTGATACATCTTGTTCAGATCAGAGATGAGCTTGTGGATTCCCTGGTGATCGGGGAATTCCATCAGTGGCCAGTCCAATGCGGATTTTGCATTCCATTCTGTCCATTGGCCGAATTCACTGCCCATGAACAGCAGTTTCTTGCCGGGATGGGCGTACTGGTAGGCGTATAGCAGGCGCAGGTTGGCAAAGCGCTGCCACACATCCCCGGGCATTTTGTCCAGCATGCTTCTTTTCAGGTGTACCACTTCATCATGGGAGAAGGGCAGGACGAAATTTTCGCTCCATAGATAGAGTTGGCTGAAAGTCAGCTTGTCATGGTGGTATTTGCGGTATATGGGGTCGGTTTCCATGTAGGAAAGGGTATCGTGCATCCACCCCATGTTCCATTTCATGGAGAATCCCAAGCCGCCCATGTAGGGCGGGCGGGATACCATGGGCCATGCGGTGGACTCTTCCGCGATGGTGATGACACCGGGGAAGGCGCCATGTACCACTTCGTTCATTTCCCGCAGGAAGGAGATAGCTTCCAGGTGCTCCCGTCCGCCAAACTCATTCGGTGTCCAGTCACCGTCTTCCCGGGAATAATCCAGATAGAGCATGGATGCCACGGCATCCACGCGCAGGCCATCGATATGGAACTCCTCGATCCAGTACAGGGCGTTGGCGATAAGGAAATTGCGCACCTCGTTACGCCCGAAATCGAAGATCAGGGTGCCCCAGTCGCGGTGCTCGCCTTTTCTGGGGTCGGCGTGCTCATACAGGGCTTCGCCGGTAAAACGTGCCAGCGCGAATTCATCCCGGGGGAAGTGTGCAGGCACCCAGTCCAGCAGTACGCCGATATCCTGTTGATGGCAGGCATCGATGAAATAGCGCAGATCGTCCGGTTCGCCGAAGCGGGCGGTAGGAGCAAAGTAGCCGGAAACCTGATAGCCCCAGGACTCATCCAGGGGGTGCTCCATGATGGGCAGCAACTCGATATGGGTATAGCCGAGTTCTTTCACATAAGGCACCAGCTCAGCCGCCAGTTCCTTCCATGTGTAGAAACTGCCATCTTCGTGCAGACGCCAGGAACCCGGGTGTATTTCGTAGATGGAGATGGGCTGCTGCTGCCAGTCCCATTGGCTGCGTCTGCCTATCCAGTTCTGATCCTGCCAGTCGTAGTCGCTGGCGCCGGTAATCACAGAAATGGTGTCCGGGCGCATGGCCATGCGCCGGGCATAGGGGTCGGTTTTGATCAGCAGCTCGCCACTGTGACTGAGCAGCTCGTACTTGTAACTGTCTCCGGGGTGTAGACCGGGAATGAACAATTCCCACACGCCGGAATGCCCCCGGTTGCGCATGGGATGGCGCAGGCCGTTCCAGCCGTTGAAATCACCAACGATGCTGATGCGTTGCACATGAGGCGCCCATACGGCGAACAGACAGCCGGATATGCCGTCGATGTCCACCAGTTGTGCGCCCAGAAAGCGCCAGGCATGATGGTGCTTGCCTTCATTGAACAGGTGTAAATCCCAGTCCCTGAGCTGCGGTGAAAAACTGTAGGGAGAGATGGCCTGATGCCAGCTGTGGTCATGTTTTTCCTGCCAGCGCAATTCATAGTGCTGAGGAAGCTTTTGATGTTGCTCTTTGTCGATGCGTATAACAAACAGATCCGAGCCTTCGACCCGGTTCATGGTGCCGATGCCTTGCAGCTCTACTGTTTCGGCGCTGGGCATAAAGGCGCGGATGATCCAGCCCTGGTTCAAGGGGTGACATCCCAGGTAGTCGAAAGGGTCGTGATGGCGGCCTTGCTGCAGCCGTTCCAGATGGTTCATGATGAGATTTTCCGGTTACTGCGGTTGATCTGGCGGTGAATCTGCGCCGGCAGATCATACGCGGAAAGTTGTTCCCAGCGGAATTTCCAGCGCCAGTTGCCGCTGGTGGTGCCGGGGGTGTTCATACGCGCTTCGCTGCCAAGCTTGAGAAAGTCCTGCAGTGGCACAATGGACAGGTTGGCGCAAGATTCCATGGCGGTGTCAATCATTGTATCGACAATATCGCCATCGGCTGGCATGTGCAGCATGTCCCGGACGAATTGCTGGGTATCTTCCGGGAGTGATTGGTACCAGCCCAGGGTGGTGTCGTTGTCATGGGTGCCGGTATACACAACGCATTCCGGGGGAATGTTGGCGGGCTTGTGGGGGTTGTCCTCGAAGGCGTCAAAGGCAAACTGCAGCACGGCCATGCCGGGGAGGCGGTATTTTTGCTTGAGGGCGCGCACTTCCGGGGTGATGATACCCAGGTCTTCCGCGACCAGGGGCAGGGGGTCAATGTGATTTTTCAGGGCAGCCAGCAACTGGTCGCCGGGAACCTCTTGCCAGTGACCGTTGACGGCGGTTTCTTCGCCGGCGCTGATCATCCACACCGCCTGTAGTCCGCGGAAGTGATCGATGCGTACCAGATCGAACCAGCGGAAATGGTGCTCCAGCCTTGCCAGCCACCATTGGAACCCTTCTTCAATATGATAATTCCAATCGTAATGCGGATTGCCCCAGCGCTGGCCGGTTGCGGAAAAATAATCCGGGGGCACGCCTGTTACCCAGGTGGGCTGGCCCTGTTCATCCAGGAGGAAGCGCTGGGGACAGGCCCAAACGTCCGCACTGTCGTGGGCAACAAAGATCGGCATGTCGCCAAACAGGTGAATATCCCTGGTGGTGGCATTGTCGCGCAGTTGCTGCCATTGGCAGTGCAGCTGGTACTGTTCCCATTTCACAGCCTGCAGCTTGTCATGGTGCGTGTGGGTGAACTGTTGCAGTGCATCCTTGTTGCGCCATTTCAGCTCTTGTGGCCAGTTGAACCAGGGGGCGTTTTTATGGACTGATTTGATGCAGCTGAACAGGGAATAGTCTTTTAGCCAATGGGCTTCTCGGGCGCAGAAATCCTGGTAGTCGCTGTTGCGCATATCCTGGGGTATGCGGCTGCCAAACAGCGCCGGGTTGATGGCAAAGGCGGACAGGCACTGGTAGGGGGAATAATCTTCCTGTGGCACTCCCAGGGGCAGCATTTGCCATACGCTCAGCCCGCTTTCTGACATGAAGTCCAGCCATGCGTTGGCGTCATCAAGGATCCCGGAAGGAAATGATGTTGGATGCAGTAACACCCCCGCCCGCCTTTGCGCAAAGTTGTAGCTCATGATCAGTTGCGTCTCATGGTTCCTGCGTTTTCCATTTGCCCGCCGCCGCTGGAAATGGGGGTGTCCAGGGATGCGGGCGGGGTCAGGCCAAGCTGACAATACAGGGTTTTGAGCTGGCCGCGAAACAGACGGTCAAAATCATTGACGCTGTCAGACGGGTTATAGTCGCCAAACCACCAGAACCAGTCAGAACCTTCGCAAACTGCCAGCATGCGTGTGGCTTTTTCCGCATCGTTTTTCTTCAGTGCGGCAATCTTGCCGTCAAAAGCTGTTTTGGCATCCGCCAGCAAGTCCCAGGCATGGTTTTTGTCTGTGCTGCCGATCCAGGTTGAAAAACTGCCGTATACCCAGCTGCCGGGAACCAGGTGGGTGAGGGCGCCCTTGCGTGTGCCGGCATGGGCCTTAGCGAAAGTGGTGCTTTGCACGACCTTGCTTTGGCTGATGGCGCGGTATAGCGTACTGAGGAAATGGTGTCCGTTATCCGGATAGTATTCCCACGCATTTTCTCCATCAAGAATTACGGAAACCACATGTTTGCTGGCAGCGTCTCCGAGGGATCCTGCGATTCTTTCGAGATGGCCCATGAAATCTGCTACGGCATCATCGGCATGCCACTTGCTGTATTCGAATCCGATCAGGTCGGACAAGCCATCGTCACGGAAATACAGCAGGGTCTGCTTGTCATTCAGTTGATACGGAATGAACAGTGCTTTGCGGCAGGCCATTTCATCCGGGTTGCAGGCGGAGGTCAGGCAGCTGTGGTGCCAGACGGCTTCCCCGGAAGCCGTCCATTGAATGCCCAGCTCATCCAGCAGATCCAGGGCATCATCGCTTACTCCGCCTTCGGAAAGCCATACCCCCCGGGGTTTGAAGCCAAAGAAGGCCTCGAATTGCTGTATGCCGTGGAGCAAATGCCAGCGGGATCTTTCCTCTCCTCCAGGGTAGTGGCTATGCTCCGGCATGGGCGCATCCGGCTGGGTTTCAGTCATGTTGTTGAAGTCATTGAGCAGAGGGACGATGGGATGTCCCCAGGGAGTCATGGAAATTTCGATCTGCTCCTTTTCCGCCAGTTTGCGGTAGCGGGGAATGATGCTTGCCAGCGTTTCTTGCATGACTTGCAGCAGGATGCGCCGGTCTTCGCTGGTGAAGCGTCTGGCCTTTTCGATCAGGTAACGGATTTCTGCCGTCTGCTTCAGGCGGTGGCTGCACCAGGCCAGGTGATACCACATCAGCAGGTCGATAAAATACTGCTCATCCAGATAAGAGAGCAGCATTTCCTGCCCGGCGTTTTTCTCAGTGTTTGGAAACTGTTGCAGCAGGGCATGGTAATGGGGATAAGGGTCTATCATGCGCGGGGCATGGGCGCGGCGGCAGGTTTGAATGAGTTCCCGCCGCTCGCTGACATTGGCTGGAATACCTGTAGCGCCCCCCAGCAGGTTCAGCAGGGGGTCAGGCATTTTCTTACCGGTATCCAGAAAGGCCTGTATTTGCCGGGAGTAGTCATCCAGCTGCTCCAGCAGTACCGGGGCAAAGTTCACCACAGCTTGCATTTTTGGATGAGTTTCCAGGTGGTCTGCCATGTCATCATAGTCCTTGATGCCATGTAGGTAGACCCAGGGCAGCTGGTAGCTTCCCTCCAGTCCTTCTCGATAGTATGGCTGGTGCATGTGCCAGCACAGAACCAGGTTCAGTTTATTGCTCATTTTTCCTCTGGTGTGGTTTCAAACAGATTTTGTCCCAGCATTTCCGGTGTGATCAATACCACCCCGTTGGGCGTGACGTGGAAGCGCTTGGCATCTTCTTCGGGATTTTCGCCGATGATGGTGCCATCGGGAATGAGAGAGCCTTTGTCGATGATGGCGTTTTGTATGCGACAGTTCTTGCCGATGGTGACTTTTGGAAGCACCACGCTGTCTTTGATACTGGTATAGCTTTCGATGCGGGTGGCGAAGAAAATCACCGAGCGTTTGACTCTGGCGCCGGAGATGATGCAGCCTCCGGAAACCAGGGAATCGATAGCTTCGCCGCGTCTGCCCTCGTCATCAAACACGAATTTTGCGGGCGGGTGCTGGGTCTGGTAGGTCCAGGTTGGCCAGCTTCTGTTATACAGATTGAGTTCCGGCTCCACCGCACATAGCTCCATGTTGGCTTCCCAGTAGGAGTCTACGGTTCCCACATCCCGCCAGTATGCCTGTTCGCCATGCTCATCCTGAAACGGGAAGGCGATGGTTTTGGCTGATTTTATGGCCTGGGGAATGATGTTCTTGCCGAAATCATGATCCGAGTTTGGGTCATCTGCATCGTGGATGAGGGCGTTGTACAGAAATCTGGTGGAAAATACATAGATGCCCATGGACGCCAGGGAGGTGTCGGGGCTTCCCGGAATGGTCTCCGGGTCATCCGGCTTTTCCATAAAACGGGTGACGCGCAGGTTTGCATCCACGGACATAACGCCGAACTCCCGAGCCTGTTCTTTGGGTACCTCGATGCAGCCAATGGTGAGATCTGCTTCGGAGCGCACATGCACCATGAGCATCTTGGAATAGTCCATGGTGTAGATGTGGTCGCCGCCCAGCACCATGACATAGTCGGGAGCATGACGGTGCATGATGTCGATGTTCTGGAACAGTGCATCCGCCGTACCCAGATACCAATCCGTGGAGGTGCGCTGTTGGGCGGGAAGGATTTCCACGAACTCGCCGATTTCCGCCCGCAGAAAGCTCCAGGCGCGTTGCAGGTGCCGGATGAGAGAGTGGGATTTGTACTGGGTGAGCACGCCGATGCGCCGCAAACCCGAGTTGATGCAATTGGACAGGGCGAAATCAATGATCCGGTATTTGCCGCCGAAGGGCACGGCGGGCTTGGCCCGCCATTTGGTCAGGCCCTTGAGTCTCGATCCCTGTCCGCCAGCAAGAATCAGCACCAGGGTATTGCGTGTCACTTCGGTGGCGTTCTTGGTTTGCGTATAGTATTGGTAGAGCTTTGCTTGCGCCTTTTCCTGATCACTGCTTGTCATGATGTCACCCGCTGTGATGGTTCTGGCAGGCTCTGTGGCCTGCGGTGAAAGTCATTGTTTTTTTAAATGGTTGACCAGCCCATTGGTGGAGCTGTCGTGGTCGGTGCAAGGCAATGCGCTGTCCAGCTCCTTTTCAATCACTCCTGCCAGCTGTTTACCCAGTTCTACGCCCCACTGGTCGAAAGCGTTAACATTCCAGATGACGCTTTCAACAAAAATCTTGTGTTCATACATTGCGATCAGTTTTCCCAGGTTGTGCGGGGTTAACTGGCGTATGAGCAAGGTGTTGGTGGGTTTGTTGCCGGGAAAGACTTTGTGAGGAGCCAGCGCCTCAATTTGCTCTTCATCCATACCTGCTGCTGCCAGTTCTTCCCGGACTTCGGCTTCGGTTTTCCCCCGCATCAGTGCTTCAGTCTGGGCAATGCAGTTCGCACAGAGTATTTCGTGATGTTCGCTGACAGGGTGGTGGGTGCGTACCGGCAGAATAAAATCTGCGGGCACCAGTTCCGTGCCCTGATGGATCAGCTGAAAGAAGGCATGCTGTCCGTTGGTGCCAGGCTGCCCCCAGATTACCGGCCCGGTGTTGTAGTTGACGGGCTTTCCATTGCGCGTGACCCGCTTGCCATTGCTCTCCATGTCCGCCTGCTGCAAATATGCAGGTAACAGCCGCAGGGAATGATCATAAGGGAGGATGGCGTGATTGCCGGCATCGAAGAAATTCCGGTACCAAATGCCCAGAAGGCCGAGAATCACCGGCATATTGACAGAGAATTCTGCGCTGGAGAAATGCTGATCCATTTGGTGGGCACCAGCCAGCAGTTTGCGGAAGTTGTCCATGCCCACCATCAGAGCCACAGGCAGCCCAATGGCAGACCACAGGGAATAGCGGCCACCTACCCAGTCCCAGAATTCGAACATGTTGCCATGGTCGATGCCAAATGCCCGTACAGCAGTCGCGTTGGTGGAAACGGCCACAAAATGATGGCGTATCCGGGAATGATCATCACCGCTGTGTTGCAGAAACCATTGCCTGGCCGTGTGGGCATTGGTCATGGTTTCGCGGGTGGTAAAGGTTTTTGAGGCGACAATAAAGAGCGTGGTTTCAGGTGAGACCTTCGCCAGGGTTTCGTTGATGTCGGTACCGTCTACATTGGACACAAAATGTGCATTCAGGCCGTCTTTCCAATAGGGGCGTAGCGCTGTGGCGACCATATGCGGGCCGAGGTCTGATCCGCCGATGCCGATATTGACGATATTCGTGATGGGTTTGCCGCTGTATCCTTTCCATTCGCCCTGACGCACACGGTCGCAAAAGTCCTCCATTTGCTTCAGTACCCGGTTTACCTCGGGCATGACATCCCTGCCATCCACCATAACGGGCGTGTTGGACTGGTTGCGCAATGCGGTGTGCAGCACTGCGCGGCCTTCCGTGTTGTTGATCTGATCTCCCCGGAACATGCGTTTGATCCAGCCTTTCAGGTCTGCGTGATTGGCAAGTTCTAGCAGCAAGGCCAGCGTTTTTTCGGAAATCAGATTCTTGGAATAGTCCAGCAGCAGTTCCCCGGATGCCAGGGAAAATTGCTCAAAGCGTTTGGGGTCGGCTGCAAACAGTTCCCTCAGATGGCGCTGTCTGATCTGCTGGGCATGCTCCTGCAGGGACTGCCAGGCAGATTCAAGATTTTCGGGAGAGGATTGTAGTGTATTGGGCATAGCAAAACGTCAGCCGTTGATTCCTGCCAGAAAGCATAGCAGATATGCAAACATTAGGTTGCCGGACCAATAGTATTTATAGGTCTTCCGCTACTTCCAAGAGCTTGTCCGTGTCCGCCACATACTGATTGGGCTTTGTTTCCCTGAGTAGCCCCTTGCGCTTGAAGTCAGCCACGGTGCGGCTGGCGGTTTCGGTGGTGATGCCGAGTATGGCGCCCATATCTTCCCGGTTGAACAGTTGGCAGCGATGGTCTTCATCGCACACCAGTTTGATCAGCAGGCGGGCCACGCGCTGCCGGGCGGAGCCGGTGGACAGCTGGGTGATCCACAAATCCGCATCCGCCAGGGCTCGCTGCCAGCGCTTCATCAGTTCCTGGTGCAGTTGTGTGTTTTCCCTGCTCAGGCGTTGCACCACATCAATAGGGAGGACGCACACCTCGGTAGATTGCATGATCACTGCATCGTGTTGATATTCGCCTCCCAGCAAAGCCTCCATTCCTGTAACATCCGTACTGCGCAGCAGGCGTACAATGCGTTGGTTTCCATCGGGCAGATACTGAACCAGTTTTACCAGTCCGCTACGAATGGTGAACAGGCGATCAGCCTTGTCGCCCGCACGATACAGGATATCGCCAGGCCGCAGAGGCAGTTGCTCAATGGGCTTGTGGATATGCTCAAAATCCTTTTCCTGCAGACCGGCAAACAATACGGTATCGCGTATGGAGCACACGCTGCAGTTTGCTTCGCCTTTCCAGGCGTCTTTTTGGGTGACAGTATTGGTCATGGCAAAGTGGATTTGATCCATTCTCCTTGAATCCACAGATTCGGGGCTATAGTAAAAGTGGTTTTCAGCGCAATGATAACAATCAAAGATCGGTAGTTAGTAGTAGTATTTTTTCCCTGTTTCTTCATGCTTCGGTGATCAACGTCTATGTCCCTGGTTTCACTTAAAAAAATATCACTTTCCTTTGGTCATCCCGCGCTACTGGAAGGCTTGGATCTCACCATCGAAAAAGGAGAAAGAATCTGTCTGATCGGAAGAAACGGAGAAGGCAAGTCAACTCTGATGAAAATTATCACCGGAGAACTGGTGCCGGACGCGGGTGAAATCCGGGCGGCCCAGGGCGCCCGCATTGCCCGCTTGAGCCAGGAAGTGCCGCAGAACTGTGAAGGCAAGGTGTTTGATCTGGTTGCGGATGGATTGGGCGCCCTTGCCGGCTTGGTCAAGGAGTACCATGCGGCCTGTGTGAATCTGGCCGATGCGGGTGGGGATGCCGCCCTGAATCGCTTGTCGCGGGTTCAGCAGGAGATGGAATCTGCGGGTGGTTGGCAACTGGAGCAGCAAGTAGAGCAGATCATTTCGCGCATGAATCTGATACCGGACGCGGAATTTTCCAGCTTGTCCGGCGGAATGAAGCGGCGCGTATTGCTTGCCAGGGCGCTGGCCGGAGCCCCGGATCTGCTGCTGCTGGATGAGCCGACCAATCATCTGGATATCGAATCCATCTCCTGGCTGGAGGAGTTTCTTCTGGGGTGGCGTGGCAGTTTGCTCTTCATCACCCACGACCGGGCATTTTTGCGCAGGCTGGCCACCCGGATTATCGAGCTGGATCGGGGCAGAATCAGCGACTGGCCGGGTGATTACGACAACTATCTGCGGCGCAAGGCAGAAATGGAAAATGCGGAAGCCAGGGAAAATGCCCGCTTTGACAAAAAGCTGGCTGAGGAAGAAGTATGGATCCGCCAGGGAATCAAGGCCAGGCGTACCAGAAACGAGGGGCGGGTGCGCCAGCTGCAGGCCATGCGTGAAGCTGCCAGGCAAAGACGCAAAAAGCAGGGAACAGCCACCCTGGTAATGAACAAGGCGGAAATTTCCGGCAAGCTGGTGTGTGAAGCAGAAGATATCAGCTATGCCTGGGACGGCAAACCCATCATTCGGGATTTCAGCGGTACCATATTGCGTGGTGACCGGGTAGGCATTATCGGCCCGAACGGTTGCGGGAAATCCACCCTAATCAATTTGTTGCTGGGAAAACTGCAGCCGGATGAAGGCCGGATCAGAATGGGCAGCAAAGTGGACGTAGCGTATTTTGACCAACTGCGTGCACAGCTGGATGAGGAAGCCACAGTGATCGACAATGTGGCGGGAGGCAGTGATACGGTCACCATCAACGGGCGTTCGAAGCATATTATCGGCTATTTGCAGGATTTCCTGTTTCCACCGGCGCGGGCGCGCCAGCCGGTAAAGACCCTCTCTGGGGGAGAGCGCAACCGCCTGCTGCTGGCCAGGCTCTTTGCCAAGCCTGCAAACCTGCTGGTTCTGGATGAGCCCACTAATGATCTGGATGTGGAAACCCTGGAACTGCTGGAAGAGCTGTTGCTGGATTACAAGGGGACGCTGTTGCTGGTGAGCCATGATCGGGTTTTTCTGGATAACGTGGTTACCAGCAGTCTGGTATTTGAAGGGAACGAGCAGGTACACAGCTATGTCGGGGGCTACAGTGACTGGCTGGCACAGCGAAAATCCGTGACCAACGGGAAGGCAGCGGCCGGGAATAAGCAGAAGCAAGCAAAATCCACAGCAAATACCAGAGAAGCCACGGGAAAGCTGGGTTACAAGGAACAACGGGAGCTGGATGCCTTGCCCGGAGAAATCGAGGTGCTGGAAACCGGGCGAAAAGAACTGGAAGCAGTACTGTCTGATCCTGAAATGTATCGCAGTGAGCCGGAACATGTTTCAACATTGACATCACAGCTGCAGGAGCTGAACCAAAAACTGGATGAAAAATATGTGCGTTGGGAAGGGCTGGAGGAAAAACGGCTGCAGGTCACGGAAAAAGACCGATGATCCTTGCGTGTATTCCTTTTCAGTAAAAAATAAGGGATACTTATAAACGAGTTGCTGATAACAGCTGTGAATGGGCTTGAGGTGTTATAGTCTTTTAAGTATGAATATGAGGTTTTGTGGCCTGAAGAGAGTGGTTTCTGTCAGGGGGCTTTTCTAGCGTCAATGTTACAAAGGAACAGAAAAGGCTATTTCCAATTTGGTCTTGCCAGAGCGGTCCAGGTACCCACAAAGCTTTCCAGGTCTTGCAGCAGCGAACGCATATGCAGTATGGCTTGCCAGTTGGCGGGCAAGGGGGATGATCCAGTGAACCGGAAAAAACAGTCTGTTGGAGAGCGTCCTGCTCCACGGAAGACAAATGGGAACGTGACTTCGATATTTGGCCGCGAAAATCAGTCTGTGGTCGTAGTTGATGACCAGGCGACAGGGCGTACCATTCTCAAGAGTATTATCTCCGGCATTTCCCCCAAAATTTCCTGCGAAGTGTTTTCTGATCCACACCAGGCGCTGGAATATTGCAAAGCCAATATTCCTGATCTGCTGATTACAGATTACAAGATGCCGCAAATGAACGGTGTGGAGCTGATTCGCAGGATACGTTCCATTGAAGGCGGCGAGGATGTCCCGGTCGTGGTGGTGACAGTGCTGCATGACCGCAAGATCCGCTACGAAGCCCTTGAAGCTGGCGCCACCGATTTCCTTTCCCGGCCGTTTGACCACTACGAATGCCAGGCGCGCTGCCGCAACCTGCTACTGCTGCATCAGCATCAGAAGCAGATTACAAACAGGGCCTGGATGCTGCAGGGACTGGTATCCAAGGCCACTGAAGCGGCAACTGCCCGGGAGCAGGAAACCCTCATGTGCCTGGCGAAAGCCGGAGAATACCGGGATGAAGGAACCGGCAACCATGTATATCGCATGGCGCGCTATTCTCTGGAAATTGCACGTGGCCTGGAGCTGAATGAGGAAACCTGCGATGTCATCGTCCAGGCAGCCCCCCTGCACGACATTGGCAAGATTGGCATTCAGGACAATATCCTGCTCAAACCTGCCCGTCTGACGCCCGATGAACGCACGATCATGGAAACCCATACCACTATTGGCTTTGATATTCTCAAAGGCAGCTCTTCATCCTATCTGTCCATGGCTGCACGGATTGCCTTGCATCACCATGAGCACTATGACGGAAGAGGTTACCCTCATGGCCTGAAAGCCGAGGAGATCCCGCTGGAAGCGCGGATCGTTGCAGTTGCAGATACACTGGATGCACTGATGACCGTTCGTCCCTATAAAAAAGCCTGGTCCAGGGAAAAGGCGCTGGCGTACCTGAAAGAGCATTCCGGAACCCATTTTGATCCGGACTGTGTGGCTGCATTGTTCGAAAGAGAAGAACAGGTGCTCAAGGTGTATGAGGAACTGCCAGATAGGTACCAAGGGTAATCTTTGTGGCCAAGGGCGCGCTGGTTGCGGGCAATTTTCTGTCATTCTGTCCCTGTTCGCGGAAAAATCAACCGCTTTCTCTCTGGTGGTTGGGCTTATCCCGGCATTCCAGCCCAAGATTCTTGATCGGTAGCTGCGCATAGCACAAGCTATTGATTAATCTAGGCTTTGGCATTCTGCTTCGCCATCAATCGTGGATTTTGGGTGCCAAGGTTTTTCTGTACCAAAATACCTGCTTGTGCCATAACAGCCTGATAAGCTACGGGGCGAAGGGTTGGTACGGGTCAAGCGCTTGCCGAGTAAGTGCAGGTTGGCTTTTCTCCAGGGGTGTTAGCACGAGGATCCGTGCCGTTTCTTGCATGTATTGATAGGCGGCGCAAATTGTGCCGTTGCTTTTCCATGTATAAATGCACACGTAACCAACGATAGGAGAAATACCATGCTCACCCAACACCTTCCCGTTAAACAAGGCTTACCTGCTGATTACAACTGGGTCTATGAAAATTTTGTTTGTGAGTACGATCCGGCAAACCGGGTTATGCAATTCAATATGAATACGCATCCGCATCCAAGTTTTACACCAGCGTTGATGCATGATTTTCGCAGTTTTCAGAAATCCATTGTGGAAATTAACGAAGCGCATACTGCGGAGGGATCTACCCCGCCCTTTGGTTTTCTTGTGATGGCTTCTGCAATACCGGGAATTTTCAGTTTGGGCGGCGACCTCGGCTTTTTTCTGGATTGTATTCGTGGTGACAGGCGAGATACGCTGGAAAAGTATGCACTCTTGTGTATCGATGTGTTGTATGACAACTATCGCAATCTCAACCAGGATCTGCGCACCGTTTCGCTGATTGAAGGTGATGCTCTGGGGGCGGCCTTCGAGGCGGCATTGTCCTGTGATGTCATCATTGCCGAGAAAGGTGTGAGAGTTGGGTTTCCGGAAGTCGTATTCAACATGTTTCCCGGAATGGGGGCCTATTCCTTTCTGTCCCGGCGCATTGCACCGGCACAGGTGGAGCGCATGATCAATACAGGAAAAATCTATACCTCGGAAGAGCTTTTTGATCTGGGCGTGATTGATGTGCTCGCGGAACCTGGAGAAGCAAAAGCTGCCTTGCGCCAGTTTGTAAGAAAGCATAACCGTTCCGCCCTGACCAGAAATGCGGTATTGGCAATGCGTGATGAGGTGTTTCCACTGACCCATGATGAGATGAAACGCATCGTATTGTTGTGGGTGGATTCTGCAATGGCTTTACCTGAGCGCGATCTCAAAATGATGGAGCGGCTGGTCAAGGCCCAGGCAAAAAAGATGGGAGCAAATCACTAACAGGTTGTTGAAAAATGCCATGGAAGGCTTTTTTCAACATCATGCTAAGACAAGCCATAACAAATAACACAGCCTCATGCAGACTGAACCAGGCGTTACGGATCGGGGCGTGTTGCGCAGAGAATGGTTCGCCCTTGCCAAGCAATGCAACGAAAGCTGAATTATTCGAGGTGCCCAAATGTGATTACGGCTCTGTGTGACCCGTTTGTATGCTGAGGGTTACAAAGAGCCCGATGGTTGGTTTGGTTCAGCCCTCATTGCTTGTCAGGAAACCTGTATACGGCAGATGATGATGTAATGTCTGATCCTGTAAGGAAGGCGTGCACCTTGTTTTTATGGCGTATTACAGACTCGATCATTTTGGCCCCATGCTTGTACAATTCAGAGTTTTCAGCCTTGGAAAGCTGCTTGCATTCGGCAAACAGTGCCAGAGCACCAATGCCGCCAGCAGATCCCTGCAGCGCATGGGCGGCATCGCGTATGGCATCCATGTCCTGGCGTGACAGACCTTGTTTCATGCTGTTGATGGACTGCTCTGCATCGGTAAAGAAATGTTTCATCAGATTGGGAAAGAAGTTTTCATCGCTTTTAATAGACATCAATGCCTGAACCGTTTCCATGTCCATGACTGGAGTGGTGTCTGCAGGTATGGACAGGGTCTCAACATTGCTTTCAGCTGCCCCGGGATTTGCGCTGCCTATTCCATCTCCTGTTGCCAGCTTGTCAATGACCTGCAACAGTCTGTTTTTTTCTATCGGTTTTATCAGAAAAGTATCGGCGCCGGCATCTTCTGATTCCTGTCGGGCTTCCTCACTGGCGTTTGCCGAGAGTACGATGAAAGGCAGGTGCTGGTCGGTGCCGTATTCCGTATAGCGATAGGCCCTGATAGTCTCCGGGCCGCTCATGATCGGCATTTGCATGTCGATAATCACCGCGTCAAATTCTTCGTTGAGCAAGCGATCCAGAGCGCTTTCACCATCATATTCCTGTGCTACGATGTGCCCGGCCTGCTCCAAGATAGTAGAAGTGACCAATTGTATGGTTTTGTTGTCGTCCACTACCAAAATGCGGTAGCGCTTATTCGAGGTTTTTTTGGACAGAAACCTGTCAGTGGTTCTTGTTGAAATATCACTGGTATCGAGAACTTCATGGAGCGCGTGGAAAAAAGCGCCGCTGTCTGCGTTTCCAGAAAGTACCGCGTCAAAAGTTTGGAGATCGGTTGTGCTATTGCCATCTCCGCTGGAAATCAAAATAGTAGGCACTGTCTGGATGGTGGCGTCGTTCTTTCTGGCCCGTCCGAACTGCTCAGGTGAGAGCTCCAGTCCTTTTTCATCTACAACCACAAGCTGGTAGTTTTGGAATCCACGGTTTCCTGCCTTGAGTTGGATAAATGCCTCTACAGAAGTGGGTACGGATTCGACACCACAGCCCCAGCGTTCCAGTATTTGCCGGTAACGGCTGGTAAAAATCCGGTTCGAGGAAACGATGAGGGCATGAATGCCTTCAAAGCTGCGAATCTGGTCTATCGGGGGTTCCTCAGAAAGAACATCAAGGCTGATTTCAAACCAGAAAACTGAACCTTTCCCTTCCTCACTCTCTACGCCAAGGTTTCCGCCCATCAAATCAACCAGTTGCCTGGAAATGGCCATGCCCAGGCCGGTGCCTCCGTATTGCCGGGTGGTGGAATTGTCTGCCTGTTCAAAAACCTCAAAAATCTTTTCCTGCTTGTTTGTGGGAATTCCTATGCCTGTATCCACGACCTCGAATCGTAGCCTGGCTGCATTTTCATCCAATTGCAGCAAACGGACAGAGAGTGTGATTTCTCCTTCCGGAGTGAATTTTATGGCGTTGCTGAGCAGGTTCACCAGAATCTGTTGCAAGCGGAAATGGTCGCCCCACAGATTGCTTGGAATCTGGTGATGGATGCTGGTTTTGAGCTTGAGATGCTTGGCTTGCGCCAGCGGGCGGTACATCAAGGACAGGCTGTTGAGCATGCCGTAAACATCCAGCTTTCCGGGTTCCAGCTCCAGTTTCCCGGCTTCGATTTTTGCAATATCGAGGGTGTCATTGAGAAGATGCAGCAGATTTTTTGCCGAATAGTTTATGGTATCTATTTGCTTGTGGTACTTCTTGTCCAGCGGCTCTTCCAGTAGCAGTTCCGCCATGCCGATAATGCCGGTTAAGGGCGTGCGGATTTCATGGCTCATGTTGGCCAGAAACTGGGATTTCGCCAGGTTGGCAGACTCGGCTTCTTTTTGTGCCTGCTTGATTTTCTGTAACAAATAGGCCGCAAATAGCGGAATAACCAGTACGGCAACAAGATAGGATAATGTGATGGCAGGGTGTTTTGCCCAGAATGGGCTGTATTGCCAAAGCACTAAAAAGCCGAGGCTGGAATAGACAGTGCCTGTGACCAAATAGCGTTGCCCGAAGCGTATGCCATACCCGATTGTGACCCACAAAATAATGGCAAAAAAAGGAGCGCTGGCTTCTCCATACAGGTGCATGCAATACATGGTGATGCCAGTATCTGACATCATGGTGAGAAGTTTTCTGCTCGCCATGGGCCTGAACCAGACCCAAAAGCTGCCGAGCAGCACAAGAGAGTATATGAGATATACTTTCCCCAATTGAATAACGGTTGAATGTGTTTCGCTATTGTTCCCGGTTTCGGTGAAGAGGACGTATGCCAGAGCTATAGAGGTAATCGTTACCCGCACCACAGCCTGCGACCATTCCTGCCGGGCCTGTTTTTCCGTCAATGTAGGTCGCCAGAAGCTGCGGCCTGAATGATTTTTCATATTGTCCATAACGAGGTTGTGTCAATTTGTTACTTGGATGCCGTATTCATTCTGTCCTGCAAAGATATTGCGCTGTATTCATGGTGTGTGGGCGAAAATATGCCGATAATTGCAAGTATCACACGGGATTCAGGGATAAATTAGCGGTACTTGTGTCAAGATCTTTAACTAATAATTCGTGATTGGCATCCTTGCGTTTGGGAGGTGCGATAACTGCGTTGAAAATCTTGCGAATAGCGCACTATTCGCTGCGATCTTCGCCTTGTTCTCCCACCGCTCAAATACAAACCTGCGCAAGCAGAATCATTAGAGATGCCCTAATCATACAGCCAGATTGAATAATTTTCTCTAAATAGTGGTTTTTATTGCCTGATTTTAGTGAGTTTTATTGAATATTCTCGCTTGGAAATGTGAGACCGTGTAGTGGTTCTGGTTTGTGGAAAGAGGGTTCTTTGCAGAAAATAAGATAATTGTACAAAAATATGATTATCTTAAGCTGTTGATAAACAACAAAATGAAAAAATAGTCTGGATTTGTGTTATGATGCCTGCCACTATTGCTCCCGTAAACAGATGCGGATGGACTACCCATGGCAAACAAACCCGATACAGATCCCCAGGAAACACTGGAATGGCTGGAAGCACTGGAAGGTGTTCTGGAAAACGAAGGTGTTGAACGCGCCCATTTCCTGCTGGAACAGCTCATCGAGAAGGCCCGCCTGTCTGGCGCCTATCTTCCGTACAAAGCAACCACAGCCTATGTAAACACCATTCCACCCAGCAAACAGCCACCGTTTCCCGGCAATCGTGCCATGGAGCGCCGAATCCGCTCCTTTATTCGCTGGAACGCCATGGCCATGGTGGTGCAGGCGAATCGCAAGGAGCCGGAGCTGGGTGGGCATATTGCCAGTTTCGCCTCCAGTGCCACCTTGTTCGATGTGGGCTTCAATCACTTCTTCCGTGGCAGCAATGAAGAGCAGGAAGGGGATCTGGTGTTCTTCCAGGGGCATTCCGCGCCGGGGATTTATGCCCGGGCGTTCCTGGAAGGGCGTATTACCGAGGAGCAAATGAACCTGTTCCGCCAGGAATCCGGTGGAAATGGCCTGTCTTCCTATCCTCATCCATGGCTGATGCCCAATTTCTGGCAGTTCCCCACGGTTTCCATGGGGCTGGGGCCGCTGATGGCCATCTATCAGGCGCGCTTCATGCGCTACATGCATGACCGGGGGATTAGCGACATGGATGGGCGCAAGGTCTGGGCATATATGGGTGATGGGGAAATGGATGAACCTGAATCCCTGGGCGCCATTTCGCTGGCCTCAAGAGAGCGACTGGACAATCTGGTGTTCGTGGTGAATTGCAACCTGCAGCGCCTGGATGGCCCGGTGCGCGGCAATGGCAAGATCATGCAAGAGCTGGAAGCTGTATTCCGTGGTGCCGGCTGGAACGTAATTAAGGTTGTCTGGGGTGGCTATTGGGATCCCCTGCTCACCAGGGACAAGAAAGGTCTGTTGCGCAAGCGGATGGAAGAGGCGTTGGATGGCGATTACCAGGCCTACAAGGCCAAGGGAGGCGCATATACGCGTGAGCATTTCTTTGGCAAATACCCTGAACTCCTGGATATGGTTGCGACCATGAGTGACGAGGATATCTGGCGCCTGAATCGTGGTGGGCACGATCCCATCAAGGTCTATGCAGCCTACAAGGCCGCCATGGAACACCGGGGTCAGCCCACGGTAATTCTGGCGAAGACCGTAAAAGGCTATGGTATGGGAGAAGCCGGGGAAGGGCAGAATATCACCCATTCCCAGAAAAAGATGGGAGAAGATGCCCTGCGGCATTTCCGGGGCAGGTTCAATATCCCCATACCTGACGATCAGCTGGCATCTGCGCCGTATTTCAAGCCTGCGGAAGACAGCGAGGAAATGAAATACCTGCATCAGCGACGCCAGGAGCTGGGTGGATATCTACCTGCCCGCCGGGCAAAATCGACAACCCTGGAAATCCCGGGCCTGGATGCTTTTCAGGCCCTGCTGGAAGGTAGCGGCGAACGGGAAATGTCCACCACCATGGCCTATGTGCGTTTCCTCACCAGCCTGTTGCGGGACAAGAAGGTGGGCAAGCATGTGGTGCCCATCGTACCCGATGAGGCGCGCACCTTCGGCATGGAAGGCATGTTTCGCCAGTTGGGCATCTATTCCCATGTGGGGCAGCTGTATACGCCCATGGATGCGGATCAGGTCATGTACTACCGCGAGGACGTGAAGGGGCAGATCCTCCAGGAAGGCATCAACGAAGCCGGCGCCATGTCCTCCTGGATTGCCGCCGCAACTTCCTACTCCAATCACAACGTGCCCATGATCCCTTTCTATGTGTACTACTCCATGTTTGGCTTCCAGCGGGTGGGCGATCTGGCCTGGGCCGCCGGTGACATGCAGGCCCGGGGCTTCCTCATGGGAGGCACCGCCGGGCGTACCACGCTTTCCGGAGAAGGCCTGCAGCACCAGGATGGCCACAGCCATCTGGCCTCGGCGGGCATTCCCAACTGCCGCTCCTATGACCCGACCTTTGCCTATGAGCTGACGGTGATTCTCCAGGATGGCATGCGGCGCATGTACCAGGAGCAGGAAAATATCTTCTATTACGTCACCATCATGAACGAGAACTATGTGCATCCGCCCATGCCCGAGGGTGTGGAGCAGAGCATCATCAAAGGCATGTATCTGTTCAAGCCAGGCTCGCGCAAGAAAAAACGGGTGCAGCTCCTCGGTTCCGGCACCATTTTACGGGAAGTGATCGCCGCGGCGCAGCTGCTGGAAAAAGACTGGAACGTGGCGGCGGATGTGTGGAGCGTGACCAGCTTTACCGAACTGGCACGTGACGGCATGGATTGCGAACGCTGGAATCGCCTGCACCCGATGGAAAAACCGCGCAAGCCTTTTGTGCTCTCCCAATTGGAGGGAAGCTCCGGGCCGGTAGTGGCTGCCACGGATTATGTGCGCATGTTTGCAGATCAGATCCGTCCCTATCTGGGGAAGTGCGGTTACCTGACCCTGGGCACGGACGGCTTCGGGCGCTCCGATCTGCGGCACAGGCTGCGGGAGTTTTTTGAGGTGAACCGTCATCATGTGGTGGTGGCGGCATTGAAATCCCTGGCGGATGAGGGTGCGGTAGATGCCGATCTGGTAGCCCAGGCCATCAAGGCATACAAGATCAACCCGGAAAAACCGAACCCGACCAAGGTCTGAGGAGAATCCAGATGGCGAATACAATCGAAATAACGCTACCGGACATTGGTGATTTCAAGGATGTGGAGGTAATCGAGGTACTGGTGTCGGCTGGTGACAGCATTGCAATAGATGACTCACTGGTTACCCTGGAAAGCGACAAGGCTTCCATGGAAATCCCTTCCCCAGCCGCAGGTGTGGTGAAAGAAGTCAATGTGCATGTAGGTGATACCATCAACCAGGGTGCTCTATTGGTTACCCTGGAAGAGGATTCCGTTCCTGAGGAAACCGCGCCGATTGCTCCCCCGAAACCGATGGAGAGCCATCCGACACCACCACCTCCGGCACCAGGTGAAAAAAAGGCCAAGCCTTTGCCCATTGCTCCCACAAGAGCAGACATGCCCAATCGCAAAGCCCATGCCAGCCCTGCTGTGCGGCGCTTCGCCCGGGAGCTGGGCGTGGATCTGGCGCGGGTATCCGGCTCCGGCCCAAAAGGGCGGATTACGAGAGATGACGTGCAATCCTTTATAAAGGATGCATTGTCTGGCGGCGTGACCCCGATTGCCGGGGGTGCCCTGGCCATGCCCGCCATGCCGGCTGTGGATTTCAGCAAGTTCGGGGAGACGGAAGAAGTCGAACTTAACCGCATCAAGAAAATCAGCGGTAAGCACCTGCATCGTAGCTGGATTACCGTTCCCCATGTCACCCAGTTCGATGAAGCGGATATCACCGAGCTGGAGGCGTTCCGCAAGGCGCAAAAGGACGAAGCGCTGAAAAAGGACGTGCGCCTGACTTTCATGCCCTTTCTGATGAAGGCCTGTGAAGCTGCGTTGCGGGAGTTTCCCAATGTGAACGCCTCCCTGTCGGCGGATGGCGGCAAGCTGGTTCTGAAGAAATACATCCACATTGGCGTGGCAGTGGATACGCCCAATGGTCTGGTAGTGCCCGTGATCCGCAATGTTGACCAGAAAGGCGTGTACGACCTGGCAAGGGAACTGATGGAAATCAGCGCCAGGGCGCGGGAAGGCAAGCTTGCTCCTGGAGACATGCAAGGCGGTTGCTTCACCATTTCCAGCCTGGGCGGTATTGGCGGCACCCAGTTCACGCCCATCGTAAATGCACCGGAAGTCGCCATACTGGGTGTATCCCGGGCCGCCATGAAACCTGTGTGGAATGGTGAGAAATTCGAGCCCCGGCTGGTCATGCCCTTCAGCCTGTCCTATGATCACCGTGTTATCGATGGTGCAGAAGGTGTGCGGTTTACGACCTTGCTGGGTGCGTTGTTGTCGGATATCCGGCGCCTGGTGCTTTGAGCCTCCCCTTATTTCAGACCAACCACAGGTTAAACGGCATGAGCGACACAGTTGAAGTAACTCTCCCCGATATCGGTGATTTTACCGAAGTGGAAGTCATCGAGGTGCTGGTCAGCCCGGGTGAGCGGGTCGAAAAGGAAGACTCCATCATCACCCTGGAAAGCGACAAGGCCTCCATGGAGATCCCTAGCCCGGAAACGGGCACGGTGAAGGAGGTCAAGGTCAATGTGGGCGACAAGATTTCCGAAGGCAGCTTGCTGCTGTTATTGGAAACTGCTCCAGCGCAAAAGCCCCCTGCAGGAGAATCCGCAGTCGAGAAGCAGCCGCCGGTGAAACATGCCGCAGCTGTTCCTGCCGCCGCTACGGATTCCGTGCCCGATATCCGCACCCAGGTGCTGGTGCTGGGGGCGGGGCCGGGCGGCTATACCGCCGCCTTTCGTGCCGCCGACCTGGGTATGGATGTTGTCATGGTCGAGCGTTATGCCGACTTGGGTGGCGTGTGCCTGAATGTAGGCTGTATTCCTTCCAAGGCCTTGCTGCACACCGTCGACGTGATCAACGAAGCGACGGAGCTTTCCCGCATGGGCGTGCGCTTTGGCAAGCCGAAGGTCGATCTGGACAAATTGCGGGCGGGAAAAGACAAGGTGGTGCGCAAACTCACCACGGGCCTCAAGGGCATGGCGAAGATGCGCAAGGTGCAGGTGGTGCATGGCGTGGGGCAGTTTCAAAGCCCCAGAACCTTGCTGGTGGAAGGAGAGGACGGGCAGACGCTGATCGAATTCAATCACTGCATTGTCGCCTGCGGCTCTTCTGCGGTGCAGATCCCCGGCTTTCCCAATGAGGATCCCCGCCTCATCGATTCCACCGGCGCACTGGCCCTGGAGAGCATCCCGAAAAAAATGCTCATCATTGGTGGCGGCATTATTGGTCTGGAAATGGCCACCGTGTACAGCGGCCTGGGAAGCAGCATCGATATCGTGGAACTGCAGGGCAGCCTGATTCCCGGTTGTGACAAGGATCTGGTCAGGCCGTTGCAAAAACGCCTGGAAAAGCAGCTCAATCGCATCCTGCTCAACACCCGCGTGGAGTCGGTGAAACCTCTGAAAAGCGGCCTGAAGGTCAGTTTCGCCGGAGACGATGTCCAGGGAAGAACCGGTGCACCCGGAGCGGAAACCTACGACAAGGTGCTGGTGGCCGTGGGCCGCCGCCCCAACGGGCATCTCATCAATGCGGAAGCGGCAGGTGTGGAAGTGGATCAACACGGCTTCATTCCCGTGGATCAGCACATGCGCACCAATGTGCCCCATATCTTCGCCATCGGCGATGTGGTGGGCAACCCCATGCTGGCGCACAAAGCCACCCATGAGGCAAAGGTGGCCGCGGAAGTGATCGCCGGCCAGCCATCGCTGTTCGATCCCCTGACCATCCCTTCCGTGGCCTACACCGATCCGGAAGTGGCCTGGATGGGGCTGACGGAAACCGAGGCAAAGGAAAAAGGCATCGAATACGAAAAGGCCGTCTTCCCCTGGGCGGCTTCCGGTCGGGCCATCGGGGTGGGCCGTGAAGAGGGCATGACCAAACTGCTCTTCGACCCGGACAACAAACGCATCCTTGGCGCCGGCATCGTTGGTGTCAATGCAGGCGAGCTCATCGGCGAAACCGTGCTGGCTCTGGAGATGGGCGCAGACGCCGAAGACATGGGCCTGACCATTCATCCCCATCCCACCCTCAACGAAAGCATCGGCATGGCCGCGGAAGTGGCCGAGGGCAGTTGTACCGATTTGCCGCCGCGGCGCAAGAAATAGGCGTTTACGACAGCGTTGCCGATCATGCTGCCACTTCTGGCAGAATTTGGCATGTTCGTATCTCTTGTGCCACAATACCCCGTTAGTGGCACAGGAGAATTGAAATGTCAGCCAATCCCAATGAAGTCCAGGTCGGCGCCCAGGGCAGGGTGGTCATTCCCGCCGCCTTGCGCAAGGCCATGAACCTCAAGCCTGGTGATCGGCTGGTGGCTCGCGTTGAGGGCAACCGGCTGGTTTTGGAACGCCGTGAAGCTATCGCCAGGCGTTTGCAGAACCGCTTCAGCCATATTCCCGGTGATGTCAGCCTTGTGGATGAACTTATTGTGGAACGCCGCGAGGAAGCTCGTCGTGAAAAGGCGCGAATGAAGAAAAGAGGCGGCGGATGAGCGTTGTGATGGATGCTTCCGCCCTGCTGGCCTTTCTTCATGGAGAACCGGGAGATGCTGCTGTGATGTCCTGCTTGGAAGGGGCGCTGGTTTCTGCGGTGAATTGGTCGGAAGTATTGCAGAAGTCCCTGGGGTTAGGGGTGGATGTGGAAGGGATGGAAGAAGAATTTCAGGAAATGGGCATCACCTTCGAAGCTTTCACCCCCGCCCAGGCACAAACTGCAGCGCGGCTCTGGGAAGCTGCTCCCAAGGCTGGTCTTTCTCTGGCGGATCGCGCCTGCCTGGCCTTGGCCATGGAGTCCGGCTTGCCGGTAATGACCGCCGACCGCGCTTGGCGGCGGTTATCCGTGGATTTGGACATTCAGCTGATTCGCTGATGCATGGAACTCTATTATCGGCAATTTGGTGAATCCCGGGATGGCGTACCAGTGCTGCTCCTCCACGGCCTCCTCGGTTCCCTGGTGAACTGGCAGCGGATTGCCAGAAAACTCGCCGAAACCCGCCGGGTGATCGTGCCGGATTTGCGCAACCACGGCCGTTCGCCCCATGATCCCGATGTTTCCTATGAGGCCATGGCCGCCGATGTGCTGGCGCTGCTGGATGAACTGGCTGTTCCCCGGTCTGTGGTGATTGGCCACAGCATGGGCGGCAAGACCGCCATGGTGCTGGCGTTGCGGCATCCCTCTCGCGTGGAGCGCCTGGGCGTGGTGGATATTGCGCCGGTTACCTACAGCGGGCGTCTGGCCATGCTGCTGGATGCATTGCTGGCCCTGCCCCTGGAGCAAGTCACCAGCCGCGCCCATGCGGATGAATTGCTGGCCCCAAGCGTTGTGGACAAGGCGGTGCGGGATCATATGCTGCAGAACCTGCAACATGGTGATGACGGCTGGCGCTGGCGGAACAACTTGCAGGCGTTGCGCGACGGGCTGGATATCATCAGCGCATTTCCCGAACTGCCGGAGGATGCAGGCTATGCTGGCAGGACGCTTTTCATCAGGGGAGAGCGCTCCAACTATATCGAGCCGGAACATCTGCCCCGAATACGGCAATTGTTTCCCTCGGCGGAAATGACGGTGATTCCCGGTGCCGGTCATTGGGTCTATGCCGAACAACCCCAGGCATTCCTTTCCGTATTGGAAGGTTTTCTGCAAAGCTGATCTGATAGACTTTCTCCGTTCCCCGATTAACAGGAAAATCCATGCGCATCGTATCTTTCAATGTCAACGGCGTCCGCGCCCGTCCCCATCAGCTCCAGGCGCTGGTGGATAGTTACCGGCCCGATGTCATCGGCCTGCAGGAAATCAAGGTGCAGGACAGCGAATTCCCCCGGGAAATGATCGAAGCCCTGGGCTATCATGTTGATTTTCATGGACAGAAGGGACACTACGGGGTGGCCCTCATGTCCCGTAAGCCCGCCATCAAGATCATTCGCGGGCTGCCGGACGATGGTGAAGACAGTCAGAAGCGCCTGATTACAGGGGTGTACAAAACGCCGGGTGGTGAAGAGATCACCATTATCAATGGCTACTTTCCCCAGGGGGAAAGCCGTGATCACCCCTTGAAATTTCCCGCGAAACAGAAATTCTATGCGGATCTCACCGGTTGGCTGAACCGGGATTTTTCACCCCGGCAGCATCTGGCGGTGATTGGCGACATGAATATTGCACCGACGGATCTGGATATCGGCATCGGCCCGGACAACGCCAAACGCTGGTTGCGCACGGGGAAATGCTCCTTCCTGCCGGAAGAACGGGAATGGCTGCAACAGCTCATGCGTTGGGGGCTGCATGACAGCTGGCGGGAGCGTTTTCCGCAGGAAGACAGCCTGTTCAGCTGGTTCGACTACCGCAGCAAAGGCTTCAATCGTGAACCCAGGCGTGGCCTACGCATCGACCTGCTGCTGGGCAGCAGTTCTGTTGCTGCCGGCCTCAAGGATGCTGGTATTGCCTACGATATTCGCGCCATGGAAAAGCCTTCCGACCATTGCCCGGTGTGGATGGATACGGATATCTGATTGAACGGTCATCCCGGCGCATGCTGGGATCCATGGTTTTGATTTGTGGGCCAAACCAAAATCGTCAAGCGCCTTGCTTGTAGTTCGGATCCACCCAGCACCTGGGCAAGGCTTCGTTTGACGGGAACACCAGCGCTGTCTTGAAAAAGCTTTTGGGTTCGCCCATTTCCTCGCCCGCGTGAAAACGCCCGGGTATGCTGTTGCGCAACGGATCGATGAGATCGGAAATGCTCAACACCTCGATCAGATCACCGCTTTTTTCCTCTTTGAGAAACATCATCAACCTCCTTCTTTCGTTTCGTCGCTACTCAAAGTATGGCTGGTTTTTGCTAGTTTTCAACAACTGAGGCGAGAAGGGTATTGTTACTGTTTTGCTCCAGGGTGACCGGCACAATCCGGTTTTCAAGAAACTGTTCGGAAGCAAACTGCACCCGCAGGTAGTTGGGGGTGTAGCCCGCCCATAACCGCCGCCCGTTCTCTGATACAGATTTTCCGCCTTCCACCAGCACGGCTACGGTTTTTCCCGGCTGCTGGTCGATGACGGCCTTTCTGGTCTTTTCCGCCAAGTGGTGTAATTGCTCGCTGCGCTGGCGCTTGGTTTCCCGGGACACCGGGTTGGCAAGACCGGCGGCCTTGGTGCCGCTGCGGGGGGAGAACGCAAAGATATGCACATGGCCGAATGCCACCTGCTCCACGAAGTCCAGGGTTTGCCGCCATTCCTCTTCCGTTTCGCCGGGAAAGCCGACAATGATGTCCGTGGTGATATTGAAATCCGCGATCTGTTTTCTGGCGCTTTGCGCCAGGGCCAGAAACTCCTCCGTCCGGCAGCGCCGCGACATGCGCCGCAGCACGGAGTTTGCGCCGCTTTGCATGGGCAAGTGCAAATGGGGCATGAGCCTGGGGTTTTTAAACAGATGCCAGAAATCCTCCGGCAGATCCCAGGGCTCCAGGGAACCCAGGCGGATGCGCGGCATATCGGTGTGCTCCAGCACCTCTTCCACCAGGGTTTTCAGGTTGGAACCGGTGTCGCTGCCGTAGCCGCCCAGATGCACGCCTGCCAGCACCACCTCCTGTATGCCCTGCTGGCGTTGGTGGCGGATCTCGTGGAGGATCTCGGGCAGCGGCTTGCTGCGCTCCTCACCACGCGCCAGGGTGACGATGCAATAGCTGCAACGATAGCGGCAGCCGTCCTGAACCTTGATGAAAGCCCGCTGGCGGTTGTTGCCAAGCAGGCTGTAGGCATCGGCCTCCATGGCGGTGGCCGGCATGGTGGGCAGTTGCAGCTCCTGGATGACGATATCCACCAGGCGCTCCTTCTCGCTATTGGGAATGAGCAGATCCACGCCAAGATCGGCGGCCTGCTCCGGGTTCAGGGAAGCATAGCAACCGCTGATGACGAGTTTGGCGGCAGGGTTGTCCCGCTGGGCGCGGCGCAGCAGCTTGCGTGACTTGCGCACCGCCTCTTCCGTTACCGCGCAGGTATTGATCACCAGCAAGTCCGCATGCCCGGGGTCGCTGTCAGGCTGGATGCCCCGTTGCTGGAAATCCCGGGACCAGGATTCCAGTTCGGCTTCGTTGAGTCTGCAGCCCAGGGTTTTGAGATGAACGCGCATAGCAAAAATATGATAGTTTCGGAAATTGATTTTATCTGTTCGGCAAGTGGAATACATGGAAAATCTTCAGGTCTTCTGGAGCCAGTACCCGCAGGAAATACTGCTCGCCAGCCTGGGGCTGGTGCTGGTGTTGCTGATGGTTGTGCTATGGGTGCTGGCTGCGCAGAAAAAACAGCTGCGCAGCCTCTATCTGGATTCCGAGCAATACGCCCTGGGTCTGCTCAACGCCCTGGACAAGCAGCGCCGGGAAATTGCCGACGACATCATCCGCGGGCAGGTGCTGACCCAGGAAGGCATGCACAGAAATATTGCGGAATTGCAGGAAACCCTGGGGCAGCGTCAGGGGGTGTTGCAGCGGCAGTTGTTGCTGGATGCCGGCTCCATGAAGGAATCGCTGCTGCAACGCTTCGAGCTGCTGCAGGGCGCGGTGGTGGAGCACCTTGGCGAAGGACGGGTGGTTCAGCAAAAAGAACAGGCGGAGCTGCGGGCTGCGGTGGGCAACGCCCTGGCGGCGCAGCGCGAAAGCTTTGAGCAGCGCCAGACCGAAGCGCTGCAGAGCCAGCAGCAGGCGCTGCAGGAAGGCATGTCCCACCTGGCGCAGCAGTTGCGGGACTCCCAGAACCAGTCTGCGAAAGAACTGAACAAGCGGGTGGAAAGCCTGACCCGCACCACGGAAGAGAAGCTGCGCCAGATCAGCGGTGAAGTGGAAAAGCGCCTCACGGAGGGTTTTGAAAAAACCACGGAGACCTTCACCAGAGTGTTGGAGCACTTGTCCCGCATCGACGAAGCGCAGAAAAAGATCACCGAGCTTTCCGCGAATGTGGTCAGCCTGCAGGAAGTGCTCACCGACAAGCGCTCACGGGGCGCTTTCGGCGAGGTGCAGCTGGAATCCCTGGTGCGTAACGTGATGCCCGAAGGCAGCTACACCATGCAGCAGACCCTGAGCAACGGCACCCGGGTGGACTGCCTTCTCACCCTGCCGGAGCCTACCGGCAATGTCGCCATCGACGCCAAGTTTCCCCTGGAAAGCTATCAGCGCATGATGGATGCGGACGCTGCGGAAAACGAGCGCCAGCAGGCGCGCCGCCAGTTTCGCCAGGACATCAAGAAACACATACAGGATATTGCGGTCAAATACCTAATACCCGGAGAAACCGCGGATGGCGCGGTCCTGTTCCTTCCCGCCGAATCCCTGTTCGCCGAGATCCACGCCCACTTTCCCGAACTGGTGGAAGAAGCCCAGCGGCGGCGGGTGTGGCTGGTTTCCCCCACCACCCTCATGGCGGTGCTCACCACCGCCAGGGCGGTGATCAAGGACGTGGCCACCCGCAAGCAGGTGCACATCATCCAGGAACACCTGCGCTACCTGTCCAAGGATTTTGGCCGCTTCCAGCAGCGCATGGACAAGCTCGCCACCCACATCCGCCAGGCCCATGATGATGTCAAACAGGTCAACACCTCCGCGCAGAAAATCAGCAGCCGCTTCGTGAAAATCGAAAAGGTGGAGCTGGATGAGCTGGATGAGTTGGAAGAGGAAAAGCTGTTGCCGGGAAAGGAAGAAGAGGGTTAACCAGTTTCGGTCTTGTCCTTGAACTCACACAAATCCTCGATAATGCACGATCCGCAACGCGGCTTGCGGGCGATGCAGGTGTAGCGTCCGTGGAGGATGAGCCAGTGATGGGCGTCGTGGAGGAATTCTTTCGGGATATGGCGCAGCAGTTTCTTTTCCACTTCCAGCACGGTTTTTCCCCTGGCGATGCCGGTGCGGTTGCTGACGCGGAAAATGTGGGTGTCCACGGCCATGGTGGGGTGGCCGAAGGCGGTGTTGAGCACCACGTTGGCGGTCTTGCGGCCCACGCCGGGCAGGGCTTCGAGCGCCTTGCGCTCGTCAGGCACTTCACCGCCATGTTTTTCCAGCAGGATGCGGCAGGTGGCGATGATGTTCTTCGCCTTGCCGTTGTACAGGCCGATGGTCTTGATGTATTCCTTCAGCCCTTTTTCGCCCAGATTGAGTATGGCCTGGGGGGTGTTGGCGACGGGGAATAGTTTTGCCGTGGCCTTGTTCACCCCCACGTCCGTTGCCTGGGCGGAGAGGATCACCGCAATGAGCAGCTCGAAAGAGCTGTTGTAGTGCAGCTCGGTGGTTGGGTTGGGGTTGTTTTCCCGCAGGCGCTGGAAGATCTCCCTGCGTTTTTTCTGGTTCATCCTTCTGCGGTGGCCGTGGTTGTCTGTGGTTCGGCTTGGGGTGCGCTGGCCCGCCGGGCGTTGCGCTTGTCGATGACCTGTTTCAGGGCGATGAGCAGGCCCAGACCGAAGAATGCGCCGGGAGGCAGAATGGCCAGGATCAGGCCGTGAAAGTCATCGCCAAAGGAGAACGTCAGGGCCCTGGATGCCTCGCCGAACATGAGGTGAATGCCGGAAAGAATGGTTCCCTGGCCGATGAATTCGCGCAGGCCGCCCAAAGTCATGAGCACCAGGGTAAACCCCGCCCCCATGCTCAGGCCATCCACCATGGATTGGGGAACCGGGTTGCGTGAGGCGAAGGCTTCGGCGCGGCCCACGATGGTGCAGTTGGTGACGATGAGGGGGATGAAGATGCCCAGGATCTTGTGCAGGTCGTGAAACCAGGCGTTCATCGCCAGCTCGACTGCGGTAACGAAAGAGGCAATCACCAGCACGAATACCGGCAGCCGGACTTCCTGGCGCACCCAATGGCGGATGAAGGAGATAGTGCCATTGGAAAGCACCAGCACCAGGGTGGTGGCCAGTCCCAGTCCCAGCCCGTTGATCAGGGTGTTGGAAACGGCCAGCAGGGGACACAGACCCAGCAATGCGACCAGCGCCTGGTTGTTTCCCCAGAGTCCATTACGGATGATTTCACGATAGCTCATGATGGTTCTCTAATGAAATGGTGGCTCGGCAGGTGGCGCTGCCGGTTGCTTGAACAGGCGCTCTTTTTCCTTTCCAAAATATTCCAGGGTTTTCCTCACCGTGGCGACGATGTTGCGGGGGGTAATGGTGGCGCCGGTAAACTGGTCGAATACGCCCCCGTCTTTTTTTACCTTCCACTTTTCTATGGGAGGGTCATCCAGGGACTTTCCCTCGAAGTCGAGTATCCAGTCGGTGCGGCTGTCGTCGATCTTGTCGCCCAGGCCGGGGGTCTCCAGGTGGGAGAGGACACGCACGCCCGCAAGAGAGCCGTCTGCGCGCACGGCGATCATCAGGTGAATTGGTCCGGCATAGCCGGGGCTTTGCACCGGGCTGAAAACCACCGCCACCGGCTCGCCCTGTTTGCGGGCGCGGTATACCTGGATCTTGCCTTTCGACAGGGCAGGTGAGTGGATGGTAATGACATCTTTCAGCAACTCGTTGTCTATTTCCTCGTGCTTGATCAGCTTGTAGACATTGCGCAGAAAAGCCTGTTGCTGGTTAAGGGCGATGCGCTCCGCCGTTGCCGTCCAGGTCAGGGATACCAGGGTGGCGCCCAGAACGCCGAAGATGCCCAGGATGGCTGCGCTGAGCAGAATGTTTTTGCTTGGGCTAGCCATCTTTGTCTTCCCTGGCGCCAAATACCTTTGGCTTGGTGTAGTAGTCGATGGTGGGCGCGGCCATGTTCATGAGCAAGACGGCGAAGGCCACCGCGTCGGGATAGCCGCCCCAGGTGCGGATGATATACACGGTCACGCCGATGAGGAAGCCGTAGATGATGCGCCCCCTGGGTGTGGTGCTGGCGGTGACCGGATCGGTGGCGATGAAGAATGCGCCCAGTATCATGCCGCCACTGAACAGGTGAAAGGCGGGGGAAGGCATAGCTTCGGGGTCGATCATCCAGAAAATACCGGCGCTGAGCAGCAGCCCGGCGATCATGGCAACCGGAATATGCCAGCTGATCACCTTGCGCCAGAGCAGGAACAGCCCGCCAATGAGGAACCAGTTGCCGATCCATTCCCATCCCCGGCCGCCGAAATCACCCCAGAGAGGACTCTGGGAGAGTTCGCTGATGGTCTGGTGCATTTCCAGCCGGGTGCGCATTTCATCCAGGGGGGTGGCACTGGTGATGGCGTCCCAGGTGAGATTGTCCGGAAACTGCCCGCCAAAGATGATGGTCAGGCTTTGCAGAAAGTCCAGGGGATACTGGTTGAGCATTTCCGGCGGCAGCCAGCGGGTCATGGACAGGGGAAAGGAGACCAGCAGCAGCACATAGGCCGCCATGGCCGGATTGAAGGGGTTGTAGCCCAGGCCGCCATACAGGTGCTTGACCATGATGATGGCGAACAGCACCCCCAGGACCGTCATCCACCAGGGAAGAAGAGGGGGCAGGGCGATGGCCAGCAGCACCGCCGTTACCACTGCGCTCAAATCCATGAGCGTGGGTAGGATGGGGCGTTTGCGCAGATGCAGGATGCCGGCTTCCGCCGCCACGGCGGTGGTGATGGCGATACAGATGTTGATGATCACGCCCCAGCCGAAGTAATACACCAGGGCGATGATGCCGGGCACCAGCGCCAGCAGTACCTGCCCCATGAGGCGGGTGACATTGTTGGGCAGCTGTCCGTAAGGGGAGGTGTGTACGGGAAATTCCATCAGCGCTCCTCGTTTTCCCTGGATTGGCGGGCTTTCTTCTCGGCCACGCGCTTCATGGCCGCCTCGATGGCGGCTTTTTTTGGATCCGCTGCGCCCCTTGCGGTCTTCTTCTCCAGCGCCTCTTTTTTCTGCCGCAGCCGCGCCTTGCGTTCCTGCTCCAGGCGCTCCAGCCTTTCTGTTCGCGCTTCATGGCGGCGGCGGGCTTCTTCGGCCTGCTGTTTTTCCTTTTCCATGGCCCAGGTTTCGGTCTTGGCGAAGCGGTAGTACTGCACCAGGGGAATATGGGAGGGGCAGACCCAGGAGCAACAGCCGCATTCGATGCAGTCGAAAAGATTGTATTCCCGGGTCTTGTCCAGGTCTTTCGCCCGGGCATACCAGTAAAGCTGTTGCGGCAGCAGTTGCGCGGGGCAGACTTCCACACATTTTCCACAGCGAATGCAGGGCAGCGCCTTGTCGGGGTCGGGTGCTTCCTCCTTGCCGGCCAGCAACAGGCAGTTGGCGCCTTTGGTCATGGGTACCTGGTCGTTGCCCAGGGTGAAACCCATCATGGGGCCGCCGAGAATCAGCTTGTAGGCCAGATCGGTATAACCGCCGGCGTGTGCGATGACTTGAGACAGGGAAGTGCCGAAGGCCACCTCCAGGTTGCCGGGGTTGGCGATGCCTTCCCCCGTTACTGTTACCAGGCGGCTCAATAGCGGCCGCCCCGCAATGACGGCATCGGTTACGGCAGCAGCGGTGGCGACATTGATGCAGATTACGCCGATCTCCGCAGGAATGCCGTGGGAAGGCACTTCCTTGCCGGTAAGCACCTTGATCAGTTGTTTCTCCCCGCCCATGGGATAGCGGGTGGCGACCTGCACCACCTGTACATTCCGCAGAGCGGATTCCGCCACCGCCTGTTGCATGGCGGCGATGGCTTCGGGCTTGTTGTCCTCGATGCCGATTAGGCATTCTTCGGCTTCCACCACATGCAGCAGGATCTTGATGCCTTCCACAATGCGATCCGCCTGTTCGCGCATGAGCAGGTCGTCGCAGGTGATATAGGGCTCGCATTCCGCGCCGTTGATCACCAGGGTCTGGATGGGGCGGTCGGGGCCGTGATTGAGCTTGACGCTGGTGGGAAAGGCGGCGCCGCCCAGGCCCACGATGCCCGCCCAGCGGATGCGCTCGCGCAGCAGGGATGGGTCGAGATCGGCATACTGGGGCAGGGGTTCCGGTAACTCGCCCCATGCGTCTTTTCCATCGGCCTGCAGGAGAATGCAAGGTGCGTTCAATCCGGAAGGATGGGGGACGGGGCGTTCCTCGATGCCCAGAATGGTGCCGGAAGTGGGTGCGTGAATGGGGGCGCCGATGTATTCCGTGGTTCGCGCAATGATCTGCCCCTTGTGGACTTGTTCGCCGGCGGTGACGGCGGGTTCCGCTGTGGAACCGATATGCTGTTGCAGCGGCAGGGTAAGGATTTCAGGAAGGGGAAGCTTGCCCAGGAATTTTCCGGCGGACAGGGATTTCCTGTCCGGGCGGTGAATGCCGCCGTGAAAATCCCAGCGCCCTGGATTTTGCGTAATCAAGATCCCTGCTCCTGTGTCTTGGGTTCCTGCTCCATGCTGTCCGGGAAGGGCCATTTCCAGTTGCTGAGGGTGGTCTTCACCGGCACCATGTCGATGCATTCCACCGGGCAGGGCGGTACGCAGAGTTCGCAGCCCGTGCACTGATCGGCGATGACGGTGTGCATCTGTTTGGCGGCGCCGACGATGGCGTCCACCGGACAGGCCTGGATGCACAGGGTACAGCCGATGCATTCATCCTCGCGGATGTAGGCGATGGATTTCACGCTGCTGGTATTGCTTTCATTCTCAAGAGGCACTGGTTCCTTGCCCAGAAGGTCGGCAAGAGCCAGCATGCCGGCTTCTCCACCGGGAGGACAGAGGTTGATGTCCGCTTCCCCCGCGGCAATCGCCTCTGCATAGGGGCGGCAACCGGCGAACCCGCACTGCCCGCACTGGGTTTGCGGCAGGATGGCGTCGATCTGGTCCACCAGGGGATCGCCTTCCACTTTAAAGCGTATGGCGGAATAGCCCAGGAGCAGGCCAAAAGAGGCTGACAGTGCAGCAATGACGAGAATGGCGGTGAGCATGTCAGCTGGATACCAGTCCGGAGAAACCCATGAATGCCATGGACATCAGTCCTGCTGTGATGAGGGCAATGGCATTGCCCTTGAACGGCTCTGGCACATCGGCAACATTGACGCGCTCACGCACCGCAGCAAATAGCACCAGCACCAGGGAAAAGCCGGCGGCCGCGCCGAATCCGTACAGTGCTGATTCCACGAAATTGTGCTGCTCCTGGATGTTCAGCAGCGCCACGCCCAGCACGGCGCAGTTGGTGGTGATCAGCGGCAGGAAGATGCCCAGTACCTGATACAGCAGCGGGCTGGTCTTGTGCATGACCATCTCGGTAAACTGCACCACCACGGCGATGACCAGAATGAAGGCGATGGTGCGCATGTATTCCAGCCCCAGAGGCTCCAGCATCCAGGTGTTGACCAGATAGCTGGCCACCGAAGAAAGGGTCAGGACGAAAGTCGTCGCCAGCCCCATGCCCATGGCGGTTTCCAGCTTGCGGGATACGCCCATGAACGGGCACAGGCCGAGGAACTTCACCAGCACGAAGTTGTTTACCAGCACGGTGCTGACGAGGATGAGCGCGTATTCCGACATTGTCAGTTCGTATGTTTCAGGGGTATTTGCATGATAAGGTATTCAGGCGCTATTGTCGGCTCTTCCCGGCTGACGAGGGCTGTCGCTGGCGGAAAAATGGCTATAGAAATAATTGGTGGCCTCTACGAAACCGTGAATGCTGCCACAGTCGAAACGTCGGCCGCGGAAT
>Ga0256834_1000147_pt1 | contig 47019 bp, 41 predicted proteins | sample 4281140metaG_FD_190536 | JGI IMG/M metagenome (GOLD analysis project Ga0256834, IMG submission 190536) | Hydrothermal vent microbial communities from East Pacific Rise, Pacific Ocean - 4281-140 | ecosystem: Environmental > Aquatic > Marine > Hydrothermal vents | place: Pacific Ocean: East...
GGGCCAATGCCTGGCAGTACTGAATAAAAATGAGGCGAGACAGAAGGTGGTATTAGATATGGTTTTTGATGCTCTGGAGAAAAAAGCAAGAGAGTGAATATCTTGCTACCTTTTTTGTTCATTCGCTTAGAGAGAGCAACTCATGTCCTCGCCACAGCACATCGGCGACTTTATTTTGCCGTGTCCATTCGGGCATTTCGAAACTTGCACGCTGTTGCCATCAGGCAGAACCAGGCTGTCATTCTCAAGGGGGCTATCACATTTGGCGCAGGTTGCATTGACGCCCATTCCACATTTTGCACAGGTATAGGTTGCCATTTTGTTTCTCCTAGAATGCTAGGGGTATTGAACTGCTTTATCTGACGAGAGGCCGGTTTGCTTCCAAGGCAACCGACAGATTCTCACTCATAATTAATCTTTTAACCGAATTCCGTCGTCTGTCAACTCTATCAAGTCAGTCTTATACAGGCCACCAACACCTTTCTTGAAAAGTTTTTTACTCATGCCGAGCACACTCTGAATCTCCTCGGCGGGACTTTTGTCGTGCAACGACAGAAAGCCCTGGTTCGCCGATAAAGCTTGCATGATTTTCGCTTTGGCGTCGTCTCTATCCTCCCTGGTGCCCATACTAAGGGTGCAGTCAATTTTCCCGTCTGGGCGAATCTGGCGAATATAGCCTTTCAGATGGTCACCGTAGTTGAGGCGATTGCCGATTTCGTCACGGTAGAGCAAGCCACCAAAACGGTGGTTAATAATCACCTTGGCACCAAGATCAGTAAACTGCCAGATGATCAGATCCACCTCCTGTCCATCACCAAGAGTCTCATCGGCACTGTATAGACATTTGTCAATACACGCCGTGCCGATCGGTCGGCCTTGACGGTCAAGACGGACCCTGACGAGATATCGACGACCTGGCTTCATCGATTCCGGTTGTTCTTTAAGCGGAACCAGGAGGTCTTTACTCAAGCCCCATTCCATAAATGCACCATGGACAGTAACCTGATTGACACGCAGCAGGGCGAACTCACCAACCTCGGCTTTGGGTTGCCGCAGGGTCGCTACCGGCTGCCCGGTGGCATCGGCATAGACAAAAACGTCCAGCATATTGCCCGGGCTGATTGCCTCAGTAAGTTCATACTTAGGCAACAAGGCCTCTTGCCGACCGAGCCGCAGCCAGGCACCGTCATCGTCAATTGCATACACTTTAAGCCGGTTCATGTGACCAAATTCGAGCATCAAAATTCTCCGTTGAAGTCTTTGTTTCTTCATTAACTTAACATATACAGCAATAGCCTTGACCAGAAACTCTGCATTCATCCACAAAGTTGTCAGTTTTGCTTTGCATAAGCGAACCCCTCTGCCATAATCCCCCACTCTGGATTTTCACGAGAAAGTGTCCTATGGCCTATATCAATCTCCGCAATATCAGTCTGGCTTTTGGCGGGCCACCTCTTTTCGAGGATATTTCCCTGCGTATCAGCAAAGGTGAGCGCATCTGCTTGCTTGGCCGCAATGGTACCGGCAAATCGACTCTGCTTAAAGTAATCGCCGGTGAATTACCTCCAGATGGTGGTATCATCGACCGCCAACAGGGGTTACGTGTTGCTCGCCTGGAACAGGATGTTCCCCGCGAACTTCACGGCACGATCTATGAGGCAATCGCGCAGGGTCTGGGACCGATCGGTGAGCACCTCAGCCGTTATCATAACCTGAGTCTGCGTATGGAACATGGCGAAGCCAATCTGCACGGCGCGCTCTCAGAGGTACAACATGAACTTGAGAGTTGTGACGGCTGGGCACATCAGCAAAGTATCGAGCAGGTTATCTCCCGCCTCAAGCTGCAGGCCGAACTCCAGGTTGCAAGCCTCTCCGGGGGTATCCTGCGACGCGTCCTGCTGGCCAGGGCGCTGGCCATCGACCCCGACATTCTATTACTTGATGAACCGACCAACCATCTTGATATCGAGTCAATCACCTGGCTGGAAGAGTTCCTGCAGCGCGAGAATATAGCCCTGGTTTTCGTCACCCACGACCGGGCTTTTTTACGTAAGCTGGCGACCCGTATTGTTGAAATAGACCGCGGTCGCCTGTTCGATTTCGACTGCGACTACGAGACCTTCCTACAGCGCAAGGATGATCTTCTGCACGCAGAAACCCAGGAACGCGCCCGTTTTGACAAAAAACTGGCTGAAGAGGAAATATGGGTCCGCAAGGGGATCAAGGCCCGTCGTACCCGTAACGAAGGACGCGTGCGAGCACTGAAGAAAATGCGCGAGGAGTTTCGGCAGCGACGCGAACGGCTCGGCTCGGCTCGCTTCAACCTGCAAGAGGCTGAACGCAGTGGCAAACTGGTCGCCGAGTTAAATGGGCTGTATTTCGCCTACGGGGATTCGCCCGTGATCAAAAACTTTTCAACCACCGTGATGCGCGGTGACCGAATCGGCATCATCGGCCCTAACGGCAGCGGTAAAACCACCCTGCTCAAACTGCTGCTGGGCGAGCTAACCCCACAGCAGGGCGAGGTCAAACTCGGCACAAATCTACAGACAATTTACTTCGACCAGTTACGCGAGCAACTCGATCCAGAACTGACGGTTCAACAGAACCTTGCCGGGGAACAAGATACCGTCGTGGTCGGCGGCAAATCCCGCCATGTGATCGGTTATCTGCAGGATTTTCTTTTCTCTCCCGACCGCATCCGCAGCCCGGTCCGCATCCTCTCCGGAGGCGAACGCAACCGACTGCTGCTGGCCCGCCTGTTCACTCGTGAAGCCAATGTTATGGTCCTCGACGAGCCGACTAATGATCTCGACCTGGAAACCCTTGATCTACTCGAAGAGCTGCTGGCTGAATTTAAGGGTACACTATTTTTGGTTAGTCACGATCGGGCGTTTCTTAACCGGGTCGTCACCAGCACCATTGCCTTTGAAGGCGATGGCCAGGTCTGTGAGTACATCGGAGGCTATGACGACTGGCTGCAACAGCGACCGCAACCAAAGAGTGATCTTGTACCAAAACAAACGCTGAAAGAAAAACCAAAAAAAGAACGCGACCGCAAATTGACTTTCAAAGAGAAGCAAGAAGTGGCGGAGCTGCCGCTGAAAATCGAAGCCCTGGAAACTGAAGTCGCCCAATTACACGCAAAGATGGCGGATCCAGATTTTTACCGAACGGCTGGAGCACAAGTCTCTGCGACCACAAAACAGCTGGAAACAATCGAAGCTGAACTTGTCGAAGCTTATGCCCGCTGGGAAGAACTGGAGACCTTGAGCGGTTGACAGCAAGCAATTTATTGTCCATTCCCTCGGAATTCCCTGTTTGCCAAAAATAGAACGTGCTATTTTTAAAGATTGTGACTCTTTGCGGTTTGCACCATAACAACGGGGTAATTCGTACCACAGAAAATGAGCTGAATTATGTCTAACGAATCATCACTCTATCAACTGGATCGTCCCGCCCGTTATCTGGGCGGTGAACGCGGCAGCATATGTAAAGATTGGAACCAGGTCAAAGTGACCTTTGCCCTGGCCTTCCCTGACGTCTATGAAGTCGGCATGAGCCATATAGGCTCAGCCATCCTCTATAAGGTCCTCAACGATACCTCATGGATCGCCGCCGAACGCGCTTACACCCCCTGGCCAGACCGGGAAGCACAGCTGCGCAACGACGGCAAGCGACTCGCATCTCTTGAGAGCGATCGTGACCTGGCCGAATTTGACATTATCGGCTTCTCGCTGCAATACGAACTCTGTTATTCAAATGTCCTGGCGATGCTCGACCTTGCCGGCCTGCCGATGCGAGCCGACAAACGCGGGGAGCAGGCCCCATTAATTGTGGTGGGCGGCCCATGTGCCTTTAACCCAGAGCCACTTGCCGATTTTTTTGATTGTGCTGTAATCGGTGATGGCGAAGACGTTATTATCGAGCTCTGTGCCGCAGTTCGCACCAGCAAAGCCGCAGGGGAGAACCGAAAAACCCTGCTGAAGCGTCTGGCCGCGATCGAAGGGCTCTATATTCCTTGCCACTTTGACGTGAGCTATAGACCAGATGGCCGGATTGCAGCAATCACAGCGGTAGATTCCCAGCAGCCGAAAGTCCGCCGTCGGGTCCTGGCCGACCTCGACGCCGCTCCTTACCCGGAACAACCGATTGTGCCTTTTCTGCGCACCATTCACGATCGGGTTGCCATCGAAGTGGCACGCGGCTGCACTCGCGGTTGCCGCTTCTGTCAGGCCGGTTACATATATCGGCCGGTGCGCGAACGACAACCGGATACAATTCGTAACCTGATTGACCAGATGCTGCGTCACTCCGGCTACGATGAGGTGTCACTGCTCTCTCTTTCGACCGGTGACTACAGCGCCATTGAAACCCTGATGCAAAACCTCATGGGCTGTTATGCCGACCAGCATGTGGCAATCTCTCTGCCCAGCCTGCGAGTTGGGTCCTTGACACCTACCTTGATGAACGAGATCAAGAAGGTGCGCAAAACCGGCTTTACCCTTGCCCCCGAAGCGGGCAGCGAACGCCTGCGCCAGGTGATCAACAAGGGGATTCTCGAAGAGGACCTGATTGCAAGCGCTCAGACTGCCTTTGAACTCGGCTGGCGGATTATCAAGCTATATTTCATGATCGGACTGCCAACCGAAACAGAAGAAGACCTTGCCGCACTGGTCGACCTTGCGTCCCGCGTCAAGAAAGCCGGTCGCAGCACCCAGGGCGGTGCAGATGTCAACGTATCGGTCTCGACCTTTGTTCCCAAGGCTCACACAGCCTTTCAATGGGAAGCACAGATCGGTCTCGATGAGACGTTGGCCAAACAGAGGAAATTACGCGACGATCTCAAAAAGAAACGCTTGCGACTGAAATGGCACGACGCTGAGACCTCTTTACTCGAAGGCGTCTTTGCCCGCGGCGATCGTCGTCTGGGAGCTGTCCTTGAAGAAGCGGTCAAGCGTGGTTGTCGCTTTGATGGCTGGCGCGAACATTTTCACTGGGATTTATGGCAAGAGTCTTTTGCCGCCGTTGGCCTTGACCCGGACTGGTACCTGCGACAACGACTACCTGGAGAAATTTTCCCCTGGGACCATATCGACTCAGGAGTCACCAAGGCCTTCCTGTTGCGCGAGCGCCAGGCCGCCCTGCTCGGCAAAGCCACTCCGGATTGTCGTAACGGCCAATGCAGCTACTGCGGTCTCTGCGATTTTGACACCATTCGCCCACGCACGTCTGACAGCAATCGGCTGGAGCCTTTGGCAGATGAGCCAGAAACAGCTCTTCCAGAAGTGAATTTGCTGCCAAAACTGCGACTGACACTGACCAAAACCGGCCGGACAGCCAGTCTCAGCCACCTGGAGTATATGACTTTGATCCACCGGGCGGTCCGTCGCGCCAACCTGCCGGTGAGATACTCGGCAGGCTTTCATCCGGCTCCCCGCATCAGCTTTGGCGACGCGCTGCCACTTGGCATTTCCAGCGAAGCGGAGCTCATCGACCTGGCATTAACGACGCCCTGCCAACCGCAAGAGGCCCTTGAACGACTCAACCGGGAACTGCCGGAAGGGGTCCGCGTTCTGAAGTCTGAGATATGGCCGCGCAAGGGCGACGCTCCGGCCAACAGTATCCTGACGATGACTTACAGGGTGCCATTACCCAAAGAGATGGATGATCGCCTCGAAATGCGTCTGACTGATTTTCTCGAGCAGGACTCGGTAATAACGACAAGGAAGAAAAAAAATCGCCCCGTCGAAATCGATCTGCGCCCATGGGTTTCTGATCTGTACCGGCAGGGCACCCTGCTCTGGATGAAGATGCATTCCGGTAGCGCCCTCTTTCTGGCGGCCTATCTACTGGAGAAGGATGTCGAAGAAGTTCGCACCATGGGAATCTGTAAAACCGCTATCGAGTTGAAAAACGTGGGAATACAGGTAGATTAATACTTAGTTGAAATTTCACAACAGGCGAAAAATACACAACGGACCAATAACCCAAACAAAGGTAAGGCAATACTTAAAGCAATTAACTAACGCAAAGACGCGGAGACGCAGAGAGTAATGACCGTGATTGAGACGTTTCCCTGAGATTTGCGAGTTTTTACTCTGCGTTCTTAGCGACTCTGCGTTAAACTTTTTTTGGGGTTATAGAACCAAAATTCAACATTTCGACTTAATTTATATTTTTAAACTTTTGAAGGAGATCTATCGTGACCAAAGAACTGGTCGTCAATACTACGTCCCATGAGACACGGGTCGCGCTCCTGGAGAGCGGCCATATTGCTGAGCTCTACATCGAACGCATTCGTGAGCTCGGCATCGTCGGCAACATCTATCGTGGCCGGGTCATCCGGGTTCTACCCGGAATGCAGGCTGCCTTCGTCGACATCGGCCTGGAGAAAGCCGCTTTTCTCTATGTAGCCGACGTGCTCGACGAGATGGAAGCTGTCGAAAACTACGTCGAAGTCGGTCACCGCCACAGCCAGCACGGCGAAGAGGCTGGCGAAGAAACCGGTGAAGAGCACCCACCACTACCGCCAATCGAAGAACTGCTGCAGGAAGGTCAGGACATCCTGGTCCAGGTTGCCAAGGAACCGCTCGGCACCAAGGGTGCCAGGATCACCTCGCACATCTCTCTGCCAGGCCGCAATCTGGTATACATGCCGACCGTCGATCACGTCGGTATCTCACGACGCATTGAAAACGAGGAAGAACGTGAACGCCTGCGTCACCTGGTGGACGTGTTGCGTCCGGCCGAGACCGGCTTCATTGTCCGTACTGCGGCAGAAAGCCGTGACGGCGAAGAGCTCAAGGCCGATATGGATTACCTGGTCAATCTCTGGGAACATATCAGCGAACACAGCGAGGACCAGAGCGCTCCCTGCCTGGTCCATTCAGATCTCGATGTCACCAGCAAAGTGTTACGCGACATACTCACTGAGGATGTCTCACGAATCATCGTTGACCGACCTGACGAATATCGCAAGATCGTCAGGTTCCTGAACACCTTTATGCCGGGTCACAACTTCCCGGTCGAAGAATATCACGGCAGCGAACCGATTTTCGACACCTTCAGCCTGGAAGTTGAAATAGCTCGCGCCCTAGGCCGCAAGGTATGGCTGAAGAGCGGCGGGTATATCATTATTGAGCAAACCGAGGCGCTGACCGCCGTAGATGTCAACACCGGACGTTATGTCGGCAAGCACAACCTGGAAGACACCATTCTCAAGACCAATCTGGAGTCTGTCAAAGAGATTGCTTTTCAGCTGCGCCTGCGTAACATCGGCGGTCTGATTATTATAGATTTTATTGATATGGAAAAAGAGGCCCATCGCGACAAGGTCCATGCCGTCCTCGAAGAGGCCCTCAAAAATGACAAATCAAGGACCAATATTCTCAAGATATCGGAACTCGGCCTGGTGGAGATGACCCGCAAACGGGTTCGTGAGAGTATCGGCCGAACCCTGTGCGTTTCTTGCCCCTACTGCGAAGGCAAAGGTTATGTAAAAAGCCGTTCAACCACTGTTTACGAAATTTTCCGTGAACTGCAACGCGAAATGAGACCAGCACCTGGCTACCGCATGACCCTGCTGGTCCACCCGGATATTGCCTCGATTCTCTATGATGAGGAGCGTCCCGGCATTGAAGAACTGGAGAAGACATTCGAAAAGCAAATCACGATTACAGCACGCCCGCACTTTCATCTCGAACAGTTCGAGATTATTGTTGGCTGACGGCCAGAAGGCTGTCGGACTATACTGGCCGAATTACAACCGTATGCTACTTGATTTCATAATAAGGATTATGCCCACGTGAGCCAGTCAGCAACCCCATCACCTGGTGTCGCCCCCACGTCTCAGCAGCAGAGAAGTTCCCTTGCTATGCTTTCTTTAACCGCGCTCGGCGTCGTCTTCGGTGATATCGGCACAAGTCCGCTCTATGCGTTGAAAGAATGTTTTCACAGCAGCCATGGCCTCATGCCGACTCCGGACAATGTTTACGGGATCCTTTCCTTGATTTTCTGGGCGCTGGTGTTGGTAATTTCTATCAAATATCTTAGTTTCATTTTGCGTGCGGACAACCAGGGGGAAGGCGGGATCATGGCGCTGACAGCTCTAATTCTGCCACATAAGACCCGCGATCAAGGGAACCGCAAGCTACTCGTTATTCTTGGTCTGTTCGGCGCGGCACTTCTCTACGGCGATGGCATGATTACACCAGCGATTTCAGTTCTATCCGCTGTTGAGGGGCTGAAGATCGCAACACCTGCTGTTGCCCCTGTGATTATCCCAATAACCGTGGCGATACTGGTATTCCTCTTCCTTATCCAGAGCCATGGAACCGGCAAGATCGGCGCAATCTTTGGGCCACTGACTCTGGTCTGGTTCCTGGTCCTGGCGCTCCTCGGCATCAGGCAGATAATCAATTATCCAGCGATCTTAACCGCTGTCAGCCCACATTACGCATTACATTTTCTTTTCAACAACGGCTGGACCGCTTTTTTGGTGCTCGGCTCAGTTTTTCTCGTCGTCACTGGTGGCGAGGCACTCTATGCCGACATGGGCCATTTCGGGGTAAGACCAATTCGCCTGGTCTGGTTCAGCCTGGTTCTACCTTCACTGGTCATAAACTATTTTGGCCAGGGCGCATTGTTACTGACGAACCCTGAAGCCCTGGAAAACCCCTTCTATCACCTCGCCCCACAATGGGCACTGATTCCGTTGGTGATGCTGGCAACTGCTGCCACGATTATAGCTTCCCAAGCTGTCATTTCGGGATCCTTTTCCATCACCAGTCAAGCGGTAAGGCTCGGCTTCTGCCCGCGACTGAAGGTGGCTCACACTTCTGCCAGCGAGCGCGGTCAAATCTACGTACCGGTAGTTAACTGGCTGCTGATGTTTAGCTGTATCGGCCTGGTCATCGGCTTCGGGTCTTCAAGTAACCTGGCGGCCGCCTACGGTTTTTCTGTAACAACCGACATGGTCATAACCACCCTGCTCTTTTTCTTCGTGACCCGCGAACGTTTCCAATGGTCACTCCAGAGGGCGTTACTACTCTGTGGTGGCTTTCTTATTTTTGATCTTTCTTTTTTTGGTGCCAACTTCGCCAAGATCCTCCATGGCGGCTGGTTTCCGTTGATGGTAGCAGGTCTTGTCTTTACATTGATGTCAACCTGGAAGACAGGCCGAAGTATTCTTGCCAGGAGGATGCGTGCAAGCGCTGTATCGATCGATCACTTCCTGTCGTCAATCAGCATCTCCATGCCACACAGAGTTGACGGAACAGCTATTTTCATGACCGGAAACCTACGTATTGCCCCTTCAGCATTATTGCACAACCTCAAACACAATAAAGTATTGCACCAGCGCATTGTCATTCTCTCAGTCGTCACGGAAGATGTGCCACATGTACCGTGGTCACAGCGCAGCAAGGTAGAAGCTGTTGGCGATGGGCTCTATCTACTCGTGTTGCACTATGGCTTTATGGATGTGCCGAATGTGCCGAAGTTTCTTTCGACCCTGGAGGTAGGCGAGCACTCTTTCAAGATGATGGAGACAACCTTTTTCCTCGGTCGCGAGACCATCATCCCCTCGAAAAAGAAAGGCATGGCACTCTGGCGCGAACATCTTTTCAGGCTGATGTCGAGCAACGCTCGCACCGCCACAAGTTTCTTCAGTCTGCCACCAGGCCGGGTGGTTGAAATGGGAATGCAAATCGAGATATAGTTGGCAGGTTCAGGAAAGGTTGCTAGTTTACGCACAACGCACAAACAAATCGACACCTTTTCCCTTGACATACCTGCACCGACAAAAGTATAAGTACCAGTTCCTGAACGGACTAAGGTTCGTAATCAAAGGTACGAAAGTGAGGTGAACAGGCTATGTACGCGGTCATTAAAACCGGAGGAAAGCAATACAAAGTTTCCGCAGGCGACCTTCTCAAGGTCGAAAAACTGGATGGTGCGGTGGGTGACACCATTGAACTGAACGAGGTCCTCATGGTTGGCGGAGAAGAGGTTAAAATCGGAACACCTCTCTTACCTGAAGCGAAAGTTGAAGCGCAGATCGTTGAACAGGGTAAAGACAAAAAAATCCTGGTCTTCAAATCAAAGCGACGCAAAAACTCTCGCAAGAAGTACGGCCACCGTCAGCCCCTCACCCGTCTAAAAATTATAGATATTAAAGCTTAAGGAGTAAAACCATGGCTCACAAAAAAGCTGGCGGTAGTACACGCAACGGTCGTGATAGTTGCGGCAAACGCCTTGGAGTCAAACGTTACGATGGCCAGTTGGTGACAGCCGGATCCATTCTGGTTCGCCAACGCGGCACGACCATTCATCCCGGCAACAATGTCGGCTGCGGCAAAGACTACACTCTTTTCGCTCTGATTGAAGGCAAGGTCAAGTTCGAACGTCTCGGCAAGGATCGTAAGAAAGTCAGCATCTACGCCTGAGGATAGGCTTCTAAACAAGTTTAAAAGCCCGAGGTTCTGTGTGAACTTCGGGTTTTTATGTTAGTAAAGAAAGAATAACGTGCGAGCAACATCACGCACCAAAGAAAAATGAAATTTATAGACGAGGTCAAAATATACGCCAAATCCGGTGACGGTGGTCGCGGCTGTCTTTCTTTCCGTCGCGAGAAGTTCGTACCCCTTGGCGGCCCGGATGGCGGCGATGGCGGGCGGGGCGGCGACGTCCATCTTGAGGTGGACATGGCGCTCACAACCCTCCTCGATTTACGCTACAAACACCATCTCAAGGCTAAGAACGGCGTCCCCGGACTGGGTAAGAACAAGCATGGCAAGGGCGGTGATGACCTGACCATCAAGGTGCCACCAGGCACTCTGGTCTATGATGACGAGACCGGCGAACTGCTCGCCGACCTGACCAAATCAGACCAAGGGTTCCTCCTGCTTAAAGGTGGTCAGGGCGGTCGCGGCAATGCCCGCTTCCTAACCTCTACCAACCGGGCCCCCCGTCATACGCAACCGGGAATTCCTGGCGAAGAACGCACCCTGCGCCTGCAACTCAAACTGCTTGCCGATGTCGGCCTGGTGGGGTTGCCCAACGCTGGCAAGTCGACGCTGATTTCCTGTGTCTCTGCCGCGCGCCCAAAGATTGCCGACTACCCGTTCACCACCTTGGTACCAAACCTTGGCGTGGTCCGGCATGGCGACTTTCGTTCCTTTGTTATCGCCGACATACCAGGATTGATTGAAGGGGCCAGCGATGGTCAGGGGCTGGGCACCCGCTTCTTAAGACATATCGAACGTACCGATCTGTTTCTTCACCTCGTCGACCTATCTTGTCTACAGACAGGCAATCCTGTTGAAAACTTTGACAAGATCAACCGGGAACTGCAATGTTACAATCAGGCCTTGAGTGAGCGGCCAATGCTGGTGGTTTTTACCAAGCAGGACATAACCGAGGTTCGTGAACAGACAGACGAGTATCGTACACTCTTTGAAGATCGCGGCTTTCAGACGCTGGCCATCTCGGCAGTCACCAGAGAGGGTTTGCCGGAACTCGTGACAACTATTGCCAGCGAACTGGACCGTATGCGCCAAGGAGACACAATAAAGTGACTCAGCTTGACAGCTATGGCAACAAACAGTAGAGTTTACCTGTTTTTTCAACTACTTCCATAAGCAAAGATATAATGCGCACAATACTTCTGGCACATGTCAAACGGGTGGTCATCAAGATAGGCAGCGGCGTCATCTCTAACAGCACTGGCCTGGATCTAGATCAAATTGCCATGCTTTGCGAAGATGTTTATCAACTCCGCCAACGGGGCTATGAAGTCATCCTGGTTTCTTCAGCAGCAGTTGCTGCCGGCAAAGCTGACCTGGGAATTGTCGGCAACACCCAGACCCTTCCTCTGCCTCTCAAGCAGGCAGCAGCCGCTATCGGCCAAAGTCGGTTGATGCGTGCCTATAAGGATGCGCTTCGCCAGTACGACTTGAAAGCGGCTCAGATTCTCCTGACTCGTGACGACCTCGCCAATCGCCGCCGCTATTTGAATGCGCGCAACACCTTGATGACTCTACTCGAATATGGTGTTGTGCCAATTATCAACGAAAATGACACCGTAGTAATCGACGAACTCCGCTTCGGTGATAACGACAACCTTTCGGCGATGACAACCAACCTCGTTGAAGCCCAGTTACTGGTGATACTCTCAGACATTGACGGTCTCTACGACAGCGATCCCCGGCACAACCCTGACGCCAGACTGATCTCCGAAGTTGAACGTCTGACACCGGAGATCGAAGCAATGGCTGGTAAAGAGGGAACTGCACTTGGCATAGGTGGCATGACAACCAAACTTAAAGCCGCCAAGCGTGCCACCCTGTACGGTGCCGGTACGGCTATCATAAACGGCCTGACACCTCACAACCTGCTCTATTTCTTTGACGGGCACGAACTCGGCACCTATTTTCTGCCAGCACGTGATCCGATGGCTGCCCGCAAACACTGGATCGCCTTCACAAAGAAGCCAAAAGGCCGATTGATGCTTGATGCCGGTGCCCAAAAGGCCGTGGCTGAACGTGGTAAAAGCCTGTTGCCAGCAGGAGTTAACAAACTCGATGGCAATTTTGAGCGCGGTGACGCCGTACGTCTTTGTGATCTCGACGGCAACGAGTTTGCCAAGGGCGTAACCAACTACAATGCTATGGAACTGCGCCGTATCATTGGCAAGAAATCAACAGAAATAGAATCGATCCTTGGCTACCATTATGGCGATGAAGTTGTACATCGTGACAATATGGTGATTAGTGCCAGAGATAAATAATGTGCAAAGTAAGTAAGAACACAGGAGTTGAGAGATGAGTGTAGCTAAACAGATGCTGCAAGTCGCACAGAATGCCAAGCGGGCATCCCAGACCCTGGCCAGCCTCTCCTCTGCAGTCAAGAATGAATTGCTGCAACAGATGGCCCAAGCACTTCTGAACCACACTGAAGCACTGATTGAAGCCAACGAGAAAGATCTGGTAGCTGCTCGAGTGGCCGGGCTGGCTCCGGCCATGATCGATCGCCTGGCCCTCGATGCTCAACGTATAAGGGGGATGGCCGACGGTTTACGCGAAGTTGCCGCGCTGCTGGACCCGGTCGGTGAAGTCACCGGCATGTGGCGACGCCCCAACGACCTGCAGATCGGCCGTATGCGAGTACCTCTGGGCGTTATCGGTATCGTTTACGAATCACGCCCAAACGTTACTGCTGATGCGGCCGGGCTTTGCTTAAAGAGCGGCAATGCCGTGATTTTGCGTGGAGGTAAGGAAGCCATTCACTCCAACCTGGCTATCGGCAAAGTTTTGAAGAGTGAACTGGAGCGCATGCGACTCCCTGCTGCCGCTATACAGATAATTGAAACCACTGATCGGACGGCAATTCTCGAGCTGCTCAAGCTGGAAGAAGAAATTGACCTGATCATCCCGCGCGGCGGTGAAGGCCTGATTCGTTTTGTCAGTGAAAATTCGCGGATTCCAGTCATCAAACACTACAAGGGAGTCTGCCACACCTTCGTTGATGCCAGCGCCGACTACGAGAAGGCGGAAAAAATCTGTATCAATGCCAAGGTTCAACGCCCAGGCGTCTGCAATGCCATGGAGACCCTGCTCATTCACCAGGACATTGCTGAGACCTTCGTACCCCACATAGCCACGGCCATGCGTGCCCAAGGAGTGGAACTGCGCGGTTGCAAAACCACCTGTGAATTCGCTGCCGACGTCCAACCGGCAACCGAAGAAGACTGGTACGCCGAGTATCTCGACCTGACCCTCGCGGTGCGAATCGTTGCGAACCTCGACGAGGCGATGGAACACATTCGCAAGTACGGCTCACTGCATACCGAAGTCATCATCACCCGCGACTACGAGAACTCACAGCGCTTTTTGCGCGAAATCAATTCAAGTGTTGTCATGGTCAACACCTCATCACGTTTTTCCGATGGCAACCAGTTTGGCCTCGGCGCAGAAATCGGTATCTCCACCACCAAATTGCACTCCTTTGGGCCCATGGGCCTGGAAGATCTAACCACTCGCAAGTTCATCGTGCTTGGCGACGGCCAGATACGCACTTGAACCTAAAGTCAGTACTTAAACTGAGTAAGTTATGAAGATCGGCATCCTCGGCGGCACATTCAACCCGATTCACCTTGCGCACCTGCGCATTGTCGAGGAAGTGCAACGGCTATACGAACTCGACAGAATCCTTTTTATCCCGGCTGCCGAACCACCTCATAAGGATGTTGCCGGGGGAACCCCCTTCTGTCATAGACTGGCGATGGTCGAAGCGGCAATCCAGGACTATCCTGACTTTCAGGCCTCCGACCTGGAATTCCAGCGTAGCGGCAAAAGCTTCTCCGTCGACACTCTCGAAATCCTACGGCAACAAGACCCGCAAGGGAAACGCTATTTCATCATCGGCCTTGACTCTTACCGCGAGATTGCCTCATGGAAAGATTATGCCCGAATCTTCAGTCTGAGTCACCTGGTGGTAATAACCCGCCCAGGGGTGCTGGTGAGCAACCAGCTCGAGCCTCTTGCCGTTGCGATTCGTGATGATTTCTGCTACGATAAGAGTATGGGGGAGTTTCAGCACAAATCAGGCAACCGCTTGATTTTTCTGAAAGAAACGAACCTGGATATTTCATCGACACAGATCAGGGAGATGTTGGCCAACGATCAATCGATCCGTCACTTGGTTCCTCCTGTTGTAGTCGATTACATTGAAGAGCATGGTCTCTACCAAAAACTAAAAGGGAGTCATTAATTTGCTTTCAGAAGACCGGGCGCAAAAGTGCGCCGCCTTTGTCCTCGACAAAAAAGCTTTTAACGTCCGCATCCTCGACGTCCGCAAGATCTCATCATTAACTGATTTCCTCGTCCTTGCCTCAGGTAGTTCCGACCGTCAGGTCAAGGCAGCGGCCGACTCGGTTCACCTTGGCCTGAAAAATGGACATGACACCATGCCAATTGGCATGGAAGGACTCAACGAAGGCCGTTGGGTTCTGATCGACTACGGTGATGTCATGGTCCACGTCTTCCACGAACCCGTCCGTCTCTTCTACGATCTGGACGGCCTCTGGTGCGACGCCGAAGAAGTCCCGGTGCAAGAGGATACGCCAGCAACAGCCCAGGCCAGCTCGTGAGGTTAAACCTGCTCTGCGTCGGCCGCCTGACCTTGCCTTACCTGAACGATGGCTGTGCCGAATTTGCCGAGCGGCTCAAACGCTACCTGCCCCTCTCTATCACTGAAATCAAGGAATATAAAACTGGCCGCAAGCAGGATCTGCGACGCATCATAACAACAGAGGGGGAGAATCTCGAGCAACGTATCCCGACCGGGACTTTCGTTATTGCCCTGGACCAAAGCGGCAAAAAAATGAGCTCGGAGCAACTGGCCGATCTCATGAGCAACCATATGGTGCGCAGCCTGCCGGAATGGACCCTGCTGATCGGCGGCCCTTATGGTTTAAGCGAAACATTGCGAAAACGAGCAGATCTGGTATTATCCCTTTCGGCTATGACTCTGACTCACCAGATGGCACGGTTGCTGTTACTCGAACAACTCTATCGATGCTGTACAATTATCCGCAATGAGCCCTACCACCATTAATAGGATAAACAGGCCATTAAAGAATGATTTTCTTCGCCTGACGTCCATCTTTTGTGGTTAACTGCTCGTATATGTTCTAGAATGCTTGGATGTTAGAAGGAGTAGATGTATGAGTGAGGGGTTTGCTCAGATTAAAGAACAGCTGTTTAAAGAACGCCATGAGCTTTTGCAGGAAGTCAGCAATTCCTATGAGGTCTGCCGTGATTTAGGACAGGACGGCGTGCCGGATATTGGCGATATGTCTTCTGTGGCTTACAGCCGCGACGTGCTGTTTAACGTCAGCGAAACCCAGCGTCAGCGTATCAATGACATAGATGTCGCTCTGCAGCAGATCGAAAAAGGGGAATATGGTATCTGTATGAGCTGTGGTGAGGGTATTTCGCCAAGACGTATGGAAGTCCGACCTTTTTCACGTTATTGTATTGAATGTAAAACCGATATTGAAAAACTTGGGGCGTAACCAGCCCACTAACAGCTGACTTGTAGCCCCTTAGGGTTAATTCCAGGAGGAAACCAATGACATTCATGGCGGTGATATTACTATTTATCTTCTTTGTCCTCTTTTTTCTCTATTTCTGGGGGCTCAACCCCCACATGATTACAATCTTTTACCTGCCGGAGCAAAGCCTGACCTATCCGGCAGCAATGATTATCATCAGTTGTGTCATTCTCGGTCTGGCCCTGGGCTTTGGCGCTCATGTTTACAGCACTGTAACTCAATGGATAAAACGTTGGAGACATGATCGCGCCGAGAAAAAACAACGTGAAATCAGCACCATCTATCGCGAGGGTGTCGGCCGACTCCTCTCCGGTGACCTGAAAAAAGCCCGAGGTCTACTCAATAAAGCACTTGATCGCGATCCCAAGCGGGTTGACACACTGATTGCCCTGGCCAACCTTGCTGGACAGGAAAGCAATTACACAGAAGGATTGGAACTACTACGTAAGGCTGGCGAGATCGACCCCAAAAGCATGGAAGTCCTTTTCAAGACTGCTGCTATCCAGGAAGAGACCGGTAATGACGAGGATGCCATTGCCTCTTACCAGGGCTTGCTTGCATTGGAAAAAGACAACCGAAAAGCGTTACGCAGCCTGCGAGACCTCTACATCAAACATGATCGCTGGCAAGATGCCCTGGAGAGCCAACGTCAGGTTCTGAAAGCCGGGCCTGGAGCCAATCGTGTTGCCGAAGAGAAGGAGATACTTCTCTTTCTGAGCTACGAAGTTGCCCGCCAGAAAATCAGCGGCGACTCCCCCAAAGAAGCCAAATCCGCGTTGAAGGACATCCTGCGGCAAAAAGCTGAGTTTGCCCCGGCCCAGGTTTCACTTGGTGATGCCTATGTCGCCATGGACCGTGGCAGTGATGCCGTCAAAACCTGGCAAGAGGGTTATAAGAAACTCGGCAAAGGCGTTTTCCTTGAGCGACTTGAGGACTACTTCATGGAACGCGAAGACCCCTCTTCGCTGCTCAATTTCTTTCGAGGACTGGTTCTTGAACAGGGTGACGACCTGATATTCAGGCTCTTCTACGGCAAACTCTGCCTGAGGCTGGAAATGGTTGACGAAGCCAAAGTACAGCTACAGGCGGTGGAAAGCTCCGGCGTCGAATCTTCACAAGTCCACCTGTTGCTGGCGGAGACTTACCGCCGTTGTCGTGAATCAGATGAAGCAATTGACGAATACCAGAAGGCACTGGGCATCTCCAAGCGCCTGCACCTAAACTTCGTCTGTGAGAAGTGTCAGCACATTACTCCAGAATGGAACAGCCGTTGTCCTTCCTGTGGGGAATGGAATACAAACAGCCTGGTTGACCGCAAAATCATTCAGGAAGCCCGCCCCATCGCGCTTGGCAAAATGGCCATCCACCATGGTGAACAGGTAGAGTGGCAAGGGGCATGAGAAAACCGGTTGCGCTGATCATTCTTGACGGCTGGGGAATTAACGACAGCTGTGATAACAATGCTGTCTGCCTGGCGCAAACCCCACGTCTCGATGAACTGATCGACAACTACCCAGCCTCGTGGCTAAACGCCTCCGGCCTCAATGTTGGCCTACCGGACGGCCAGATGGGCAATTCGGAAGTCGGCCATCTAAATATCGGTGCCGGCCGTATTATCTACCAGGATCTGACCCGTATCAGCAGCAGTATCGAAGCTGGTGATTTCTTTACCAACCAGGCACTACTTGAGGCCTTGGCTCGCATTCGTAACGCCGGTGGCAAACTGCACCTGATGGGGCTACTATCTGACGGCGGCGTCCATTCCCACAACACTCATCTCTATGCCCTGATTGACTTGGCTAAACGTGAAGATGTCGAGGTCTGTGTTCACGCCTTCATGGACGGGCGGGACACCCCGCCGCAAAGTGGCGCCGGCTTCCTCGAACAACTCGAAGAGGAAATGACACGCCTGGGACATGGCTGCCTGGCGACCGTAATTGGCCGTTACTATGCTATGGACCGGGATAATCGCTGGGATCGCGTGCAACGGGCATGGCAAGCAATAGCACTGGGCCAGGGCCAGCCAGCCGACTCAAGCGCTGTCGCAATCCAGTCAGCCTACAAGGTCGGCCAGACCGATGAATTTGTTGAACCACGGATTATCCAGCAAAACGGCTTGCCTGTTGGTCGCATCAACGACAATGACGGCATCATCTTTTTTAATTTCCGCGCCGACCGTGCCAGAGAGATTACCCGCACTTTCACCCAACCCGATTTTGCCGAATTTGAACAGCCCGAAGTGCCAAAGCTCTCGGCATTCACCTGCTTGACAGAATATGACGAAACCTTCGATCTGCCGGTCGCCTATGCAGCCGAGAGCTACCCCAGAATCCTCGGAGAAGTTGTCGCTGACGCAGGCTTACAACAGTTGCGTATCGCGGAAACCGAGAAATATGCTCACGTTACCTTCTTTTTTAATGGTGGGGTCGAAAAACCTTTTCCCAATGAAGATAGAGCATTAATCCCGTCACCAAAGGATGTTGCCACCTACGATCTGAAACCCTCAATGAGCGCCCTGGAGCTAACAGATGAAGTGCTCAGACGCATTCAGACGAGAACCTATGATTTGATCATCCTGAACTTTGCCAATCCTGACATGGTTGGCCACACCGGTGTGCTATCAGCAGCCATTTCTGCTATGGAAACGGTTGACAACTGCGTGGGACGCATCGTTGATGCTCTCCTTGACGTTGGCGGTTGTGCCTTGATTACAGCCGATCATGGCAATTGCGAAATGATGCTTGACGAAAACGGTGTCCCGCATACTGCGCATACGACCAATAGAGTGCCGTTAATCCTGGTCGACCCTGATCACCGCCAGGCCGATTTGCAACCAGGGATTCTCGCCGATATAGCACCCACTCTGCTTGGCTTGCTGGAGCTTGCCGTGCCGGCAGAGATGACGGGCAAGAATCTTATTTTGTAGCAGCCTGTCGGACTATCAGGGGCTGAAGCGAAAATTTGATTGTTTGAGACCAGATTTTAGCTCGTTTGAGATTAATAGCCTTAGCTATTGGTCGAAAAGAAGCTGAGATATGGGCCAAACAGGCGAATTTGCAGCCAGTTTATTGATAGTCCGAGAGGCTGCTGGCAGCTCAACCTTTATAATTGGCCATTTGGCTCGTTGTTGTTTGTAACTATCCAGTACAATCTGAACTATTGGTAGAATATCTGTCATCCCCGAATGGTTTTATCGGGGATCCATGCTTTTAAGGTCTGAATTCCCGATTACACCCTCGGGAATGACAATCTTTAATCGTAATTTTATATGTTTATATGGAGGGGCTTCTCATGTGGACCAGCTGCCGACGAGCAGTGACAGCAAGCATTGATCTGCTATTACCACCGGTATGTTTGCTCTGTGGCAAATTCCTGCCGACCAACCATAGCGTACAATCTTTCTGTCATGATTGCTTGGCAAGCATGTCTCCTCTGGGGCCAGCACATTGCAGCCGTTGCGCCCAACCTTTTCCTGATTCCACCTCAATACATCTCTGCGGCAACTGCCTGAAGCGGCCGCCAGCCTTCTCAATCGTCCACGCTGCAGGCCTCTACCAGGGCGGCATCAAAGACGCGGTTCAGCGGTTGAAATACCGCAATCAGATCAGCCTAGCGAAACCTCTAGGTCAACTCATCGGCAATGTCATCGAAGCGGCAAAGGCTGACTTTGTTCCGGATTGTATCGTACCGGTACCGCTGCATCTTGATCGATTGAGACAACGCGGCTACAACCAGGCCCTAGAAGTAAGCCGACCAATCGCTAAACAACTGGGCATTACTGTCGATACCGGGCTATTACAACGCATTCGCAATACACCTCCACAGCAGGGCCTGCCAGCAATCGAACGCAGAAGTAATCTGCGCAACGCTTTTGACCTCACCTTGACACTGTCTGATCCTAGCTTAACTTCGGCAGCACAGCGAATTCTGCTTGTTGATGATGTCATGACCACAGGTGAAACAGTACGTGAATGTTGTCGAACGCTTCTGGCGGGGGGCGTTGGAGAAGTTCAAGTTGCAGTCGTTGGTCGAGCTTAATTAATCAATCGTTGTGACAAGTCCTGCCTTTCTGTTAAAATACCACGATTATTTTATTCAACACTATGAATTCCTTATGACTCCTTATAAGTCAATCATACAGAACATCACCCTTGAACAGACTCTGGGAACCATTCCCAGTGGTCTCTTTGTTGTCGACAAAGAGATGCGTATTATCTACTGGAATCCTGCTGCCGAGAGGATTACCGGCTTTTCTGAAGAGGATGCTGTCGGTAATCACTGCTCTTTTCTACAAGGCATTCCATGCGGCGACGGGTGTGGTCTTTTCAACGACAATATCCCCAAACCGATCATCGGCGCAAACTGTACTATTGTCACAAAATCCGGGGGGACAACCCATTTACTCAAGAACATGGAGTATCTGCGCAACGCCGAAGGGGAGATTATCGGCGGCATCGAATCATTCCACGACGTCACTCGTCAACATGAACTCGAAGAATCGCTACGTGAACAAACAGCCACTCTCGAAGCTCGGGTCAAGGCACGCACTACAGAACTCAAAAAAAGCGAAACACGTTTTCGCGCGGTTCTCGACAACATGGATGATATGGCCTATATCGCCACAGAGGACTACAAGCTGACTTTTATGAACCGCGCCATGCTTGACATCTTTGGCAATCAGGTCGGCGAGGACTGTTACAAAGTTCTACACGACGGAACAACAGTCTGTTCCTGGTGCCCCATGAACAAAGTCTTCAGCCCGCGAACGGTACGTGATGAGCGGCAACTCGGTAACTTCGGCAGAATTTACGAGATTATCCATTCCCAGTTACCGGAAGAGGACGGCATTCGACAGAAGCTCGCTGTGTGTCGGGACATTACCGAGCGCAAGAAAGCAGAAACTGACCTGCGAGAAGCCAACCGTGAGCTTGATGCTTTTGCCCACTCCATCTCCCACGACCTGCGCGGCATCCTGTCTCCGGTGGTAACCTATATGGATTTCCTCCGGACAAACTACAAAGATGTCCTGGATAAGCAGATTCTTGAGATTCTCGGTGAAGTCGAACACCAGAGTGAGCGGGCAATCGCTCTGCTTGATGATCTTCTTGACCTGGCGCAGGTCGGTCATGTGCAACCAGGCAAGTACCCAACTGACGTCAACATGATCGTCGATGAGGTAATTGCTGAACAGTCCATGGAAAACGAAGTCCTCCTGGAAATCCAGAGTGACAAGCTGCCAAAAACCTGGGTCCCCGAAACACTCATCTACCAGATCTTCGTTAACCTGCTTGGCAATGCCCAGCGTTATGTCCCTGTGGAGAAAGGTCCTGTGGAAATCGGTAGTTGGGATGAGGACACCATGGCAATCTATTTTGTGCGCGACCACGGCCAGGGTGTTGCCAACAAGGAGCAGGAGGATATCTTCGATATCTTCTACCGCGGCAAGATGTCCAAGGGGCGGCGCGGCACCGGCGTCGGGCTTGCCATTGTGCGGAAAATTGCCCTGAGGTGTGGAGGTAAAACCTGGGTGGAACAGACTCCCGGAGGTGGTGCAACTTTCTGTATTTCTCTGCCCAAAAATCCGACCTTTGGCAAGCGGGTCAAAGAAGACGCATGAACAACTTATAGCATCAGGGGATATACTCCCGCCCAAACTACCAATTTGCCACAATTCAGCAGCACCTTCATAACAAGAACACATCTACGCAAACCCCTCGATTTAGCTTGACTTATTCCGCACCGCTGATATCCTTCGTTGTTTCAATTGGCACCACTTTTGCGGAGCATCATCATGGCCTATAAAGAGACCCTTAATCTTCCGTCAACCGATTTTCCGATGCGCGGCAACCTGCCTCAACGCGAACCGGAAATCATGCAACGTTGGGTGGAACTTGACCTCGACCGTCTGCTCAGCGAACCGGATCCAGACAAGCCGAACTTTACCCTGCACGATGGGCCCCCCTACGCCAACGGCAATATCCATATCGGCCATGCACTGAACAAGATCCTCAAAGACATTGTTATTAAAAGTAAACGCATGCAGGGCTTTTATGCACCCTACGTCCCCGGCTGGGATTGTCATGGCCTGCCGATTGAGTTGAAAGTCGATCAGAAGCTCGGCAAGAAGAAGCGCGAGATGAGCAAAGCCGAGGTGCGTAAAGAGTGTCGCGCTTATGCCCGTGAATGGGTCGAGATCCAGAGCGATGAATTTCGCCGCCTGGGTATTTTCGGCGACTGGCAGCATCCCTACCTGACCATGACCCCCGGCTACGAAGCGACGACTGCCCGCGAACTGGCACGCTTTGCCGAAAGGGATGGACTCTACAAGGGACGCAAACCGATCCACTGGTGCTCGTCTTGTGTAACTGCCCTGGCTGAAGCCGAGGTTGAATACGAAGATCACACCTCACCATCAATCTACGTCAAGTTTCCATACCTGGATGAACTTCCCGAAGGCTTTACCGAGCTGGCTGAGAAGCCCCTTGCCTTCGTCATCTGGACAACAACACCCTGGACGATTCCGGCCAATCTGGCTGTTTGTCTGAACCCGGAGCTAGCTTATGTTGCCATCGACACCGGCGACGAAATCCTGGTAATGGCTGAAGGGCTCTATGCCAAAGTTCTCGCAGAACTCAACATTACGGACTTTAAGGTCATCAAAACCTTCCAGGCCGACGTCTTTGAGAAGAGGGCATGCCGCCATCCCCTCTATGACCGCGCTTCATTGCTGGTTCTCGGTGATTACGTCACCCTCGAAGCCGGTACCGGTTGCGTGCATACCGCTCCCGGCCACGGTCAGGACGACTACCTGACCGGCCTTAGGTACGGGTTGGAAATTTACAACCCGGTGGATGATTACGGTCGTTACCGTAAAGACCTGGAATTCTTTGGCGGCGAGAAAGTCCCTGCCGTCAACCCCCAGGTTTCTGCCAAGCTGGCTGAAGTCGGCGCACTCCTGAACGAAGACAAAGTCACACACAGCTACCCGCACTGCTGGCGTTGCAAGAAACCGATCATTTTCCGTGCCACTGAACAGTGGTTCATATCCATGGAAGCCAACCAACTGCGGCAAAAAGCGCTCAACCATATTAACGACGTACAATGGATTCCGCCCTGGGGACGTAATCGTATCTACAACATGATCGAGAATCGCCCGGACTGGTGTATCAGCCGTCAACGTAGCTGGGGTGTACCGATCACTGTCTTCTATTGCAACAAATGCGATGAAGCCCTGGCCGACGGTAAAGTCATGCACCACGTTGCCGACCTCTTTGAAGCAACCGGCAGTGACATCTGGTTTGAAAAGGACACCAAGGATCTAATGCCGGAAGGTACCGTCTGTCCGAGTTGCGGGTACGACGATTTCCGCAAAGAGATGGATATCCTTGACGTCTGGTTCGACTCCGGTGTCTCTCACGCCGCCGTGGTAGAACAAAATGACCATCTCAAAACACCGGCAGACCTTTACCTGGAAGGCAGCGACCAGCATCGCGGCTGGTTTCACTCCAGTCTGCTAGCTGCAGTCGGCACTCGTGACGCAGCCCCATACAAAGCAGTTTTAACCCACGGCTTTGTTCTCGACGAGAAGGGACGACCCATGTCCAAGTCGGTGGGTAATGTGGTTGCCCCTGAGAAAGTCATCAAGCAATACGGTGCTGAAATTCTGCGCCTCTGGGTCGCCACCCAGGATTATCGCAACGACACCCGGGTCGGCGACGCAATTCTCAAGCAGGTCTCCGAGGCCTATCGACGCATCCGCAATACGGCTCGCTACATCCTCGGCAACATCCACGATTTTGACCCTGCCACAGACAGCGTTGCCGATAAGGATCTACTTGAAATCGATCGCTGGGCACTCTCTCGCCTGGAAGAACTAGCCACGCGGGTCAGAAAAGCGTATGAAGCCTACGAATTCCATGTACTTCATCACGCTCTGCATAACTTCTGTGCTGTCGACATGAGCGCTTTCTACCTTGATGTCCTCAAAGACCGGCTCTATACCTCGCCAGCAGCAGGGCATGCACGCCGCAGCGCTCAAACGGCCATGTACCGCATATTGGATACACTCACCCGCATGATGGCTCCGGTTCTTTCTTTCACCGCCGAAGAAATCTGGGGATTCCTCCCTGGTGAGCGTGAAGCTAGTGTCCACCTGGCGGGCTTTCCCAATTTTGAAGCTGGCCTGATTGACGTTGATCTTGAGAAAAAATATGAGCGCATTCTAGCGGTGCGCAGTGATGTTGCCAAAGTTCTTGAACAGGCCCGCACGGAAAAAACCATCGGCCATTCCCTCGACGCACGCGTGGAACTCGCTGCCGATGGCAACCTCGGTGCTTTTCTCACGAGCGAAGCCGAACAACTCGCCAGCCTCTTCATCGTTTCTCAAGTCGAGATCTGCGACAACCTTGACGACAGCAGTGCTGGCGAAAACCTGTCGGAGTTGAAGATCCGGGTCAGTAAAGCAGACGGCGAAAAATGTTCGCGCTGCTGGAATTATGCGACCACAGTCGGCAAGAGTGAAGATCATCCTGAAATTTGCCGTCGTTGTATTCAGGCTATTGCCTAAAGGCAACCGGGACGCGGCACGAGGGACGAGGCAAATCAAGCAACAAGCTTCCTAACGCCATCGAATCTGCTGCACTACTGAAGATTTTAGATCTTTCTCGTCCCGCGTCACTCGTCCCTCGTACCGGGTTCCTATGCCAAAATACCGCACACTATCGATCATCGCCGCTGTCATTCTGATTCTCGATCAGACGACCAAGCTGTACGTGGATGCCAACTTTAGGCTCCATGAATCTGTTCCGGTGATCCGCGACTTTTTTCACCTGACCTACGTGCGCAACAAGGGTGCTGCTTTCGGCATCTTTTCCGACAGTGCCATGCGCATCCCTTTCTTTATCAGCGTATCAATCATTGCCATGCTCGGTATCCTCTGGTATGTCAGACAGATCAGGGCGGACCAGAAGCTGGCACTTTTTTCCCTGTCGCTGATTTTTGCCGGGGCCTGCGGCAACCTGGTCGACCGTATTCGTCTCGGTGAGGTCATCGATTTTTTTGATGTTTTCTGGCAACGCTATCACTGGCCAGCTTTCAATATTGCTGATTCAGCCATCAGCGTAGGTGTCACTCTGTTGTTTATTGAAATGTGGCGTGAAGATCGCAATAAAGCTACGGAGAATACTGCAAATAAACATCAAGGAGAGTGAAGCATGAATAAGGTATTGATCGTTCTGGTTATGGGCATAATGATACTTAGCCTTTCCGCCTGCGAAACCATTAAAGGGGCCGGCAAGGACATAGAAGATGGTGGCGAATGGATTCAGAGAAAAGCAAGCTAAACGGAAAGAGCCAGACCCTTATGAGGCGGCCTTTTCGTTATGTGCATAATGATCAAGATTATTCTACCAACCAGTAAAATAGCCAATTAACCCCAGAGTTAGGCCAACGGCAAAATTAATGGCCTTGACGCGGAAAAAGTTCATACGCGAATCGGCCAGCATAGGCAGCATACCATGCCCATCCTGAACCACAGAGCTAGCCAATAGCACACTGAACGGCACCGCGCCTTGCGTGAAGAGTGTCAGGAAAACCAGATGGGGCCCAGATTCCGGGATCAAACCTACCAAGCAGGCGGCAAGTAACATGAGGAACTGATTGTCCTGCATCCAGCCGACAAGAAGAAACTGATCAACCAGCAGGTGCATTACAAAAAGGGCTCCAAAAGTCCACAGAAAAACCCTGGGCATATGGGTTTTTGCTACATGTTCCCAGAGATGTTTCTCCAGGAAATGATCTGGAACGGTTATCACAACAAACAGGGCCACGCCTGAAGTCAAAAGCAAGGTGACTCGCACCCAATTCCAGACAGGTGGCCCCAGATACCCGGCCAACAGACCAAAGACAAAAAGGATCAAAGCGAGGGTCAAAACCCCTCGAGAGAAAGAACAACCCTTCCACTGCTTAACAAGCGCCCCTTTCGGAAAACATTCACACACTTCTTCCTTGTGGCAATCATGTTCACACTGCGCTTCAGTTTGGCTGATAATTTTCCTGTCCAACAGAACATCAGTTAAAGCACCAGCAGACACACCGACAAAAACCAGGATCAGGAAAAGAAATCCAGCGGTCTCCGGAATCATGGCCAGCATCACAAAGGCCTCGTCGCCACTGGTAGCAATCATGGCCGCGACTACTGCCCCCAACGAGACAACCCGGTGCGAATATAGCGCTACGACCGCAAAGGCACCCATACAACCGGGGGTTGCTCCCAGAAGTGCGGCCAACAGGTACTGCTGCCATCGATTAGCACGTAATTTACGCTGCCAGACACCCTGAGTGAGCACATTCAGGTATTCAATTACCAACATCATCACCAGGACAAAACCGCTGATCATGATGGCATGGGTAAGGCTGTCTTTAATTAGATTTATCATAGGCCCAATGTTAGAATAATTTATTAAATGCTACAACCATCGTAGTGACCGTCAAGCAAATTCAGGTTATAATTAAAAGATATCATTATCGATCACAGTGAAGGAGACCATCCTTTGTCCAACACAACCAGGATTCACCTCGCACAGCGCACTAACGATGTCACCCCATTTCTTGCCATGGAAATCATGGAACGAGCTAAAACACTCGAGTCAGAAGGCCGGGAGGTCATCTACCTATGTCTTGGTGAACCGGATTTCCCAACGCCTGAGCCAATCATCAATACAGCCCAAAGAGCAATGCTGGCAGGTGAGACCCGCTACACCCATTCCCTGGGTCGGATCGAGCTTCGCAAGGCTTTGTCAGAACACTATCAGAAACGTTACAAAGTCACTGTTGACCCGGAACAGATCATTGTCTCTTCCGGCACCAGCCCGTTAATGCTGCTGTTATTTGCCGCACTATGTGACCCTGATGATGAGGTCATCATCACTGACCCCGGCTACGCTTGCTACCCCAATTTCATCCGCTTTGTAGGCGGCAAACCGTGCTTTTTGCAAACCCGACCGGAGCAGGGGTTTCAGCCACAACCGGAGGAGGTTCGAGCACTGATCAACAACAGGACCCGTGCCTTGCTGATCAACTCTCCAGCCAATCCAGCTGGCTCCATTCTCTCCCGCACTGAGTTGGAGAAACTGGCAGCACTACCGATACCACTGGTCTCTGACGAAATTTATCATGGCTTGACCTACGAGGGAGAGGAACACAGCATCCTGGAATTCAGCGAAGAGGCCTTCGTTCTGGGTGGCTTCTCCAAAGCCTACGCCATGACCGGCTGGCGACTCGGCTACCTGATTGCACCTAAAAGTGCCGTGCGAGCACTGCAGACGTTTCATCAAAATGTAGTGATTAGCGCCAACAGTTTTGTGCAGTTGGCCGGAGTGACCGCTTTGCGTAAAGGAGAACCTTACCTTGCAGAGATGCGCGCCGAATATGATCGGCGACGACGCCACTTGATTCCACGGTTGGAAGAGATTGGCCTTAAGGTTCACACCCAACCGGTGGGTGCATTCTATGTGCTCGCCGACGCCCGGCACATCTCCAACGATTCACTCGCCCTAGCCAGGGAAATCCTTGAAGCCACCGGTGTGGCGCTTACTCCGGGAATCGACTTTGGCCAGGGTGCCGAGGGCTTCCTGCGCTTTTCTTATGCCAATTCAATGGAGAATTTGGACAAAGCTGTCGACCGTCTGGGTGACTTCTTTCAGCAGAGAGGATGGCTGTAGAGGATATGTGACTACCGAAAGGCGGACCATATTATCGAATGAATGACCTCGCTGCAGCGGGTCCGATTAATCCCAAAGACATGGAAGAATGAGTTGCAACAATATATATAAGAACACTGTCTGGTTTACTTCCAGTCGTCACTGGTAATGGTGACTTATATAAGAGATTAAACTTGCTGTTCGAGTCCAGCACGGCCCCCAAGTACGGACAAAGATGGGCACTGGGAAGAGAAGCTTGATATTTAAAGTGGAATCAGCTAGAGCTTCAGCGAATCCGCGTTAAACAACTGGTCTTGTTAATAATTGTTGCCGCTCTTACTACACATCAAGCTCCACAATTCTTTTTATAGTCATAAACACAGAGCAACTTCCTGTAAGGCGTATCTGACTTATTTCCAAAGTTCCTCAAGTAATTCTCAACCTCTTCTAGATCTAGTTTGTCATTTTGGGTAGACCAAAGAATTGCGTTTAACTTATTGCTTGCCGTTATAAATAAGAATCCAGTGTTATGATATTGAAGTGGCGGTTCCTAACGGCGGGGAATCAAGCAGATAAGCCAAGAGATCACAAAACCCCAAACCATGCTGTTGGCTAAGAACAACAATAGACCGAAAATGCCACCGGTCCTGATCCCTCCGAAAAGAGTCAGCGTCGGTTGTAACAGAATCGGCAGAATCCAGGTCCCGGTGGTGTTCCCCTCCAACCCCAATCCGAAGAGAAGAAACAACACCACACAAGCAGCAACATGAAATCCTGAAAAGATCAAGCTTTTACGCATCTCGTCCCGTATCCCGGGTTTTACCTGGTTTTTCCAGGTATGCCGGCTTCCGTCATTGGTCGCGGGTCGAGAAGCTGATTCAGCTCTTCTTGCGGAAGGACCCTTTCTTCCAGCGCGACTTCTCGCACGGTCTTGCCGGTTTCATGGGCCTGCTTGGCGATAGCGGCAGCGCGATCATAGCCGATCACCGGAGCCAGGGCGGTGCACATGGCCAAGCTCTCCTCGATCAGGCCTTCGCAACGTTCGCGGTCTGCTGCGAGCCCCTGCAGGCAGCGCTGGTTGAACTGTCCGATGGCATTGCTGAGTAAATCGATTGATTGTAGCAGGTTGTGCGCCATCACCGGCATCATGACATTCAGTTCAAAGTTGCCTGCCAGGCCGCCAAGGGTGATAGTGGCGTCATTGCCAATCACCTGGGCGCAGACCTGCATCAGGCTCTCCGCCATAACCGGGTTGACTTTGCCGGGCATGATCGAGCTGCCCGGTTGAACTGTTGGCAGCTGCAATTCGCCAAAGCCGCAACGTGGACCACTGGCCAGGAAACGGATGTCATTGGCAATCTTGAACAGGGCGACAGCCGTGGTTTTCAAGGCACCGCTGGCGGCCACCACCTGCTCCTTGCCGGCTTGGGCGGCAAAATGGTCTTTTGCTTCACGCAGCGGCAGTCCGGTTTCTTCGGCCAATCCGGAAATCACTTTCTGCGCAAATTCCGGGTGGGTGTTGAGACCCGTACCGACTGCTGTGCCACCGAGGGGAAGTTCGCAAAGGCCGTCTTTGGCGCGCTCCAGTTCGCTGGTAACCAGGGTGACCTGACGGAAGTAGCCACCGAAGATCTGGCCGAGACGAATCGGCGTGGCATCCTGCAGGTGGGTGCGGGCGATGGTGATGATATCGTCAAACTCGCGGGCCTTTTCACCGAGAACTTTACAAAGGTCACCAAGCGCGGGCAACAGCTGTTTGTTAATTTCCTCGGCAGCGGCCAGATGCATGGCTGTAGGGATAACATCATTGCTCGACTGGCCGAAGTTGACGTGATCGTTGGGGTGCACGGCGCGACTGCCGAGTGGTTCGTCAAGAAGTTGGCAGGCACGGTTGGCGATTACCTCATTGGCGTTCATGTTGGTGCTGGTACCGGAGCCGGTCTGGAAGATGTCGAGAGGAAAGTGATCGTCCAGATCGCCGCCGATAATTTCCTCGGCGGCAGCCATGATCGCCAATGCCACACGCTCGTCGATCAGGCCAAGTTCACGGTTAACCTGGGCGGCATGTTCCTTAACCAGGCCGAGGGCGCGCAGAAAGGGACGAGGGAAGCCGATTCCGGAGATAGGGAAATTCTCTTTGGCTCTGGCTGTCTGGGCGCCGTAGAGGGCAGCGGCGGGCACCTTCATCGTTCCCATGGCATCTTTTTCAGTACGATTAGCAGACATTTTTTTGTTTCCTTAATTTTTGTTGTCTCCAAAGGGGTCTTCAGGTAAGAGCTTCTTCATAAAATCATGAATGGTTTCAATGCTTTCAGCATACCAACAGGAACGCTGGTGTCAATGGTGCACTTCACAGTTTAGGTTCTCCGTAATGCCCGCGACGACACAGAGGGCTTACACTCTATCTTCCACCGCTCATTCACGGATTCAGCAACTTTGAAAAAGTTTTAGTTTTGATAAAGTTTCCTCTTGGTTAGAATGGCTGTCTATGTCAACCCTCGCTTTCACATTGATTCTTTTTTCTGCCTTGATGCATGCGTTATGGAATCTGCTGGTTAAACGCAGCCAGGACAAGACTGTTTTTATCTGGTGGATGTTTGTTGCTTCGGGCAGTTTGATGAACCTGGGATTGCCGTTTGCCGGCACCTTCCCTTTGCCCTCTTTACGCGTGGTCGGCCTGGCGGCCGTTGGGGCCGTCTGTTTCATGCTCTACCATCTTTTTAATGGCCGAGCCTATCGCAGTGGAGATCTTTCACTAACTTATCCACTGGCGCAGACTTCGATGTTCTGGGTACCGATCTGGGGTGTGCTGATCCTCGGCGAAAAGGTTTCCGGCCTTGGCGTGGCAGGGATCGGCCTGATCCTGTTCGGGGCGTATTCGATACAATTGCGGGCGCTGGCCTGGAGCGAGGTTGTGCGGCCTTTCCGCAATCTGCGCGATCCGGGGGTGATGGCCGCACTGGCTGCCGGTTTCATCTACTCGGTCGGTTCAGTTATCGATAAGACTGGTGTCATGCTTTACTCGGTCTTTCATTTTACCTACCTGTTGGTTGTTTTCATGCTGCTCTTCATGACCATGAATATCATGCGGCCTAAGTATCGGGGGCGCATTCTGGCAGAATTCAGGAACAGTCGGCTCCTGGTGTTCGCCGCTGGGCCGGTTATGATGGGTTCTTTCTTCGCTTTCCGCTACGGCTTGAAGCTGTCGCCGATGAGTTATGCTGTGCCGATGCGCCAGGTCAGTTTGCTGATCGGCGTACTTATCGGTGTGCTGTTTCTCGGTGAAGCTTGTGGCAGAATTCGTTTCGCTGCTACTTTGTTGATTCTTGGTGGGGTTGCTTTGATTCGGTTTGGGTAGGACAGGGACGCGGAACGAGGGACGAGAAAAGCTGGCAACCTAATCTAAAGCATACCAAGGATTTTAGTGCTCAAGTCTTTTTGCTTTTGACCTTCGCGTTGCTCGTCCCGCGTTCCGGTTTCCCTTTGCGTCCTCCGCGTCTTTGCGTTAAAACTACTGGTACTGTCCCATTGACAAGGAATCACCATGAAAAATATCGCCAATTTTCTCTTCGAAGCCGGAATGCTCAAACGCACACCACGCACTGGTTTCCAGTTTCTAGGCTCCGGTGCCGAATCGGTGGCAGAGCATATCTTTCGTGCCAGTCTGATCGGTTACACCCTGGCCCAACTCGATGATGAGGCTGATGCCGGTCGGGTTGTGTTGCTCTGTCTTTTTCACGATATTCCCGAAGCGCGCACCGGTGACCAGAACTACGTCAACAAGAAGTACGTCAAGGTTGATGAGCGTAAAGCAGTTGAAGATCTTGCCCGCACCCTGCCTTTCGGTGATGATTACCGCAGTCTGCAGTATGAGTTCATGGCCGGTGAAACGCGTGAAGCATGCATTGCTCACGATGCTGATCAGCTGGAAATGATTCTGGCGCTGAAAGAATATAAGGATCTTGGCAACCGCTATGCTGATGAGTGGTATCCGGTTACGCTCAAGCGACTGCAGACGGAGGTGGCAAAAACCCTGGCGGAAACGATCTGGGAGACCGATTCAACTCGCTGGTGGTTTGATGATGATACGGATTGGTGGGTTAAGGGCCAGAAAGACGGAGACTAGTGTCCCGTGCGGTTAATCGTGACGCGTAATTCTGAGATATTTTGGTTACTGTCAAGGCGTGCCGATGAAGGCCTAGCGTGCGTTAAGCCAAAGAGGCGCAACGCAGACAGCGGGCAAAAGGGCCAGAATTAAAGGATAGGATTAACCGCACGGGACACTAGGAAGCTTGGGGCTGGAGGCTGGCGAAGGCAGTCTATTCCAATCCGAAGATGAGTCTGAAGGGTGGGTCTGAATCAACCGGCGAGTAAACGTTCATCGATAGATTCAAAGAGTTGGTGTCTGGCCTCTTGCAGGCGCTTAGCTGCTTCATTATCGCTGATCGCATAGGCAATGTCATCCATTGATTGGAAAGTCAGTCCGGGCTTGAGAAACTGCGCGGCGTTTGGGAGCGATTTGAGTTTTTCATAGGGCGTTGTCATGTGTTCGTAACGGTAGAGTTTTTTCTGTCTGCCTTTGGCATCGGTAATAATTTCTGGAAAGAAACAAGGCCGATGATAATTGACGTAGGGCACGAGATGCTCCTGATTAAAGCGGTTCACTTGAGGGGCGAATTTTTGCGGGATGTGGCAGTAGCCCAGAATTTTCCGCACAACGGCAGCATTTTTCGACTCAGCTAAGGCGTTGTCGTTGCAATGTCTGGAGCGTGATTTGGTCAACTCGATCCGAAGCTTCTCCAGAAGTTCTGCGACCCGGCGATTGATGTACTCTGAGCCGTTGTCGGCATGGAACCCGAGGAGCTGAAACGGGAAAGTTTCAAGCAGAGCCGCCAGCGCCGGAATCATGAAATGCTCGGAGATCCGTTCGACGGTGAACACGACCTCAAACTGGGTCACTTCATCGACCGCATTGATGTGATAGAGCCCCTTTTTTCCGTCCTGATCTCCTTGGTGAACGGTATCGATACGGATAAATCCCGGCTGGCCTTGCGGGTCGGGCTTGCGGCGGACTCCGATCATGTTTTTTGTTGGCCGGGTTTTGGGTTTACACGGTTTTTGACATGAGGTAGAAATGAGTAGCTGTCAATTTGGGGTTGTGTCTTTGTTGGGAGGGGCTTTTTATGGCAGCTTCACGTCAACCTATCAAAAGTGAATTCTTGTCACCTGATTCTTGAAGAGAAGAAAGAAGCCATGAATAGTTAGTGAGTTACAAACCAAGCGATCATTTTTGTCGCTTTTTATCTAGCGGAAACCACCCATGCAAATAATCCCTCCTTACCTCTTGTTTATAGGTGATGCCACAGATCACCTTTCCATTAAGATGGCCCGGGGCGCAGCTGATTGGTGTCCTGAACTTTGTGTTGGTGAGTACCGCCTGCCTGGCTGTACCGTATCAACTGGTCTGGAGAGCGTTCAGATCAAAGAAGCCGCAGCGAAAGGTGCAAAAACATTTGTCCTCGGTTTTGCGAACAGCGGTGGTGTTCTCGATAAAAAGTGGCTACCGATCATTTTAGAGGCGCTGGAAAGTGGTATGGATATTGTCAGTGGTTTGCATGACAAACTTGCTGACTTTAGTGAACTTGCTGAAAAAGCAGCGCAAACGGGCTGTCAATTGCTCGATATACGTCATCCAACCACAACGTTCAAAACAGGGACCGGCATAAAGCGCTCCGGAAAACGATTATTGACTGTGGGGACTGACTGTTCGGTTGGCAAAATGTACACTTCTCTCAGCCTTGAAAAAGAAATGAGAGAACAAGGAAAAGACGTAGCTTTCAAAGCTACCGGTCAATGCGGCATTTTAATTGCGGGCCAAGGTATTGCTATTGATTGTGTTATCGCCGATTTTATCTCCGGTGCAACCGAATCACTGTCCCCTGCTGCGGCAGAAAACCACTGGGACATCATCGAAGGGCAAGGGTCCTTATCACACCCAGCCTTTGCTGGAGTGAGCCTGGGTTTACTGCACGGCTCCCAACCTGATGCTATCGTCATTTGTCATGCGCTGAATCGCACCCATATGCGCGGCCTGCCCGAAAGTAATTTACCGAGTATTGGGCAAACAATTGAACTTAATTTACAGTCCGCCAAACTCACCAATCCGGATGTCCGTATCGTCGGTATTACCATTGACACTTCAAGCGTAAGTGCCGAAAAAGGTCGTTCTGTCTGTGCGGAAATCAGCGAACAATTCTCTCTGCCTTGTGTTGACCCACTGCGTGATGGCACGAAAAAAATCGTCGATAACCTTTAAGGGTCTGTCAGTCCATCAATGAATCGATTGTCGGTGTCATCATGAACTATCAACTCAAAGTGTATACGCAACGCCTGCCGTTAAAAGCCGTGTTTCGTATTGCGCGAGGGACAAAAACGGCAGCAGCGGTTGTTGTGGTGACAATCTTTGATGGCAAGTATTATGGTTGGGCCGAAGCAGTACCCTATGCACGATACGGAGAATCAATACAAGCAGTTGTTGAACAAATCAACCACTTAAACAATACTCCTGTTAATAAAGACAGTGTTGACGATCTTGTTGCCGCTTTGCCTGCCGGTGCTGCTCGCAATGCGCTCGATTGTGCTTTATGGGATCTTAAAGCAAAACAACAGCAGACATCTGTTGCTCAATTGCTTGCATTAGATGCGCAAAGTCCCTGTGTGACAGCACAAACCTTAAGCATAGATACGCCACAGGCCATGGCGGCAGCAGTAACCGCTATGCATAATCCGCCTTTGGTCAAAGTCAAGCTTGATAATGTAGATATTATTGAGAAAATGACCGCCATTCAACAAGCTGCACCTGACAGCCGATTTATCGTAGATGCGAACGAAGGCTGGTCAATCGAAGATTTGCAAAACTGTTGCGCTCGTTTGATATCACTCAACGTCGTTTTAATCGAACAACCTTTGCCTGCGGATAATGACCAAACGTTGATCGATTATGACTCCCCCATTCCGTTGTGTGCGGATGAATCCTGCCATACCAGTGCTGATTTAGATTATCTCCAGGGCAGATACCAGGTCGTCAATATCAAACTTGATAAAACTGGCGGTCTAACCGAAGCTGTGCATTTAGCTGCTGAAGCTAAAGCGCAAGGGTTTGATTTAATGCTTGGTTGTATGGTCGGCAGCTCTTTAGCTATGGCTCCGGCTTCATTGTTGGCATCGCAAGCACAATTTATCGATTTGGATGGGCCACTACTTATTGCTGAGGATCGACCTTTTGGCTTTGAATTTGAGCAAGGTGTTATGCAACCATTGCAAGCAAGTTTATGGGGCGGCGGCAGCGACAGGAATTACTCTTTGGCGAGAGAATTGTTTAACCATTAGGTTGGGACAGGCTCTGGTTACAAGTAAAAAGCACCAAAGCGATAGCGCTTTGGTGCTTTTTTACTTTCTTCTCAATGCATAATAAAATCTACATCAAGCCAACTTCCTTATAATACTTGATTGCACCTCTATGTAGCGGAGCAGAAAGGCCGTCCTTGATCATTTCTTCTCTTTTCAGGACGCTAAATGCCGGGTGCAGTTTTTTGAAGTCGTCAAAGTTGTCGAATACTGCTTTGACAATGTTATAAACAACGTCTTCAGGAACCTTGGAAGAAGTGACAAAGGTAGCACCGACACCAAAGGTTTGAACGTCGTCAGGGGTCCCGCGATACATTCCACCAGGGATTACCGCCGTGCGGTAGAAATCATTATCATTGACCAGCTTATCAATTTCAGGGCCGGTAACATCGATAAGATGAGCATCGCAGCTGGTTGTTGCCTCTTTAATCGTACCGCTTGGGTTGCCAACCGGAAAGACAATCGCATCAACTTTATTATCGCACAATGCTGCTGACTGCTCGGATGATTTCAGTTCTGAAGCGATCTTGAAATCTGCGGTTGTCCATCCCATAGCTTCCATGATGACTTCCATGGTGGCGCGAGTTCCAGAACCGGCATTACCGATATTGACCCGCTTGCCTTTAAGGTCTTTAAAGCTTTTGATTCCGGAATCGTCACGAACAACAACGTTGACCGGTTCAGGATGGACGGAGAAAACAGCGCGTAAGTTTTTGTCTGGGCCTTGGTCTTTGAACTTTTTGGTGCCGTGATAGGAATGATATTGCCAGTCTGACTGAACGGTTCCCAAATCAAGTTCACCAGCCCTGATCATGTTCAAATTGTAAATAGACCCACCTGTGCTTTCAACTGAACAACGAATACCATGACTCTTTCTGTTCTTGTTGACCAGGCGGCAAATAGCGCCACCAGTAGGATAGTAGACTCCGGTAACACCACCGGTGCCGATAGTGACGAACTGCTCTTTTACCGCTTCAGCCGGGGGAACTGAAATAAAACCGGTTGCAACAGCGAAAGCCAAAAGGAACACAAACAATCTCTTCATAGTAACTCCTCCTCAAAAAAGAATAGATTCTGTTCACCCAATGTGAACATTTCGTAAAGTTATTTAATCCTCTAATAGGTAATTAAACTCTTTCGATGACTATAGTAAATCCTTCAGTTTGCGGAACCCGCTCAACATTACCTCAGAAAGCGTATCGATTTCCTGCTTAGCCATGACCGTAGAAACAGCCGCTGAGCAAGTGTTGATCATCATGATACGATTGTCGAAGAGGTGATCAATCAGTACTTTTATAAGCTTGGCTTCATCGGGGTTTACATAGACCGAGCGGTAACCTCCTGAGACTTCAGGCTTGAGGTGAATCCGAAACATAGAACCAGCACCGGTTACGCAGGCCGGGATACCAGCAATCTGGATCGCCTCGGTAATCTGCTTGCGAGCTTGTTCCGCCAGTTGATTCACCTTCTTAATGGCTGTGTCATCAAACATTCTCATTGCTGTATAGCCTGCGACCATGGTCATTGGGTTCGCCGAGAAGGTTCCGCTCTGAGGAAAGAGGAGGTTTCCCTCCAATGGATTCATAACATCCATCACATCTTTGCGACCGGCCAGAGCCCCGACCGGGAAGCCACCACCAATAATTTTCCCCAAGGCGGTCAAATCTGGAGTCATATCGTAGTGTGCCTGGGCGCCACCGTAGCTGGAACGGAAGGTAATTACCTCGTCACAGACAAGCAGTACATTATGGTCGTGAGTCCACTTGCGCAGTGCACTAACGAACTCAGAAGTAGCAGGTAGCAACCCGATTCGGTGCGGCATAAGATCCACCAGAACGCAGGCTAGCACATCGGCATTTTTATCTAAAATTGCAATAGCCCGCTCTGGGTCATTGAAGGGAATCACTATTACGTCATTCAAAACCGAGGAAGGGGTGCCGTGTGCAACAGGAACGCTGGCGGGTTCTCGGGCATCCCCCCAATTTGAAGGATCGGCTGTCTGACTGACTTCAGCGAAGTCATAGAGGCCGTGGTAGGACCCTTCAACTTTGGCAATCTTTGGACGCCCGGTATATGCACGAGCCGCTTTCAAACAAGTCATCACAGCTTCGGTGCCGGAGTTACAAAAACGTATCTTGTCAAAACCGACATTGCGATCACACATGAGTTCAGCGTAGTTTACTTCCACCTCTGTTGCCATCGCGAAAGCCGTACCCTTTTGCAACTGTTCTGTAAGAGCTGCAATGATGACAGGATGGGCATGGCCGTGGATTAATGCTGCCATGTTATTAGCAAAGTCTATCCGTTTTACCCCTTCGATATCGGTTACGTAACAGCCTTCACCCCGCTCCGCATAAGCAGGATGAGGCAGTCGTAAAATCGTGTTGCGGCTAACGCCGCCAGGCATAACTTTGCAAGCCCGTTGGTAAATATCCGCACTAGGAGAACATTTTGTCTGAATTACTTTGCTTTGCGGTGTCGTTATTTTTTTTTCGTCCAAAATGCGCCCCTATGGGTAGGACTATTAATTTCAGTCATTATATTGGTGATCGATCAGCAGCTTGCTACCGGTGCGCTCTTGAACATAATCGAAACTGATCCCAGGGGCCAGTTCCACAATTTTAAAGCCACCAGAAGTAACATCGATGACAGCCAAATTTGTGTAGATCCGGCTTACCACCGCCTTGCCGGTCAACGGATAACTACAGAACTCGAGCAGCTTTGGATCACCAGTTTTGGTACAGTGCTGAGTAATAACGTAGATCGTCTTGATCCCGGCAACCAGGTCCATCGCCCCGCCCACGGCCGGAATGTCATCAGGTTCACCGGTCGACCAGTTAGCCAAATCTCCTTGTTTGGAGACCTGCATTGCTCCAAGAACGCAGATATCAATATGGTGTCCGCGGATCATCGCAAAACTGTCGGCATGATGAAAAAAGCACGCACCAGGGATAGCCGTCACCGCTTTTTTACCTGCATTAATCAAGTCAGGATCGCTATTCTCAGAAGTGGGAGCAGGTCCCATGCCTAGTAAGCCATTTTCAGTATGATAGATTACTTCACGTCCTTCAGGGACGTACTGTGCCACCATCTCGGGGATACCGATTCCCAGGTTGACATAGGAGCCATCTGGGATATCCAGAGCAGTCCGCTTAGCCATCTCTTCACGTCTCCAACCCAACTGCAGGTTGTTAGATGTCAACATGGATAGCTCATCCCTTCTGCAATAAGTTTCGATTCTTGAACAGGATCAGATATGGCAATCACCCGGTCTACAAAAATTCCGGGAGTAACAACTATCTCCGGGTCGATGGTGTCAACTTCGACCAATGTGCCAGTCTGAACGATCGTTTTTGTCGCCGCCATAGCCATGATCGGCGCAAAGTTTCGTGCCGTTTTGTTGTATGTCAGGTTGCCATAGCGATCTGCACACTTGCACTTGATTAGTGCGAAGTCAGCTTTCAATCCGTATTCCATAACATGGTTACGGCCATTGAAGTGGCGGTGCTCTTTACCTGCAGCGAGAGGTGTATCGACTGAGGTGGCGGTAAAAAAAGCCGGGATGCCGGCCCCTCCGGCACGGATACGCTCCGCCAGAGTTCCCTGAGGAACCAATTCCAGCTCTATTTTCCCGTTGCGATAGAGCTTTGGGAATACCTTGGATCCAAGAGTGCGCGGATAAGAGCAGATCATTTTACTGACCTGTCCATTTTCTATCAGGGCGGCCAAACCAACATGGCCACTGCCAGTATTGTTGTTAATCACGGTCAGATCTTTGGCTCTCACGTCAATCAGAGCATGAATCAGCTCAATGGGACTACCCGCTTCACCAAAGCCACCTATCATGATTGTTGCACCATCGAAGACATCTGCTACCGCGGCCGTAAGTGAATCTATGCGCTTGTCAATCATCCTCGTTGTGTCTCTTTCTGGAGGGTGCTCCTAGATGCACAATTAGGTATATCTAATCACTCATGTTCTTCTCTATCTTGACTTATGTTCGCAATGCGAACATAAGTTCATTGTGCGTACACAAAAATACCAAAGCCACGTTATGAATACAAGTTCTTATTTGTATATTTATTGTGCAGTTCGAGTTTTATGCACCGCTAGAAGCGGCAGAAAATTGGATCCCACATTAATTAAATTGTTAAATCTTTGCGAAAACAATCCGGAATGAAGACTCCAGGTTGTGTATATTCACTTCTCAGAGACTCAAGCTTGAGATATAATTTTTGTGATTAATACTGGTTTAGCGGAGAGCACATGTCATCATCCATGAATACAAAAGACTTTATAACGTCACTCGCCAGAGGTTTGAAAGTTATTCAATCCTTTGATAAAGAACACAGGAAAATAAGTCTTTCTCAGGTTGCTGCGAGAGCTGAACTGAACCGTGCTACTGCTCGTCGATTTCTCTTCACTCTAAAAGCATTGGGCTATGTCAACAGTGACGGAAAGTTGTTCTGGTTATCTCCTAAGGTGCTGGAATTAGGTTATTCTTATCTCATATCTCAACCTATTACAGATATTGTCCAATCCTTTGTCGACCAAGTCAGTTCACAGGTCGGGGAGTCCTGTTCGGTCTCTATTCTTGACGGTACGGAAGTAGTCTATATATCCCGTCGAATGACAAAACACATTATGAGTATTTCGCTGAATGTCGGAACTCGCTTACCTGCTGTTGCAACTTCTATGGGGCGGGTACTGCTTGCTGATAAAAGCATCGAGGAATTGAATGTAATTTTGGAAAAAGTGCAATTTCAAAAATTCACAAAACACACTTTGACTGACGAGCAGGCCCTCAAGGATGAACTATTGAAAGTTCGGGATCAGGGTTATGCCATAGTCAGTGAAGAACTGGAACTAGGGCTAAGGTCAATAGCTGTGCCTATCTACAATAAATATGACCAGATAGTGGCATCAATCAATGTTGGCACCCAGGTAGCGAGAATCTCTGAGCAAGAGTTGACCAAACGTATCCTGCCTTGCTTGCAAAATGCTGTAACAGAGATCAGGAAGGTCCTTTCAGTGTAGATTTAAGTCGCTATTCAGTAAAAAAAGTTCTTGACGGTGTCTCTTGTAAATTGATGAAAAACACCTCGTTATCGACACATCTCAACTACCTGAGTGAGGAGATTGATATGGGGGCTGTAGGCGATTTTGATGGTGAGTATCTCCAGGTCTCATACCTTAGTGTGGTCGCTAAGTTCTAAGGTTCGATCAATCATTAGAGCGTCAATAAAGGCCGCTGCAGAGGGGAGAGCCGGACAGTTATGGCGTAAGCCACGAAAAGCAAATCCCTATCATTTTACCGACACCACAAAGCAATGATAGGCACAGCGTAGATAAGAGGAACCCAACTTCAGAACGAAGCCGGGCTCCTTTTACTTTTTCATCAAAGGGTTTTGAACGCCTTGTTCGCCGCCTCAATAGTTTTGTCGAGATCTTCTAGCGAGTGGGCAATGCTCATAAATCCGGTCTCGTATTGCGACGGAGCCAGGTTGATTCCTTCATCAAGCATGCACCGGAAGAATCTGGCAAAAATCTCTGGCGTCTCCGCTTTAACGTCACTGAAGTTACAGACTTCTTCTGCCTGGAAATAGGTGCAGAACATACCCCCCACCCGCTGTAGTGAGGTTGGTACCTTAGCTTCTGTGGCTGCCTCTTGCAGGCCCTTGCAGAGGTAGGCGCTCTTGTCTTCGATGCCCTCATAAAAGCCGTCTTGTTTGAGAAGCTGCAAGGTAGCGATACCGGCGCTCATGGCCAACGGGTTGCCGGACAGCGTGCCAGCCTGGTAGACGCCACCTTCGGGCGAGAGGTAGTCCATGATCTCCCGTTTGCCGCCAAAGGCACCAACTGGCAGACCACCGCCGATGATTTTGCCGAGTGTGACCAGGTCGCCACGGACACCAAAGCGTTCCTGGGCACCGCCATAGGCAACCCGGAAGCCAGTCATGACTTCATCAATAATCAACACGATTCCCTGGTCGTCGCAGAGTTGCCGCAAGCCTTCAAGAAACCCTGGTTTGGGTGCTACACAGCCCATATTGCCGGCAATTGGCTCAAGGATGATGCAGGCGATTTCGCCGGGACTGGCAGCCACCATTGCCTTGGTTTCCTCAAGATCATTGTAGGTGGCCGTCAGGGTGTGCTTGGCAAAATCGGCCGGGACGCCGGAGGAGGTTGGTACGCCGAAAGTTGCCAGGCCGCTGCCGGCTTTCACCAGCAGAGAGTCGGCATGACCGTGATAGCAACCGTCGAATTTCAGGATCTTGTCACGGCCGGTGTAGCCGCGCGCGAGACGGATCGCGCTCATGGTCGCTTCGGTGCCGGAGGAAACCATGCGGATTTTTTCAATGTTCGGATAAGCCTCACAGACCATTTCAGCCAGCTGTGTTTCACGAACAGTAGGAGCACCGAAAGAGGCTCCGGTTGCAGCTGTCTGCTGGATCGCCTCTACGACCTTCGGGTGGCAATGACCGAGGATCATTGGTCCCCAGGAACCGACATAATCAATATAGGCGTTGTCGTCAACGTCGAAAACTTTCGAACCGGAAGCGCGGGCGATAAAGATCGGATCGCAGCCAACGGATTTGAATGCGCGGACCGGGCTGTTAACGCCGCCCGGAATAACTTGTTTGGCTTTAGCAAAGAGGTCGGAAGATTGCTGATGCTTCATGGTGGCTCCTTGGTTGCTTGAGTCGGTGTCGCTACACTACTAATGTGTCGGAAGTAATGTCCCTGATGACTTTCGTATTGCAGCCAGTCTGTTAGCATAGCCTCCGAGAGCTGTCAAGCTGCTGTCTGCTTGTTTTAGGAACCTGTTCGACAATCCATGCTCGGCTGCAAACCCAGCTGTTTGGCCCATATTTCAGTTCCTTTTCGACCAATAGTTATTACTCTCAAGCGAGCCAAAATCTGTTCACAAACTTCTGGGTTTTCGTTTCGACCCTTATTGTCGGACAGGCTCCTAAGCTTGGTCTGGCGCTCTGGTCTTCGACTACAACCTTGATCTTCTGCTAATCAGTTAGGAACTTGTTTGGTCATCATTTTTGAAATGAAACTGAAAGAATTTCATCGTATTGCGTTTGACATTGACCAATATCTGATTTATAACCGCTGGTCTGACCAATTCTCAGGTAGGGTACATGGCTGAACTATTACTCATTCTGGTAAGCGCCATTTTCGTCAACAACTTCGTGTTGGCGCGTTTCCTCGGTATCTGTCCGTTCCTGGGTGTTTCCAAGAAAGTGGAAACTGCTCTGGGAATGGGGATGGCCGTGACTTTTGTCATGACTGTGGCCACGGTGGTGACTTGGTTTGTCCAGTACTTTGTTCTGATCCCCTTCGGTATCGAATATCTGCAGACGATTGCTTTTATCCTGGTGATCGCTTCACTGGTACAGCTGGTGGAAATGGTGATCCAGAAGGTAAGCCCGGTGCTCTATCAGTCGCTGGGGATTTTCCTGCCACTGATTACGACCAACTGTGCGGTTCTTGGCCTGGCAGTTCTCAATATCCAGAAGGATTACACTTTTCTGGAGGGGGTTGTATTTGCCATTGGTGCTGCGCTCGGCTTTACCCTGGCTCTGGTTCTTTTTGCCGGTTTGCGTGAACGACTTGAACTCAGTGCGGTGCCGCAGAGTTTTCGTGGTACCGCAATCGCCCTGGTGACGGCTGGTCTGTTGTCGCTTGCCTTTATGGGTTTTGCCGGAATGGTTAAAGGATGATGGTTGACTTATGCTCGCGTCTATACTGAGCCTTGGCGGTATCGGCCTGTTTGCTGCCGTTACACTTGGCTTTGCTGCTAAAAAGTTTGCCGTTGAAGTCGATCCACGTGAGATGGCTGCCCTTGAGGTCCTGCCTGGGGCCAATTGCGGTGCCTGTGGCTTCCCTGGTTGCGCCGGTTATGCCAAGGCCCTGGTGGCTGGCACGATTGACTTAAACCAGTGCCCTCCGGGTGGGGCCGATGTCGTGACGAAATTGGCTCATATCCTCGGTGTCGAGGCCTCGGCAACCGCCCGGCAGATTGCTGTGGTCCTCTGCCAGGGTGATAACCGTAAGGCGCAGCTCAAGTACCGTTACCTGGGGTTGGAGGACTGCACAGCGGCACAACGTATTGCCGATGGCCCGAAAACCTGCCCAGGAGGTTGTCTGGGCCTCGGTTCCTGTCAGCGAATCTGTCCCTTTGATGCCATTGAAATGACTGCTGATGGCCTGGCAGTCATCAGTCGTGAGAACTGCACCGGCTGTCGCAAATGTGTTGCCGTTTGTCCACGCGATGTCATCCACATGACACCCTATGAGTCCGGGGTCCATGTACTTTGTAATAGTCATGACAAAGGTGCCGTAGTGCGCAAGTATTGCCAGGTTGGTTGTATCGGTTGCAACATCTGCAAAAAAACAGTTCCTGACTCCTATAAAATAGAGAATTTCCTTGCTGAAGTTATTTACGAGCAAGATACCGAGGCGGGCGAGGCGATTGCCAAATGTCCGACTAAATGCATCATGGATTTTAACGTGGGGTATCCGGATGGCAGCAGCTACTTGCCTGCTGTTGCAGACAAACCGCATGCGGCCTGATTTCGGTGCGCAAAGTTGATTTACTGAGATGAAACTGAAAACTTTCACAGGTGGTATTCATCCTCCGGACAATAAGCAGTGGTCGTCGCACAAGGCGATCGAAAACTGTCCATTGCCTGCAGAGTTTATTGTGCCCCTGGCCCAGCATATCGGTGCGCCGTCTGTTGCGTGCGTGGAGGTTGGCCAGCATGTGGCCAAGGGGCAGGAGATCGGCTCAGCCAAAGGTTTTGTCTCCGTGCCGGTGCATGCGCCAACATCAGGCGAGATCGTTGCCGTCGAGAGTCGCCCTCATCCCTGGGGGACAGCACTTCCGGCAGTCGTGATCAAACCGGATGGTGAGGATCGTTGGTCGGCAGAGTTGCAGCCTGCTGATCCGAGTGACTTGTCAGTCGATGACATGGTTGAGAAAGTTCGCCAGGCCGGTGTAGTTGGTATGGGCGGTGCGGCCTTCCCGGCGCATGTCAAAATGTCACCGCCGCCAGAAAAGAAAATCCGTACTCTGATTTTCAATGGTGTCGAGTGTGAGCCCTACCTGACCGCAGATCATCGTATGATGCTCGAAGAGCCGGAACGTATTCTGCGGGGCGTTGCCCTGTTGCAATATGTGTTTGGAGCTGAGCGCGTTGTCATTGGTGTTGAAGCGAATAAGCCGGATGTGATTGATCTTTTGGAGAAGGAGTGTGCCGGGACACCTGTTGAGATCATGGCTCTGCAAGTCAAGTATCCGCAGGGTGCTGAAAAACAACTGATCGCTGCGGTGACCGGGGGCGAAGTCCCATCGGGGGGCTTGCCGATGGATATCGGTGTTGCGGTGCACAATGTTGCAACGGCTGCTGCGGTGACTGATGCAGTCATCCATGGTCGACCGCTGATTGAACGTATCTGCACAGTGACAGGCCCCGCAATTCGTGAACCGAAGAATCTGAGAATACGCATCGGTACACCGCTCTCCCACCTGGTGGACGTCTGCGGTGGGCTGGTCGAGGAACCGGGTAAAATTATCCTCGGTGGTCCGATGATGGGTTTTACTCAGCTTGGTTTCGATGTGCCGAGCACTCGGGGAACCTCCGGCCTGCTCTTGTTGCGCTCTGAAGATGTTGCCGCGCAGCCGGAAGGGCCTTGTATCCGCTGCGCACGCTGTGTGCAGGCTTGTCCGATACATCTCCTGCCGGCCACTATTGCTGCATACGCTCGTCGGGATCTGCTGGCAGAAACAGAAGAATATTGTGCCATGGACTGCATCGAATGCGGTAGCTGCAGCTACGTCTGTCCGGCGGCGATCCCGCTGGTGCAGGCAATTCGTTATGGCAAGGCAGCCATACTCGCCAAGAAAAGGAACTCTTAAGTAAAGTGAGTCAGCAACTCTACCTGTCATCCTCGCCGCATATTCATTCAGGCGAAACCACCACCAAGGTGATGCACGCAGTGTTTTACAGCCTGCTGCCGGCCTGTGGTGTAGCGGTCTACTTTTTCGGCCCATCGGCCCTGACCGTTTTGTTGATTGCGACTCTCGGCTGCCTTGCGACTGAAGCTGTCTGCCAGCGCCTGATGGGGCAACCCGTGACCATTGTCGACGGCAGCGCTGCAATCACTGGTGTTCTGCTGGCGCTCAATCTGCCGCCGACCAGCCCCTGGTGGCTGACTCTGCTGGGGTCGGTGATTGCTATTGCAATCGGTAAACAGGTTTACGGTGGCTTGGGCTCGAATCCTTTTAACCCGGCTCTGGTGGCCAGGGTTGTGCTGCTCATCTCTTTCCCCGTGCAAATGACGACCTGGTCGGTACCGGCACCTCTCGGTACCGGCCTTGACCTGGTTACAACTGCTACCCCGCTGGGTGAGTGGAAAAACGCGGTCATGCTGACCGGAAAAATGCCCGTCGATATGCAAGGCAGCATGTCAGAGTATTTCTTCGGCAATATGGCCGGCTCCATCGGCGAGATTTCTGCGTTGGCACTTCTGCTGGGGGCGGCCTATCTTTTCTACAAACGGATTCTGACCTGGCATATTCCTGTGGCTTTTATCGGCACCGTGGTTCTGCTGTCGGGGTTATTCTGGTTAGTAAATCCGGGGAAATATCCAGATCCGGTTTTCCATTTGTTGACCGGCGGCCTGATCCTCGGCGCTTTCTTTATGGCAACGGACATGGTTACTTCACCGGTTTCTGTTAAGGGAATGTTGTTGTTCGGAACAGGTTGTGGTTTGCTGACTGTGCTGATCCGACTGTTCGGCGGTTATCCTGAAGGGGTCTCTTTCGCTATTCTGCTTATGAACGCCGCGACGCCGTTGATTGATCGTTACACCCGGCCAAAGACGTTTGGTGCTTTAAGCCAGAGGGGGACGCAATGAATAGTATGCCGCGTCTCATACTGGTGTTGACCCTGATCACTGCTGGCGCCGGTCTGATTCTCTCTCTGGTCGAAACGGTCACTCGTGAACCGATTGCAGAACAGCGTCGTCTGGAAACCCTGCGAGCTTTGCAGGCGGTAATGCCGCCAGCTGACAATGCTCCTGACGAAGATACTGTACAGTTATTGACTGGTCAGGACAAACGTGGCCGCGATAAGTACAGAGTTTTTTTCCGTGGACGTAAGGGCAGCGAACTGAGTGGGGTTGCCTTTAAGGTGATTGCGCCTGATGGTTATAGTGGCAATATCAGCGTGATGGTGGGTGTTGATGCCAAAGGAACTGTTACCGGGATTGAAATCCTGAGTCACATGGAAACGCCTGGGCTGGGCGATAAAATAGTTCTTCCCGCTTTCAAAGATGTTTTTGTAGGCAAGAATCTAGATAATGCTGACTGGCGGGTAAAAAAAGATGGTGGCGAGTTCGACCAGATTACCGGTGCGACAATTTCTCCGCGAGCCGTGGTTGGTGCTGTGCGCAAGGGCCTGGAATTCTTCCGTGACCATAGGATCGAGATCCTTGCCGAAACAAAGGCTAAGGCTAAAACAAAGGCTAAGGCTGAAACAAAGGTTAAGGCTGAAACAAAGGCTAAGGCTGAAACAAAGGCTAAGGCTGAAACAAAGGCTAAGGCTGAAACAAAGGCTAAGGCTGAAACAAAGGTTAAGGCTGAAACAAAGGCTAAGGCTGAAACAAAGGCTAAGGCTGAAACAAAGGCTAAGGCTGAAACAAAGGCTAAGGCTGAAACAAAGGCTAAGGCTGAAACAAAGGCTAAGGCTGAAACAAAGGCTAAGGCTGAAACAAAGGTTA
>Ga0256834_1000148_pt1 | contig 46898 bp, 44 predicted proteins | sample 4281140metaG_FD_190536 | JGI IMG/M metagenome (GOLD analysis project Ga0256834, IMG submission 190536) | Hydrothermal vent microbial communities from East Pacific Rise, Pacific Ocean - 4281-140 | ecosystem: Environmental > Aquatic > Marine > Hydrothermal vents | place: Pacific Ocean: East...
AATGGGTTTTCTATATCAATAGAAGTAGCATCTTTAATATAAAAAAACTTTAATAATGATCCAATAATCGGTAATGCTGTAAAAACTATCAATAATCTACCATTGTTTATAGTAGCTTTCGCTTTTTGTATCTTTAAATCCATTATACACCTTTTTCAAAATTATACCAGAACTATCTTCAACACTTTTAAAAATATAATTTAGAATCTATATTTTGCTCCAATATTATAATAAAAAGCATCAAAATAATCAGGCTGACTATAGTATGTCAACCCTCCATTAATGGAAATCTTATTATTGATTTTATAATCACTACTCAATTTATAATTTATTGAAGTGAAATCACTCATCCGTCTATCACTTGACGCATATAACTGCTCAGTAAAATAATCCTTTTTAGCACTATAAAACTTGGCCTCACTTTGAATATAGTATCTAAGCCCTACTCCAGTTGTTAACTTGTCTGTAACTTCATAATATAAATCTCCACTAATTGTATGAGAAGTTATATCCCAATCATCACTATACAAACGGTATGATGATGTTGTTGAAATTTTACTATTTAATGCTTTTGAGTACTGAATTAAAGTACCATACGCTACTCTTGTATCTGGTTTACTCTCTTGAGTAATTTCACTACTTGTATTATAGTTTCTAACAATTCGCATATAAGGATTATCTAAATAACCATCTTCATTAATATAAAAGATAGAGGCTTTCACAAGAGATGTTTTATCAATAACTTGGGTAAAACCAACTTCAGCACTAACTACATCAAGATTTTTTACCTCACTTGCGCCACTTGAACTATCACACTCATCATTACCTAATTTACAATCTATTAAAATCTCATTTTTTTGATATGAAGCCCCAAATGAAATTGATTGATTTTTACTTTGATCAAGATAGTGCAAATATTCACCTGATACTTCATTAGCATAATAGTCTCTCTCTCTAGAGACATTAACTCCAACTGTAAGTTCGTCACGAGATGCAAATCTTTTGGTTAATAAAATACCACCAGCATTTCTATTATCATCATAATCTATATCACCATATTTTATATTTTCTATCTCTGTTTCCCCTTTAGAAGAGGCTGAAGCACCACTAGATGCATCAAAATATGTAGGACTTGCTCCACTTAAACTATCAATTGTAAAAAAAAGATTTAAAGCATAATCAGCTCCAAAATCTTTATTTATCTCAATAGATGGAGAATAAATAGTTGTTCTTCCACTATCTTCATCATAGCCAACATACTGGACATTAACATAATCTTCTGCATACAATGAAGAGAAACAAAGTAATGAACAAGTAAGAATTGATAATTTTAATTGCATCCGCAACCACCCCCTGCTACTCCACCACCACCTTTACTAGCTTCTTTAGAAAAATAGACATGATTTTCAAATTTTTTTAAAAGAGTATTTACTCCACCAGTTTTCATAGTATTTTTAGCAAGAGTCTCTTTTTCCCAAGCTTTTACATTTTTAATAGCACATCCATTAAATATAAAAAGTGCTCCTATTAAAATTAAAACTCTCATTTTAAATCTTTAAGTTTATTTAAAATTATCTTATCAATATCATCTTTTGCTCCAATGATTGAAGCTACCACTACATCTTTTTTTATAAAATATAGAGCTGGCATACCAATTGGGTCAAATTTTTTGATAATATTACTTTTTGGATCATTTACTATTTTGAAGTTTGCTTTTACTCTTTTAACAAACTCCTCTCCTTTTTTAACATCCTCATCAACCCCAACACCAATAATTTCTACCTTATCTTTATCAATCAACTCATTTACTTTCGAAATATATGGCATCTCTTTTTCACATGAGGGACACCAAGATGCAAAAAAATCAATTATATAGATTTTATCATCTTCGATGCTTAGTTTCTCTTTTATATCTGAATCTATTTTATCTCCTATCTGATAACCAAAAAGTAGAGATGAAAAGAGTAAAATAGTTGCTAAAATTTTCATTAATATCCTTCTTTGTGGATGTATCTATTTACAACCACATCCTTCACCACTTTCATCACTACAAGCTCCACCAATTTGACCACTTATAAGCTCATCATCAGTAGCTTCTCTTACATCAATAACTGAGACTGAAAACATTAAATCTTTTCCAGCTAAAGGATGATTATAGTCTATTGTTACATTTGCATCGTCAAACTCAGCTACAGTTACAGCAACACTCTCACCATTTTCACTCTGCCCATAAAGTTGCATCCCAACATCCAGTTCAATATCAGCAAATTGCTCACGCGGAAGAGTATCTAATGCTTCAGGTTTAACCTCGCCATATGCATCTGCTGAGTTTACTTTAATATCCGCACTCTCACCTTTTTCTAAATTCAAAAGCTGACTTTCAAGCCCAGGTATAATATGCTCTTTACCAACTATAAAATCCAACGGTGCTTGCCCCTTATTTGAGTCCAATATATCAGATCCTCCAACTTCGATTAACTCATACTCAATTGAGACTACACAATTTTTTTCTATTTTCATTTTACTACCTTATAATTTTTTTAATTTAAATATTTTTCTGCAATTTTTGCTTCATTACTATTAGGATATGAAGATAAGAGAGCTTGTAAAAATTTCTCTTTATTTTCATCATCATCTAGCTTATGAAACGATATGCCTGTATGAAGAAGAAGTGTTGGCATAAATGAGGCTTTATCATAATAACCTACACTCTTTTTATAATAAACTATCGCATCTGAATATCTTTTTTTATAATAAGATATTTCACCTAAATAGTAGTTTGTAGTTGCAGGTTTATAACTTCTTTCTGCAAGTTCTACAAAAATTGGGAAAGCTTTTGTATAGTACTTTTTTCTATAAAGTGCAACTGCTTTTTTAAGCTTATCTCCACTACTTAACTTTGCTGGTCTATTTTGATTAGTTGGCTTTTTTTTTACACTAAGAGATTTTAACTCATCTTTTGTAACATAACTACCATCAATCTCATCAATCATTGAGCTTAATTTTTTCAAAACTGCATTTATCTTTTCATAATTTTCACTTTGAACTCTTTTAAGCTCTTCAATATCAGCCCTAAAATCTTCTAAATCGTCGTTATTTGTCTGAGTATTTAACTCATTTAATTTTTGACCAGTTTTTCCAATCTTTGAACTCATAGACTCAACAACACTTCGCATTCCATCTAGTTTTTCAGTTAAATCAGAAATTTGTCGATTTTGAACTCGTATCTGTTTTTTGTTTTCAAAAATTATCTTCTCACTCTCACTCAATCCATATGGATTATCACTATCTAGTGAACCTGCACCAAAAGATGATACCTCTCTTGCCTCAAGAGTAAAAAATAAAGCTAGTATTATTAAAAAATATCTCATCATGGTAAAAGTTTAAAATCAACTCTTCTATTTTGTTGCCAACATCCAGTATTATGTTCAGCACATATTGGTTTACTCTCACCATAACTAATTAGTGCCATGCGACTCTCATCAACACCTAAACTTGATAGTGTATCTTTAACACTTTTAGCACGCTTTAAACCTAAAGCATAATTATATTCATCAGTTCCCCACTCATCACAATTTCCCTCAATTTTTATAGATAAATCATTTGCCAAATCACCATTAAAGATATTTGTATTTTGATCTATTTTTTGCATCTCATTATCTGATAACCTATAGCTATCCGTTGCAAAATATACTGTTTGAACTTCATTTTGAATAGCAACAATTCTCTCTTCTTGTGAAGCAAAAGATGAGCTATTGTCCATTGAAGCCATACCATCTATCTGTGAATCATTTGATATAGTATCTGAATTATCATACCCTGAATTCACACTAACTCCACCTGTATCTATCTCTGGTATCTTTTTTGAACAACCTGTAATTAATACTACAGACATTACAAAAGATAAAATTGTACTCTTTCTCATTAATATTCCTTAATATAGAGTTTTAAAAATTCTAGCATTATTAACTTAAATATACTAAAAAAAATGATTTTACCAATCAATTGATTGAATTTTCCCTGCATTTAAAGGGAATAAAAAACTCTTATTTGCATTAAGTCTTAAAACCCCTAATGCACTTTTGTTGCCAATATACTTTATAAATATAACAGTCTCACCATCATCTGCAAACCTTGGATACATATTTTTTCCATTTGTTGTCAGTTTTCTTATAAAATCTGTCTGTGTTGAAATAAGATAAAGATTAAAAACATTTTTACCAAATGAGTTTTTACTCTCTCTACTTGAATACACGATATATTTTCCAAAACTAGAACAAGAGCTGTTATTTTTACCATGATATATCATCTGTTCAACACTTCCGCCATTTATACTCTTTTGAAAGATATTTGGATACCCTAACCTCTCTGAGACAAAAACTATATTTTCATCATTATCAACAAAATTACCACTAACATCAATCCCTTTATATGTTGTTAATCTCTTTTTACTCTTTGAAGCAACATCAAAAAGATAGATATCAGGCTGGTCATTTGGTGCCATTGTGATTAAAATTTTTGAGCCATCACGGCTTACATCTGAACAGACAATCATACCAGAGCTTGAAGCGATTTTTGTTTTTTTACCTGTATATACATTTACAAGATAAAGTGTTGGATGCAGTTCATTATATGAAGTATAGTAGAAACTATCTTGTTTAGAGTTTGCCCACTTTGGAAATACATTTAACCCTCCACTGATAATCTTCTTTTTAAAAGTTAAAGTATAATCAGCTACAAGTATTTCACTCTCTCCAGAAGATGTATATCTAGCAAAAATGATATAGTTCTTCATCCAAGATATAGAAGGTGCTCCAAAATAATTATTTATATCTATTGCAATGTTATGTGCTAAAAATGGGTATCTGTTTGTTTTAGATATAGAGTAAAATTTTTCATATAACAAATCTCCATTTTTTGCATTTATAAGTTTAACACTTGCTAGTAATTTACCACCTTGCTCTTTTTCAATTTTACTTTTTGCAATAATTTCAACACCACTATTTGCCAAACTAGCCATACCGCTATCGCTCATATAATCCATTTTTACATATGATTTATCAACATTAAAATAGGCACTAACTTTCAAATCTCCAATGAGAAGTTTTAAAAATTTCCTTTTTGTCTTATCATCAACTCCCAAACTTCCTGCATCTGCTACAACAAGTCTAGGATGTTTTTCTAAATTTTTAACAATTTGAATAGTAGAATCAAATGCGATTAAATTAATCGCAAATATACACAAAATCAGTAATTTTTTCATCTATAAACCTTTCTCTTTATCTGTAAATTCAAATTGAGCCTCAATAAAAGAACCCTCTTTGTATGATGGAAATCTATCATACTCTAAGTTATCAAGAAATACCTTAAGCTTTGTATCAAACATAGAGTTATTTGAAGACTCAAGATCACTATATGAGAGTTTTCCACGCTTATCAATTCTTATCACAACAGTTGCCGATAATCCATCTTGTGTAGAGATTGTTCTCTGCCACTTTGCCATTATTTTGTCAGATACAAAACTCCAAAACTCATGTTTTTCTCCACTTTTTTTAGATTGTGAAGCAGTTGAGATTTGCATCTGCTCAACTGCTTCTCTAGCTTTTTTGGCTTCTGCTCTTTTTTTCTGCTCTTTTTGTTTTTTCTCCTCGGCCTCTTTTTTTATCTTTTTAGCCTCTTGTTTCGCCAATCTACTAGCCCTAGCCTCCTCTTGTTTTTGCCTCTCTCTCATAACCTTTTTATAATCATCTGTTCTTAGAGTTGAAAATAGATCTTTTGCTGATTTCGCCTCTTTATCTCTGGCATCTTCCTCCTCCTTAGGCTCTGGATCTGGTGGCAGTATGATAGGCTCTACTTTAGGTTTTGGTTCAGGTTCAGGATCTGGAGGCAATATAATAGGCTCTACTTTATGAACAGGCTCTATTGGTTTTGAGATAGGTTTTTGAACAGGTTTTGGTATTAATTTTTCTAAAGGTTTTGGCTTTTCATCTAAAAGTGAGTCTATATTTACAACTATTGCATCTTCTACATTGTATCCATAATCTTTTTTCAATTTTGAATCATCTTTAAGATAAGTAACAAGTGAAAGTGCTATAAAAAGATAGATAAAAATTGCGACTAAAGCAGCAATAATTCTATATAGATTTTTATCAGCCATGTGTTACAAGTGATACTTTTGAAAAACCTGAATCTTTAATAACTTTTAATATAAACATAACATCATCATATTTCAGTGTTTTATCTGCTTTTATATATACAACTGTATCTTTTGGGTACTTATTTGAGCCTAAAACAAAATCATCAGCAAAAGTTTCAAAGCTATATTTTTTATTTTTTATATATATAACCCTTTTCCCATCTACTCTAATTGATAAATCAGGTATACTTTGAGTCGCTTTTGCTGTTGAGCCTTGAGGTAGATTTATATCATCTTGATATTCCATTATAGGAGCTGATACCATCAAAATTGCCATAAGCACTAACATAATATCAACAAGCGGTGTGATATTTAGATCAGGCTCTTCATCCCAATTAATCATGCTTTTTATTACCACTTGTGTGTTCAAAAGATGACATTTGAAGAAGTTCAATCTCTCTATCTATAACACTCAAAAGCTCATATGCTTTTCTCTTTAAAAATACATGAGCAGTATAAGCTGGAATTGCTACAAAAATACCAGCAGCAGTAACAACCAAAGCTTCAGAAATTGCAGGAGCGATAACACTAAGAGATGCACTTTTTGCATTTCCAAGCTGTGCAAATGTTTTTAAAATAGATACTATTGTACCAAAAAGACCAATAAAAGGAGCAGTTGAAGAGATAACAGAGAGCATAGATAAATATGCTGTTGCCTTTTTTTCAGCAACACTCTTACAAATCCCAAGAGTAGCTCTTGCATCATCATTTTGTAAACAGTTACTTAAAATTGAGCTTCTCTTTATCTTAGGAACACCTCTCAAAAGTGACTCTAATGAAGATTTTTCACTTTTTTCCCAACTATTTAAAGTTAGAACTCTTGAGACCCAAATCCAAATAGTTATAATAAAATATATCGACAGCCACAAAAAAACCGAAATCGCAATAATTCCGCCATCAACAATATATGAAAATAGAATATCCATAAATCCCCTTTTAAAGTTTCCCTTTAGCAGCACTCTCCAACTTAGCAGTAGCAGTTGCTATAGCAACATCTGAATCACTTAAGCTTGAAACTAACTCTTTTGCTTTCTCTAAAGCAGTTGCTATCTCAGATCCACTCCCTGAAATCGCAACCGCACCTTCAGCTAAAATTGTAATTTTACCTTCGTCAACTTTAACATGACCCCAGTTAATAGCTATCAACTCTTTTTGTTTATCCTCTTTTTCAATCTCAATCACACCAGATGCAAGAAGTGTAACCAAAGATGCATGGTGAGGCAATACACCAAACTCTCCTTCACTTCCTGGAAGTGTTGCACTTAAAATATCTCCTGAAAAAACTAACCCATCAGGTGTAATAATTTCACATTTCATAGTTGCCATTAATTTTCCTTACAAGAAGAAGGTCTAAGCCTTCGCCTTCATTTTTTCTGCTTTGCTTTTCGCTTCATTCATATCACCAACCATATAAAATGCATTTTCTGGTAAGTCATCATAATCACCTGCCAAAATTCCTTTAAATCCAGCTAGTGTATCTTCTAATGCTACATATTTACCAGGACTCCCCGTAAAAATTTCCGCAACAAAAAACGGCTGAGATAGGTATTTTTCAATTTTTCTAGCTCTTTCAACAACTTGTTTGTCCTCTTCACTAAGCTCATCCATACCTAAAATTGCAATGATATCTTGAAGATCTTTATACTTTTGAAGAACTTGCTGAACACCACGAGCAATTGCATAATGCTCATCACCGATAATTTGTGGATCTAGTAATCTTGAAGTTGAATCAAGTGGATCAACAGCAGGATAGATACCTTTTTCTGCGATACTTCTATTTAAAACTGTAGTTGCATCTAAATGAGCAAAAACCGTAGCAGGAGCAGGATCTGTTAAGTCATCTGCAGGAACATAAACCGCTTGAACAGAAGTAATTGAACCTTTTTTAGTTGAAGTAATTCTCTCTTGAAGTATACCCATCTCACGAGCAAGAGTTGGCTGATAACCAACTGCTGAAGGAATTCTTCCAAGAAGTGCAGACATCTCTGAACCTGACTGAGAAAACCTAAAGATATTATCAATAAACATCAAAACATCAAGACCCATCTCATCTCTGAAATACTCAGCCATAGTAAGACCTGTTAGTGCAATTCTATTTCTAGCTCCAGGAGGCTCACTCATCTGACCGTAACATAAAGCAACTTTATCAAGAACATTTGACTCTTTCATCTCTTCATAAAGATCATTACCCTCTCTAGTTCTCTCACCAACACCAGCAAATACAGAGTACCCACTATGTTTAAAAGCAACATTGTGAATAAGCTCCATAATAATTACAGTCTTACCAACACCAGCTCCCCCAAACAGTCCAACTTTTCCACCTTTTGCATATGGTGCTAAAAGATCAACTACTTTAATACCTGTCTCAAAAACTTCACTTTTTGTACTTTGTTCTTCAAAAGGAGGTGGGTCTCTATGAATTGACCAAGTCTGCTTAGCAACTACAGGCTCACCCTCATCGATAACCTCACCAATAACATTAAAAATTCTACCAAGAACCTCTTCACCAACAGGAACTTTGATAGGACATCCAAGTGACTTAGCTTCTAAACCTCTTCTTAAACCCTCACTCATATCCATTGCAATCGTTCTTACACGACCATCACCAACATGTGCTGCAACCTCCAATATAAGTCTTTGCTTAGACCCTTCAACTTCGTAATTAACTTCAATCGCTTCATTGATAGCCGGTAAATAATCCGTAAAATCAACATCCACAACAGGTCCAATAACCTGTGAAATAACACCTTTCATGTGTTTTGCTCCTTATATTTTTTTTCTTTTAATTTAATGCTTCCATACCACTAATAATCTCAATCAGCTCTGTTGTAATAGCCTCTTGTCTAGCTTTATTATATTTAATTGTAAGTTCTTTTACCTTTTCTTTTGCATTATTGGTTGCATTATCCATAGCCTGCATCCTAGCACTATGTTCACCAGCAAGAGAGTCAATTAGAGAATAGTACATATTATATTCAAAATATTTTCTGACCAACTCATCCAATACTTTTTCTTCTTCATCACTCTCAATTTCCATCATTGAATCAGCATCTTTTGTTTCGATTTTGATAGTATCAACAGGAATAAGCCCAGTTTGTTTAACCTCTTGAGTTATCATATTTACATATCCATTATGCACTAAAATAACTTTTTCACACTCACCATTTACAAAATCATCGACAGTTTTTTTAATAACATCTTGAGCTTTCTCATATGTTGGAGCAGAGCTAATCCCTATATCTTTTTCTAAAAGATCTATTCCTTGAAATCTAAAATAATCAATCCCTTTTCGCCCAACTGCTCTAAGTCTTACTTTTGTAGAACTCCCCTCATACTCTGCCATGATAGATTTTACTCTTTTTATAGTCTGAATATTAAAGCCACCACAAAGACCTTTATCTGCTGTTACAAAAAGTATATCAACAACTTTTGGATTATCATTTGTTTCAAAAAAACGACTTGTTGAGCCACCTACTTTAAACTTGTTAATACTTTCAGATATCTCTGAGAGCATCTCATTTAATTTTTTAGCATACTCACGAGACTTTTTAGCCGCCTCTTCTGCTCGTTTTAACTTTGCAGTAGAGACAAGCTTCATAGCTTTTGTTGTCTTTTGAGTGTTTTTAACACTTTTTATGTTTCTCTTAATATCTTTTAAATTTGCCATATTTTAGACCTTATTTGACAATGAATGTCGCTTTATATTCGCCAAGAGCTGTTTTTAACAACCCATCTGTCTCATCTGTGATTTTTTTATCTGCAACAATTGCTTCAAAAATTTTAGGATATTTTGCCTCTATAAACGGATAAAGACCCTCTTCAAACTTCACAACATCACTTGCAGGAATATCATCTAAAATTCCATTTGCACCAGCATAGATAATAACAACTTGTTTCTCAACAGGAACAGGTGCATAAGGTCCTTGTTTTAAAACTTCAACCATTCTCTGACCACGTTCAAGTTGATTTCTACTTGACTCATCAAGATCAGATGCAAACTGTGCAAATGCTTGAAGCTCTCTATATTGTGCAAGATCAAGTCTCAAAGTTCCAGCAACTTGTTTAGTAGCTTTAATCTGAGCAGCTCCACCAACACGAGAAACTGACAAACCAACATTGATAGCAGGACGAATTCCTGAGTTAAAAAGATCAGTCTCTAAGAAAATTTGACCATCAGTGATAGAGATAACATTTGTAGGAATATATGCAGAAACATCACCAGCTTGTGTTTCGATGATAGGAAGAGCAGTCAATGAACCAGCACCCAATGCATCACTTAGTTTTGCAGCTCTCTCTAAAAGTCTTGAGTGAAGATAAAAAACATCTCCAGGATAAGCCTCACGACCAGGAGGTCGTCTAAGGATTAATGACATCTCTCTATAAGCAATAGCATGCTTTGTAAGATCATCATAAACAATCAATGCATGACGAGAGCTATCTCTAAAAAATTCACCCATAGTAACACCAGTATAAGGAGCCAAAAACTGTAAAGCTGCACTATCACTAGCACCAGCTTCAACGATGATGGTATATTCTAATGCACCGTGCTCTTCAAGTTTTTTAACAACTTGTGCAACAGTTGACTGCTTTTGTCCAATTGCAACATATATACAAACTACATCTTGACCTTTTTGGTTGATGATAGCATCAATAGCAACTGTAGTCTTACCAGTTTGTCTATCACCAATAATAAGCTCTCTTTGACCTCTTCCAATTGGAACAAGTGCATCAATTGCTTTAATACCCGTTTGAAGTGGCTCATGAACTGATTTTCTAGCCATAATTCCAGGAGCTTTTTCCTCAACAAACTTATAATCAGCTGCTTTAATATCACCTTTGCCATCAATTGGCTCACCAAGTGCATTTACAACACGACCAAGCATCGCATCTCCAACAGGAACTTTTAAAAGTCGTCCAAGTCTTTTTACAGTTGAGCCCTCTGATACTCCAACACCTTTTCCAAGGATTACAACACCAACAACAGACTCTTCAAGATTTAAAGCCATACCTCGCTCACCGTTTTCAAACTCAACCATCTCTCCTGCCATGACATTGTTAAGTCCATAAACTCTAGCAATTCCATCTGCATACTGAATAACCTTACCTGTCTCTTCAATATCTACATTTAATTCGAAATTATCAATTCTCTCTTGAATAAGAGTACTAATCTCATCTGCTTTCACTTTTGTGCCCACTTAAGTCTCCTTGTTTTATTTAAATTTTTATCTCTATTTTTATAATGTTTTTAATATATGTTCGGCCATTTGAGCTTTTAAACGATCTTTTGAAAAACTAACTTCAACACCCAAACTCTCAACTTCAACTTTAATACCAGGGTAATCACTAACTTTGTTTTCTAACTTTATTGTAGTGTTTAACTTTTTACTAATACTCTTTTCTAAATCTATCATATCGCTTTGATTTACTTCAAAATTACTTATAACAACTCCATCAAATTGATTATTTAATTTTGCAATTTGATTTTTTAACTCTTTTGTAATAGTTGGAATCTCGTTTAATCTTCCATTTTTACTTAAAAGTTTTATAAAATTTGTAAGCTTCACATCTGGATTTTTAAGCAAAGAGAGTATAAACTCTCCTTTTTTCAAGCTTGTCACATCACTTGATGATAAAATATTATTAAATTTTTTATTATTAAATGCTGGTATTAAATTTTTTAAACTTTCATAAGCCAAAACAAGAGATTTTTCATCTACACTTTCAACAAGTGCTTTAACATATTTTTTTGCTATAACACTCATCTATGCAACCTTTTTTTTGATAATATTTAAAAAATCACTATTTTTAAGTTGAACTTTTTCACCATCAAATATCTCATCAACTACTTCAGCGACAACAGATCTTGTCATCTTTTTCTCTTCAATTAAAATACGGTCATCGTAAGATTTTTTAAGATTATCCAAGTCATTTTTAAGATTATCCTCTATCTTGTTTGTAAGCAAAATAGCCTCTTTTCTTCCACTCTCAATAATATCAATAGCACTCTCACTCGCATCTTTTAAACTCTGTTTTGCCTGCTCTTTTTTTAGCTTTGACTCTTTTAACTTATCTTGAATAGAAGTTAGTCTATTTGCTATCTCATCTGTTCTACCATTATAATAATCTTTCAAAGGTTTTGCTATGAGATAGTATAAAATTCCAGCAAAAATTATAAAGTTAATTAATCTTGGAACAATGTCTGTTTTACCAGTACCATCTCCTGCTGCTAAAAGTAGAGCTGGAAATAACAGCAATACAAAATATCTTAATTTCAAAAGAACTCCTTTACCTAAATGTTTTTTATTTTTGTGCTAATACCATCTTGGTAAGATGATAAATTTGAAGAAATACCCTTTTTCAAAGTAACTCGCTCTTTAGAGAGCTCTTTTACAAATGTAGCATATTTACTATCAAATGACTCTTTAGCCTCAGCCAATGCTCTACTTGCAGCCTCTTTTGCTTTAGCCATTGCATCTTCTCTAATCTTTGAAGCCTCTGCTTTTGCAGCTATAATCTTTGCATTTGCCTCTTGCAAATCTTCCTCTATGTCACCATCATTTTTATCAGCTACCAACAAATCATCTCTGATTGATTTTTCTCTCTTATCCATAAACGATAAAAGTGGTTTATAAAGCATCTCATTTAATAGATAAACAAGCCCCAAAAACAGCACCCCTACAAAAATTATCATTCCTAAACTAATGTCTAACATTTACATCCTTATCATCGTGGTTTTTTTGCATCTTCTTGAAAATTTGAAAGATTTTATCATAATAATTATAAAGTAAGATTAAATATCTATCAAATTACTATTGAAAGTGTGTTAAAAACTTTTGAACTTGACTTTCATCATTAAAGTTAAGTATCAACTTGTTTCCACTTTTTTTAGTTTTAAATCCCAAATCTGTAAGTTTTTTAACTATATTTTTTATCTCTTTTATATCTTGTATCTCTTTTTTTATATCAGTTTTAAAATCTTTTGATGGTGAAGACTTTATACTTTTAATCAAATCTTCACTATCTCTAACACTAAGTTTTTGTCCAACAATTGTATCTGCTATCATTATCTCAGTTTTCTCATCAAGACCAACAATCACTTTTGCATGACCTTGAGTGATTTTCCCCGTATTTAAAAGTTCTTGTGTATGAGATGCCAATGAAAGAAGTCTTAAAGTATTAGTTATTTGTGACCTACTTTTATAGATAATACTGCTTAACTCTTCTTGTGTTATAGAGTACTCTTCAATAAGCTCCTTATAAGAGTTTGCAAGTTCTAATGGTGTAAGATTTTCTCTTTGAATATTTTCAATCAGAGCAAGTTCACGAAGATTTTTAGAGTTATAATTTGCTACAATTGCATCTATCTTTTTAAGACCTGCAAGTTTTGTAGCTCTATACCTTCTCTCTCCTGCAATTATCATATAGCCATTATCTTTTTGAACTACCACTATAGGCTGTAAAAGACCGTGTTTTACGATAGAATCTGAGAGATCTTTTAAAGTATTTGAATCAAAATGTTTTCTTGGTTGATGAATATTTGGGACAATAAGTTCCAAAGATAACTCTTTTATAATTGAAGAGTCCTCTTCAACATCTTTTCTATATGCATCTTCAACATCATCTAAAATAGAGCTTAATCCTCGTCCAAGTTTACTTTTTGCCATCAAAACTCTCCTAACTTGCTAAAATTGTGTGTGCTAAATTTTGATAAGCTAATGAACCTGATGATTTTATATCATACAAAATGATAGGTTTTCCAAAACTAGGAGACTCAGCTAATTTAATATTTCTAGGAATTACAATATAAGATGAGTTCTTTTTATCTTCAAATAACTTACTTTTAAAGTGCTGTTTCAAATCTGCAAAAACCTGCTTTGAAAGGTTATTTTGAGCTGTATACATTGTTGGTAAAAAACCTTTTATACTTAGTTTTGGATTGATTGTTTTTTTGATAAGTTTTACTGTATTTAAAAGTTGTGCCAATCCCTCTAATGCATAAAATTCACACTGTATTGGAATTATTACAGAGTTTGCTGCACTGAGTCCATTTATAGTTATTGGTCCTAATGCTGGAGGAGAGTCTAAAATGATATAATCATAATTATTTTTAATACCATAAAGTTTCTCTTTTAAAAGAAGTTCTTTGTTATTATTAGTACCTTCATAAAAATCTTTTTCAACACCAACTAGCCCGATATTTGCAGGGGCAAGATCGAGTGAATCGATAGAGGTTTTTAAGATAATATCACTCATCTGTTTTCTGCCAATCAAGACATGATATATGTTAAACTCAAAATCACTTCTTGCAAATCCAAGTCCTGTTGTTGCATTTGCCTGCGGATCAATATCTACAAGTAAAACTCTTTTTTCAGCAACAGCTAATGAGGCTGCTAAATTAACGGCTGTTGTTGTTTTTCCAACACCACCTTTTTGATTTGCTATCGCTATAATTTCACTCATCGTAAGCTATAAACCTCTCTTTTATTCAGCTCAATTGAGCCATCTTTTTTAAGCTTTGCATCTTTTAAAGAGATTTTCTTTTTTTCTCTCTTATCATAGTACAAAAAGTCTCGTGATTTCTCAAATTCTATCTTATATTTGATAAATATATACTTCCATAAAATATCTTCTTTTAGTTTTAAAAAATAAGCTTCAATCAATGCAATTTTATCAACATTTATATCAATAATTTCAAATTTTTGTGGAGAATTTTTTAAGTTTATACCTATTGAACAGACCAAAATATCGCCATTTATAACTTTTGTAATAGTCCCTCCTACCTTTTTATCCCCGATATAAAAATCATTTGGCCATTTTAAGAAAACTTTTGAACCAAGCTCTTCTAAAAGCTCTTTTAAGATATATGAAAAATAGATAGAAAAAGAGTGTTTTGGAATATCATCAGGAAGAGTATTTAAATGTACAGAAAAGGACAAAAAGAGATTTCCATCCATTCCCTCCCAGCTATTTTCAAAACTTCCTACTCCATTTTTTTGAACATCTGCACTTAGAGCTATTGGAGGTTTCAGACTCTTATCAAGAAGTTTTTTAATTAAGACTTTATGAGTAGAACTTGTCTCTTTAAGATAGATTATCTCCAACCCCAAGCCTTTTTCCACGGATATAATCAATAACACTCATCTCTTTTTTAGAAACTGGTTGAACTCTATAAATTCTCAAACTTCCAACCTTGCATCCTACCACTATTGAGTCATCTAAAACCTCTAAAATCTCACCTTTTTTAAACTCACCCTCTTTTTCAAAAAGCAACAACTCTTTTAACTTTAATCCACTCTCTAAAAAAACACCAGGCCAAAATATAAAAGCCCGAAATTTTGCTTCACTCTTTTTTGCATCTTCTAAATCCAAAAGCCCATCCTCTTTTGTAATCTTTTTTGCATAAGTTGCCTCACAAGAGTGCTGTTTTATTGGGGAAATTTTATCAAAATTTTTAAGGGTATCTAGAGTTAATTTTGCAGCTATAAAAGAGAGTTTTTCAAAAAGCTCTCTTGCATTTAATTTATCAATTTTTATATAAGAGAACCCAAGCATCTCTCCAGTATCAAGTCCTATATCCATAAGCATAGCAGTAACTCCCAGATACTCCTCTTGGTGCAAAATTGCATCTTGAATAGGGCTAGCTCCTCTAAATTTTGGTAAAATTGAAGCATGTAGATTTATACAAGGAGAAATTTCTAATATATCTTTCGGAAGTATCTGTCCAAATGCAGCAACCACAATAAAATCAGGCTTTAAATTGAAGATATAGTTATATGCATCTTCACTTTTTAGTGTTTTTGGCTGATAAATCTCTAAATCAATATCCTCTTTTATAAGATATTTTTTCGTATCAGGAGGAGTTAATATCTGTTTTCTCCCAACTGGTTTATCAGGCTGTGTAATTAAAGATAAAACCTCTATCTCATCATCTTTCAAAAGGTATTTTAAAATTACCGTTGCATATGAAGGTGTCCCCATAAAAACAACTCTCATAAAGTTCTCCCTTTAAAGTGAGTTCCTCCTAAATGCTCTCCATGTAAGAAATAACTTCTCACATCCCTAAGATCAAAACCACTCGCCATAAACATCTCTTTTTTATTATCAAGTAAAAACTTTGCTGCTTTTAGTTTTGTGACAATCCCACCCGTTGCAAAAGTACCGTTTGAAACTGCTGGAATTTCAAGCTCACTAGCTTTTATAACTTCAACTCTTTTTTTCATAACCGCATCTTCAAAAACTCTAGGATCTTTATCATAATAGCCATCAATATCTGAAAGGATAATAAGCTCTTTTGCATCAAAGTAATGAGCAACATGAGCTGACATTTGATCATTGTCTCCAAAAACAAGCTCTGCTATATCGGTAGCATCATTTTCATTTATGATTGGAATTACTCCATTTTTTATGAGAGTATCAATTGCACACTTTGCATGTTTTGTCCGTTTTCTTGAATCAAAATCAGATGCACTTAAAAGAATTTGAGCACTTAAAATGCCAAATGAGCTTAACTCTTTTGCATAAATACTCATAAGATAGGGTTGTCCAACAGCAGCAATTGCTTGCCTATTTCCAAGAGTATATCTATCAATTTTTAATTTTGAATACCCAGCTGCTACTGCACCAGAAGAGACAAGTATAACTTCATATTTTTCACCAAGATCTGCCAAAAAAGAGACCAAGTTTGCAATTCTATCTCTTGCTAACTCACCATCTTGACTCAAAACATGTGAGCCTACTTTAACTACAATCCGCTTCATCTCTAATCTTTTTAACTGCATCTAAAAGTGCAAACTTAAGTGGCTTAATATTTAATTTGGTTATAGAAGAAATAGGTGCTATGAAAAATGGTTTCTGACTATCATACTCTATAAACTCATCAAGTTTTTGAACATATGTTTTATAGTTTTCATTAAAATGGTAAACATTATTATGTTCATCTTTATCTAATCCAACATATGAGATAAAAGAGTCTATCTTATTTGTTACTTCCTCTTCTAAAACACTATCTATTCTAGTTAATGCGATTGCAAAGTTTCTTTTTTTCATAATTTCTGAAAAATTTCCAAGTTCTAACTTTAGTGTATCATACTGCTCTTCTAAAGTACGATAATTTGCAACATCAAGCATAAAAAGCAAAAATTTAGTCCTCTCAATATGCTTTAAAAACTCCAATCCCAAGCCTTTACCCACACTAGCCCCACCTATAATACCTGGAATATCAGCCATAACAAAAGAAGTATACTCATCAACCATAACAACTCCAAGCTTTGGTGTTAGAGTTGTAAATTCATAATTTGCCACTTCAGGAGTAGCATTTGAGAGTATAGATATGAGTGTTGATTTTCCAACATTTGGAAAGCCAACAAGCCCAACATCAGCGATAAGTTTTAACTCTAATCTAATTTTCCTAGTAATTCCAGGAAGTCCAGGTTGTGCATATGCTGGTCTTTGGTTGGTAGAGCTTCTAAAGTGCCAATTTCCAAGCCCACCTTTTCCACCCTCTAAAAACTTAACACTTTGCCCATCAGTAGTTAAATCTAAAAGTAACTCATCCGTATCTGCATCTATAACTTGTGTCCCAGGAGGTACTGACAAAGTTAATGACTCACCCTTTTTACCATACTTTTTTCGCCCCATCCCAGGAACTCCATTTTTAGCTTTTAGCTGATTTTTACCTCTAAAATTAGAGAGAGTATGTGAATTTTTATCCACTAAAAAAAAGATATCTCCTCCACGCCCTCCATCTCCTCCATCAGGTCCACCCTTTAGCACAAACTTCTCTTGACGAAACGAAACCGACCCAGCCCCACCTTTACCAGAACTAAGAATTAACTCTACATGATCTACAAACATCTCTACCTTTATCTAAAAATTATAAAATATTATAGCCAAAAGATTATTTAGCCAATAAATCTCTCAAACTATCTTCAGGATGCTTTCCATTTAACATACGATAAACCTCTACAGCTATTGGTGTATATACATCCTCTTTTTGTGCAATACGATAAACAGCTTCACTCGTATAAACTCCCTCAGCAACCTCTCCAAGCTCTTTTAAAATAACATCTAGTTTTTTTCCAGCGGAGAGTCCAAGCCCTACTCTATAATTTCTCGAAAGTCTGCTTGAAGCTGTCAAAAAAAGATCTCCAGAACCACTAAGACCTATAAATGTATCTTTTTTTGCACCAAAATGTCTACCAAATCTCATCATCTCTACAAGCCCTCTCGATATAAGAGATGCTCTTGCATTGTTTCCTAGTTTCAAACCATCACATATGCCACTTGCGATTGCTATGATGTTTTTATATGCTCCACAAACTTCTGCCCCTATAACATCTTTTGAGGTGTAAGTTTTTATAAACGAGGGAAAAAGTTTTGAAAACTTTTTGGCTAGTTTCTTATCTTTTGAGCTTATAACAAGTGCTGTTGGCAAAGACTCTTTAACCTCAGATGCAAATGATGGTCCTGAGATAAAAGCTAAGTTTTTCTGTGGAATAAATTCAGAAAAAACTTCATTTAGAAACTTCCCACTATTTACCTCTATACCTTTTGAAGCGACTAAAATTTTTTGATTTTTAAAGACAAACTCATTTTCTAGCCAATGCCTTGCATTTTGAGCTGAAATTGCGAAGATAAGATACTCAAACTCCATAATCTCTTTAAAACTTATAAAATTTTTTATATCTCTTTTTGTTCGTGAACTAATACTTGAATCGCCTCTTTGTAAAATTGCAAAATGAAGAGCCTGCCCCCACTTTCCAGCTCCAACTACTCCAACTCTCATGTTATAGCTCTCCTTTTTATGTAATTATAGCATAATCGTAAATTATGCTATAATTTTCTAAATTTTTCGTTTTTAGACACCTTTTTCTTATCGTTAAAATAGGCGCTATTTAGTGGGAACTGTACTAGATTGCAGAGGAACTCCTTTTGTAAAATTATTGTGAGTGAGTTTATATCAAATAGAAAAAATCAAACTCTCTAACCCATCTACATCTCTTATAGCCTCACTCTTATGATCACTAAATCCCCAATTTACCAATATAGAGTCAACACCTGCATTTTTTGCAGCCATTATATCTCTCTCTCCATCTCCTATAACTACAAACTCATCTCTATCTCCACCATAATAATCTATGATAACCTCTATCATCTCTTTATCTGGTTTCGGTTTTTCCACTTCATCAGCACACATAACTATATCAAAATGTCTACTTATATTTTTAGCCTCAAGCATCTGTTTTGCAGAAGTTTTATAAGCATTTGTTGCAATGGAAAGTTTATGAGTTTTCTTTAGTTTTTCTAATAAATCCTCTATCCCTTCATATAAAATTGTATCTATGTGATGATACCTTTCATAATACTCACTAAACCATAGCTGATGCTCTTTTGTAAACTCTGGCACTTCATAAAAAAAACTAGGTGCGTGAATGTTAACATTGTTAATACAAGATACAATTTGTTTTCTCTCCATAGGTGGAAGTGTTAACTGTTCTCTTACATAGTTTATAGAGTTTGCAATTACATTTGAACTATCTATCAAAGTTCCATCCATATCAAAAATTATATATTTTTTATTTTGCAATTAAGCACCTCATCTATTAAAATTTTAGCTATCTCTTCACTCTCATTTATAATATGATTTATCTTAAATCCATCAATAATCTCTTGATGACTTTTATTTGCTACCTTTACTACTGTATTTATATCACTATCAATAGAGCTTATAGCTTCACAAATAAGGCGAAGTTTTGAAGCATTATCAATTGCAACAATTACAGCAACTGATTCTCTAATTCCAACAGCTTCAAGAGTATCTACTCTTGAAGCATTTGCCAATATAATAGGCTCATTTCTCTCTCGCCCAAGATTTACAAAATTCATAGAGTGTTCTAATATAATATAATTTATACCTATCTTTTTAAAATGTTTAGCAATTTTTTGTCCAAGTGCTCCATATCCGCATATAATTATATGATTTTTATAACCTCCTGAAGATATATTCTCATACTCTGTCTCTGTTTCTGGAGAGAATTTATCTGCAATTTTTGTGATATTTTTTAAAACAAATGGTGTTAAAATCATAGATGCCACAATAGTTATAATTAAAACTTGATTGTAAGTGCTACTTAGTAATCCATTATTATGAGCAAGAGCTAATATAGCTAGTGAAAACTCTCCAACTTGAAATAGTGCAAGTGCTGTTTTAAGACTTATTCGTCTTTGCAACGATTTATATAAAATTGCAAAAATTACAAGAGCTTTAATTAACATAATAGAGACTAACAAGACAAATATAATATGACCATAACTTAAAATCGTACTAAGATCAATCTGCATACCAATAGTTACAAAAAATACACCAAGAAGTATATCTCGAAATGGCACAAGATCAGACTCCACTCGATACTTAAACTTAGTCTCAGCGATAGCCATACCTGCTATAAAAGCTCCAAGAGTGTATGAAAATCCAAACACATGAGCTATAAAAGATGCACTCATAACAACAAAAAGAACAGATGCTAAAAATATCTCTTCAGAATTTACAGAAGTAACCCAACCAAAAAATTTATCTAAAACTACTCTTCCACCCATAAAAAGTATGGCAAAAACAATTATGGCAGAACCAATAGTTTGTAAAATCAATAATCCAACAGAGTCACTATCTTTAGCAAAAATAGAAACCATTAGCAAAATCGGAATAACAGCTAAATCTTGAAAGATTAAGATACCAAGAGTTGTTCGACCATAACCAGTATGAATTTGATTTTTTTCATTTAAAACCTTTAGTACAATTGCCGTTGAAGATAAAGAGAGAGCAAAACCTAAAATGATGGCAGTTTTTGTCCCTACATCTAAAAGAAAAAGGGCAAGTGCTGTAAAAAGAAGCCCAGAAAATATCACCTGAAACGAACCAAATAGAAAAACTTCTCTCTTCATGGCATTTAAATGCTTGATTGAAAACTCCAATCCAATTGTAAACATCAAAAATACTATTCCAAACTCTGCTATAAGAGTAAGTGCTTCACTATCTGTATGAAATAAATCAAATGTATAATTTATAATAAGACCCGCAAATATATATCCAATAATTGTCGGAATATCGAGTTTTTTTAAAAATACATTTAATATTGTTGATATTAAAATAGTTGATATTATAATTAAAAAAAGATTTTCCATAAAACCCCGATTATGTTTTTTATATATTTCTATTTTAACATAAAAATTTAAAGAAAAGATTAGAGTAGAACTATTTTAACTTCTTCGGTCTTTAAAACCGAAGATTTGTTTTAATGTGAAGAGAGTTTTATATTGTCTAAAAAACCACCTGTTGCCATAAATTTTTCAACATAAATTAACTCATTGTCTGGCTCTAGCTGTTTGAGTGCTCTTTTTAAATCTACTCTAAAATGTCTCCAAACATCTTTTTGATCAAACTGCCATCCTCTGACATGCTCAACTGGTGAAGGGTAATATAGCCAGATATGCTCACCACCATAATCTACTTTAAATGCAGGTATATTTTCATGATTGAAAAACGAATCCCAAGCTAATACTCTTTTTCCTTTTTTAGTCTTTACATAAACAGCAACTGTAAAGTGTGGCATATTTCCGCGTCTATTTTCTCTACCATAGTAAACTGGAAGAAGATAGTTTTCCAAGCCACCCATATCCATCTCCAAAATTGTGTGTATAGAGTTGTGCATTGGAAGATGATACTCTGATTTATTTGTATAGCTATCTCCACCGTTATGTATCCACTCAGGGGTTAAAACAAGTGTGCCACGACGATCGTGACGAGGTGAAAAACTACCCAGAACATGAATCCATTCATCAGATATGCCACCTTCGGCATCTTCAAATATGATAGGAGATAACAGTTTTTCTATAACTGTAAATTGATAAACGGCTTTCTCATCAAAACTGTTATTAAAAAATGCCCTCACCTCATACTCACCCTCTTGCAAACCAGAAAACTCTATCTCAGAAGAGGCTACACCATAAGTCCAATCAAAATGATAAGCATTTTCAAAACTGCTAATATCACCTACTTTAAAAACCCCTATCCAATCTCTTTGATTTCCCAGCATATTGTGAAAAGTTATAGTAATCTTTTCACCATTATCATAACTATCTTTATTGGTTTTAATTGTTGTAATTATTGGTTGTTCAATAACTATAAAACTAGAAGATGACAAAAGATTTAGAGTATTGTTTAAAAATACTCTAACCTCATACTCACCCTCTTGCATACCATCTAACTCATATGTACCATCAACAACTTCTCCATCATACTTCCAAGCTAAAGCATTTTCCCAAGCATTTGATGAATCTTTTGCAAATATACCAACCCAATCTCCAGAATTTCCTGGCATCTGTGTTAATGTTATCCCTATTTTTTCACCAGCAAAAAACTCATCTTTAGTAGTAGTTACTACTGTATCATATACAATATCTTCTACTGTAAATGGTTTTTTTGCCAAAAGTGTATAACTATAGTGAAGAAATACTCTAACTTCATAATCACCTTTTAAAAGAGAATCTAACTCATATGTACCGTCAACAACTTCTCCATCATACTTCCAAGTCAAAACATTTGCCCAAGCATTTGATGAATTTTTTGGAAAAATTCCAACCCAATCTCCAGAATTTCCTGGCATATTTTCTAATATAATACTAATAGGCTCATTTGGTAAAAATCTATCTTTAGTAGTTGTAACAGAAGTATTATAAACTACTTCTGTCACTACAAAGTCTGCTTTTGCCACAAGTGTAAAACTATAATTTAGAAATACTCTAACTTCATATTCGCCTTTTAAAACACCATCTAACTCATATGTCCCATCAAAAACTTCTCCATCATACTTCCAAGCCAAAACATTTTCCCAAGCATTTGATGATCCTTTTGGAAATATACCCATCCAATCTCCAGCATCTCCTGGCATCTGAGTCAATGTTACAGCTACCCTCTCGTATGGTTTATATTCACTTTTATCCACTGATACAGAGATAGCAAAAAGGTTTACACCAACAAATAACAATATAGATGCAAATAATTTTTTCATCATAACATCTCTCCAATTTTTCCAAGCCCAAAGCTATTAAACTCTATCTTGTTTTTTCTATCACTTTCCAACAAAACATCTTCTTCAAAAAGAGATATAGTTACAAAATTATTATCAACTTTTAATATTACATATCTATCTTTACTCTGCAATCTCATAGACTCTATTTTGTTAAAAGGTGCTACATATGTAACTTTTAATATAGAGCTACTATCTTGTGAGTTTGAATATGATCTAAATTTTGAGTCATTATCTATCTTTTTACTCTCATCTTTTAAAACTATGTTTGAGCTTTTTGAAAAATGATACTTTGCTAAAGAGATATAGTTATCTTCAGATAGAAGATATTCCTCTTTTTCAACCTCCACAACACCTCTATCATCTACTTCGCCACAACCTTGAGAAAACAGTAGAAAAACAACAAGCAATAAATAATATAAATTTTTTACTTTCATAACAATAATTTGTCCTTTTTGAATTATAATAACACAAAATATTACATTATTATATAAAAATAAAAAATTAATATATAACAGTATTTTTTTACACATATTTAGCTAATATACCGCAAATTTTAAGGTCTAAGGCAAAACAGATTATGAGTGAAAAAAGCAAACTATACAACCCAAAAGAGGTAGAAGATAAATTTTATAAAATTTGGGAGCAAAGAGGCTATTTTGAGATAGATGGAAACAAAGATATACAAAAAGCTGGTAAAAATTTCTCCATCATGATACCCCCTCCAAATGTCACAGGAAGCCTTCATATTGGTCATGCACTAACTTATACTCTTCAAGATATAATGACAAGATACAAGAGAATGGATGGGTATAAAACTCTTTGGCAACCAGGATTAGACCATGCTGGAATTGCTACACAAAATATTGTAGAGAAGCAGTTATTGGAAAAAGGTATCACAAAAGAGGAGATTGGGCGTGAAGAGTTTTTAAAAAAGATTTGGGAGTGGAAAGAGCTTAGCGGTGGAAATATCTTAAATCAAATGCGTCGTCTTGGAGCGACACCTGCTTGGAGCCGCCAAAGATTTACAATGGATGAGGGTTTACAAAATGCTGTTGCTAAAATCTTTGTAAAACTCTACAACGATGGCTTGATTGTTAGAGATAACTATATGGTTAACTGGTGTACTCACGATGGAGCTTTAAGTGATATTGAAGTTGAACATGAGGATATTAAAGGAAAATTTTACCATATTAAATACCCTCTTGCTGATGATAGCGGTTTTGTTATAGTTGCTACTACAAGACCTGAGACATATTTTGGAGATAGTGCTGTAATGGTGCATCCAGATGATGAGAGATATAAAAATCTAATTGGAAAAAGAGTTAAACTACCTCTTATAAATAGAGAAGTTGAGATTATAGCAGATGCACATGTTGATATGTTAGTTGGAACTGGTATTGTAAAAGTAACACCATCTCATGATCCAAATGATTATGAAGTTGGAAAAAGACATAACTTAAAATTTATCACATGTTTTAATGAGAAAGGTTTTCTAAATGAACAGTGTGGAGAGTTTGAAGGTTTAGAGAGATTAGAGGCAAGAGAGCAGATTATAAACACCCTAAAGCAAAAAGGTTTTATTGAAAAGATAGAAGAACATACACATCAAGTTGGTCACTGTTATAGATGCCACAATGTAGTTGAGCCTTATATATCTAAACAGTGGTTTGTTAAAAAAGAGATAGCCAATGAAGCGATTTCAAAGGTAGCCAAAGGAGAGACAAAATTTTATCCGCCTCACTGGATAAACTCTTTTAATGCTTGGATGAATGATCTTAGAGATTGGTGTATCTCTCGTCAGCTTTGGTGGGGACACAAAATTCCTGTTTTTTATTGTGATGATTGTGAGTTTGAGTTTGCAAGTGAAGATAAAAATCCTGCATCTTGTCCAAAATGTGGCTCTAAAAACTTACAACAAGATCCTGATGTTTTAGATACTTGGTTTAGTTCTGGGCTTTGGGCATTTTCTACTCTTGGCTGGGGAAATGGTGAGTTTGGAAAAGGTGAACTTTGGAATGAAGATGATTTAAAAGATTTTTATCCAAACTCTATGTTAATTACAGGTTTTGATATACTTTTCTTTTGGGTAGCTAGAATGATGTTTAGCAGTGTTTATGAGATGAAGGAAGTTCCTTTTAAGGATGTATATCTTCACGCTCTTGTAAGAGATGAAAACGGAGCTAAAATGAGCAAATCAAAAGGGAATGTAATAGACCCTCTTGATATGATTGAAGAATATTCAGCCGATACCCTTCGCTTTACCTTAGCAGCCTTAGCAGCTCAAGGGAGAGATATAAAACTTAATGTAGATAGACTTGGTCAATATCGAAACTTTACAAATAAACTCTATAATGCATCTCGTTTTCTTCTGATGAATGAAGATAGATTTGATGATTTAAAAGATATTAAGATAGAGACTGATTTAGGAAAATATATCTTAAGCAGATATGCAAATGCCACAAAATCTGTTCGTCAAAATATAGACTCTTACCGTTTCAATGATGCTGCTATGAGTATTTACCGCTTCTTTTGGGGTGAATTTTGTGATTGGGGGATAGAGCTTAGTAAAGCTGATAAAAATAGCATAAAAGAGCTTGGAGCTATATATAAAGATTCTCTAAAACTTATTCATCCATTTATGCCTTTTATTAGTGAGTATCTATATCATCAACTAAATGCAACCACATTAGAAGATGGTGAGTCTATCATGGTGATGGAGTTTCCAGCAAATGTAGAACAAGATAAAGAGATTGAAGAGCAGTTTTCTCTCATAATGGAATCAATTGTAGGAATTAGAAGGGCAAAAGCTCTACTAGATCTGCCTAGCTTAGCTGTTGATACAGTTTTTATAAAATTAAACAAAAAAAGAGACTTAAGCCAAGGTATTAAATATATATCCAAATTAACAAAAGTGGAAAATATAAATTTTGTAGATGAAAAAATTGAAAATTCTGTTGGTGATGTTGGGGATAATTTAGAGTGTTATATCTCTCTTAAAGGAATTGATTTAAAGCCTATTATCGATAGATTAAATTCTCAAAAACAAAAACTTGAAAAAGAAGTGGCTAAGTTAAACGGTATGCTAAACAATGAAAAATTTGTAACAAATGCTCCAGCAAACGTTTTAGAAAAAAATAGACAACTTCTATTTAATTCACAAAATAAGCTAAAAAAAGTAGAAAATGAGCTTAAAAGTTTAAATTAAAGAAAATAGTTAAAGTTTACTAAGATAAAACTAAGTTAACTTTGACTAAAATTAAATATATTTAATTATTTTATACATGAAGGAATTTATTATATTAAAGTATCTTAAAAAAATAACTATTTTACTATTTATATCACTATTTATCTATAACCCTGCATCTGCTACTGAATTAAAAAATCTCTCTGAGGCAGTTGATATGGCAGGAAAACAGCGAATGTTCACACAAAAGATGCTTAAAAATTATGCTATGATAGGTATGAACAACACTTTTGGTAATCCTAAAGAAGACCTTAAAAACATTACAGATGAATTTGAAAATCATATAGAGCTACTTTACAATTTTACAAAAGATGAAGCGGTAAAAAAAAGCATAAAAGAGGTGAAAAAAGTTTGGACTCCTATTAAACAAACTCTAAGCCTAACACCAAATAAAGAGAGTGCAGAAAAATTACAAGAAGATTTAGAAATATTACTTAAAACTACAGATAACACAACAAAACTTTTTGCAAAACTCACAGATAAACACTACGGAGAAATTATTAATATTTCTGGACGCCAAAGAATGCTTTCTCAAAGGATGGCAAGTCTTTACATGTTAAAAGTTTGGGGTGTAGATGATCCAAAATTTACTCAAAAAATGAAAGAGACCATGACTCTTTTTAAAACCTCTTTAGACAAACTACTCCTATATGATAAAAACACTCCCGAGATAACTAAGCTTTTAAATAAAACTCAAAGATCTTTTAAATTCTTTGAGTTTATGAACAAATCTAGTACTAAGTTTATCCCATCACTTATATATAAAAAATCTAATGAGATTCTTAAAGATATGAATAGAGCAACAAACTTATACACAGCAATAGAAAACAAATAAAAAGGAAATTTAAATGAAAATTACAATTGTTAAAATAGGACTACTTATCTTAGCTTTAATCTCTAGTGCACATGCACTTGATGAAAATATAAACAGAGTAACTACAACAATACAATCTGATAAAATCAAAATTATAGATATTGCAGCAAAACAGAGAATGCTCTCTCAACGAATTGTCAAAGACTACCTATACAAAGGTAAAAATATCGCAACAAATAAAGCTGATAAACAGTTAAAAGCTTCTCTTGGAGAGTTTTCAAATGCACATAAAAAACTTCTTGTCTCTATAAGTGATCCTGAGATTATAAATCTTCTCACTTTTGTTGAGATGAGTAGTGATGATTTTAAAAGTATTGTCAACAAACCATTTGATTTAGATAACGCTCAACTAGCACTTGATCTTAGTGAGACTATGTTAGAAGGGAGTCAATTTGTTGTAGACTCGCTAACAACTGGTACTTTACATAAGAAATCTGAAATTGTAAAGAAATCTGGAAAACAGAGAATGCTCGCTCAAAGAATTGCCAAATACTATATAGCTTACCAATCAGGTATAAAAGATAAAAATACTATAGATCAGATGAAACAAGCAGTTAAAATGTTTACAAAAAATCATAATGATCTTATGAGAAATGCCACAAACACTCCTAAAATAAACCAGAAGCTAAATGAAGTAAATAAGCTTTGGAAGATTGTTCATAAATTTTATCTAAGTATTGAAAAAGGTGGTCTACCTTTTATTGTTTTTACAACCACAGATAATATAACTAAAAAGATGAATGAGATAACCAAACTATATGTAGAGCTTTACAAATAGATGACCATTTTTAAAAATATCTTCTATATCACTCTTATTGTGCTTAGTACAACACTTTTTGCACATGCCCTCACAGATAAAAGCATAAATATTATTAAATCAACAAAAAACATCCAATACCTAAGTCAAAAAATTTCCAAAGATTATCTATATATCTACTATAATCCAAAAAAAATTGCAACAAAAACAGAGTTAAATAACTCTATAAAAAAACTTGAAGAGAGTTTAAGGATTGTTGCAAAAAATACTCATAACTTAGATACTAAAAATATTCTTGACTTTCTATCTTATGGTAAAGATCAGATAAAAGAGCTATTAAATAGTGATATTTCAAAGCAAAATAGCATATTGATACTAGAATATAGTGAAACAATATTTGAAGGGGCACAATCAATTTTAAATACAAACAACTATGATTACACCACAGATAAAGATATAAAAACTAATTTAATGAGAATTTTAAAATCTTATATGGCAATTCATACTAAAATCAACAAAGATGCAAATATAGCACAATTAGAAAGAGAGAAAATATTACTTAAAAAAAGAATGAAATTTTTAAATAGTGAGGTAAATCAATCTTGGCAACCATTAGAAAAGTTTTTAGAGACTAAAGATAATTACTTTATCCCAGATATAGTATCTATTTTAGTAAAAAATATAGAGGACATTACTCAAGAACATGATAGAAATAATTAAAAAAATCCTATTTTTTACTCTAATACTCCTTATCACTTCTCTTAGTGGTTATTTTTTTTATAAATCTTATATAGCATATCAAAACTATCAAATTGCAAAAGAGAGTGAAAAATACACTCTCTTTATCAAAAACATAAACATAGTTCTTATAAAAATCGAACAAGAGAGTTCGTTAAATGCTCTTTATTTGGGAACTGAAGGAAATTTAAATTTTAATCAGCTAGAAGATATGCGAGAAAAAACTGACAATGCCATCAAAAATATAACAACACTCATCAAAAAGAACTCAAAATTTTCCCAATATAGTGAAGATATAGTAAAATTATCAAAGAACTTACAATATGCTCGTTCAAGAGTTGATGTATTAAGTCCAGATTATAAAGATATCCTCTTTGTGTATTATCAAGATGAGATATTCAACTCTCTTTTAAATATCATAAAAAATAGTGCAAATGAACTCTCTTTTGGAGTAGAAAGTCTAAAAAAACATCTTTTTACATATGTTGAATTTATCAATTTTAGAAATAATATCGAAAAAGAAAAGAGTTTTATAACATTTATTATTAGTCAATCAAAAAAGATGGATAAACTTGACTTAATGCTTTGGGACAAGATAATAGCACAAGAGATAATACCTAATTTTACTAATCTAGATGAAAAAACTACGAAAGCAATTAAAACAAAATTACAACTTAAAAGCTTCTATAACCTGATTTTTAAAATGAGAGTTGATATAGCTAAAGGAGCAAATAAAGGAAACTATTTTACAAGTATAGACATCTGGCATAAAAATATAAATGAAAAGATAAGAAGGGTTAAACAAAGCGAACAACTAATATTTAAGTACCTAAAAGATAAAAGTAATAATATAGTATCATCACCGAAAGAGATAATACTATATGCTTTCGTCTCACTCTTTTTAATATTTTTACTGCTATCGATACTATCTATAAAAAAGAGTAAAAACTCTAAAATTACTCGAAAAAAAATTATTAAAAATATACCAATTGATGATAGAAGAGAAAGTAAAAAACATATCTCTCATACACACAACATGTTTGATACAAATATGATTCTTGATAAGAAAAATCTTAAACCTACACAACCATCTCTTCCTGTTCAAGAAGAGATTAATGAAATTGATACATTTAATGCACTTAAAGAGTTCAATTCAATTGTAGAGCTTTTTGTAAAAACCACTAAAAAAGATATAAAATTAAACTACTATATTGACCCAACAATTCCAACATCTTGCATAGGTGATTTTTCTAAAATAAAAAAGATTCTTGAAAATATTATAAATTATGCTCTTAACTCTACAAAAGCTTATGATAGTGTTGAAATTCATATCAACACTAATGCAGAAAACAAAAAAGAGAGTGCAATTAGTTTTAAAATAACCGCTCCTAATTGTTATATAAATAAAGAGCAAAAGCAAATAATTATGAAAGCTTTCTATCAAAAAAGCATACCTTTATCAAAGCAAATAAAATCTGATTTAGTTTCAACTAGTAAATTAATTTCTCTTATGGATGGAGTATTTGGTATAGATAGTGATTTTAAAAAAGGTACTATTTTTTCATTTACACTATCTGTTAAAAAAAGTACCTCTTAAGAAGTTTAAGCTACAAAATTTGGAATCCTAATCATCTGACCTGGGTAAATTTTATCTGCATCTTTGATAACTTCTCTGTTTGCTTCAAAAATTTCACCATATCTTGAACCATCTTTATAGTATATATCAGCAACTCTCCAAAGAGTATCTCCTTTTTGAATCTCATAATATAAATCATGAAGTTCAACCAAATCATCTTCAATTGTCAAATCTTCAAAGTTTACTTTAGTAATACCCTCTATATTTCCAGCAATTAGTGCAGCTTTTACTCTATCTTCTGCATTTTTTGCATGACCTTTTATGATAACTGTATCCCCATCAACCACAACATCAAGGTTTTCTATCGGCATTGTGCCACTATTTTCGGCAATTAAACCTTTGACATTTTCATTATCATCACCTCTACCTAGCAGTTTTTTTCCTGCATCTTTTACGAAATCAAAAAATCCCATAAATTCTCCTTTATTTTTATAAAATTATGTAGAAATAATTATATAAAGTTATACTAAAAAGAGAATTATTTTTTTAACTAAATTACAGATGTATCAATAAATTTATAATCATCTATTTTTGAAATAGGAGGAGAGAAGTGATACCCTTGCATGTAGTGCAAATCAAGTTTAGTTAACACTTCTACTATCTCCCCTCTACAAACAAACTCAGATACAATTTTCATACCAGAACTTTTTGAAAACTGTGCAATTGTCTCAACAATAATTCTAAGCTGTTCACTGTTGTCAATATTTTTAATAATCGCTCCATCAATCTTTAAATAATCAGCATTAAGTTCAAACACTCTCTCAAAACTAGAGTAACCACTACCAAAATCATCAATTGCAATTTTACATCCGAAAATTTTTATAGCATCTAAAAAACTCTTTGCAACTTCATAGTTATTTATACTCTCAGATTCTAAAACTTCCACTATAAATCTTTGTGGATTTTTACAATAAGAGAGCCTTTTTTGTAAAAGCTTTAAAACACTTTCACTTACCATATCTTCATATGTAAAATTTATAGAAAATCTATCATCTCTGTTTTCAAAAATATCAAAAGTTTTATTTATCATAATTTTTGTCAAAGTACTATAGAGTTTAGCTTTTTTTGAAATATCTAAAAATTTAAAAGGTGAAATGATACTACCATCTTCATCAATCAATCTAATTAATGCCTCATAGTATAATACATTTTTATTTTTATTATCAACAATTGGTTGAAAATATGGGACAATTTTATCTTTTAAAATTGCCTCTTTTAATTTTTTAAGCCAGAGAATATTATTCTCATACTCATTTGAAGCATCTATTGATTTATTAAATATAGCAAAAATTTTATTATATTTTTTGGCATGTTTTAATGCGATATTTGCTTGAACTAGCATCATTTTATTATTTACTTGAAGATGGTTTATGTAGCTTATACCACTGCTAACATTAAAAGGGATATACTCTTTAGTCTCTTTAATCTTACGACTTTGTATACTTTTTTCAATTTTATCTATAAAACTAATCGTCTCAATTGTACTTAATACTTTAGAAATTAATACTCCAAATTCATCTGCATGAAGTCTATAAACTTCAAAACTATAACTTTTATCAATATTTTTTAAGATATTTGCACACTTTTTTATAATCAAATCACCAGTTTTTATGCCGTAAAAATCATTTATCTCTTTAAATGCATCTATATTCACTAAAATCAAAGTATATTCACCTCTTTTTTTCAAATCTTTTAACATTTTATTTCTATTTGGCAAAGAGGTTAAACTATCAAAATAGAACCTTTTTATTATCTCTTTATTCTTTTCTAAAATTAATCTAGTTTGCTCTTTTTGTTCTGTAATATCAAGTTTTATAGACATATAATATTTTAACTCATTATTTTTATCAAAAATAGGGATAATAGATGCTTTTTCATAAAAAACTTTTCCATCTTTTGTTATGTTTTCAAACTCACCAAACCATCTTTTACCCTCACTAATTGTTTCATGAAGCTTTTTATAAAATAACTCATTTTTTCTACTTGAGCGTAAAACTCTAGGATTTTTACCAACTATTTCCTCTTTTTTATACCCTGTTGTTTTTTCAAAAGCTTCATTAACATAGATAATATTTTTATTGATATCTGTTAAAATAACAGAGTTATCACTCTTGTCTACACCCTCTTTAAAATATCTAAGTTGAATTTCACTTTTTCTATTAAAATAAAAAATTAAATTTACAAAAATAGTTAGTAAAAATATCACTACAACAAGAAATTTAACAGCTCTACTAGTATTTTTTACTCTCTCATCTAAATACTCTTTCATTACATTTGCAAAACTATCTATTTTTTGATCTAATTTTAGCTCATCTGATTTTTTTATAAGAGAAGATAATTTATTATGATTTATATAAATAATACTAAAATGCACAAGTATCTTATCTATTTTTTTACTCAAGTCTATATCTCTCGATATATTGCTAACTCTATTTATCGATTTGCTTAATTCATAATCTACATCTTGCTTATACAAACTAAATTGTAAAATTAAACTATATAGTTTACTAATCTCTAAATTAATCTTTGTATTATCTGATTCATTTATCTCATCATATAAAGTTGGAATATACCTTAATGAATTATTTACAACTGCTGTATATGATTTGTATTTTTCAATAAACTCTCTCTTTTTTAGAAAACTACTCTCTATATTTAGAAAAATTTTTAATATTTTCTCTTGTTTAAGTGGACTATCATATAAACTATTTAGAGAAGTTTTTTCTAATATATCTTTAAACTTATCTAAAGTTATCTCCACATTATCATAATTTAATTGATTTATTTTACTTCCCATCAACAGTTCTAAATCTTTATTTAAAATCTTTAAATATGCAATCTTTTTATTAAACTCAACCTGATTTAAAATTTTATTCTTTGTAGTATTAAAATAGTAGATAAACGAAGGAACTATAACTATCAATAGAGCATACAAAAGATAATTTTTAAGATATTTTTTCAAAACTCTTCTCCTAAAATTTTAGCTCTTTTACCTGTTAGAGTATTTAAAAATAGTTTTAAATACTCTATATCTTCTCTACTAGCAACTCTTCCTAGTTGATACTCTAGCATTATCTCTATAGCATCTTCAAGATCTGTTGCATTTCCATCATGAAGATAAGGAGCTGTTTGTGCAATATTTCTTAATGTTGGAACTTTAAAGTAGTACTTATCCTCATCATTTTTTGTAACATTATATCTTCCAAATTGATTTTTAGTACCCAAATAAGGCTTTATTGCTCCTAATTTTTGATAGAGATTTCCACCTATATTTACACCATTATGGCAAGAGATACATCCATAAGATTTAAAAAGTTTATAACCTTGTTTCTCTTGCTCATTTAAAGCATTTAAATCTCCACGAAGAAACTTATCAAACTTTGAATTTGGAGTTACAAGTGCTTTTTCAAACTCCACAATTGCATCTATTATATTTTTAATGGTAACTCCATCTGGATATAAAGTGCTAAACTCTTTTTTATAATAGATATCATTTTTTAATTTTTTAATTACCTCTATACTATCCATAGCCATAACAGTTGAACTAAAAAGAGATATCTTTGCTTGAGTTTTTAAATCTTTTGCTCTTCCATCCCAAAGTTGAGAAAAGTTAAAAACACTATTAAAAACTGTAGGAGAATTCATAGTTCCTATTTTCCCACCAACTCCATATGAAAATTTTTTATCATCTGCACCAGACTGTTTTAAAGAGTGACAAGATTCACAAGAGATGGTACCATCCAGGCTCAAAATTGGGTCTGAAAATAATTTTTTTCCTAAAATTGCTCTATTTTTATCATATTTTATATTTTGAGGCAGAGGTGTTATAAGTTCAGTAGCCTTCATACTACTAAAAAAGAGCGAAAGAACCAATATAGAAAAAACCGACTTCAAACTTAACCTTTAACTTTATCTTAAATATTATATCGTCATTTAAAAAAACTTCTTTATAGATAAGCAAAAAATTGGTACACTAACTATAAAAATTTATGGAGTTTGAAAATGAAAATCATATTAATCTGTTTTATATCTATTTTAACCCTTCTAGCAAAGTGCGAATATAAGGTGAACATAGAGCTATTTCCAGATAAAAACTCTCTTGTCGCAGATATAGAAATTAAAAATTCTGATAAAAATATCACAGTAGATTTAGAAGGTTTCAATATTGAAAATGAGTTAAAAAAAGAGCAAGGTTATATATCTTTTTCTTATAAAAAGACTTTAAAAAATCAAATAAAAAAAGATTTTATCTTTTTAAATTCATCTTTTATTCCAAAAATAAACTCTTTATGTAGATATGAGTTAAACTTAACTCTCCCAAAAGAGTTTATAGCAATTAGTGAAAGTGAAGAGATAAGCCAAAAAAATAGTATTGACAAAACTACCTATAGTTTTAAAATTAAAAAACCAATTGACAACATAAATATAATAGCTTCAAAAGATTTTATCATAGAGAGTGAAACTTATAATAATATAGAAATTTCAACCTATTTTTTTAAAAAACACTCAAATTTATCACCTACATATATAAAAAAGGTAAAACATTATATTCAAATGTATGAAAAGATGCTAGGGGAGTTTCCATACAAAAGATTTAGTGTTGTTGAAAACAGTTTTCAAACAGGCTACTCAATGCCAACTTTTACACTAATTGGAAGTCGCATCATAGATAAAGATTTTTTGATAGATATATCTTTGGGACATGAGATAGCTCATCAATGGTTTGGAAATTCAGTATTTAACGATTTCTCCAAAGGTAACTGGGTTGAGGGGCTTACTTCATATCTAGCCGATCACTACTATAAAGAGTTAGATGCAAAAGGGTGGGAGTATAGGAAAAAGATTTTAGATGATTATGCATCTTATGTAAATGAAAAAAATATATTTTTACTAAAAGATTTTACTCACCGATATGATAAGAAAAGTATGATTATAGGTTATGGAAAAGGGGCATTTGTTTTTCATGCTCTTCGAAAAAAAATTGGAGATGATCTATTTTTTGATGGGTTAAAAGCTTTTTACAAAGAGTACAAAACAAAATATGCAACATATACAGATATAGATAAGTTTTTTACAAACTTTACAAAAATAGATACAAGTGATGTTTTTCACAATGCATATGAGCATCTAGATATTATAGACTTTAACCCTGAAAATATCTCTGTTTTGTATGATGAGGGAAGTTACAACCTAACATTTGAGATACCTTTTGATAAAAATATAAGCCATGATTATAAACTCCCACTAATTGTGCAAAGTGAAGATAAAAATGAGAGTTTTTTTATAGATATAAATGATACAACCAAAGTTTCACTCTCTTTAAAAGATAGACCGCTAAAACTTATATTTGATAGAGATTATGATCTTTTTAGAACTTTAGCAGATGGTGAAAATATAGCAAATTTAGCAAAGCTTTTGGGAGATGAAAATCTCTCAATAGTTACAGACAATATAGAAGAGTTTAAAAAACTAAAAAGAGTTTTCAAAAATGCCAATAAGATTAGAATTGATGAGTTAACTTTTAAACACATCCAGAGCAAAAATATACTATTTTTAAAAGATGCAAAAGAGTTAGCTCAAAAATCGATGACCACCTTACCAAAACAGCAAAAAGGAGTTTTCATAATCTGTGAAAAAAACCCTTGGAATGGAAGTAAAGTTGTAAGTTATCTATATATTGAAAATGATAATGAAGCAAAAGCTTTAAGAAAACTACCACATTACTCAAAATATTCAGAACTATATTTTAAAGATGCAAAATTAGAGAAAAAATCAATAAAAAAGAGCCAAAGAGGAAAAATTTATACTATAGCAAAAAAACAACTAGCAGTAAAAACACCAAAACAGATTGGTTTAAAAGAGATTATAGAGGAGATTGAAGATAAAAAGCTAATCTTCATAGGTGAATCACACACAAACTTTGCACACCATATAAATCAATTAAACATCATAAAAGCACTCCATAAAAAAGGCAAAAAAGTTGCAATTGGGATGGAGATGTTTCAGAGAAAATTTCAAAATGTTCTTGATGATTATATAAAAGGAGAGATAGATGAAAAAACATTTTTGCAAAAAAGTGAATATTTTACAAGATGGAAATTTAACTACAATCTATATAAGCCAATTTTGGACTATGCAAAAGAGAATAAGATACCAGTTATCGCTCTAAATTTAGATAGAAAAATCATAAAAAAAGTTACAAAAAATGGTTTTTATGCTTTAAGTGACAAAGAGAAAGAGCTTCTTCCAAAAAGTATAGATTTTACAAACCAGACATACAAAGATACTTTAAAAGCTTTTTTTAACTCCAATGTCCACTTAAATGCAGCTCATAAAAAAGGTGTAAAAAATGTAAATACAGACTTTGTCTACCAATCTCAGATAATTTGGGATGAGACGATGGCTGAGAGTATATCTTTGTATCTTGAAAAAAATCAAGATGTAGACTCATTTATAACTCTTGCAGGAGCTGGTCATTTAGAGGGTTATCACGGTATTCCAGATAGAGTTTTTAAAAGAGTCAAGCTACCTTTTGTTGTGATACTTCAAGATATGCCTGCAACTTCAAAAAGTGCTGATTTTGTACTCTTTCCACAAAAACTAAAAGTAAAAGAGCCTATGAAAATTGGAGTATTTTTAGATACTGTAAAAAATTTAAAAGTTATAAAAACTGTAAAAAACTCAATCGCATCTGAACTTGGAATAAAAAAAGGTGATGTTATTTTAGAAGTTGATGATAAAGAGGTTAAAAACTTAGATGAGATGAAGTTTATACTATTTTTTAAAAAAGAGGATGAGAAGATAAAGATAAAATTAAAAAGAGATAAAAAAACATTAACATTAGAGATTGGTTAAAACATCTCTAATGTATCTTTTATACTCTCATTATCAAATTTCATACGAAATTGCAGATATACCCCCTGCTTTGAATTGCTAAGATTAGCAAAATCACTATCATAAAATCCTACAAAATTATAACCTAAACCAAGATAAGAATTTTTAAAGATATTGTATCCGCCAAAAACACCAAAACTTTGATCAAAATTAGAAGAGTTATAAGAATGAAGCAAAGAGAGTGTAAGACCTAAATCAACTTTTTTATTTATATCATAAATATACTCAAATCCAAGAGTATCAATCAAGCTATCAAAACTAACGGCATCTATAAAATCCTCAGAATATTTTAATCCATAATGACCTGAGAGTGTGCTATTTTTTGTAGGGTGCAAAATATATTTTAAGCTATTTATAATCTTTGCTAATTTTATATTTTCATCTTTTTGATATAGATAATTTAAACTATTTAAGAGCATAAAATAGTCATCTTCTCTATAAGCAAAAGATAATTTCATATCTACCTTATCACTTTTTTTATCTCCTCTCAAGAGATTTACTCTATTTGCATAAGAGAGAGCTAGATGCTCATTTACATCTGTAAAAACACCAAAATCAAAGTTTACCTTTTTCTCTTTTTCACCAGTTTTATACTCTGATTTTGCATTTGCACTCCACTTGTTCTTTTTATAGTTTGCAGATAGTGAGTATGCAGAAAAATCTCTATCTTTATCTATATCTTTTATACTTTTTTCGCTCTCATATGCAAGATTTAGCATCCAGTTATCATTTAATTTCCACATCTGATTTAATCCTAAATCTCCAAAAACTCTTGAAGAGTTTTCACTTATACCACTTTTTATACTCACCCCATCCCAAGGGGAAGTTTTTAACCCTACTCTATTTATATTTGATTTTTGAGTTTTTCCCTCTAGTGTTTCGTGATTTGCAAAAACACTTACAGTTTGATTGATACGATAATTTAACTCTAAAAATGTACGATCTTTAAAATTATCTGATTTTCCATTTAATGAATACTCATTTGAGAGTGCAACTTTAATGCGATTATGAAAAAAACTCTTTGATAAAGATGTGAGAAGTTGAGATTTAGCATCTTTTTCTCTACTTGATTTTCCATATCTATACCCCAATACTCCCATAAATCCATCTTTATTATATTGTATATAATTTTCTAAAATATTTTTACTATCTTTATCTCTAATACTCATATCTCCATAAGCAGAGAGTTTAATAGCTATATTTTTCCAGTAATTTATCTTTGAATCTATACCATATCTTCTTTTTCCATTCTCATTTGAGTTTTGCTGCCCTAGACCAAATCCACTCTCTTGCATATTAAGATAGAGTTTTGTTTCACTTATTGTATTGTGGTGAGATAACTCTACTAAATATGCATCTTCACCACTCTTCGCATACTCTGCATTTATGATGATATTTTCATCTACTTTTACTCTTGCATCTATGCCATAAAGTCTGTTTTTTTCTCTCTCATTTATCAAACTCCCACCAAACTCTAACCGTCCATCAAAAAATCTTACAGAGGCTCTACCACCATAAGTATAACTTTTTTTATCTCCACTTTGAACCTCATAATCCACAACTATAAACTTCTCATTTCCACTCTCATCACTACTAGATATACTCTCTTTAAAGTACAAAGTTCCCCCAAGATAATCTATATTATAATCATAAATAGAGCGAAGAGGTTTTTTAGATATTATAATCTGGGGTCTATATCTATCTCTAACTTCAAGATATATATTTTCACTTCCCTCTACTATATCTGTATGGCTTAATTTATAATATCCACTTGTTCCATCTCCTCTTATCTCATCTTTAAAAAAGATATTTTTACTCTGGGACACAAAAGCATTATACTCAAACACATCTGCTTTAAATTCAGACTTTACACCATTTAAACGACGAGAGTAACTAGATAACTTATGAGTATTCAAAGCTGTATCAAAATCTCCAAAAAGTGCATAAAATCTCTCTTTTTCAATTTTTAAATAGAGCTTTTTTGAACTTTGTGCTTCATTTTTAGAGAGACTCTCATCACCATAGATAGTATATTCACTTTTTGGATTTATCTCTTCAATTAGCCCTAAATCACCTCTTTTTCCACTATCATATGCGATACTTAAAAGAGTATCACCACTAATTGTACCTTTAGCAAAAAATGCCACATCTCCATCTTTATAGAGTGGATCTTGTTTAACTTTTTTTAAATTTTTTCTAATCTCTTCATAACCAATACTCCCTTTAGCAAACCCAACGATAAACCAATCTCTTTTTTTAGCCTTCAACCAAGCTTTTGTATACTCATTTTGGTTTTGAAAAGGAAATTGAAGCTTTACCTCTCCTGCATTTGAAGTAGCTTGTAGTTCAATGTATGCTATGCCGTTTTGAATTACTGTGTATTTGTCATCACCTGATATTTTAGCTAGTGGATTATCTTTTAATCTATTTAAAGTATCTTGTGACATGTATGGTTTATAAACTTTAAAAGTCCCAATTTTTCCACTTCTAATTGGATAACCAAAATTATCAAAAAACTGTACAGCGATAACAGGAGAGGTTTCGCCATCTGCAACAAGATATGATTTTTCTTTTACAATTTTTGCTTTTACAGGAGAGGTTGAGAGGTGGATTTTTCTCTTTATGACTCTCTTTATATCTCCATTTTTATCTAAGATTTTAGCTTCAAAGATATTTGTACCATCTACTATATCAACACCTCTATATGTACTAATTACCCTTTTTTGATCTTTACTCTTTATATCTCCATCAAAATTTATCATATCTACTTTTTTACCATTTAGATAAAGTTGCATCTTATCTTTGCTAGAGTATAAAAAAGCAACTTTTACAGATGGCATTGGTGGTACAAAATCCTCTTTTGGCCATAAAAAAACCTCGTCTTCTTTATATTTATCAAAATCAAGTGAACTAAACGGGGGCATATTTTCATCAACTCTATGGGGAGTTTTAAATTTTTTTGTAATATTTTCATCTTTTTTTAACTCATCACTTTTTAAACAAAATGTAACTTTTTGAATCTGTGAAGAGCGAGTATTTACAAAACGAGATGTTAAAGAGCCTAAACTTCTTGTACTTTCCTCACACTTTTTTAATGAAAATTTAGTATCAATACTAACAACATAAGTCCCTGGTATCTTATCAGCAAAGTGAAACTTTCCAAATCTATCACTCAAAACCGATGTTCCATCTTGCAAATAAAATCGAACACCTTTAACCCCTACTCCATCCATCTTTACACTACCTAAAATCAGAGATTTGTTAGAAAAATCATCTTTTATTTTAGTTTTAACTTCACTTATATTTGATTTTGTACTGTTATAAGATGCAAAGCTACTGCTTTTTATATAACCTTTTGCCCCAATATCGACAAAAGATATAAAGGTAAAACTAAAACTATCTTTAGCCTTTAGAGTTTTTATATCAAAACTAAACTCTTGTTTATCTTTTGAAAAATCTACATTTTGATTAAATGAATTTATGTTATATTTTAAACCTTTAAAAACTCTATTTTCAACCTTCAAATTTTCAATATCTTCATCACCCCTATTTTCAACTATGATAGTATATTTTATAAACTCTCCAATTGACGAAATAGATTTGTTTGCTACTATACTTGTCCATATCGTAGAGTTTTCTCTCTTGGCTTTAGTTTTTATAGTTGCTACGGCAAAAAGATCTTTTAAAGTTGCTTTTACTTTTGTGCCATTTTTTGCATAAATTTTACCATCTCCCTCTTTTTTGACTTCACTTTGAATCTCTATAAAACCTGTAAAGGTTTTTGAATTTTTCACTCTATATATACGAATTAACTCTTGGTCAAAATCTGAAGAGATTTTTATATCTAAAAAATTATTTTTTGTACTATTGTCATCTATATAAGAGATTAATAAAGGCTCATTAGCTTTGAAAAAGAGTGATTTTTCAACACTTCTATTTTTTCTTAACATTGGCTTTAGCGGTGTAAAGACTCCATTAAAAAAAAACTCTGTATGCAAAAAAGTTAAACTCTTATCCCCAAACTCACTATCTTTGTAAAATGTCAAAGATGCTGGAGCTGTTTTTTTATCTCTTATCTTTACATTTATCTGATTTGAACTACTTCTCTGTTTTAAATCATCTAATGTAAAATTTGCAACTGCTGGTTTAAAAAGTATATCTTTATAAGAGTTTGCATTAAGTTGGTGAGTTAAAAAAAGAAGAAGAAAAGGGAGTATTACTCCCTTAACTTTTTGCCTAAATTTATGGCAATTTATAAACATTACAATGAAATATGCAAAGTCTATTTAATAGTTACAGTTACATAAGCACACTCAGTAACACCACCACCAATTGTCTCAAAATCGAACAGTGTAAGACCTGCCGCATTTGGATCTTGACCAGTTGGACCATTTAATCCTGTAATATCTGCTTCCACTGAGTTACAATCACAAGTTCCCGAACCATTAAACATAGCTACAGCTGAACCAGCCGCTTCAAGAGTTACAGGATTTAGAGTATCAGTTATAATCGCACCTGTTGCATCTGCACTACCTGTCGCATTTGTTACAATATAGCAATATCTAACCTCCGCTCCTGGAATTCTTTTTGGATTTGTTATACCATTTACAGGATCACTAATTACTATTGAATTTTTTGAAACAGTTAAATTTGCAGTAACAATTTTCCATGCATCTGCACTTGAAAACATACCATCATATTGAACATCTGTAGTACCTGCACCATCAGCAAAAACTATCTGCACAGTAGCCGCATCATCCGCTACATTTCCATTATCACTCGATATTGCTGTACCTTCACTACCTATACCTTCACCTTGTGCAGCTTGTGCTTGAAGATCATATACAGCAATTGCATCATTTGCAGCATCTGCTGGAACATCAGCAATGATAAAAACTGTAGCCTCCGCATCTGGAGCCAACTCATCTATATAAGACTCTGTATCTGTGGTTACATCATAAACACCATTATTATTTGCATCTACAAAAACTCTTACATTATCAAGCCCATAAGTATCACTTACCTCATTTGCACCACTAAAAGCTATAGTTGATGTTTCAAGTGAAGTTAATAAAAAATCCTGCACTGTATTTCCATCATTTCTAACTGTATATGTAAGAAGTACATTAGTTGTATCTGCACCAACAGTAACAGCTTGAGTATCAACAGTTGATACTACTAAATCTATCTTATTATCGACTTTATAAGAGTTTGTATCAGTCAAAGTAGATGTTGTACCATTAACTGTAAAACTAAAAGATGCTGTACTAGATATATCTGTACCTGAAAGTGTACCTGCTGCAAATGCACCTGTTGCACTTGCACTAAGTAGCAAAGCTACCGCCAATTTTTTAGATTGTTTTAACATATAAATTCCCCCTATGGAATATAAAAATTTATTTTCAAGTGTCATGCACTTGCAAGATAGTCTCTGGGGAGCTATCTTGTAAGTGCATAAACACCACCTCTATCTAATTTTACTATTTACTGTAATTTTGTCTTAAAACTTACATCTGTTACTGATTTTGCTTCCAAAGATGCTGTTAAAATCCATCTTACATTTGTATACTCTTTTGGAAGTGCCAATCTCTGTTTCTCTCCAATTTTCACCATAAGCTCATCTGGTTTTTTAAAACTTTCACCATTATCTACTGAGAAAAAGATTTCACAATCACTCTCACACTTTGCACTATCTGCTACATATTGTGTATGTTTAGGTATGGCATTGTTTAAAACCATATCTTTTACACTTGTCTTTGTATGATTTGTGATAGAATTTTTATAAACTACAACATCACCTGGAATCACTTTTTTTGCCTCTTTTAAAACAGTTTTTTTCTCTCCATTTTCTAAAACTTCAACAACCTCTTTATAAGATTTTGAACTAAGAGTCACACTTTTTTCTTTAGCTTGTAAGCTTGAAGCTACAAGAAGTGCCACGCCCATGCCTACTGTTAAAATAATTTTTTTCATATCTCTCTCCCTATCTAAGTTTCAAATTATATTTAATGATATGAGAACTTCCAACTTCTAAATCTCCAAGTTCTACCTCTATCAAAGCCTTTCTTTGAAGATACTTTCTTTTGTATCTTCCTCCATCCGTATCATCTGTATCTGTTAATGATATATCATCAAGCTCTAAAGAGTTTTTAATATATATCATCTCGTCTGGTATCTGGTCTTCCACTTTTACACTTTCAGCCAAACCATCACCTTCTACTCTTACATCTATCAAAACTGTAAAAATATCATCAACACTTGTCACATTTTTATCTAAAATAACATTTGCTATGAGTAGCTGAAAAATACCCTCATCTTCACTTTTTCCACCACCAAGACCATCAATGGCATCTACACCACCAATGCCACGATTTAGGTGAACTCGTCCAACTTCTCCAGAGCCTCCTATTCTTGAAAAAGCCTCTAAGTTAACAAAATTTTTACTAAGAGATGAAGCATTTAAATCCTCATCTATATTGGTTACTAAAAAAATCAAACCCTCTTCATCAGGCTCTAATGTGATAGTTTTTCTTTCATTATCATTTGAATCAAACTGAAAATTATCATTCATATCTACATAAACTTTTTTCACTTCAGTCACAAACTCAGACTTAGATATCTCCTCTTTAGCAATTAATGTATATCGATCTTTGCCATTACCATTGTTAACAATTTTAAAGGTAAGAACTCTCTTTTTATCACCCCTGCTTACTAAAACATCTGATGTATCCATCCAAGAGACACTCACATCTAAAAGTTGTTCTACTATACTTCTATCAATATTGCTCTCTATACTAAATGTCTCTCCACTCATAGTAAAATCAAGTGTTGCAGAATTTTGTATAACAGTTGCAGCACTTACACCCTTTGCATGTAGTAAACCACCAAGAGAGAGTATTAAAACAATCAATAATTTCATCTTTTCTCCCAGCTTAACTAAATGCACTTTCCTAAATCGACAGATAGAAAAAAATATTTAATTGTGTTATACTTTCTTAACAAAAAATATATATAAATAAGGATTTTTAACCTTGCTTAAAGCGATTACAGTAAGCACTCTAAACAATCAGATAAAATCTCTTCTAGAGGCACATTTTCTAAATATCTTAGTTAAAGGTGAAGTCTCTCGTGTCACCTACCATAGCTCTGGTCATCTCTACTTTACACTCAAAGATAAAAACTCTGGAATTTCAGTTGTTATGTTCAAAGGAAACAATCAAAAATTAAAATTTAGAGTTGAAGAGGGAATGGAAGTTATCATAAGTGGTGGCATCTCTGTTTATACTCCAAGAGGAAGTTATCAGATAAACTGCTCCTCACTAGAACCAGCAGGAGAAGGAGCATTGGCTCTTGCATATGAGCAATTAAAAGCAAAATTAGAAGAAAAAGGGTATTTTGATAAAAATATAAAAAAAGCTCTTCCAAAGTTTCCAAAACATATAGCAGTGGTAACTTCAAAAACAGGAGCTGCTATTTCTGATATGCTAAATGTGGCAAATAAAAGATGGCCTTTAATTAAAATAACTCTTTTTGATACTCTAGTTCAAGGTAAAGATGCAGGCTCTTTAATTGCTAACAGTATCTCTCTTGCTGATAAAATTGGTGCCGATGTTATCATAGTTGGTAGAGGTGGTGGAAGTTTGGAAGATTTATGGGCTTTTAATGAGGAAGTTGTAGCTAAAGCTATATATGAAGCTTTAACACCCATTGTATCCGCAGTTGGTCATGAAATAGATTTTTTAATAAGTGATGAAGTTGCAGACTTAAGAGCTCCTACTCCATCAGCTGCTATAGAGTTAGTTTTGCCAGATATAAGTGAAATACTTATCTACTTAGACTCTATAACCTCCTCCTACAACACTTATATGAAAAAAACTCTTGAAAATAAAAGCAGAGAATTACAACATCAAAAAGAGCTATTAAAGAGAAACTCTTTTGAAGAGAGAGCTCTTTTTTATAAAGATGAGATTAAAAGTATCATAAAAAACTACCAAAACTTTTTTCTACTCTCACTAAATCAAAAAGAGGGTAAATTAAAACAGCTTTTAGATGCATATTCGCTAAATAACCCAAGCAAAAAAGATAAAACTGGATATGCACAAATTAGCAAAAATGGTGATATAATAACATTAGATGAGCTTAATATCGGAGATACTTTCTCATCACAAAATTCAAAAGTAGAGATAACTTCAAAAGTTTTAGAAAAAAGAGAGTTAAAATGACAATAGAAAAACTACTTCTAATTACAGATGGAGAGTTACTAAATGAGGCTTTAGTTAAAGAGGTGGACTCTGCAACAATCTACCCAAAAAAAGTCTCCAAAGGTGACCTTTTTATATCAGATAACAAAGATGATATAAAAGAGGCCATCAAAAACAAAGCAGTAGCCATAATCCAAGAGGATGATAAAATAACAGATGCATCTAGTGTAGCTTTTATAAAAGTTGCGTCTATTGAAATAGCGGCTTTGAAAATTTTATCATATATTTTGAAAAAAGATAGAGATTTGCACTTTTATCTTCTCTCACCTCAAACTTTAACTTTTTTCAAAATGATACAGCTAAAATCAAAAGATATAGAGTATCTACCAAATGATTGGAAAAAGGCATTTGAACTTATTTTAAATAGCCAAAAAGCTATATTTGCCTGCGATAATGAAGAGTTAGCTCTAAAAATTGTCCCAAAGATAAAAAGATTTGATAAGAGTGTATTTGGCTATAACATCGAAGATACACTATTTCGCTCAACCTTTAGGGTAGATAAGTTTGTCTATCAACATAAAAAAATGACACCTTTTCACCTGCCCCACCTTCTAGAAGCTGTGGCACTGTGTCAAATACACTGCCTACCCTACTCTATAGACAAAGTTGACTATACAAAACATTTTATTCCAATTTTTATAAATAAAGAGACATCGATAACAAAAAAGGAGAAAAATGACCATGTTGTTATAGTTGTTGATAATGTTGAAGATATATTTGAAGGACGAGAGTATGCAAAAGAGGCAAAAGTAACCATGTCAAAATCCATAGTCTTCACCCCTCCCAAGATAAAGATAGAGGCTTACACAAAACCAAATATCTTTAAAACTCCAACAGAACTTGTTACAGTTGTTAAGACAACTAGTTTTAATTATGGTTTTGTCTACTCTAAAAATAGAGAAGATTTAAAAGCTTTAAGGGAGTATTTTTATAGTTTTGATCAACTAAAAAATACTTAATGCTAGGAGTTAAACATTACAAAAAGTATATACATAGGTATTTGTCAAGGTAAGATATACTTTTCTCCACTGTTTTAAATCTATTTTAAAATCCCCTACACTTATTAATTGCATAGTTAACTCCTCAAATTTTTTTAAATTATATCTTAATTTTTGTCAAGTTGTCAAAAATAATATTGACTTCATAGTCACTTTAAAGGCAAATTTATTTTTTCGCTATTTGCGAAACAGCCCCCGCACTAAGACCCAAAT
>Ga0256834_1000149_pt1 | contig 46846 bp, 44 predicted proteins | sample 4281140metaG_FD_190536 | JGI IMG/M metagenome (GOLD analysis project Ga0256834, IMG submission 190536) | Hydrothermal vent microbial communities from East Pacific Rise, Pacific Ocean - 4281-140 | ecosystem: Environmental > Aquatic > Marine > Hydrothermal vents | place: Pacific Ocean: East...
ATCTCTGGAAGCTAGAGGAGCTACAATAAAGCAGTCAAATTTGAATGCAAAAAGCATTGTAGCCAGCCGTTTTATATGAAGGAGGAGTATGAGTACCAATATTGACATGGTTAAAAATTCTATCAAACAGTTTAAAGCTGTTTTAGAAATTAGTTTTGATCATGAGACTTTAGAAGATGTTGAAGCCCCCGAATTTGTGGAGATGGGTTGGCTTGAATTTAAAATTGACAAATCTGAATTAGGATGGAGAACACTTGAGTTTATCTCTTGGGTTTGTGAGGACATGAAAAATGCAGGTGAAAGAATAAAATTATTTCCATCTTCACCACCACCTTATCTCAATACACCAGGCGATAGCTTGATTTTTAATATAGAAATTTATCCAAAAGACAACGACAGCCAAGAGCGATTTGAAAACATTGCAAATCATTTTACATATTGTTATGAGAAGTACTGGAGTGAGTGCACTGTGTAACAGGCTTGTGCGGCACAATAATTTATCTAGTAAGACATTTTATAAAAAATCTTATAGACTTTAGGAGAAGGTATAGAGTGTGATGATGCATCAAAAATAATTTTAACTATACCCTTTTGCCATCTTTTGAAACTCACCACACCCATCTAGTAGCTCTTTAAAGCTACCAGAACTTACGATCTCACCCGCTCTAAAGAGATATAGACATTTGGACTCTTCGATACTGCTTAATCTGTGTGCTATTGTGATGGTAATCATGTCGGATGTGTAGTTTTTGAGTGCTCTATTGATACGCTCTTCGCTCTCATTGTCAAGCGCACTTGTGGCTTCATCTAGTATGAGCAAAGAGGCATTTTTGTAGATGGCTCTAGCTATGGCTATGCGTTGGCGCTGTCCGCCTGAAAGGTTTGTGCCAGCCTCATCCATTGTTGTATATATACCATCACTAAGCGACTTGGCAAACTCATAGGCATCTGCTAGTTTTAACGCTTCAATAACACGCTCTTCGTCTATCTCTTCTGCATATGCAACATTTTGAGCTAGTGTATCTTGTAGGATGTATATGCGTTGAGACACCATGGCGATCTGCGAGCGCAAAGAGGAGGTGGAGTATGTTCTGATATCTTTACCGTTGATCTTGACTACGCCACTATCAGCATCATAAAATCTAAGTATCAGGTTGACAAGTGAACTCTTGCCACCACCGCTATCGCCTATGAGAGCTACGGTTGTTGGGCTCTGTATGTTTAGGTTGATATCTTTGAGCACTGTTGAGTCTTGATATAGAAGAGATACGCTCTCAAAACTTATCTCCCTTATGGGATCTTTAAGTTCAATCTCACCCTCTGTAATAGTACTTTTTTTGTCCATAAGTTCAAAAACTCTCTGGCTAGCAGCTAAAGCATCTTGTATCTTGCCATATATAGACCCTATGCGCCTAATAGGTTGAAAAAGCAACCCAACAGCAGTTAAAAATGCGCTAAATTCGCCAACGCTCATCTTCTCATCATAGACTAGTTGTCCACCTATAAAGATGACACCAGCAAGACCGATAGCGCCAACGATCTCAAGTAGCGGAGAGACAAGCTCATTGGTATATACAGACTTCATGTTGATGCGAAAAAATCGCCAGTTTTCAGCGCTAAATCGCTCTAGCTCATACTCTTGTGTTGAGTTTGCTTTTATAATCTCTGAGTTGTTAAAAACCTCACTTAGTCTATTGATCATGTCTGCATTTTTCTCTTGAGATCGGTGTGAGAGACGGCGCAATCTTTTAGCTATAAGTATGAGAGGATATATAATGACAGGTAGGACAACAAGTGCATAGAAAGCTAGTGTTGCATTGAGGTAGATAACATATGCCAAGAGTGCAACAACGGTTAGACTCTCACGCAGCAGTTCAGGAAGCATAAATGAGACAAAGTACTGTATGCGACTTATATCATTTGTGATGCGACTAATCAGCTCTCCACTTCTATTGGTATATAAAAACTCCATATCAAGATGTAGTATCTTGCTAAGTAGATCTTCACGCAGTCGTGTTATGACATGTCCGCCTATGTAGTTCATGTAGATAGCAGCTATGTAGCGACCTATAGATTTAAGTAGGTAGATCCCTATAAGCATGAGCGGGATGATGTAGAGCATCTGCTCATCTTTAGCTATAAACATGTCATCCATTAGAGGCTGCATGATTTGAGCCGTAGCTGCAGTGGCTGTAACTGTAAGGAGTATGCCTATGAGTATGTAAAAGTAGTGAAGCTTATGCTCTTTGAGGTACGGTAGGTAGCGTTTAAAAGTTTTTTTCATGATGATAGTATTATAGTATAGATGCCCTTAAAGTATAAAAAGTAGCTTTACAGTTTTATTTAGATAAATTTATATATGGCTAAGTGCTAGATAGATAAGATAGCATACTACTCTAGTATATATCTTATCTCACACCAAAGGTCCTTTTTTATGCATAAAATCACAACGCTACCAATCATCACCTCACTTTTTAGCTTATCTGTTTTAGCAAAGCCTATAGAACACTCTAGTTTAGATACGATACAGCAGCTCTTGCCATCTGGTACCACTATCGCCTTAGATGAGTGCAAGATGAGTATCAAGCAAGATGGACATAGGAGCTCTTTGTTTGGGGTAGTCTGGTTTAGACTCCAAGAGATAGATAGCTCAAAAATTAAAAAAAATAACAATTTTAACTATGGTGCAGTTGCTCTATCATGCTTAGATGATAGAGAGTGCATATCTGTTAGATCAACAGAATCAAAGTTAGAGCATACAACTTCATCGTATGTACTAAAAACTTCTAAGGCAACTGAAGTTGCAAATAGGTTAAGCAAGATAGCAAAAACATGTAGATAAGCTACCCATAGTGTTCGATTTGTGTTTCTATTTGTGACATGTCTCATATTTGTCCGCTTACTCTTCTATCCTTTAAAGAGCTTTTTGCTATATTGCTAACAATTATTGAAAAGGTTGAATACTATGGAGCACGCAAGTACAGCACACCCATACTTTGGAGTATTTGTTCTATTTGTCCTAACATTTGGTGCATTTATTCTTACTACTATTGCCGCAAGGTTTGTTAGTAGAAGGCTAGCAGCAAAAGATACAGAGAAGATCAAGCTCTCTATATATGAGTGTGGTCCAGAGGTGACAAAGCAACCAAATAGGATCTCACCGCAATTCTATCTGTTTGCGCTACTATTTTTACTATTTGATGTAGAGATTGTGTTTATGTTTCCTTGGGCTATTGACTTTAAGATACTGGGTTGGTTTGGGTTTATTGAGATGCTACTCTTTATACTACTACTAACTATCGGTTTTATATATGCATGGAAAAAAGGAGCACTTGAATGGCACAACATCAAGTAGATTATACAAAAGATGGTGGTCTACCCATCGCGCTAACTTCAGTAGACAAGCTTATAAACTGGGGTCGATCAAACTCTCTATGGCCATTAACTTACGGTCTTGCGTGTTGTGGTATTGAGCTTATGGCATCAGGTGCATCGCGTTATGATTTTGATAGATTTGGTACTATATTTCGCGCCTCACCAAGACAGGCAGAGGTACTTATAGTAGCAGGCACACTAACAAAAAAACATGCAGAGTTTATCCGTCGTCTTTATGATCAGATGACAGAGCCAAAATGGGTAATATCCATGGGTTCATGTGCCAATACAGGTGGCATGTTTAACACATATGCAACTGTACAAGGTGTAGATCGTGTTATACCAGTTGATCTATATCTGCCAGGGTGTGCTCCAAGACCGGAGACTCTTCAGTATGCTGTTATGATGCTTCAGCAGAAGATTCGTCGTGAGAGTGCCAACAAGGCTCAAAAGAAGAAGAGGTTACTTTAATGAGACGCTATAGCCCAAAAGATAATGTTCAGAAAAAACCGTACTATACAGATCGATACTATGTAGCTCCACAGGTACCAAAACTAGATGTTGAGAGTGATGAAGAGTTTGCCTCTGATCTAGCAGCTATTGAGTCCAAGTTTACAGTTAGTGAGTCATATATACAGCTAGATCAGCTTGTAGTATACATAGACATAGCCGATAATCTTGGTGTGTTGGAGCTACTTAGAGATGAGAGAGCTTACACTCAACTATCAGAACTTAGCGCTATAGATTGGCTTGCTAAAGATGGAAAGTTTGAGATCTTCTATCAGTTGCTTAGCATGAGTAGACGAAAACGAATTCGTATCAAAGCCTACATAGATGAGGCGCAACCCGTAAAGAGCGTGCAGTCTCTATGGCGCTCTGCTGATTGGAGTGAGCGCGAGATGTATGATATGTTTGGTATTAAACTGATCAATCACCCATTCCCTAAGCGCATTTTGATGCCTGATGATTGGGAGGGGTTTCCGCTTCGCAAATCTTACCCTCTTCAGGGTGATGAGGCTGCGTCATGGTATGAGGTAGATAAGATCTTTGGTAAAGAGCATAGAGAGACTATAGGCGCAGAGCTTAGAGATTGTGCCAAAGTAGATCGGTATGATACTGAGCGATTTTCGAGACTTGGCTTTGAGGTTCCTAAGGGGGCTGATATCAGTGGCGGTGAGAAGCGTAAAAAAGTACAGTATCAAGAGGATGGAGGTGTCTTTTTGATTGATAGATTTGATGAAGAGAAGACGGTTATCATCAGAGACAAAGATAGGTAGGGGCAGATGCAACAGACAAATAGATTACGACCATTTTTTGAAAATATTACATTTGATAGAGATGATAATGAATTGGTGCTAAACTTTGGACCTCAACACCCATCAGCACACGGTCAGCTAAGACTTATGCTCCATCTTCAACAAGAGCAGGTGGTTAAAGCTCATCCAGATATAGGTTATCTTCACCGCGGTATAGAGAAGATGGCAGAGAATATGATTTATAATGAGTTTATGCCAACAACAGATCGTACAGACTACATAGCGGCTAGCTCAAATAACTATGGCTTTGCTTTAGCGGTTGAGAGATTGATAGATGTGAAGGTGCCGCGTCGTGCTAAAGTGATACGGATGATGTTGTTAGAGATCAACCGTCTTATATCACACCTATTTTGGTTGGCTACAACCGCTCTTGATATAGGCGCTATGACTGTATTTTTATACGCATTTCGAGAGCGTGAGTATCTACTAGATCTTATAGAGGACTATTGTGGTGCTAGACTTACTCACTCTGCTATACGCATAGGTGGAGTACCTCTTGATATACCAGATAGTTTCCTGATAGATCTGAAGCGATTTTTAGACAATATGCCACAAAATCTAAAAGATTATGAGGATCTTATAGATCAGAACCGAATCTGGAAGATGCGTATGGAAAATGTAGGTATTATCCCAACGCAGATGGCACTTTCATGGGGTTGTACTGGTCCTATGCTTAGAGCTTCTGGTGTACAGTGGGATATACGAAAAGAGGAGCCTTATGAGCTTTATGATGAGGTAGAGTTTGATGTGCCTTACTCTGACAAGTGCGATAACTATGCGCGTTATAAGATCTATATGGCAGAGATGAGAGAGAGTACAAAGATACTCTATCAGACCATCGATATGTATAAAGAGTGTGTAGAGAAAAATGAGACTGCACTTATGGCACATGCGCCTCAATATATAAGTGCACCAAAGCTAGACCTTATGACTCAAAACTACTCACTTATGCAACACTTTGTACTTGTAACGCAGGGCATGAGACCTCCAGTTGGTGAGGTTTATGCGGCTACTGAGTCACCAAAAGGTGAGCTTGGATACTACATAAACTCTCAAGGTGATGCTTATCCGTATCGTCTTAAGATGAGAGCACCATCTTTTTGGCACACTGGAGTCTTAACTGATCTACTTCCAGGTAGCTATATACCAGATGTTGTCTCTATCATCGGTACAACAAACATCGTCTTTGGCGAAGTAGATCGTTAAGGAGAGGTTGATGAAAAGATATGATCTTAGAGGACTTGGCGCAGATTTTGATAGAAGAATGTTGGAGATTTTAGCCTCTCAAGAGAGTGGTAGTGTTACTATCTTTCTATTTGAAGTTGGTGATTTTTCATCTATACAGAGGAGTGCAGATCTTGTTAAAGAGCAGGGTTGTACACTCATAAATTCACTAAAATTCAACGAGGTTGACTGGACCATCGTTGTGCAGAAGTAGGAGAGCAGAGTGAGCAGAGTCTACTTTTCTACATGGAGATCAGAGCAGATCAACAATATAGGTAAGAGTGAAGATGTATGGGAAGAGTCAGCATACAAATTGCCACAGCAGTACGGTGAACACGGTAGTGCTAAGGCATTTATAGGCTGGGATGGTGTTGCTCTTTATGATACAGATGTTGATGTTGTTCGACTAGCAACAGAGTATGCAGCACAGTATCAAAAATACTCAGAAGCTTGTGGTAGATGTGCGCCTGGTAGATGGGGTGGTCGTATACTATATGATCTACTTGATAAGATCGCGCGTGGTGATGGAGAGAGAGATGATATCACTCATCTACAAGATGTCTCTAAGAACATGCAACTAACATCAAAGTGTGAGATAGGTAAAACAGTACCAAACCCACTTTTAGATCTACTAGAGCATTTTGAGAGTGATTTTCTTAAGTGTATTGATACCAAACAGCCATCAAAACACTATCATCAAGAGATAGGATATATCGCAAAGATAACCGCTCCTTGTATGGATGCATGTCCAGCACATGTAGATATACCAGCATACATAGAGGGAGTTAGAGACTTGCGTTTTGATGACGCACTTATCGCCACCAGAGAGACTATGCCTCTAGCCCATACATGTGGTAGGGTATGTCCTCACCCATGTGAAGATGAGTGTAGACGGGTAAATCTTGATGAGGCTGTATCTATAATGGCTCTTAAAAGACTTGGTGCAGACTATGAGACCGATAGAGGCTTTAGCTTTTTTCATCCAGCCAATCCTAAAGAGCCAAATGGCAAGAGAGTAGCTATTATTGGTGCAGGTCCAGCTGGGCTTACAACTGCTTACTATTTGGCACTTGAGGGTGTTGCTTGTGATGTTTATGAGGAGCTTCCTGTTCTAGGTGGTGAAGTTGCTGTTGGTGTTCCTGAGTACCGCATGCCGATAGATAAGTACAATCAAGATATAGATCTTGTAAAAGATGTAGGTGTTAATTTTATAACAAATACTAAAGTAACTGCAGATATGATGCGAGAGATAGAGAGTGAGTATGACGCTGTTATGGTTGCTACTGGCACAAGAATCTCAAAAAAAGTCCGTTGTGAGAACGAGAGAGCAGAGATAGAGGGCTACTGGTCTGCTATAGAGATGTTAGATCAGATTAATCTCTATGTGAAGTATGGCATAGGTCAAGATACAGATCTTAGTGGTAAAACTGTTGTATGTGTTGGTGGTGGATTTACATCTATGGATGTTGTACGGTGTGCTATCCGTGCCAATGCATCTAAAGTAGTTATGCTCTATCGCCGTGATGAGAAGACGATCATCAGAAATACAACCTATGAGGAGTATCATGAGGCTGTAGAAGAGGGTGTTGAGTTTATATTTCACTCCGCTGTAGCTAAGATGGAAGATGAAGATAATGTGCTAAAGTCACTATTGGTCGATAGATTTGAGTTGGTTCCAGATCCAGATGGTGGGCGAGCACAGTTGGTTAAGATAGAGGGTGACTCTTTTGTGTTGGAGTGTGACTATCTCATACCAGCTGTATCACAGAGCGCTGATCTTGATCTGTTGCCAGAGGAGTGGGAGATTGAGATGACATCTTGGGCAACAATTAAGACTAATGGTAAAGACTATATGACTTCACGCAAGGGGATTTTTGCTTCTGGTGATTGTGAATATGGACCTATGACCATAGTTAATGCCGTAGGTCAAGCCAAACGCGCTGCATCTGTTATGTCCAGATATGTACATACAGGAGAGATTACACTTAGTGATGATGAGGTGATGGAGGATCAGCTTAGGCGTATGAGAGTTTATGATAAGAGTGAAAAGATATCGGGGTATCTGCCAGGTATGCCTAGACAGAGTAGTGAAGTGTTACCTACAGATATCAGAAAGTCTAACAATCAAGAGGTAAACTTTGGTTTAACTCAAGAGCAGGCAATAAGCGAATCAGAGCGCTGTATGCGTTGCTACTATATAGCAATGGTGGCATCATGAACAAGATTAACTTTAAGTTAGATGGTATAGATGTTGAGGCTAGTTCAGATGAGACTATTTTAAGTGTGGCGCGTAGAGTTGGTCTCTATATCCCAACTATGTGCTATCTGAAAAAGACAACCCCTTCAGCTTCTTGTAGACTGTGCGTAGTAGAGGTTGAGGGAGTTGATGGTATGATACTTAGCTGCCAAGCTAAGCCAACTCAAGATATCAGCGTAACAACAAACTCAGAGGCACTCATAAAAGAGCGTACAAATATCATGAAGCTCTATAGTGTAAATCACCCATTAGAGTGTGGTGTTTGTGATAAATCAGGTGAGTGTGACCTGCAGAATAAAACAGCAGAATTTGGCATAGATCAGCAAAGTTTCAGTGCAAAAGATCAATATAGAGAGGTCAAAGAGTGGGGTCTTTTAGGCTACAATCCATCTTTATGTATCATGTGTGAAAAATGTACGCATGTCTGCAATGAGATCATAGGTGATGATGCCATAGAGATAGAGTATGGTGGATATAGCTCAACTATTACTCCAAAAGGTAGCGATACGCTAGATTGTACATTTTGTGGTGAGTGTATTGCTGTGTGTCCTGTAGGTGCACTTACTAGTTCAGATTTTCACTATAGAGCAAACTCTTGGGAGCTTACTAAAGTACCATCTACATGCCCACACTGCTCTGCTGGTTGTGCTCTAGAGTATGAGGTGAAAAATAGCCATGGTGGTGAGAAGATATATAGAGTAGTAAATGATTATGAGCACACTACACTTTGTGGAGCTGGTAGATTTGGATTTGACTACATAGCAGATGGTAGCAAAGATGAGATGAAGCTACAGAGTGCAGTAGATGCCATCAAGGGTGCAAAAGCTATCCGTTTCTCATCACAAATTAGCAATGAAGAGGCACTTATGCTTCAGAAAATTAAAGAGCAGCAAGGTCTAAAGCTTTTTAATGAAGATGCTAGAGTCTACTCAAAATTTACTACACCTTTTAGCTCTTTAGCAACTAGAGAAGATGTTAAAAGTAGTGATGCTATCTTGATTTTAGGAAGTAGAATTAGTAGCGACAATCCAGCTATCCGTTATGCTATCACAGAAGCCTCACGACATAGAGGAGCTTCTGTAGTCAATCTTCACCCCATAGAAGATGCTCTGATGCAAAATGTTATAACTCAGTTTGTCAAATATGAAGCTGGTTCAGAAGAGGGCGTTATGGCTCTATTGGTGCAGAGATTGGTGTGTGATGTAGATGATGCTACTAAAAGATATCTAGACTCATTAGATGATGGATATCTTAGCGCAGAGAGTAACTTTGGCGAAGATGAGCTAGATGAGATTGCTGCTATGTTAAGCCGAAAAGAGAGTAGAGTCATCATTTTAGGCGCAGATCTTCTCTCTCACCCACGCGCAGAAAACATAGCAGTCTTAGCTTCACTTCTGCAGAGATATGCAGGTTTTAAGGTGCTAGTTGTGGCTTCCCAGATCAATACGGTTGGGGTATCATTAATCTGTGATCTTGACCTTGACGATAAGAGCATAGACGGCACAGTAGGCTATGGTATGCCAGCTGAATTTACTATATCTTATGATGATAGTGCAGATCTACAAGTGGCTCCATTGAGCCAACAAGAGGGTACGGTGGTAACACTTGATCATCAACTTCTGCCTTTAAATGTTGCTGTTGAGTTTAATGGCTATGTTCTTAATGATATAGCCAATATACTTGGTATTGGTAAGAGAGATACAGTTGATTTCACATCAGAGCTACCACAAAGTGCAGGCTTTAAGAGCACTGCTTTTGATCTACTTGAGAACTTCTATCAACATGATGGTCTAGATACTAGAGGCTACTTTATAGACCAGACAGAGAGTGGAGCCAACTCTACTCTTGAAGATATAGAAGATTTAGCAGAGTTTAATGGTACTGTGATCTATAGATGTGATGAGGTGTTACAGTTTAATGCTCTAACAGCTAAATGTGCCGCTCTTGGAGCAGATAGTGCACTTGTAGGTTCTGCTCAGTTTGCTGTTGCTGCTAGAGTTAGCGATGGTGATCTGATCACTATCACAAGTGCAGGTACAGATAGAGTAAGAGAGTTTAAGTTAGACAACACCCTTAAGGGAACTATCGCTTTAGAGCCTATGGTAGATAGAGAACCGCTATCTCTTCTAGGTAGATATAGATATGAGAAAGTAACAATAACAAAAGGCAGCTGTGATGAGTAGAGTTAACATAACCATTGATGGCAAAAATATTGAGTGTGAAGAGGGTGAGTATATTCTCAATGTAGCAAGGGCAAATGATATATTTATACCTGCTATATGTTACCTTACAAGATGTAGCCCAACACTAGCTTGTCGCATATGCCTTGTTGAGGCAAATGGCAAGCAAGTCTATGCCTGTAATGCAAAAGCAAAAGATGAGATGAGTGTAACAGTCACAACACCAAATATCCAAGCAGAACGCAGAGCTATTATGGAGGTGTATGATGTTAATCACCCTCTACAGTGTGGTGTGTGTGATCAATCGGGTGAGTGTGAGCTTCAAAACTATACACTTGAGCTAGGAGTTGACTCACAAAGTTATGCTATTGCTGATGTGCCACGCGAGGTAAAAGATTGGGGTCATCTCCATTATGATCCTGCTCTATGTATAGTTTGTGAACGCTGCGTGAAAGCTTGTAAAGATATGATCGGTGACAATTCACTAAAAACTGTACCACGCAACTCAGGCGATATAGACCCATCTTTTAAAGAGAGTATGCCAAAAGATGCATATGCTATGTGGAATAAACTCAACAAATCAGTCATAGGTCTTACTAGTGGTGAAGATATGTTAGAGTGTACAAGTTGTGGAGAGTGTGCAGCAGTATGTCCTGTGGGAGCACTAGTAGATACAGACTTTATCTACAAAACTAATGCTTGGGAACAAGAGCGCATACCAGCTACTTGTGCACACTGCTCTGCTGGCTGTTCGATCAACTATGAGGTTAAACCAAAGAGCATTGCAGATGATGAGCCTATGATCTACAGGGTTACCAATGAGTGGAATTATGTATCTTTGTGTGGAGCTGGTAGATATGGCTATGATTTTGAGAATCGAGATGTTAGTAAAAATGAACAGTCGTTCATTAAAGCTAAAGAGGCATTTTTAAGAGCAGATACCATTAAGTTTACAAGTACCATTACAAATGAAGAGGCTCTGATTTTACAAAAACTCAAAGAGTTGCGCGGATATAAATTGATCAATGATGAAGCTAGAGCATTTCAGCAGTTTTTAGGAGAATATAGCGCTGTTAGTGGTAGGAGTTTGTATAGCTCAGATCTTAAAAGTGTACACAACAGCAACTTTGTAGTATCTGTAGCAACAGCTCTAAAAAGCGACAACCCAAATGCAAGATATGCTTTTAATAATTCGATGAAGATGAATAAAGGGGCAGGGCTATATTTTCACCCAGTAGGTGATAAACTTATAGATGATATGGGCAAGAGTGTATTGAGTGTAACTTATGCTCCACTGCGTGAAGAGGCGGTGCTCTATCTTCTTTTGGATCTATTTGCCGATAAGAGCATGTTACCTACAGATGTTGTTGAGTATTTGGCATCTTTTCACTCTACAAAGACCATTACTGTAGAAGAGGTGGTTAAAGAAAAGGTTGTTGAGTTAGTAAAAGTCAAAAAGATAGATGAGAGTAGCGGTGAAGAGATTGAGGTTGAAGAAGAGACAAGTAAGATGGTTAGCAAAAAGGTTAGCAAAGAGGTAGAGGTTGATGATAATCGTCTACTTGAGCTAGTTGGTGCACCTAAGCAGTGGGATTCATTTATGGAGAAAAATCTTAAGAAAAAAGATAGATTTTCTCTTATTGTGGGAGCGGACATGTATGCTCACCCAAACTCTACTAATCTAGCTAGATTAGTAGCTCTAGTTGAGAAGTGTAGTCAGTTTGAGGTTGTAATGATACCGCCACTATCAAACTCTTTAGGTGTTGCTCTTATATGTGATCTTGATGAGAGTTGTGGCGAGTTTAGCATAGGCTATAACTGTGATGGAGAGTTTAAGCTTAGTGCTACTGGTGATGGTGATCTTGATATGCCAGCTCTAAATCAGCAAGAGGGCACCTTAACATCTATCAATAAGCAGGTAAATCCTACCAATGTTGCACTACCGTATGGCGGATATACACTTAATGATCTTGCATCATCTTTGGGTTTAGAGGCAGAACATACAGTAGAGTACACTAAGAGCTTACCGGTTGAGAAGGGTTTTTGTAGTGTTGAGTTTGATGAGTTGCAAAACTACTACCTCAATGATGGGTCTGAAGTTCGTGGGTATAGACTGGAGTGTATATATGACGATGCTGCTAAGATAGAGGTTAAGCCTATCGATGAAGAGCTATCTTTACAAAGTGGGTCTATTGTCTATCTAGTAGATCCAGTACGCCAGTTTAACCAATTTACTAAAAAGGCTCATCAGTTAGATGAGAGAGCAGGTCTATATGTTTCAGAAGAGCACAATCTAGCAGAGCAGGAGAGAGTAGTTGTTAATGGTGTTGAGTTAGATGTTGTGGTAGATAGATATATCGATTCAGAGATCACCTGCTTGAGTGCATTTGATCCAGATATAGAGATCAATAAAATTATGGGTAGCTATAGATTTACTACAGCTAAAATAGAGAAGGAGAGCTAGATGGAGTGGGCATTTATCGCAGAGACTATCATTAAAGTACTGGTAGTTGTATTGGTTTTTTCAGCACTTGCAGGTATAGGAACCTATTTTGAGAGAAAAGTTTTGGCATTTATGCAACGCCGTTTAGGACCTATGCATGTTGGTCCATTTGGACTATTGCAAGTTGCAGCAGATGGCATTAAGCTCTTTACTAAAGAGGATATCATCCCAACAGGTGTTGTGAAGCCTATCTTTAAAATAGCACCAGTTATTACCGCAGCTACTGCTTTTATGGCAGCTGCTGCTATACCGTTTTGGCCAGAGTTTACGGTTCCATTTACTGACTATGTAGTTAGTCCCATTATCTCTGATCTAAATATCGGTGTGCTCTATATACTCAGTGTAATGGCTATTGGGCTCTATGGACCACTCTTGGGAGGTATGGCATCAAACAATAAGTGGTCACTTATCTCAGCGGCGCGTGGAGCATCTATCTTTATCTCTTATGAGGTGATTACTGGTCTCTCTTTACTTGCCCCTTTGATGATTGTTGGCTCATTCTCTCTGCTTGACTTTAACGCTTATCAGAGCGCTGGTGTAACAGATTGGATAGTTTGGCAACAGCCAGTTGCATTTATACTTTTTTGGATAGCTGCATTTGCAGAGACTGGAAGAACCCCTTTTCACCTTGTAGCTAATGATCATGAGATTATAGATGGTTTTGGTACAGAGTACTCTGGTATGAGATGGGGTCTGTTTGCTATTGGTGAGTATGCCAACATGTTCTTTTTAGCATTTGTTATGGCACTTATCTTTTTAGGTGGTTTTGGAGATGGATCTGTACTTGGTGCGCTTGGGCTACTGCTTAAGGTCTCACTGATCTTCTTCTTCTTTTTATGGACGCGTGCTGCTTGGCCAGATGTTAGGCCAGATCAGCTTATGTGGCTATGTTGGAAAGTGTTAATGCCTTTAGCGATTATCAATATCGTAATTACCGGCTTTGTGCTGATGTTTTAAGGAGCTATGATGAGTCTAGAAGAGTTTAAGAATCGAGATATCTCACAGAGTAACTACTATAAAGTAGATATAGATGAGTATCCAACAACCAATAGTGCAAAGTTTTTTCAGGTAGTAAGGCGTACTTTTAAAGGTGAGATGTTTGTTGGGCTTTGGGTGGTGTTGCGTGAGATGTTTAAGTTTAACATTCACACACTTCAGTATCCAAAAGAGAAGTTACCTATCACCCCCAGATATAGAGCCATCCATGAGATGCAAAGACTTTTTGAGTCAGGAACCGATAGATGTATAGGGTGTGGGCTATGTGAGAAGATCTGTATATCTGATTGTATTAGAATTGATACAAGATACGATGAGTCTAGCCGTAAAGAGGTGAGTGAGTATACAATCAACTTAGGACGGTGTATCTTTTGTGGCTACTGTGCTGAAGTCTGCCCAGAGCTAGCAATTGTACATGGCGGACGGTATGAGAATGTATCAGAACAGCGCGAACATTTTACACTATATGAAGATATGTTAACACCGATAGACTCCGCTATCAATGGGACTCAAAAAGAGTATCCAGGTTTTGGAGCCATAACACCAAATGAGAGCGTCAAGAAGACGCCTCTAGCTTACTAAGGAGCCTGTATGGAAGCAATAGCATTTTACACCTTCTCATTTTTGACTATCGCTATGTTTTGGATAGCTGTTATGAGTAATCAAGCACTATATGCACTAAGTGCAACTGCTGCTGGCATGATATTTATATCTGCTTTTTTCTTTCTGCTCGGAGCAGATTTTTTAGGAGCGTTGCAGATTATCGTATATACAGGCGCAATTATGGCAATATACGCTTTTGGTATGATGTTTTTTGACACTACCAGAGTTGTAAAGGAGAGACATAGACCACCATTTTTAGTTATGGGTTTATCTATACTCTCAGCAGTGTTGATTGTCTTTATAGTCTCAGCTCCAATCATTAGTGAAAATATCGTAGCGCACCATCCTGTGATTGAGGGTATTGATAATCCTCAGGCTATTGGTGTTGTACTTTTTACTAAGTATCTCATACCATTTGAGCTAGCTGCTGTTATGCTCTTAGTTGCTATGATAGCTGGAATTATTTTAGCAGGTAAAAAGATGGATAGATCATTAACTCTAATGAGAGATGAAGAGATTGAGATAGCACAAGAGCTTCAAGATAGCAAGAGGGTATCAGTATGATAGAGATTACATTAGCTCACTATTTAGCACTAGCAACAATACTATTTTGCATAGGTCTTATAGGTGTACTTAGAAGAAAGAATCTACTACTTCTATTTATGGCGACTGAGATCATGTTAAATTCAGTCAATATCGGTTTTGCGGCTATCGGTCACTACTATGGAGACCTTAGCGGACAGATGTTTGCATTTTTTGTCATAGCTATTGCAGCCTCTGAAGTAGCTGTTGGACTTGGACTGCTTATAGTCTGGTATAAACGAACTGGCTCAATTGACCTTGACAGTTTATCATCGATGAGAGGATAGCAGAATGGAAATCTATTTATACATAGCACTATTTGCTCCATTAGTAGGCTCACTTATAGCTGGTATCTTTGGAGCTTCAAAAAAGCTACTATTTACAGGTATTGTTACATCTAGCTTGTTAGCACTATCATTTTTTAGCTCAATTGTACTATTGGTTCACCTGCTTGGTGGAGGAGATGAGATACATGTTGAGATGATGACTTGGATAGCAGCTGGAGAGCTCTATATACCATTTGGCTTTTTAGTTGATGAGATCAGTGCAACTATGATGATGGTAGTTACACTTGTCTCAACGCTAGTTCATATCTACTCTATTGGTTATATGAAGCATGATGCAGGGTTTAACCGCTTCTTCTCATATCTATCAGCATTTGTATTCTCTATGATGGTACTTGTGATGAGTGACAACTTTGCTGGTCTATTTATAGGCTGGGAGGGTGTTGGTCTCTGCTCTTGGTTGCTAATTGGTTTTTGGTACAAGAAAGATATTGCAACTTGGTCGGCTAATGAGGCATTTATCATGAATCGTATAGCAGATCTTGGTATGTTAATTGGAATCTTCCTTATCTATTGGAACACGGGAAGTTTGCAGTATGATACTGTATTTGCCGCAGCTCCTTCACTTGATGAGACCATTTTGGTTCTTATAGCTCTGTTTTTATTTATTGGAGCTATGGGCAAATCTGCTCAATTTCCACTTCATACTTGGTTGGCAGATGCGATGGAGGGACCAACTCCAGTCTCTGCTCTAATCCATGCAGCTACCATGGTTACAGCTGGTGTATATCTTGTTGTTCGTGCTCACCCCATATATGAGCTTACTCCAGATGTTAGTTATTTCATAGCTTGTGTTGGAGCATTTGTAGCTATTTTTGCTGCTAGCATGGCTCTTGTAAATCGTGATATTAAGCGGATTATAGCTTACTCAACACTCTCACAGTTAGGCTATATGTTTGTTGCAGCTGGACTTGGTGCGTATTGGGTAGCACTATTTCATCTTATGGCCCATGCATTCTTTAAAGCTCTTCTATTCTTAGGTGCTGGTAATGTTATGCACGCTATGAGGGATGAGTTAGATCCATACAAGATGGGTGGACTGTTTAAGGTTATGAAATATACAGCTATTTTGATGATAATTGCTTCAGTTGCACTAGCTGGTATATTTCCACTGGCTGGCTTCTTCTCTAAAGATAAGATTTTAGAGGTAGCTTTTGGGTCTGAAAACTACATACTTTGGGGTGTATTGTGGGTGAGTGCAGGTCTTACGGCTTTCTACTCATTTCGTCTTATTATGCTCACATTTTTCTCAGATTCACGCTACAAAAAGCTTGGATTTGATCCACATGAGGCCTACCCTTACATGTTATGGGCAATGGCACCATTGGCACTCTTAGCTATTATAGCTGGTTGGTTTGAGCATCAATTTGTAGAGTTTGTAACTCAAGCACTTCCTATGTTTACATTTAATGTGGCAGATGTAGTTTGGATGCTTATAGTTGTAACTACCCTTATAGCTCTTGGTGGTATAGCACTTGCTATCTGGACATATAGAGATGGGCCTCTTGATCCAAAATGGGAGAGAAACCCTATACACAAGTTGCTTATTAATGAGTACTATATACCAGCTGCATATGAGCGATGTATCTCGCGCCCATATCGCGAGCTATCAGCATTTTTCTGGAAAGAGGTGGATTTAAAAGTGGTTGATTATACAGTTGATCTTATAGCATCTATGGTGTATGGGTCTGGTAAGAAGACGCACACAATGCAAAATGGTAATCTCTCAAGTATGTTGGGATGGGTAGCCGCAGGTGCAGTTTTACTGCTTTTAGCCGTGATATTCTCTTCTGGCATCCAAGTTGCAGGTTAAGGAGTAGTAATGTTTGAGTATATTTTATCGATTTTAATCTTCTTTCCAGCACTTGCTGCTATCTTGGGTCTTGCACTCAATAAAGATAGCATCAAAGCTTACGGTATTGTTGTTAGTGCAATTGAGTTTTTGCTAGCCCTAATGTTATGGTATGCATATGATGCTGGTGTAACTGGTATGCAGTTTGTTGAGAGTGTGGCTATAGTTGAGGCCTTTGGTGTGCACTACTTGGTTGGAGTTGATGGTATATCACTCTTTATCATTATATTGGCAGCATTTTTTACACTTATTGGTATAGCATCTCTTCCTGAGATGAAAAATATCAAAAATCTTATCATAACACTGCTGTTTATGCAGATGACTATGGTTGGTGTGTTTGCTGCTCTTGATGTGATACTGTTTTATATCTTTTGGGAGCTATCTTTAGTTCCTATGCTCTATATCATAGGTGCTTGGGGTGGTCCACGCCGTGTCTATGCATCGGTTAAGTTTTTCTTGTATACATTTGCAGGGTCTATGTTCTTGCTTGTTGGTATACTCTACATGGGCTATGCCTACCACGATGCTACTGGTATCTGGAGCTTTTCACTACTTGATTGGTATGAGAGTGCAACACTGCCGTTTAATGTCCAGTTGTGGTTATTTGGAGCCTTTTTCTTAGGTTTTGCGGTTAAGGTGCCTATGTTTCCATTTCACACATGGCTGCCTTATGCACACGGTGAAGCGCCAACTATAGGTTCTGTTATACTTGCAGCAATCTTGCTAAAGATGGGAACATATGCATTTGTAAGATTTTCGCTACCGCTTTTCCCAGATGCTTCATACTATTTTATGGTACCTATTGCGATCATATCGATTATCATGATTGTCTACACAGCTATGGTTGCGTATGCACAAAAAGATGTTAAACAGGTTGTTGCATATAGCTCTATATCTCACATGGGTGTGATCATTCTTGGTACATTTGCGCTCAATGTAGAAGGGATTAGTGGAGCAGTCTTTTTGATGATAGCTCATGGTGTGGTATCTGGAGCACTATTTTTACTTGTTGGTGTAATCTATGAGAGAAGACACACTAAGCTTATGAGTGAATTTGGCGGCTTGGCAACTGTGATGCCGTACTATGCTACCATATTTGGTGTATTTATGTTAGCATCCGTTGGCATGCCACTTACTATCAATTTTGTTGGTGAGTTTTTGTGTCTATTGGGCTTTTACGAGCAGTCACATACTTTAACTCTACTTGCTGGACTTGCAATCATTGTTGGTGCCATCTATATGTTGGCGGCATTTAAAAAGCTCTTTTTTGGTGAGGTCACCAATGAGAAAAATAGAAATCTTCCAGATGTGACAAAAACAGAGCTAGTAGCACTACTACCTTTAGTGGTTATCACAATCTGGCTTGGAGTCTACCCAAAACCTGTATTAGGGCCTATAGATAACTCAGTTAAACCACTTGTGCAGATGATGCATGATAGAGCAATCACTCCAGAGGCACAAGCAGCTATTGCATCACCTCTAGTACCAAAGGAGGCACGATAATGTTAGAGCCTATTGTAGTAACTCTTGAAGAGTTAAACCTTATCACACTTGTTCCGATGTGTATCGCCATATTTGGAGCGCTACTTATCATCTGTATAGATCTTGTTAAAGAGAGGCTAGATAAGAGTTTTTATCTTATGATAACACTACTCTTTTTAGCAGTTGACTTTGTTGCTGTTTTAGCAAGTGCGGGACTATTTGAGCAGGTAGGATCAGTTAGAGGCTTTTTTGATGTTATGTTTATAGATGGTTTAGCTATATTGGGTCAGCTCATTATAGTTGGTGCTTCCATGTTGTTTATACCTCTAGCGCTTACATCAAAACGGTTCCATGAGTACAACTATCCTGAGTATTTTGGTATGTTTTTATTTATGGTTGGTGGCTTCCAGTTTATGGTTGCTACAGATAATCTTATATTGATATTTGTAGGTCTTGAGACTGCCTCACTTGCTCTATATACCCTTATAGCACTTCACAATAGAGACAAATCTTTTGAAGCTGCTATTAAGTACTTTACGATGGGAGCACTTGGTGCTGCTCTCTTCTCATTTGGTGCTATGCTTCTTTATGCTGTTAGTGGCTCCATTGAGATAGCACACATAGCGGCAGTTGTGAAAGCAGATGAGTATGCCAATATAGAGATACTCTTAGTAGGTGTAGTAATGCTTCTAGCAGCTCTTGGGCTTAAAGTTTCACTTGTCCCTTTTCACACTTGGTTACCAGATGTGTATGAGGGTTCAAGTGCAGCACTAGCGGGTTATATGTCTATAGTTCCAAAGATAGCTGCTTTTGTAGTTGCTATGAGACTTTTTGAGTTCTTGATACATAGTGGTGTTGTATGGCTAGAGGTGATACTATATGCGGTTGTTGTGCTTACCATGACAGCTGCTAACCTCTGGGCACTTGTACAGAGTGATGTGAAGCGGATGTTGGCTTACAGCTCTATATCACACGCTGGTTTTGTTATGGCGGCTATTCTTATAGCTACTACTCAAGCCAATAGTGCACTGTTTATCTACTGGATACTATTTAGCTTTACCAACCTTGGTGCTTTTACTATGTTGTGGGTGAGTCGTCAAAAAGATCTACTACCAGGTCAAAGCTCAGATCACCCATACGATAAGTTCTCAGGCATGATACGAACCATGCCGGTAGCTGCTGTTGTGATGGGGCTGTTTATGCTCTCACTTGCTGGTATGCCACCGTTTGCAATGTTCTGGGGTAAACTATATATGATCAGTGCTGCTGTAAATGCAGAGTATGTGATCTTAGCACTCATTATGGCTATCAACTCTGCCATAGCGGCGTACTATTATCTTAAACTGATAGTTTATATGTTTATGAAAGAGCCTCACTATGAGGGTATGCAGCAGTACTATATGACAAACTCATCAGGTGCGCTCAAAACCATTATAGGTTTTGCAGCATTTGCTACAGTCTTTATATTTTTAGCTCTCAACCCTATCATGGAGTTTGTAACAGCGCTGGTTCAAAAATCAGGCTTTTAGAGGATTTTGCCTTGACTAGTATCATAACAGCTAGTCAAGATATCCCGTCTATGTGCTCTTTATAGCTTTTTTCCAATCTCTTCAAGATCTTTACAAAAATACAACCCAGTTAATATAGCACTCTTATTAAAAAAGATAAAATCAGAGATAAAATGAGAGGAAGAGATGAGTAGAAAAAGAGAGATATACAGTGTAGCAGTTTTATATAGATAAAGTTTAAATAAGATGCAACACCTAACATCTTGTTTATTTGTATGTTGAGTTAAAAAATCGACATCAAAATAAGGAGTACAATAGATGATATTTAGAAGCTTTATAGTAATGGTTGTGGCGGTGTTTTATAGTAGCATACTATTATCTTAAACTGATAGTCTATATGTTCATGAAAGAGCCTTGCTGTAAGGGGTACGCAACAGCACCACACAATAAGCTTCATCTGGCACACTCAAGACTATTGTAGTTTTTAGAGTGCATATTTAAGATTATCTAACGATTAACCGCTCTTTGTAGTCTCTTCTCAATTGAGTCTACTTTACCCTCTAGACGGTTAGCACTATTTTTTCTGATATCAAACTTGAGAGAGGAGTAGACTCTATTTGAGTATGGCTCTAGTACTTTGTAGGCATTTTTAACAATCTCTAGCGCCTCATCTATAGTATCGGTCTCAATAACAGTACCCATACATGTTAATTTATATGGTACTCCACTACGATCTATCATATCTATGATTTTACTCACATGTTCACTTTTGCTCTCCGTAGTATCGGTTGCAAACATACTAAATTCCAATAAAACTGACATGTATTCTCCTATTTTAATAGACCATTTTTGATAACATCAAATCCACCAGTCAGATAGATTGGATTGGTAATGCCATATATGCTATATAGAGTTGCAGCGATAGATGCTGGCTCAAATGTGTAAGATGTGGATGTAGGCTTTAAAAATAGTCGGTTAAGCCCTCCTGTTGATTCAAGTCTAGTCTCTCCAACTATGCCTACATGGTTGAAGTAGCGTTTGCCACCAAATGTATAGAAGTTTTGAGTGTTACCATGATCCCAACCATTGGAGCTGTTTAGATTAACATTTCTACCAAAATCACCCCAGACAACTATGTTTATGTTATCTTTTTTTTCTGCTTTCATGTGTTTTAGTGCAGTCTCAATGGCACCAATAAGAGCCTCTTTGCGTGCTGGATAATCTTCTGCTTCGTTGTGGTCATCCCAGCTACCTAGCCCGCCACTTCCAATCGATATCATCTTAGTGTCGGGGTTATTGACCAAGATCTTTACAGCAGATTCCATCTTCTGTGCAAAATCATTATTGTCATACTCAATCTGGTCTGGAAGTGTAGTCTTATCTATCGCATCGATAAACTCTTCAAGCTCAACTCTTCTCTCAAAATTAGCTCTTATATCACCATCAATGTTGAGAGATTGTGCTAGAGAGTCCATCTCTATATCCATTTCTGCTCTAGTAGCGTTATACCCTTTTGTGTCACGCTCTTGATCATTATAGTAGTACCATCGATTAGTATAGCGTCTTTTGTATGGATTGCTAAGATCTGCTGCTAGGGCAGTTGGGCGTAAAAAGCTCTCTAGTGTAAAGTCGGGTGTTGCATAAAGTATGGACTCACCCTCCATAGATATAAATGGTAGTTTTGCATCACTACTAATAGCACCTTTCTCATAGAGTGTCTGTGCTATAGTTGATATGATGCCACCACTATCATCACTACTCATTACACCACGCTGATTTTGTGATACACAACTACCGTGAGATTTGTTGTTGTTGGCATCTCTTATCTTTGAGTAGCAGGTTCTAAAGATATTTGCCTCTTTTGCGCTAAGTAGTCTCTCTAGTGCATCTCCACCTGCCTCTGCCCATAGCTTATTGCTAGTGATACGCATTCTATTTTCAAAATACTCATAGCTATTTTGTGAGAGCGGTGCTATCTGCTCTATGTTGGTTAGGTTTGCTCCAAGCTCTGAAGCTCCACCATATAGAAAAACTATGATAGTCTGCGCGCTATTGTTATTGTAGGTATCTGCATCAAACTCTATGTCTCTAAAATTTGTCTTAGCTTTTAGAGAGATAGGAGAGATTAAAGAGCCACTTGTTAGGGCTGCTGCTTTTAAAAAAGATCTTCGTCTCATCACTTCACCTCCACAAATCTATAAGTCTGAGTAAGTCTAGAGATATAGTCTAATACAACCTTTGAGGCACGGATGCGATCATCTAAGGGGTCATCTGAGTTGTTAAATATCTCAAATGCAGATCTATATTTGTTATCACTAGTTAACATGTGAGATCTAAATAGTCTATACTCCTGCTCTAGTGGCTTACGCGATACTGTATGGGCAAATAGGTGCTCTACTAGTCTATCTAGCATCTTAGAGTGCTCATAAGCAGATATGTTATCAAATAGGTTGTCAGATATAAAATCCTCTGCTACCCATCCAGAACTCCAGCGGTTTTTGTCGCTAATTAGTAGCTCTTCTCTTATGAACTTATGGTAAGTTATAAATGATTGAGTATCAAGTGGTACCTCTGTGTAGCGACCTAATTTGTATTTCATAGATGCTTGATGCATGGCTACTAGTGCTCTTGAGAAGCGACTAAAAAATCCTCTTTTATGTTTGAAGTGCATCTTTTTAGCCAGTGAAAAAAAGAGCTCTTCTACACTTTTTGGTTTATCTGAGTCTAGTAGATATGCCTCTGAAAATACAATCTGAAGCAGTATATCTTGCCAGCTAGATGGATTGCTAGCTACTAGATCAGTGACTATAGCTCTTTTGTTAGACTCTGTGAATGTTGGAAAATATACCTCTACCAATCTTCTACTAACACCTGAGATAAAATCATCATCTTTGACAAGTTCTCTATAAAAGTCAAATCCATCAGTAACAGTTGTACCAAATATCTCTAGCTCATCGCTGTTGTCGTTTACGCCTATAACAAGTGTGTCATGGTCACGATCAAGACTCCAGTTTTGAAGTGCTTTTGCAGCTAGTGGTACAAGCTTATCATCAAAATTAAGTAAAAAGATCTCCATCATCTCTCTGCCATTATCTTCAGGGCTTCTAAAGCGTCTCCAGTTGTCATCACTAAACATATGCAGATAAGTTAAGTACTGTAAACTAAGTTCATTGCGTTGTGATCTTACTAAAAAACTGTAGACTCTTTCGATATTTGGCGCATGTGAAGAGGCGAGCTCTTGTGCTGGTGAGAACATGATATTTTGCGCAAGCACATAAGAGCTCCAGTGCTCAAGATAACTTCTATCTAGCTTATCCATCATATAAAATCGTGCCAGTATCTTAGCTGTTTGTGCAGTTCCATTTGGCCAAGATGAGAAGTAAAATGTTGAGTTTTCATCACCATTATCATCTAGCTGATGCTCTATGTTAGCCATGTCGTTACTGTAGACTTTTAGCTTGGATGTTATGGTGCTTATGAAGTTGTTAGAGTCTATGAGGGGTTGTAGTTTGGCTTGAGACATACCAAAAAATAGTGTCGATAGCAGTTTGTCAGCAACTATCTGTTTAGTCTGCGCATCTAATGAGTTGAACTCTTCATCACTCAAAGAGTCTAGTCTATAAGAGCTTGAGTCCATATTTTTGGCATAAAACTTTATGCCATCATCTAGGAGCCCATATCTGTCGTCTGTCTGTTCGGTGCTACTATCGCTACTGCTATCTGAGCCAAGACATCCAGATAGTAGCAGAAGTATCAGTAGAGCTAGAGCTATATGTGTAGGCTTTTTCATGAATAACCTCCAAAATCGGTATCAATGATATAGCAAAATAGATAAATACCAACTAAAATTATCTAGTTAGTAGAGACTCTATGAGGCTTTTATGTGTAGTGTAGCGGTCTGTTATCTGTTACTATCTGCTCATCTGAAAATATCTCTCTATATAGTATGCCGTATGTTATCATCACAAGTGGCACTGTCCATATAAGTGCTATACCAAGTGTAAAGATACTAGCAATAATGGCAAGAGTAGAGAGTAGGTAGACAAAAAATACCTTAAACCAGTGTCTAGTTACGCTTTTGCGTGATAGCTCTAAAGAGTCCCAGATGCCAAGATTTTTCTCTATAGATAGAGGTATGGCAAAGGCGTATGCAATGCTAAGATATATACCAGGGAGTACAAGTAGAAATAGACCAAGATATATCAAGATAAGCATGACTATATTTAGGATAACTAAAGGCCACACTTTGACAAAATAGTCAAAAACCATTGTTGTCTCTATGGGTTTATCTTGAGCGCGCTTGATACCTAGAAAGATGAGCCCAGTTACAAGAGGAATGGTTATGGGCATAGCCAGTATAGATATCGTAACAGAGGTTGTCATGTCCAATACTGAAGGCTCAGTAGATGAGGAGGTAAAACCCTCAGTGATAACCTGTATTACTATTAGTGCCATAGCGTAGATAAAAAATGCACCAAAGATAACCATCTTTGAGCCATCAACTCTTGCCCATGCCTCAGAAAAAAGATCACCTATTTCAATATCCCACTCTTTTGTCTGCATCTGCTAGATCTCCTATGATTAATCTAAGATAAATTATATCTGCTATTTGTCAAGATAGTGCTTAAAAGCAGAGCTATTTTTACGGATTATTGAAAAAATATCTCTCTATACCGTTGGCTATGCCTGATGCTAGCTGTTTTTGGTATATGGAAGTTGCCAACCTTTTTGCCTCTTTTTTGTGTGTTAGAAAACCTACTTCTATAAGCACAGCTGGCATTTGAGCGCCTACTAGTATCCAAAATGGTCCCTCTTTCACTCCACCATCTCTAACATCTTTATATCTGCTTCTAAGACTCTTTAACATGTTTGACTGTATATCTATACTTAGTTTATGCGATGCAATTATCTTCTCAGAATTTAGTGCATTTAAGAAGCTATCTTTACCATACCTGCTCATCTCTTGCATGTAAGCAGAGTTCTCTTTTGCTGCTACTCTCTCTGCTCTAGCAGATCTTGATTGTGAGAGAAAGTAGGTCTCTACCCCATGTGTTGAAGCGGCACTCTTGGCAGGCATAGCATTTGCATGTATTGAGATAAACAGATCAGCATTTTTTTTGTTTGCATATTTGGTGCGACTACTAAGTCTCAAAAAGCTATCTTTTGTGCGTGTCATATAGACCGTATGACCTCTATCTTTGAGTATCTTCTGTAGTCTTTGAGCTATCTGAAGTACTATCTTTTTCTCTACAATCTTATTGCCAACCGCACCACCATCTTTTCCGCCATGACCAGCATCTATGACGATGATTTTTGCCTCTTGTTGATTTATGCTTTTATAAGTTTTAGTAGATCTTGATCCGCCTATATGTATCTTTAGCTTATCTTTGCTACGAGAGAATCGTATCTTTATCTCTTTTGAACTCTCTAAAACAACTCTGATAGTAGATGGTTTGTATTGAGAGATTCTTATGCGCTTGAAGGTTGCGTGCGATAGTGGTAGTTTCTGGATTAGTACCGCATGTATATCAAAGACATGTCTGTACCCCTTTGAGCCACTTCTTTTAAGCTTGAAGTAGTTGATATCATTGCTACGCAACCTTTTGCTAAACTCTAAGGTGATTGTATCATCATCAACATATGCATCTAAAAGCCTCTTCTCTTTTGTGTACGATCTTTTACTCTTTTTTGTTGAGGGGGATAGTAGTTGTAGTCTGTTTTCATATCTGGAGATATCGATTCGTAATTTTTTACCACTTTTTATTATCCCCTCTAGCGCTCTTTTTTGAATCTTTTTATCTCCACTTACAACTGCCTTAAGGTATGTGGATTTATATATATCATAAGCTCCTAGTATGCGTTCTTTGTTGCCACTATTGAGAGATCTATCTGCTTGGGTTAAAGTTGAAGCTCCTAGTTGCAGAGCAAAAAGAAGGTAAAGTGCTACTAGAAGTAGCTTAAAGATAGACCTATTCACCCTCTATCAGCACTCTCATCAACTCTGCTACTGGTATGATTTTGTTTAGACGATAACCGTTAGATCCAGAGAAAAATAGACCAAACTCCTCATTGCCCTCATAAGCATCGCTAAGTCGATCAGCGATACAGAACCCAACTTCACGAGCCTCTACACCTCTTTTGCACGGTGCAACACAGTTAGAGATACATCTAATAGCAGGACCCTCACGCTTTTCTACCAGATCTGTTAAGTTGGTATGTACACCTCTAGCAGGGTAGCCTACAGGTGATTTTAGAAGATATATATCCTCCTCTTTCGCCTCAAGTAGAACCTTTTTAAAAGTTGCATGAGCATCACACTCATAAGTTCCTATAAACCTTGTCCCCATCTGCACACCGCTAGCACCAAGGTCTATCATCTGCTCTATGTCACTCTTGTCCCAGATTCCGCCTGCTGCTATGACTGGTATATCACCCCAGAGTGCCGCCTCTTCTACAACTGGTTTAACAAGATTTTCAAGCGCAAACTCCTCCATGAGGCACTGCTCATAAGTAAAACCTTGATGACCACCACTTTTTGGACCCTCTAAGATCACTGCATCTGGTAGACGATTGTAGCGCTTTTGCCATCTTTTACAGATGATCTTTAGTGCTTTAGCGGATGAGATGATTGGTACAAGCGCAACATCTGGATAGCCCTCTGTAAATTCTGGCATATTAGTAGGTAGACCAGCTCCTGTTATGATGATATCAGCTCCAGCCTCACAAGCATCTTGCACAACACGCCCATACTCACTCATAGCGTAGAGTATGTTAGCTGCAAGTGGCGCATCACCACAGATTTTACGCGCATTTTCAAATATCTTACATAGAGCCTCTTTGCTGTAGAAATTTTCAGCATCTTTTGGTCGATTAGATATAAGTTTGTGAGTATATTTTTTATCTTCATAATAGCCTGTTCCCACACTACTTATGACACCAAGTCCACCCTCTTTAGAGACTGTTCCTGCTAACTGATCCCAACTGATGCCAACACCCATACCACCTTGAACTATGGGGTATTTTATGAGATATTTTCCTATACGAAGTGGTTTGAAGCTCATTATGAAACCTTTACTTTTGCAAATTTTCTTTTTCCTACTTGTAGTACATAGCTACCAGATGAGAGCTTAAGTTGTTCATCTTTGATCTGTACTTGATCTATCTTTAGTGCCCCTTGCTTGATCTCGCGACGAGCTTGAGAGCTTGAGCTTGAGAGCTTGGTCTGAACTAGCGCTTTTGCTATCCAGATACCATCTTCAAGATCAAACTCTTCTATGTTGTCTGGTAGCTCTTTTTTGGCATGAACTTTATCGAATTCAGCTTTAGCGCTATGTGCATCATCTGCACTATGAAATCGCTCAACTATCTCAAGTGCTAGCAGCTCTTTGACTTTTTTTGGATGTTTTGTGTTAGATGCAACACCATCTTTTAGCTGCTCTATCTCAAGCAAACTCTTATGGCTTAGAAGCTCATAGTAGCGCCACATAAGCTCATCGCTTATGCTTAAAATTTTACCAAACATATCTGAAGCTTTATCATTAACGGCTATAAAATTATTGAGTGACTTGCTCATCTTCTGTACACCATCAAGCCCTTCGAGTATAGGCATCATGATCACTGCTTGGCTTTTATCAAGAGCGTATGATCTTTGTAGCTGTCTACCCATCAGTAGATTAAACTTCTGATCAGTTCCCCCTATCTCTATGTCACTTTTAAGGTGTACGCTATCGTATCCTTGTAAGAGAGGGTATAAGAACTCACTTATAGCTATAGTGGCTCCACTTCTGTACCGTTTTTCAAAGTCATCACGCTCTAACATTCTAGCAACACTACTTAAGGTAGTAAGTTCAAGTAGCCCTTTAGCGCCAAGTGGCTCTATCCAGTTTGAGTTAAATACAATTGTTGTTCTATCTGGATCTAGTATCTTAAAAACCTGCTCTTTATAACTTTTTGCATTCTGCTCTATCTGCTCTGTTGTGAGAGGCTTTCGTGTCTCACTTTTGCCTGTTGGATCACCTATGCGTGCGGTAAAATCTCCTATGAGAAACTGCACCCTAGCACCAATGCGCTGTAGCGAGGCTAACTTGTTTAGTAACACGGTGTGACCTAAGTGAAGATCTGGCGCGGTAGGATCAAAGCCTGCCTTTACTGTGAACTCTTTACCATCTTGTAGAGCAACTTTCACAAGCTCTACAATACGCTCATTATCTATAATCTCTGCGCTACCTCTGCGCACCTCTGCTAACGCTTCATCTATATTCATCAACTTCCTTAACTTGAACGGTACGCATCATCTGTTCGTATAAACTGTATGATGTGAATTTTTCGCTCTATTTTAGCATGTAACAGATTAATATCTGCCTCTAAGCTTACAAACTCAAGCTCGCAAAGATGTATATGCTCCTTTTTCTCCTTGCCTAGCTCAATATTTGATATCTCTATGTCTAGTGAGGCTAAAAATGTCAAAAAGCTAGCTAGTGAGCCTTTGGAGTTTTGCATACTCACTATAAGCTGGTAGCGATACTCTCTCTCCTGTCTCCACTTAACAAGCAACATAGGCTCTTCTAGATCTATAAGTTTCATCGCCTTTTGGCACATTTTATGGTGTATGTTGGCTCTTGAGTTTTTTAAAAATGCAACAATCTCATCACCAGTTTTTGGGTGACAGCAGTAGTCAAAAACAGCATTTTTAATATTATGGTTTGAGTAGATCTCCAGTAGCCCAAAGCTATATTTTTTAATCTTAAATCGTCTTCTGGCAAAAAAACTAGAAAACCTCTTCTGTTCTCTGAGCTCTTTTAGATAGTGATGTAGTACTTCACGCAGATAGTCAACATCTCTGCAGATGCTCCAGACCTGTTTGATGCGCTCATGTGTATCAATCCACTCTTTTATCCTAGAAGCATTTAACTGCATTATCGCTTTTAATACAAGATAGCCACTCTTTGTGTCTATGTCTCTTATGCGGTGTTTACAGTTGCTTTTTATGTGCTGTTTGGCGCGTGATGTTACAACAGCATCGAGCCAGCCACATCGAGCTGTCATCTCATCGGCTACCTCTATGTGTACTATGTCACCATTTTGTAGCTCACTTAAGAGACTCCCTCTTTTTTTATTGATACTACACCCTATGGCACGATCACCAATCTCACTATGAACAGCATAGGCGAAGTCCAGTGCTGTGGCACCACGCGGTAGTGAAAAGATCTCTGCTGTTGGGGAAAATACGCTAATCTCTTCACTATATAGATCAAGCTTAGCAAGTTGATAAAACTCCTCAACACTCTCATTGGTGTGCTGTAGGCTATCGAGCCAGCCAAGGTTGATGCACTGCTCATGTTCACCTTTATACTTATAGTGTGCTGCTATGCCAAGCTCTGCTGTTTGGTGCATGTCAAATGTTCTGATCTGTACCTCTACGATAGATGTCTCATCAAAAACAGTTGTATGTAGAGTCTGGTAGCCATTCTCTTTTGGTATAGCGATGTAGTCTTTAAATCTTGAAGTAAGAGGTGAAAAATTGAGGTGCACAACACCAAGAACGCTATAACATAGAGCTGGATCTTTAACTAAGACACGGACAGCTAAAAGATCTAAAACTTCAGCTATCCCAACCCCTTTTCTCTGCATTTTAAGGTAGATTGAGTAGCTATGTTTTACTCTGCCCATAATCTGAAAGCTATCAGAAGATATGCCCTGTTGTTGCAGAAGTCTTGAGAGCTTATGTTCAAATTTGTTTATTGTTATGTTTATGTCTTGATGGTGCTCTTTGAGGTAGTCATCGATCTTACTCTTCTCATCTGGTAATATGTATGTAAAACTTAGATCTTCAAGGATATTTTTGATATAAGATATGCCAAGGTGGTGAGCTATTGGCGCATATACAACTAGTGTCTCCTCTGAGATTCTAACTCTCTTTTTTGGCACAAGTGCATCTAGCGTTAGCATGTTATGAAGTCTATCGCAGAGTTTTACAACCAATACTCTAACATCTTTAGTTGAAGCTAGTAGCATCTTTCTAAAACTGAGTGCAGAGAGTGCTAACTGTTCATCTTTGTATGAGGGTATCAGCTCAGCATCACGAATAAGATCTATCTTGGTAAGAGCTTGAACCATACTAGAGACATCATCTCCAAATTCACTCTCTATCTTCTCTATGCAGCACTCCGTATCTTCAACTACATCATGCAACAAAGCAGCAATAACAGAGGAGCGATCATCGGTGATAGAGGCTACAATAGCCGCTGTGAGGATAGGGTGGACTATGTACGGCTCACCACTTTTTCTAAACTGATTGTTATGAAAATTTGTGGCAAAATCTAGAGCTTTTTGCAGAGTCTCATCTTTTGTTATCTGCTTAAACAGTAGCGTAGTTGCAGCCTCTATGCCGCTAATGTTTTTAAGTTGCTCTATGTCGATATAGTACATTCAGAGGTAACTACTTAGAGCCCTTTATAGCTACAATACCCTCAGCTATCTCCATAAGAGCTAGATCTGTAGGTTTTGTAGATTTTAGATCTATATTGAGCTTGCTTTGTGCCCCATCTTCTAGTTCATTTGCCCGTTTTGCAACCGCTAAAGCTAATCTGTATCTATCTAGCCCAGATGTCTTCAGTGCTTTGGCTATTATCTCTTCTAGTCGTAAACTTTTCATTCTAATCCTTGTTTAGTTGACAACAGAGCAGTTGCTTCTGTCACCATTGATAATATCTAGTAGATTGTTTGATTTAAACATATCACACACTATGATAGGTAGTCTATTCTCTTTTGCAAGGGCTATTGAAGTATCATCCATAACTTTGATATGATCGCGTAGAGCCTGATCGTATGTGAGTTCATCTAGCTTAATAGCATCACTATGTTTTGCTGGATCCTTGTCGTATACACCATCAACTTTAGTAGCTTTTATGATCACTTCAGCATCTATCTCAACAGCTCTTAGTGTGGCAGCTGTATCGGTTGTGAAAAATGGGTTACCGGTACCAGCAGCAAAGATAACAACACGACCCTTCTCTAGGTGTCTAACCGCACGACGCTGTATGTAAGCTTCAGCAATCTGTTCCATTTTTATAGCAGTTTGTACACGAACCTTTAGGCCAACACTCTCACAAGCTTCTTGCATTGCAACAGCATTGATCACAGTTGCTAACATGCCCATGTAGTCACCAGCTGTACGGCGTATGATACCATCTTGAGCAGCTGTAACACCGCGGATGATATTGCCACCACCAATAACCAAACCAACCTCAATACCTGAATCTACAAGAGATTTTATCTCTTGAGCGATATATTTTAGTATCTGAGTATCTATGCCATTGCCAGCTTCGCCTGCCAATGCTTCACCCGAAAACTTAACCAGCACTCTCTTTTTGCCCAAAGTAAATCCTCACTATATAAAGTTTTGAATTATACTTTAAGGTAGCTTTAATACGGCTTTATGGGCTCTATTTGCTAAAAGTAGCATTTTCGATGATTACTGGGTAGAAGTAACCATACCCAAAGTCTACATCTGTATTTAGCTTACCAGTCACTACAACAACTTCATCTACATTAACATTAGATGATGGTGATGTTATAGTGAAGTCACCAGCACTAGCATCTCTACTATCATCTACAATGTGTATCCAATCTCTTCCCATGATACCTTTTGAGACTTTTGTAACCCTACCAGCAACACTAACTGAAGTTCCATTTAGATCACTCTTTTTTGAGTATAACTCTGCTATGGTGTATCCACCAGATGGTTTTGCAATCACCTGTTTTACAGCTTTAGCAGCACTGTCTACTACCTCTGTAGCAGCTGCAGCAACTGTAGAGGCTACATTTTTTACCTCATCTACAACCTTAGATGATGAGTCTTTAACCATCTGTTCAAGATCTTTTGCAGCTCTTTGTGCTTTGTGAGTATCGCAGTTGCTACAGTCATCCTCTTTTGTTGCTGCAGCAGTAGTTGTTGAGGCACCATCTTTTAGTGGAGCGATAGCAGCAACAAATAGTAGTCTATCAAATGTCTTGCCAAGAGCTTTGCTAGGAAAGTCTTGCATCATCATCTGAGGTGCAAATGAGACCTTTTGACCAACTTTTACAACCGCTTTTGGTCCAGCTATCCATAGTAGTTGACCATTTGCTTCTTGGATCTGTATATAGATATACCCACCAGCATCTTTAAAATCTAACACTTCTGCCACTTCAACTGCTACAGGTGCTGGTGGCTGATAAGCACCCTTCTGTTCTGCTGCTGCATGCATCTCTATAGGTACACTCTGTGTAACCTCTTGCGTTTTAGCACCATAGATACCTTGAGCTATAGGTTCAGCTACAGCTTTCGTCTGCTCAGTGGCACTTTTTGTAGTCTCAGCAACACTATCCTCTTGTTTCTCACCACAACCAGATAGTATCACTGTAGCTAAGATCGCACTTATGTACACTTTTTTCATCATCTTCTCCAAAGGTTCAATTAATCGCGTTAGTCTATACAAGATTTATTAATCTACAGTTAACGCGTCATCTATTTCACATAAAAGTACCCTGCTTGTGTACCAAGTTGCTATTGCTAGATCTGTGTATGCGTACTCTTGTTGTATCTGCGGTATAGAGATATTGCGTATTTTGGCTCGTACGATACCTATGATTAGGTAGCTAAGTAGAGTAGATGCTATAGCAAAAAATAGATCAAAAAAGTACCACATGGGTAGAAAAGTTATAAAGATACCATAGCTAAGTAGAGTGGCTATGGTGTATGCGATCACTCTACAGGAGCGTTTTTTTAAGATTGGTGTTGGTTCTATGATAGGTATGTCTCTGTTCATGGCTCTATTGTATCCTAATCTTTTGTGAGAGTTTTATGCATAACTCCTTGTTGCATCTTAACAAATGCTAAAAAACCAAACATGGTTCCAATCGCAATGAGCAGTACGCCCCACCAGTCATTATGTTGGTATGCCAATACAACCCAGCAGATATCAGCAGCGATATAGACAACTACAGCTTGGTAGATCTTGCCTCTAAATGTCAAAAAAGCTCCTATATTTAGAAGAATACCACCTATGATTGCAAAAGATATAACCATGCTAAAGCCCACTTTTTTACAATTATAACGACTATATCATCAATAATCTGCTAAAATTACACCATTAATTATGTTTGAAGGTACCAAAATAGATGAAAAGAAGTATAAAAAAAGCAGTTTTAGCCTACTCAGGGGGACTAGATACTAGCGTGATACTAAAGTGGTTGCAAGATGAGTATGGGTGTGAAGTTGTAACTTTTACAGCAGATCTTGGTCAAGGTGAAGAGGTTGAGCCAGCCAGAGTTAAAGCGCTCTCACTTGGCATTAAGAGTGAAAATATATTTATCGATGATCTAAGAGAGGAGTTTGTTAGGGATTTTGTATTTCCTATGTTTCGTGCAAATGCTATCTATGAGGGGGAGTATCTACTTGGTACATCTATAGCGCGTCCTCTCATAGCTAAAAGGCAGGTTGAGATAGCTCATCTTACAGGTGCAGATGCAGTAAGTCATGGCGCAACAGGTAAAGGCAATGATCAGGTTCGTTTTGAGCTTGGGTATCTAGCGCAAGATAGCTCATTAGCTGTTATTGCCCCATGGCGAGAGTGGGATTTAAACTCTAGAGAGAAGCTTCTAGCTTATGCATCTGAACACGGCATACAGATCGATATGAGCGGTAAAAAATCTCCGTACTCTATGGATGCAAATCTACTCCATATCTCATACGAAGGTGGGATACTGGAGGATCCATCAGCAGAGCCAGAAGAGAGCATGTGGAAATGGACTGTTAGTCCACAGAGTGCCCCAGATGTAGCTACCTATATAGATATAGAGTATAAAAATGGTGATCCTGTAGCACTTGATGGCAAGCACCTATCACCTGCCACTATGTTAGAGAAGCTAAACGATATAGGAGGTGCTAATGGCATCGGTCGCTCAGATATAGTTGAGAACCGCTTTGTAGGCATGAAGAGTAGAGGATGTTATGAGACACCAGGCGGCACTATCATGCTGAAAGCTCATCGTGCCATAGAGTCATTGACACTTGATCGTGAAGCCTCACACTTAAAAGATGAGCTCATGCCACGATATGCTAAGTTGATATATAACGGTTTTTGGTTTTCACCAGAGCGTGAGATGTTACAAGCTGCCATAGACCATACGCAAAAAAGTGTTGAAGGTAGTGTAAAACTCAAGCTATACAAAGGCAATGTTATGGTAGTTGGTAGAAGTTCATCGAAGTCACTTTTTAATCCAGAGTACTCTACATTTGAAGAGGACGCTGTTTATGATCAGAGTGATGCTGAAGGTTTTATTAGGTTAAATGCGCTAAGATTTATCATAGCAGGTAAAGCAGATAAGAGGGGGTCGAAGTGAAAGTATTACTTATAAAGGATGTTAAGAGTTTAGGTAAAGCTGGAGAGATTAAAGATGTCAAAGATGGTTATGGTAAAAATTTTCTTATAGGAAAAGGTTATGCCAAAGCAGCAACTGCTGATGTGTTAAGTAACTATGCGGCTACTAAAAAAGCAGAAGCAAAAGCAGAAGCAGAAGAGATAGCCAAACTCAATGAGCTAAAAGATCAATTAGAGGCTCTTGAGGTTAAGATATCTAAAAAACTTGGCAATACCGGACACCTATTTGGAGCAGTTACTAAAGATGAGATAGCTAAAGTATTTCAGAGCGAACATGATATAGAGATAGATAAGAGATCTATAGAGATCAAGAATGTCATTAAAATTAGTGGCAAACATGAGATAGGCATTAAACTAGGACATGGCATACATGCACAGCTGCATGTTGAAGTAGTTGGTGAGTGATGTTTGATGCTACAACAATATTAGCCTATAAGTGCAAAGATGGTGCAGTAATTGGCGGAGATGGGCAAGTTACCTTTGGTAATACTGTCTTAAAAAACAATGCCACAAAGATACGCAAGCTTTACAACGGTGAGATTTTAGCAGGTTTTGCAGGCTCTACTGCGGATGCTTTTAATCTGTTTGATATGTTTGAAAACTTTTTGAGTACTAAAAAAGGTGATATTAAAAAAGCAGTCATAGAGTTCTCAAAAGCTTGGCGTAAAGATAGAGTATTGCGCCGTTTAGAGGCGATGATGATTGTACTCAATAGTGAGCATATATTTATCTTGACAGGTAGCGGTGATGTGGTTGAGCCTGAAGATGGTGAGTTGGCATCTATTGGCAGTGGAAGTAACTATGCACTCTCAAGTGCACGAGCTCTAAAAAAACATGCCTCTTTGAAGCCAGAAGAGCTAGTCAGAGAGAGTTTGGGTATAGCAGCTGATCTGTGCATCTATACAAATCACAATATATCAATCTTAACACTACAAAAAGAGTCCACATGAATATGACACCAAGCCAGATAGTAGAGTATCTTGATGAGTATATTATAGCTCAAAAAGATGCAAAAAGATGTATTGCGTTAGCTCTAAGAACACGCTATAGAAGAATGCAGCTAGATACGCAGATGCAGCAGGAGATAACACCCAAAAATATCTTAATGATAGGCTCAACTGGTGTAGGCAAAACTGAGATCTCTCGTCGATTGGCAAAGATGATGAGAGTACCATTTGTTAAAGTTGAGGCTAGCAAATTTACTGAGGTTGGATTTGTCGGACGCGATGTTGAGTCTATGGTGAGAGACCTTGTTATGAGCTCTATTGCACTTGTTAAAGAGGAGCAGCAAGAGCTTAATGAGGATGCTATTAAAGAGTATGTGTTAGACAAGATAGTTGAGAAGCTTCTACCACCACTACCGCCATTGGCATCTGATAGCAAAAAGAGTGAGTATGAGAGCTCAAGAGAGCGCATGAGAGCTAAGGTGATAGATGGTAAGATGGATGATAGAGTCATAAAGATAGAGATGCCACGCATTACGCTAGAGAGTAGTGACTCATCTCTGCCTCCTGAGATGGCTAAGATGCAGGAGATATTTTCCACCATGAGTGGAGCTATGAGTAAAAAAGAGAGACAAAAAGAGCTTAAAGTTAAAGATGCTATTAAAGTACTAGACATAGAGGCTAGTGAAGCACTGTTAGATATGGATGCTATACGAACAGAAGCATTAAAAAGAGCAGAAGATGGCGGGATTATATTTTTAGATGAGATAGACAAGGTAGCAGTTAGCTCCTCATCGCAAGGTCGAAATGATCCAAGCAAAGAGGGCGTGCAGCGCGATCTTTTGCCTATAGTTGAAGGTAGCAGTGTGGGCACTAAGTATGGCTCCATCAAGACAGATCACATACTATTTATAGCCGCAGGCGCATTTCACTTAACAAACCCAAGTGATCTTATACCTGAACTTCAGGGTAGATTTCCACTCCGTGTAGAGCTTGAGTCTTTAACGGAGCAGACACTCTATGCGATACTATCACAGACTAAAAACTCTCTACCTAAACAGTATGAGGCACTTTTGGGTGTTGAGGGCGTAGAGTTAGTGTTTGATGATGAGGCTCTAAGATCTATAGCCTCTCTTGCACACCTAGCTAATGAGAAGAGTGAAGATATAGGTGCTAGACGATTACATACTATACTAGAAAAAGTGCTTGAAGATATCAGTTTTGATGCAGAGCTCTATAGAGATAAAAAATATGTAGTTAGTAGCGATTTTGTACATAAAAAGCTAGATTTTGTACTTGAAGATGATGATCTCTCAAGGTACATACTGTGAGTCGCTGTGGTTTTGTAGCTCTTATTGGTAGACCAAATGCTGGCAAGAGCACGCTACTAAATGCCATTCTTGGTGAGAAGATAGCGCTTGTAAGTCAAAAAGCAAATGCTACAAGAAAGCGCCAAAATGCCATCGTAATGCATGACGATAGTCAGATTATTTTTGTAGATACTCCAGGACTACATGAGATGGAGCGTCGTCTAAATCAGTTTATGTTAGAGGAGGCCTTAAAGGCGATTGGTGATTGTGATCTAGTGGTCTATCTAGCACCAGTTACCGATAAGACAGAGCACTATAGAAAATTTTTAGAGCTAAATGGTGATCGAAAGCATATCATTGTACTTAGCAAGATAGATCAGGTCTCACAAGAGAGACTTCTTAAGTGTATCTCAGGATATAGTGAATTTGCATCTAGGTTTGAGGCTCTTATACCTATCTCGATAGGCAAGAGAGTGGGGTTTGATGACCTGCTTGGCTCTATAGTAAAACTTCTGCCTCAAAGTGAGTACCTATATGATCCAGATGATCTTACAACAGATAGGCTACGCGATATCTACAAAGAGTTTATCCGTGAGGCTATATTTGACAATATTAGTGATGAGATACCATACTCATCAGATGTGATCATAAAAAAGATAGATGAGGGTAGAAAATTAGATCACATAGAGGCATCTATAGTGGTCGAAAAAGAGTCACAAAAAGGTATTATTATAGGCAAAAATGGCTCCGCTATTAAGAGAATAGGTAGAAGTGCTAGAGAGAAAATAGAGGCGCTATCACAAAAAAAGTTATTTTTAGATCTTAGTGTCATAGTTAAGCCAAACTGGACAAAAGAGACCAAAAGCCTTGAAGAGTTCGGTTACTTTAGTTGAAAATTGCTAAAAAAGTAACAAAAAGTCGTAACTTTTACGCAAATTTACAATTTATAAGAAAAACTTTAAGTTTATTTGAGCTACAATCAGGAAGGTAAAAGTTTTTATGAAGATAGCTAGCTGTTTGGTGTTATCTTGGTATAACTTAAACAAAAGAGCTTGATAAATATCAATTATCTGCTTTGATCCTGTTTTTATTTTAGAATTAGGAAGTGGGAAACATGAGTAATTATAATCAGCAACTCTTTGATACAACCCTCTCTATTAATCCATATAGAGGCACATATTATCTGAGGGCTGGAAGTAAATTAAGTTTTAAGAGGAACCCTGCGTTTGATAAAAAACAGGGCACAATCTCTTACATAAATACAAAAGATTTTATTACCGCACTTATAGGTGTGAGTAAAAATCTAGCAGATGATGACATAGCGTTTGTCATAGAGAGCAAAGCGTATGAGGAGCTAGCATTAGATACAGCTGTAGAGTATAGCATTGACTATGCTGAGGCTGTTGGAGAAGCTAACGATAAAGAGAGATTTTTTCATGTATTTGTTGTAGATCCACTTGTATTACAAGAGACATTTGATGATCCAGTCTCAAAAGTGCAGTATGTAGATCAGATTGTACCCGTACCTTTACTGTTAAAGTCACTCTATACAAATGAGATTATCTCAGATGATGACATACATTGTTTTGTATATTTTCAGGAAAACGATGCATTTTTTACTCTCTATAGAGATCAAGAATTTCTCTATACCAAAAGTATTAAGTACTCTTTTAGAGAGATGTATGATCGTTTTTGTGAGCTTCTGGGCGAGCAGATTACATTTGCAGATTTTACCAACCTTATCAAGGATGAGGGCTTAAGCACCCAAAATGCAGAGTACCAAAAGTATCTTATTAAACTTTTTGGCGAACTATTTTTACACATTAATGATATCTTAACATATGCAAAACGAGCTTATGAGATTGAGACTGTTTCAGAGATATATATAGGCTCTCAGATAGGTAATATCATCGGTCTTGATGAGTATTGTCAAACATACATAGGCTTTGAGTCACAACCATTTGACTTTAACTATGGGCTAAATACAGAAGAGTATGTTGATCAGATTCACCAGTTGATGCAACTCTATGTAAATGATAGTGAAGAGGATCGATATGAGACAAACTTCTCAACTTTCCATAGACCACCACCTTTTTTCCAGCGACATAGCGGAAAACTATTTTTAGTTACTGCTGCCTCACTGATGCTTGCATTTGCTTATCCTGTTATGAACTGGACTGCTAGCTATGCTGAAGAGGTACATAAAGCAGCTCTTGAGAAAGAGTATAGTGTGCTGCATCCAAAAAGAGTCTCTAGAGAGATGGCTATCAACAAAGAGCTTGCAGAAAGAGAGTTGGCTAGAGAGCAGTTAGCAGCTGCGCAGGGGCTATTTGCAGAGAGAAAAGCCACTCTACATAAAATACATGAAGTTAAGGTTAACTACCCTATGAAGGGTAAAATTATAGCTTCATTGAGTAAAGATCTAAATAAGCATAAAGTTGGTGTTAGTGAGATTCGTTATGAGGAAGATAACCGCTCAAAAGCTTTTATTTTTAATCTTATTGCTAAAAAAGATAAGCAGATTACAAACCTTATAGAGTATCTTACTAAAAATCGCACAGATAAGTACTATTTTAGTACCGAAAAGATATATCTAGATGACAATAGTAGTCACTATCGTAGTGAATTAAAGGTGGTATTAAAATGACAATGAATATTGAATCAAGACTACATGCTATAGATCAGTCATTTGAAAATAAACAGCAACGAGAGGTCTATTTTATCTATATTATGATTTTTGGCATTCTGTTTGCTGTCTCGTATCTACTCTTTTGGGACTCTTCAAAAATGGAGTTAGAGAGGGTAAAGGCTGCCAAGGTTGCAATTGAGAACAAAGTAACAGCAGATAAGCTATATCTTAAGCAGAATCCTCCTGCTAAAATTAAAGCTCTACAAGATGAGATTGTTAGCATCAATAAAAATAGACTCCAAGTTGATAAAAACAATGAGTATATTAAGTATAAAATTAGCCAGATTTCAGAGCTTTTTTATAATGAAAAAGCTTGGGGTAAATATATAGACTCTATCTCAGAAAATGCTAAAAAATATAAGGTTAAGCTTAGTCTTATCAGCAATAAAAAATCTCTTGGTCAAGAGAAGTTTGGTCATGTGCTCGATATATCTATCTTGGCTAGTGGCAAATACGCTAGAGTGATTAAGTTTATCGATTCTATGGAGCAGAGTGATCTTGTAATAGATCTACATGAGATGAATCTTTCAGCTACAGAGGTATTGGTAGCAGAGATAAATTCATCTGTTTGGGGGATTGTATACTAATGAAAAAAGTAACTATAATTGCAATAATACCACTGTTACCACTGCTGCTTGTTGCACAGGTTGAGCATCAAAACTTAGCATCTAACACTACTCAGATGGTGCAAGTTCAACAGCAGGAGGATCTTAGTTGGGTTGATGAGCAGGTGGCTGCTATTAAGCCACCAAGAAAAGGTCTCAATAGAACACTTCTTGCAAGTGTAAAGGATCCTTTTGCAACACAGTTGCGCCTCAATCAGCCTCCAAAAGAGCCTGTAGCAGAAGATAAAAAACCTAAAGTTGCTGGTGAGAAAATTGCGTTTAAGCCAGCGTCAGAGCCTGCTCTTAAGCCTTTAACTCTTCAGACTATTATGAACAGAAGTGTTGTTCAGATAGATGGAAAATGGTATCGTCAAAATGATAAAATATATGGTTATACTATCACATCTATAGAGGATGCTTCTGTACTGTTACAGAGGAAGAAAAAACAGGTTAGATTGTCGCTTGTAAGCAAAAATGACAAAATACAAATCAACGCTAAGTAGGGAATGTAAGATGATGAAATATAAAAATCCGATCAAAAATATAGGAAAAGTTGCGGCGTCACTTGTGACAACAGCTCTATTGAGCTCTTCGCTATATGCAGCTGATTGTACTTATGAGCTGTTTAATATAAACGGTATCAAAGGCACTAGTATTGCAGAGTATGTTGACCAGCTTAGTAGTGAGTGTGAGCTTACTGTTATGATAAGTGATCCTGAAGCTGAAAAGAAGATGAACAAGAGGCTTCAGAGGACATCATTCAAAAATCTTACACTCAACGAGGTGTTTGATCTTGTACTGATTGAGAATAATCTAAACTATACTCTTGAAGACAATATCTTAAAGATCTCATTTATTGAGACAAAGACCTATAACATTGACTATATTATTAGTTCAAGAAAGAGTACTGGTAGTACAAATGTTATTTTAAGCAACTCCTCTGGATCAACAACTGGATCTAGAAGTCAAGGATCTGGCGGTGGAGCTCAAAAAGGCAAAGGCGGTAGTCAGCAAAATACCAACAGTGCGTCAGGTATAAAGATAGAGTCTATAGATGAGGTAAAGTTCTGGGAGGAGTTAGATCTTGAGCTTCAAAGAGTTCTTAACCGCCCAACAGACTATTATCAGGCAGAAGCACCAATTGTCAATAAAAATGCTGGTCTAGTGACAGTTACTGCAACTGTTAGACAGCAGCTTCGCCTTGAGAAGTATCTTAAGAAGTTACAGAAAAAAGTTAAGAGTCAAGTGCTTATAGATGTTAGAATGATAACAGTTGAGGTCAACAAGGGCTCATCTACAGGTATAGATTGGTCACAGATCTATGCTCTGCAAAACTTAGCACTAAATGTTGATATGGTAGATTTTAAAAATGTGGCTGGTTTTGATGGAAACTCAATAACAGATGCTGCCACAGAGATAGCAGGTGCAACTTCTGCTGGTACACCTCTAAATGGATTTAGCGGACCCGCTTCACTAGTGAAACTCTCTGGTGGAGGAAGTATCAATGAGCTAATTAAGTTCTTAAAGACACAAGGTGATGTTGAGTCTATCTCAAACCCTAAAGTTCTTACTCTGAACAATCAGCCAGCACTAATCACAGTCGGTACAGAGTTTTTCTATAAGACTCAGAAGTCAAATATATCTTCTGGAAGCTCATCAGGAACATCTACTACCTCAAATAGCGAGACTATTAGTTCAGTTTTTGCAGGAATACTACTTGATATCACTCCTGAGATCTCAAATAATGATACTATAACACTTAAGATTAATCCATCTATTAGCCAGACGCGCATACAGATGAGCAGTGATGAGACATCTCAACAAAAACGCTCTATGCCACCAGATCTTGATAGAAGACAACTAGCATCAGTTGTAACTGTAAAAGATGGTAGTAGAGTTGTGATAGGTGGTCTTATAGACAAAAGAGATACATTTAAGACAAACTCTCTTCCACTTCTAGGCGATATACCAGGTCTTGGTTATCTGTTTAAGTATGAGGAGAAGAGCACTGTTGTTACTGAGCTTGTTATCATCATAGAGCCTCATATTATTAGACATGATAGCAATACTCTATCTCTATCTAGTCTAGGTTATGAGAGATTGACAGATGAGAGCGTTGCGATCAAGAGAGATCTCACAATTGGTAGCGAAGAGGCTAATGCAGATTAAAAATCTCTTTGAGAGCTCCAAAGATGCTTTTTTGGACATAGTAGATGCAGATAACTATGTTCAGATTGATAGGGTTGCTATAGTATACCGCTCTTTGATTGAAGCCATACAGAAGCCCCTGAAGATGATACTTCTATATGGCAAGCCAGGGACTGGTAAAAGCATGATGCTTGGTCGTATCTATAAAGATCTTCATAAAAAACAGAAGATAGTTCTATATCAGACTCCCATTGTTGATGAGAGTGAGTTTTTTCGCTCTTTAGCACGCGATATCTACAACTATACACTTAAAGAAGATATCAATTTTACACGCTTTAATGAGCTATCTAAAAGTCATGATAGTGAGTTGGTGCCTGTAGTGATGCTGGATGAGGCTCAGATGTATAGCACCACACTGATGGAGAAGATCCGTCTCATATCAGATACTAGAAAGATTAAGTTTATCATTGCTCTACATAAAACAGAGAGAGAGGATATTATCGCAAAAGAGCATTTTCAGACAAGAATCTGGGAGGCTCAACAACTACATAATGCATCTGCTGGTGAACTCAAAATCTATATACAGAAAAAGCTTATGAGAGCTAGTTGTTTTGATGTTGCAAACATGTTTAACGATAAGAACATAAGACTTATACACTCTTTGAGTGATGGTAATTATCGTGATACAAATAAGTTGCTTTTTACACTATTTTCCATAGCCTCTTGGTATGAGGAGCATCAACCTACTAAGATCAGCTATACGGAGTTCTCATCTAAAGTTATAGAGATGGCAGCAATTGAGACAGGATTTATAGATGCTTAATGTTTTAGAGCTAGAGCAGAGACAGAAGAGGTATAGCCAGAGAAAAAAAGTACCGCTATATCTACTGGTAGTATTGGTTTTATTATTGTTTATTGTAGGTGTGATTATCTTTACTGCCATGAGTGATGAGACTAAGCCTGCTGCTCAACTAGATGGAGCAAAAGAGCTTCAAAGTACTCAAACATCTACAGAAGATACCATGTTAGAAAACAGCACATTAAGTAGTGCTAGCAGATCATCTGTATCATCAGATATCTCTAGTGATCATGTAGCTAAGCGTATGAGACTGGAGCCATCTATGGATTTTATCCAAGATCTTGATGAGACAGACCTTGAGTACTATTTTGAGGAGCCAGAAGAGAAGGTTGTATCTGTACCTAGGGTAACTCAAAAACCAACTCAAGCTCCACAGTCTCAACAGAGACGATCAGATATCTCATCCATAGTTCCATCTAGAGAGAGAGTTGTTGCACAAAAGCCAGCACAACAGCAGCCACAAAGAGAGTATAGGGCTCCAGCGCAACATACAATGTCTATAGAGCGTGAAAATGATATGCGTGATATTTTAGATGTGATAAAAAGATTTAAACGCAATAAAAATCCAGCACTAAGTCTGTTTGTGGCAAAACGATATTATGCTATAGGTGAGTATCAGCAAGCTTATAACTATGCACTAGCTACAAATGAGTTAGATAGTAGCATAGAGGACTCTTGGCTTATCTTTGCAAAGTCGCTATATCATCTTGATCAAAAAGATGTAGCTATTAGAACTCTAAAGAGCTATCTGGATCAGACAAGTTCTATCAAAGCAAAGATAGCAATTGAGCAGATGCAAAATGGGAGTTTGAGATGAAATTTTTACTACTGTTACTATCTGCTTCTGTACTCTACGCGGGAGCTGATATGTCAAAGATGTATAGCTACTATCAGGATGACTCTTTTGTCAAGGCTTGTGATTTTGGTATAAAGAGGTTAAGTAAACATAAAAAAGATAATAAATTTATCTCTTTATATGCTTTCTCTTGTCTTAATGCAAATAGGTTAGATAGGTTGGCGCTACCTATAACTCTTTTAAATCAGAGTGAAGAAGATAGAAAAAATGCAGCTTTTTTTTCTGTTATCTTGATGCAAAAAAAATTACTAATAGCTTCACTAAAAGATGGTATGACATTGAGCTCTTTGAAACTTCCAACAACGGATCATCTGCTATCAATAGTTTTTGATCTCTATCAGGAGGCAGAGTTTAAGAAGATACAAAAAAGCTATAAGCTTCAAGATAAAAACTCACCAAGAAAGAGCTATAAACTGTACTATAAGAGTTCTGGATCAACAATTAAAATTGTTATTGAAGAGTATTATGATACAATAATGAAAAAAAGATATATAATTAACTAAGACTAAGGATATGGTTTGGATAGAGTCACACAAGATCTTTTAGCAAAAAAACATATCTCTGCAGAGCAGATAGAGAGGCTTACTAAGGTTGGTGTCGGTAGTGATGTCTTACTAGAGACTCTTACCAAAGTTGGGGCAGTATCTGTCAACTTTGTTAAGCGGTTTATAGTTGAGCAGATTAAAGATGGGCGCTATGAGATAGATATCATTAAGCAGTACCACTTTATATCAGAGAGTGATGTTTTAAAACATCTGGCTGAAACACTTGAAGCTCAATTTGTAGATCTAGACTCCATAGATATGGACTATAGACTTGCTGAGAGGGCACCTCTTTCACAGCTACAAAAGTTTGAGGCTATGCCTATCTATGAGGATGATATGAGTCTAACGGTGGTCTTTGCGGATCCGTTAAATATCGTAGCACAAGAGGCAATTCAGAGGCTTTTTCCACGAAAACCCATACAAGTTGCTGTTGCAACACCAAAACAGATCGATACATATCTCTACAAGATAGAGCTGAAGAGTAGCATCAAAGATCTAGTAAGCAATATACGCAAAGAGTTAAATACTATTGGTAAAAAAGAGGATGAGCAGCACGCCTCATCAATACTGCAGCTAATCAATGTTATCTTAAAGACATGTATTCGTAATCGCGCTAGTGATATCCACATAGAGCCGACTGAAAATAACTGTGTTGTAAGAGCTAGGGTGGATGGTAAGCTTCAAGAGGTCTTTATCTTTGATCAAGATATATATCCTCCACTATCATCAAGACTTAAACTACTCTCAAATCTAGATATTGCAGAGAAGAGAAAGCCTCAAGATGGCCGTTTTTCTGCTTTGGTGGGTGATAGAGAGTACGATTTTCGCTTCTCAACACTCCCTATACTCTATGGTGAATCTATAGTTATGCGTATATTGGACAAAGAGAAGGCTCTTATACAGCTAGAAGATGCTGGAATGGATAGTGAGGGTTACAAAAAACTCATTACAGCGCTACATAGCCCTTTTGGCATTATCTTAGTAACAGGTCCTACTGGTTCTGGTAAAACAACCACTCTATATGGCGCGCTTAATGAGCTAAGAAATGTTGAAGATAAAGTCATAACCGTTGAAGATCCAGTTGAGTACAGGATGAATCTTATACAGCAAGTTCAAGTTCAAAATAAGGTTGGCATGACATTTGCAGCCGCACTGCGCTCTATATTGAGACAGGATCCAGACAAGATCATGATAGGTGAGATTCGTGATAAAGAGACACTAGAGATAGCCATCAAAGCAGCTCTTACAGGACACCTTGTAATCTCAACACTTCACACCAATGACTCAGTAAGTGCTCTACCTCGAATGGTCGATATGGGGATTGAGCCTTATCTTATTAGTGGTGCTGTAGTGGCGATTCAGGCTCAAAGACTTGTTAGAAAGATCTGTGATAGTTGTAAGACCCAGATGAGCATACCTCCAAATCTGCTCAAAAAGTACTCTAAGTATCTTCCAGATGGTGTAGTTTTTTACCATGGGGTAGGGTGCAAGGAGTGTAACGCTTCTGGTTATCTTGGTCGTGAGATGATTAGTGAAGTTCTGCCTATTAGTGAAATGATAAGCAGTATGATAGCTAAAGGTGCGTCAAAAGAGGAGATTATGAGACAGGCTATGGATGAGGGTTTTACTAGTATGTTTGAGAATGGTATGAAGAAAGTTGTAGAGGGTATTACAACTATAGATGAGATATTAAGGGTGGCAACAGAATGAATTATTATAACGCAACAGTGCTCTCAAAGGGGCGAAAAATAGCTTATGGGTTTTATGCAGATAGTAAAAAAGAGGCGCTATATATCGCGAAGGTAAAGTATCAAGGTATTGTGGTTAATCTTCAAGAGGCTAGTCCACCACTTGAGGAGCAGCTAAAGCGCTTTAAAGAGCGTTTTACTAGCAACATGAAAAAGAAGAAGGTTAAGCCAGATGCTCTCATAGCCTCCGTAAGACAACTTGCAGTTATGACCAATGCGGGCATCTCTGTTCATGACGCATTGGGTGAGATAGCAGATGCTACAAACGATAAAAACTTACAAGAGATATTTGAGTCTATCGCAAGTGATATCAACTCAGGATCTAGTATGTCAAAGTCTATGCAGAACTATAGATTTCAGTTAGGAGGCCTTACACTCGCGATGGTTGAGCTTGGTGAGAAGACTGGTAATATGGCAGAGTCTCTGTACGCATTAGCAGATATGCTAGAGGAGATTAGGCGCAATGTTATTAAGTTTAAAAAAGCGATGGCATACCC